>Ga0302320_10030787_pt1 | contig 10209 bp, 7 predicted proteins | sample Bog_T0_3_FD_202130 | JGI IMG/M metagenome (GOLD analysis project Ga0302320, IMG submission 202130) | Peat permafrost microbial communities from Stordalen Mire near Abisko, Sweden - Bog_T0_3 | ecosystem: Environmental > Terrestrial > Soil > Wetlands > Peat | place: Sweden: Abisko, Stordalen Mire...
CTGCTTCCGCTTCGCCCTACGGGCTTCGCTCCAGCAGAACGCAACACTTTCCTCTTAACCTTCAACGTTCCGGGGGGGGGGCCAGATTAAACTGCCGAAGTGGGCCAAACCAAGTTGCCAAAACCAACTCAAGCGCAGAGGCTATCAACCTCAGCCTCTTCGACGTGTTTACATCCCGAAATCGGACGGCAAAACCATGCGCCCACTCGGAATCCCTACAATGAAAGATCGCGCGATGCAGGCTTTACATCTGCTCGCTCTCGATCCAGTTGTGGAAACGAACGCTGACAGAAACTCTTATGGATTCCGTCAGCAACGATGCTGCGCCGATGCGATGGTACAGTGCTTCACCGCACTGAAAAGCGCAAAAACGCAGTGGGTTCTTGAAGGCGACATCAAGAGCTGCTTCGATAAGATTTCGCACGATTGGCTTTTGGCTCACGTCCCTATGGACCGAGCCATTCTTCAAAAGTGGCTGAAATCCGGGTATATGGAAAAACACGTCCTCCACGAAACGACGGACGGAACTCCACAAGGCGGAATTATCTCCCCAGCGCTCGCGAACTGTGCGTTGGACGGGCTTGAGCGACTCCTGCAGGAGAGATACCCAACGGGGAAGCCGGTCAAGTCCTCCGGGGAAAAGTTCCCGTGTGTGAATTTCATCCGTTATGCGGATGACTTTGTCATTACCGGTAAATCGAAACAATTACTGGAAGGAGAGGTCAGGCCCCTCGTCGAGCACTTTCTGAAAGAACGAGGGCTTGAACTTTCTCCTACAAAGACAGTCATTACGCACGTCGAGAAAGGCTTTGATTTCCTCGGACAAAACGTGCGCAGATACCCCAACGGGAAGCTGCTCATCAAGCCTTCCAAGAAGAGTGTTAAAACCCTTCTGGATCGCATCCGACAAACCATCAAAGCCGCGCGTGGCATGTCTGCCGTCGATCTGATTAGTAAACTCAACCCAGTGATTCGCGGTTGGGCCAACTATCATCGGCACGAGGTGAGCAAACGCACGTTTGGACGCGTCGATCACAACATCTTCTCTAGTCTGTGGCGATGGGCACGACGAAGGCACCCGAAAAAGAACTTACGCTGGCTCAAACAGAAATATTTTGAACGGCGTGGGAATCGAGACTGGTGCTTCTTCGGTGAAACCTGCGATGACGATGGACGGCCAATTAAAATCTGGCTGTACCACGCCTACAGCACTCCCATCAAACGACACGTTAAAGTGAAAGGCGAAGCCAACCCGTACGATCCCGCCTATGAAACCTACTTCGAGAAACGCGAAGAGGATCATATGCTGGAGATGTTTCGCCGTATCGCTACGCTTCGTTATCTCTGGTATGAACAACGCGGCCTTTGCACAGTATGCAACACCAAAATCACTCGGATCACAGGATGGCGCCTTCACCATCGCGTCCCCCTTGTGATGGGTGGTTCAAAAAGTGCTGAGAACCGCGTCTTACTTCATCCGGAGTGCCACGACAGGGTTCACCGCCAGCACCGCTCCGTATCGAAGCCGCGTCTCCCTGAAAGAGGCGCTAGAAGGGCTTGAGCCGGATGACGGGAAACTGTCAAGTCCGGTTCTTAGAGGGCTGGGCGGCCGCAAGGCCGCCTGGCTACTCGATTATTGGTTACGGTGAAGTTTCATGGAAGTACCCTTGTGAGTTTTCGTGGTTGCTTTGCATTGCTCTGCCGGTGGGGTGTTTTGCTCTGTTTTGCTTGTTCTGCTTCGGTCAAGGGATAGGAATGCAGAGCAGACCCAGGCGGGCGCGGAGCTCACGCGAATGCATCTCGATGCGGCTGGAGCCAGACACTGTCTGGACGATCGTCGGAGTTGAAGCGCAACCTGATATCGAGCGGGTCCGGACCGGCATGAGGCGGCCAAGCTGGAAAAACGCCAAATCAGCCGCCGCGACATCGCCATCGACCGCCGCATCTCGCCAGCCACCGTCCATTCCTCGGACGTCCCAACATGATATGTACTCGGCTTCGCCAGAGTGTTTCCGTTATCGTCAGGGCACTTCTCAGGCTCTGGAAATAGGCGACGAGTCGCTCGGCTACTCCAGATGCTGTCCTGCTACACTCTACTTTCGCAACGGTTATGCGCCCACTCTGGTAGCCCGGAGCGAGCCTTTTCTGTCGGCTTCGGCGGGCGTCATCCATTGTCGCCCCATTGTTTCCCTCACCTTACAGGCTATAAATCGCTCGCTGGAGAGGGCTTCCGGGGGTACACTGCTTTTATATTCAGATAAGGATGCTGATCCCGCGTGTCCCCCGCGCGCTTTGTGCACCCATTCAGCTCCTATGAATTTCCTGTTAACGGCGACTGGGCATGGAAGTTCTCGACAACATCACGCGCTTCTTCGGAGACGATCTAAAGAGCTCCATGACACCTGGGGCTAGGTTAGCTGTTGCCGCCTCCTGCTTTTCAATCTACGCGTTTGAAGCGTTGCGGGATGAACTGGAACGTATTGCCTCTCTTGAGTTTATCTTCACGACGCCCACGTTTATCCCCGGCGAGGCGACGGACAAAATACGGCGCGAGGCGAGGGAGTACCACATCCCCGAGCCGGTCAAGGAGAATGGTTTCTTCGGGACTGAGTTTGAAATCCGCCTCAAGAACAAGTTGACCCAGCGCGCTGTTGCGAAGGAATGTGCGGAGTGGATTAGAAGAAAGGCGCGGTTCAAGTCCAATTGCACTGGAGCCCCGATGCAACCCTTCGCCTGCGTGGATTCGGACGCGCAGGATGTGGTTTACATGCCGCTGCACGGCTTCACGGCGGTCGACCTTGGATACCAGCGCGGTAACGCGGTCTCGAACTTCATCAACCGCATGGATGAGGCTGTTGCAACGGAAAGCTTCCTTAAATTGTTCGACCAGATATGGAGGGATTCGTCGAAGGTATCCGACGTCACCGATCTTATCTGCGAGCATATTGCCTCGGTATATCGAGAAAACGCTCCGCAGGCTATCTACTTTCTTATCCTGTTCAACATCTTCAGCGAGTTTCTGGCAGACGTGAGCGAAGACGTTCTTCCGAATGAGCGGACTGGGTATCAGGACAGCGCCATCTGGAACAAGCTGTACACCTTCCAGAAGGACGCGGCGGTCGGCATCATCAACAAGCTGGAAACCTACAACGGCTGCATTCTCGCTGACAGCGTCGGGCTCGGGAAGACATTCACGGCCCTGGCGGTCATCAAGTACTACGAGCTGCGCAACCGCAGCGTGCTAGTTCTTTGCCCGAAGAAGCTTTCCGATAACTGGATCACGTACACCAAGAACCTGCGGAACAATCCTCTCCTCAAAGATAGGTTTAGCTTCGACGTTCTCTGCCACACTGACCTTCTGCGAGAGCGCGGCGAATCACTAGGTATGCCACTCGACCGCGTCAACTGGAGCAACTACGACCTGGTCGTTATTGATGAAAGCCACAACTTCCGTAATGACGATCCCTATAAGGATAGGGAGACCCGATATCAGCGCCTGATGAATCGCATCATCAAGCAGGGCGTCCGCACCAAGGTTCTAATGCTCTCCGCGACGCCGGTCAACAATAAGTTCAACGACCTAAGAAACCAGCTTGCTCTGGCGTATGAGGGCGACACCGAGGAATTCGGGAAGAAGCTGAAGTCTGGCCGCAGTGTGGACTTGATCTTTCGGCGAGCGCAGGCGGCATTCAACGCATGGTCAAAGCTGCCCGCCGAACAGAGAACTCCCAAGGCCATCCTCGACTCGCTTGATTTTGATTTCTTCGCGCTGCTCGATGCCGTGACCATTGCTCGCTCGCGCCGCCATATCACGACCTTCTACGACGCAAAGGAAATCGGCGAGTTCCCGACGCGGCGCAAGCCGTTGTCGTTCAGGTGCCCGCTGACGCACCGCGCCGACGTTATCGGCTTCAACGATATCTTCGTGCGGCTTACGCTCTTGAAGCTCGGCGTCTATACGCCGGTCAGCTACATCCTGCCCAGCCGGATTGCAAAGTACGAGGCTCTGTACGACACCGAGGTTAGCGGTGGCAGGGAAAAGCTCAGGCAACGTGACCGTGAGCAAAGCCTCCGATCCCTGATGACGGTCAATCTGTTGAAGCGCCTCGAAAGTTCGGTCCAGTCTTTCCGGATCACGCTTCAGAAGCTACAGGATATTCACCTGAGCACTTTGTCCCGCATAGAGGACTTCCGCAAGTCTGGCGGGGCGGGCAACATAGCCGACCTCTCTTCGCTCTTCGAAGAAGCCGAGCCGGAAGACGATGTTGACTTTCCGCCGCTTGACGATCCCACGGAGCAGCAGACCTCCGGCAAGGTGATAATCAAACTCGCCGATATGGACTTGCCTCTCTGGGAGCACGATCTGCGGGCCGATCTGGATGTGATTGAGACGCTATTGGGAGAAATGGAAAAGGTCTCGCCGACCGACGATGCAAAGCTACAGCACCTGAAAGCACACATCCTTGAGAAGATCGCCGCCCCGATCAATACCGGCAATAAGAAGATTTTGATCTTTACGGCCTTTGCTGACACAGCCGATTACCTCTACGAGCATCTTGCGCCCGTTGTACGGCAACGGTTCGGATTACACGCTGCGCGTGTTGTTGGCGCGGATCGTCCGAAGTCCACCCTCTCCCGCAAGACGGATTTCCAGGAGTTGCTTACCCTGTTCTCTCCCGTCTCGAAGGATAAGGCGTTGCTCATGCCTGACGTGCCGGACGAGATTGACCTGCTGATTGCAACCGACTGCATCTCCGAGGGCCAGAATCTTCAGGACTGCGATTACGTCATCAACTACGACATTCATTGGAATCCTGTTCGCATCATCCAGCGTTTTGGCCGAATCGACCGCATTGGCTCGAAGAACGCCTCTATCCAGCTCGTCAACTTCTGGCCGGATATCTCTCTTGACGAATACATCCGGCTTAGAGAGCGCGTCGAGAGCCGCATGGTGATCGCCGATGTTTCCGCCACCGGCGATGAAAATCCTCTGGATGGCAAGGCTAACGATCTTGCCTATCGTAAAGAGCAGCTCCGCCGGATGCAGGAGGAGGTCATCGAGCTTGAAGACCTCAAGACGGGGGTCAGCATCACGGACCTGGGCCTGAACGATTTCCGGATGGACCTGGTCACCTACATCAAGCAGCATGGGGATTTAGCCAAGTTGCCCGGCGGGATGCACGCAGTCCTGCCCGCCGATGCCGAGCGAGGTCTGGTTCCGGGCGTTATCTTCGCGCTCCGCAATCGCAATGACGGCGTCAATGTCGGGCAGCTCAATCGGCTCCATCCTTATTACCTCGTTTACGTGGACATGGATGGCAACGCCGTCATTCCACACACCGAGGTAAAGCATCTTCTGGACCTTGTGCGCTCGGTCGCCAAGCCCTGCGAGGAACCGGTTTCCGCCGCCTACCAGCCGTTCAATGCGCGCACCAATGACGGTCGCGAAATGGGCGTTTACTCCAACTTGCTGACTTCGGCTATTCGCTCAATCCTCCAGGTCAAGGAGGAGAACGACCTCGACAGTCTCTTCAGCGGCCAGAAAACCACCGCGCTCGTCGGCCCGGTCACCGGCGTTGATGATTTCGAGCTTATCGCTTTCTTTGTTGTCGAGCCGGTTGCGGCTGCGGGAGTATAGCAGCCAATGTTCCAGTATCCGGAGCGGGCGCGGGTGGACCGCCTTCTTTCTAAGAACAAGATTTACGGACACGCCCAGCCCAGCCGCGCGGTGCGCCAGCGGTTCATTGACGAAGTGGAGCAGGTAGCTTGGAAGTACAAACTCGCCCCGGAGACAATCAATCTCCCCGCCCAATCCGGCGTGGAGGAGATTCAGGTATTCGAGATCGCGCTCAAGACTGGAGAGCTGCGTGAGGACGTGTTGCGCACCATTGACCGCGCAATTCCGTCGCAGATCTTCTTCGAGCTGACGCACGACGGCAAAGTGCGCTTTGCTGCTGCCTACAAGCGCCTCAGCGAAACCACACCGGCTAGGCCGGTAGTCGATGGCTACTTTGAGACTCCGTGGCGGAGTGCCGAAGCCGTCCGCTCCCCGCTTCCAGCGGCGCTGAACCTTGCGGGTCTGTATCAGCAGATGCTCGGTTGCCACATGGAGGCCAGTCCGTTAGGTCTCCGGCCACGGGACGGCGAACCGCTTGCGGAAACCGTTGAGCGTGGCAACGAGATTCGCGCGAAACTTCGGGAGTGCCGACGCCTGGAGGCTTTACTCCGCAAGGAGAATCAGTTCAACCGCAAGGTGGAGTTGAACGCGTCCTTGCGCCAGTGTCGCACCGAACTAGGGGCTTTGGAAAACACAAGCGCCGCAGACATTTAGAATACTCAGGAGAGCAGGATTATGAAGGAATGGGCGCAGTTGATTGTCTCTTGGCCGGTAGTTGCGCTTATCGCGATCATCTTCTTTCGTCGTCCGTTGCGAGACCTGTTGAGTCGGTTCAGCACGTCCGATGGCGGCAAGGCGGAACTTGGCCCGATAAAGCTCGAGCTCGGCAAGCTCACAGAACAAGGCAAAGACGCCGTTGAGCGGACTCGGGCCGCGACCGAATTGATGGCGGAGTCGCGCCTCCTTGAGTTGGAGATTACCTCCAACTTATTCTCAGCAACATTCACGCCAGAACAAAGAGCCAAGATGCAGGACCATATTGCGCGGCTGCGATCATTGAAACGGGATTAACCGAACTCGCACCAGGACAATCGTCATTCAAATGGGAACTCCGCCGACGCAACGAAAGGCACACAGGATCGCTACATGGAAAAGCTCGCACTGCACACACCGGACCTTACCGCTCAGAACGCGGATAAACTCGCTCAGCTCTTTCCCAATTGCGTTACGGAAATCCGCGACGCGGCGGGCAAACTCGTCCGCGCCATCGACTTCGACCAGCTTCGCCAGGAGCTCTCCGACAGTATTGTGGAGGGGCCGCAGGAACGCTATGAATTGAACTGGCCGGGAAAACGCGAAGCCAAGCTCGCGGCCAACGCCCCCATCGCCAAGACACTCCGCCCCTGCCACGAAGAAAGCCTGGACTTCGATAACACGAAAAACCTGTTCATCGAGGGCGACAACCTCGACGCGCTCAAGCTGCTGCAAGAGAGCTATCTCGGCAAGATCAAGCTCATTTACATTGACCCGCCCTACAACACGGGCAACGATTTTATCTACGAAGATGACTTTGCAGAGGACAACGAGGCGTACCTTCTTCGTTCCAATCAGAAGGACGAATCTGGCAATCGGATGATTGCGAACACGGAAGCTAACGGGCGCTACCATTCCGACTGGCTTTCTATGATTTATGCAAGGCTTAGACTCGCGAAAAACCTCCTTTCAGATGATGGGGTGGTCTTTATAAGCATTGACGATACAGAATATACAAACCTCCAGAAAGTGTGCTCCGAGATATTCGGGGAAGAGAACTTTGTCGCAACCATCGTTTGGCAGAAGATCTATAGCGGCAAGGCGGATGCAACCCATTTTGCGCGTTTCCATGAGTATCAGGTCTGCTACGCGCGCAATATAGGTGCATTGCAGATTGGCCTCTTACCTCGAACAAATGAGATGAATGCACGTTATACGAATCCCGACAACGATCCAAGAGGCCCATGGCTTTCGAATGACTTGACCGCTGCTGGCGAGAGAAGCGGGGGACACTACCCAATCATCGGGCCGACGGGAACGACGTTTGATTCACCTCAAGGCAAACATTGGCTATACGCGCGAACCACAATGGAGCAGCTTTTGGCCGAAAACCGTATATGGTTCGGTGCAAACGGAACAGCGTTCCCTCGATTGAAGCGGTTCTTGTCTGATGTGCAACAAGGCAGACGCGCCAGCACAATCTGGATGCATGAAGAAGTCGGTCACACGGATGAAGCCACAAAAGAATTCCGAGAGATTTTCAAAGATTCAGGCGTCACCTTCAGCGCACCGAAACCTACGCGGCTCATCGAACAAATACTCAGGCTCACCACATCCCCATCTGCCGACGACATTGTCATGGACTTCTTCTCTGGCTCTGGAACGACCGCTCAAGCAGTACTCCAGATGAATAAATCAGACAGCGGCAAGCGTCGATTCATTCTTGTCCAAATTCCAGAAGCATTCGATGCAGAATCAGACGAGTTCAAAGCAGGCTTCAGAACTATTGCTGATATCGGCAAAGAGAGAATTCGTCGTTCCGGCGCAAAGCTCAAGGAAGATATGCTGGCTACTAACCTCGACACCGGCTTCCGGGTACTGAAGATCGATACATCGAACATGAACGATGTGTATTACACTCCTGACGCTGTTAAGCAGGAAAACCTGCTCGGACAGGTGGATAACGTTCGCACCGACCGTACGGCGCAGGACCTGCTTTTCCAGCTCCTTGTGGATTGGGGGCTGGACCTTTCGATGCCCATCGTGGAAGAGACCATCGCCGGCAAGAAGGTGTTCTTCGCCGATGGAAATGCCCTCGCCGCCTGCTTTGATACGGAAATCTCGGAAGAGTTGGTCAAGGAACTGGCCGGGCGCAAGCCGCTCCGCGCAGTGTTCCGCGACGCCAGCTTCACCTCGGACAGCCTCAAGATCAATGTGGAACAGATATTCAAGCTGCTATCTCCGGAGACGGAGGTCGCCTCGGTCTAGCCATGAAATTCCGATTCAAGGTACAGGGCTATCAAACCGAAGCCGTGCAGGCAGTAGTTGACTGCTTCAAGGGCCAGTCGCCGCAAAGCGGACTACGCTATCGCATCGACCCCGGCATGGTGAAGGCCGGGCAGACACCGCGCTTGGAAATGGACGAGGGATTCCGCAACGCCGACCTCGTACTGCCGCCGGAGAGTGTTCTGAAGAATATTCAGAACGTTCAGACTCACCAGAATATTCCGGTCTCCACGGAGCTTAAGCGAACGAGCGTCGCTGACGTGAATCTCGATGTCGAGATGGAGACCGGCACGGGCAAGACCTACTGCTACATCAAGACCGTTTTCGAGCTGAATCAGAAATTCGGCTGGAACAAGTTCATCATCGTCGTCCCGAGCATTGCCATTCGCGAGGGAGTAGCGCAATCGCTGGCGGACACCGCCGAGCACTTTTCGGAGAAGTACAGTAAGAAGATACGCTGGTTTATTTACAATTCCAGAGAACTGCATGAGCTGGAGGGCTTCAGCTCCGACGCTGGCATCAACGTGATGGTCATCAACGTCCAGGCGTTCAATGCGCGTGGGAAGGATGCCCGCCGCATCTATGAGGAGCTGGACGATTTCCGCTCGCGCAGGCCGATTGACGTCATCGCGAAGAATCATCCCATCCTCATTCTCGACGAGCCGCAGAAGATGGAAGGCGCGAAGACGGTTGAGGCGATGAAGGAGTTCAATCCTCTTTTCATCCTGCGCTACAGTGCCACCCATCGTCAGGAACACAACAAGGTTTACCGTCTCGATGCGCTGGACGCCTATAACCAGAAACTGGTGAAGAAGATTGCGGTGCGCGGTATCACAGTAAAGGGACAAGCTGGCACGGCGGCGTACCTCTACCTGCAAAGCATCGCGGTCTCCCGCGATAAGCCGCCAGTGGCGCGCGTCGAGATGGAGATTCGCTACGCCAACGCAATCAAGAAAGAGATTCGTGTCCTTGGGAAGGGAGACAATCTTTATGACAAATCGGAGAAGCTGGACCAATACAAAGGCTATGTAGTTTCCGATATCAACGCCAATGACAATACGGTTACCTTTACGAACGGCGTGACGTTGGAAGCAGGCGACGCGCAGGGTGACGTGAACGAAGGCGTACTGCGCCGGTTGCAAATCCGTGAGGCCATCGCTGCACACTTCGAGAAAGAGCAGCAGCTCTTTGATCGCGGCATCAAGGTTCTGTCGCTATTCTTCATCGATCATGTCGCCACCAGGGTTTGCCATAATGCTTTTGCTGTTGGAATCAGAACAATGATTTCGCCAGCGGGCATAACTCAGACGGAATCTAAACCCGACGAGATCAATACCCGACGAACCACATACCCGACGGTTGCAAAAAATCGAATAGAACTGGAGAGGCCGTAGCAACACAGGAGACGGCCTCTATGATTTTTAAGAGCAATTTTCGATTTCCCTTCCGACGACTTTCATCAATCACCCATTTGATCTCACGGACTGCTGCCATAGAAGCAGAATGCCGATGTTGACGCCTTCTCGTTCTTCGGTGAGATGAGTTATGCGGCA
>Ga0302320_10030788_pt1 | contig 10209 bp, 7 predicted proteins | sample Bog_T0_3_FD_202130 | JGI IMG/M metagenome (GOLD analysis project Ga0302320, IMG submission 202130) | Peat permafrost microbial communities from Stordalen Mire near Abisko, Sweden - Bog_T0_3 | ecosystem: Environmental > Terrestrial > Soil > Wetlands > Peat | place: Sweden: Abisko, Stordalen Mire...
GCGCGAGCCCCGGTCTGAGAGCAGCACCGGGAACGCGAAGTGAGAGGATCGCGCGACCGCCTGCTCGTCGAAACAGAGCCCGATCCCCGCAACCTCCGCGAGGCGCTCCCGATACGCGCACACGAGTGATCGGCGCTTCTCGATGTCGTCTGAGAGCCGCTGCAGGCGGCTCATCCCGAGAGCCGCGCGCGGCTCGTCGAGGCGGTAGTTGAACCCGATGTCGGTCACGTCGTAGGCGGGATCGTGGCCTCGATGGCGGTCCCACGTGCTGCTGGTCAGGGCGTGCGAGCGGAGCTGCCGGACGTGCTCTGAAAGCTCCTCATCGGCCGTCGCCACCATCCCGCCCTCGCCGACGCACAGCTGCTTCTTTGAGAAGAAGCTGAAGGCTCCGAGCTCGCCGATCGTTCCCACCTGGCGCCCTGAGTCGTCGAACCGTGCGCCGATCGCCTGCGCGCAATCCTCGATCAGCAGCAGGCCGTGATCGTCGCAGAGCTTGCGCAGCGCGAGCAGATCGGCCGGGTAGCCACAGAAGTGGACGGCGACGATCGCGCGCGTGCGTGAGCTGATACGACGCTCGGCGTCCTCGACATCGATGTTGAAATCGACGGCGCTCTTGACGTCGCAGAGCACCGGCTCCGCACCGACGTAGCGTGCCGCTGCGGCAGTCGCGACGAAGGTGAACGCCGGGACGATCACCTCGTCGCCCTCGCCGATGCCGGCGGCGAGATACGCCAGGTGAAGTGCGGCCGTGCCGCTCGAGACGGTCACCGCGTGCGGCGTGCCAACGTATTCGGCCAGCGCCCGCTCGAACGCTTTCGTGCGCGGGCCCATGGTGAGCCAGCCGTCCTTCAGGCAGTCGAGCACCGCCTGCACGTCCTGCTCGGGCATCGCGATGTCGGTCAGCGGCAGGAGCCAGTCGCTCACGAGGCCACCGCCTCGGCGAGCGCGAGAGCGACCCGATCCTGGTCTGCATGGGTCATGTGCGGGTAGAACGGCAGCGTCAGCTCGGTTCGCGAGGCGAGCTCCGTGACGGGCAGCGAGACCTCGGGGAAGCGCTCGCGATAGGCGCTGAAGTGGTGAATCGAGGGGTAGAAGATGCTCGTCTGGATGCCTCGCTCCCGCAGCCGGCTCGAGATCTCCGCCTGGCGGCCGTCCTCCTCGATCATGATCGGTAGGACGTAGCAGGACGAGCTGGGCACGTCGGCATCCTCGAAGGGAACGATGATGCCGTCCACCTCCGCGAGCAGCTCGCGGTAGCGAAGGGTGAGCTCGCGCCGGCGCGTGATTTCCCCCTCCAGGCGTTTCAGCCGGGAGAGCAGCAGTGCGGCCCGGGGCTCGTCCAGGCGGTAGTTGAAGCCGAGCCCGGTTACGTCGTAGGTGTCCGTGAGCCCGGTGTGCCTCTCCCAGGTGCCGCTCGTCATCGAGTGCGAGCGCAGCGAGCGCGCCTGCGCGGCGACTTCGTCGCTGTCCGTACACAGCAGGCCGCCCTCGCCGACCGAGAGAACCTTGTTGGAAAAGAAGCTGAACGCTCCCGAGAGCCCCCACGTGCCGAGTTTGCGTCCCCCCAGGGAGGCGCTCGGGGCGTGCGCTACATCCTCGATCAGCGCGATCCCGTGCGCGTCGCACAGCTCCTTCATGCGATCCGCCGCGGCCGCGTAGCCCGCGTAGTGGACCACGCATACGGCCTTCGTCCTCGGTGTGATGCGCCGCTCCACGTCATCCGGGTCGAGGCTGGGGGTCTTGCGCGAGGCGATCTCCGCAAAGACGGGTGTCGCTCCGCAGTACAGCGCCGCGGCAGCCGTTGCCACGAAGGTGAACGCGGGCACGATCACCTCATCTCCCGGTCCGACTCCGGCCGTCAGATAGGCGAGGTGCAGTGCGGCGGTGCAGCTCGAGGTCGCGATCGCGTGACGAGCGCCGAGGTGCTCGGCAAATGCCTCCTCGAACTCCGCCGTGCGCGGTCCGAGCGTCAGCCAGCCCGAGCGGAGCGTCGCCGCGACCGCCTCGAAGTCCTCAGGCTCGAGGCGCAGGTCGAACAGGGGCAGCTCGGGAAAGGTCTGTGGTGTGGCCATTCAGTCGCCGGCGCGCCGGGCGGCGCTCCTATGGGATGTTCTTGTAGCGCCCGTCAAAGGGATCGCCGAACGTTCCCGCGTCGAGCGCGGCGATTATCTCGGCGATGCCGTCGGGGACGGTCATCAGCGTCTCGAAGCCGAGCCGCTCGCGGATCTTCTCAAAGCTGACCTTGTAGTCACGCGGGTCCTCATCGCGGTGGACGTAGTTGACCGTTCCGCGGTCGATCTGTTTGCCGATCTGCTCGATGAGATCCAGCTTGCGATAGTTCTCGCCCGAGCGCCCGGCGTTGAAGACTTCTCCGCCGACCTGCTCGGCGGGCGCCTCGAGCACCGTTCGCACGGCGCGCCCGGCGTCGGCCACGTGAATGTACGGGCGCCAGAACTGCTCGCCGAAGACTTCCAGCTCGCGGTCAGCCCACAGGTCGCGAGTGAACTCGTTGACCGTCAGATCGAAGCGCATGCGGCGCCCGACTCCGTAGACCGTCGCAAAGCGAAGACACGTCGGCGTGAGTCCGTTGCCGTTTCCGCCGAGGATCAGCTTCTCCATGCCGACCTTCTGTTCGGCGTAGAGGGAGACCGGGCTGAGCTCTCCCTCCTCGGTGATGGGGACTGTCGGGTCTGCCATGCGACCGTAGTTCGAGCAGGTCGAGGCGAACACGAGACGCTCGACACCGGCCTCAGCCGCGTCGGCGACGAGCGCTCGGGTGGCCTGGACATTGACTTCGTCCGAGAGGCCCGGGTCGAGTGCGCACGCGGGATCGCCGACGATCGCCGCCAGGTGGACGACCGCCTGGGCGCCGGCGAGCGCGCGTCTGCGCGCCTGCTCGTCGCGGATGTCCGACCGGATCACCTCGATCCCCGCCCGCTCCTGCTCGGCGGCGATCTCCTCCTGACCGTGCAGCAGTGAGTCGAGCACGCGGACATCGCGTCCGGCTGCGAGCAACTCCTTCGCCAGCAGCGCTCCGATATAGCCGCTACCACCGGTGATTAGCGTCGTCTGAGCCACGTCATGGATCCTCTCTGATTCCTCGATCGCCGCGCTGGGGGCCCTGCCACGAAGAGATCCGCTGGGCGGGGCTCTCGGCGACCATTGCGCCCGGCGAGCGCCGACGGGCCAATGGTATAAGGGCTATCGGCAAGCCCCGCCCGCCCCTTGAGGATCGCCCGGGCGCCGAGCGGTTGCAGGGATACTGTGGCTCCCGAGCGAAGGGGATGCTGCACCGATGCCGACCTCAGCTCGCCATGCCACGCGGCAGCGCGCCGCCAGCGACATTCTCATGCAGGTCCTCGTGCGGATCGGCAATCTGGCGCTCGGCGTCCTCGTCACCGCCCTGGTCGTGCGGACGCTCGGCGAGAACGGCTACGGACAGTGGTCGACGATCCTCGTCGTTCTCGGCCTGATCGGCTACTTCATCAACTTCGGCATGGAGGAAGTGGCGATCCGCGAAGCGGCGCGCGACCCGGGCTCCGAGCACGAGTGGATCGGTGCGGTGATCCTCCTGCGCCTCTTCGCGCTGGTGCCGGTCGTGCTCGTGTCCGTCGCCGCGATCCTCGTGCTTCACCGCAGCCATCAGATGCTGATCGCCGGCCTGGTCCTCGTCATCGGAATGCCCTTCGGCGGCATCGGGGCGCTTGGACTGCTCTTTCAGCTGCGGGTCGACAACCGCGTGCCGATGCTCGTGCTGACCCTGCGCAGCGTCCTGTGGGCGATCGCCGTGGCGGTCATCTACTGGCGCGGCGGCAGCATGATCGCGCTGGCGATCGCGATGGCGGCGACGAACTCGCTGGCCGCGATCGTCCAGCTCCTTGCGGTCTTCAGGCTCGACACCCCCTGGCCGCGGCCGTCGCGCAAGCAGCTCGCGCCTTTGATCCGGGTCGGACTGCCCGTGGGCATCGCCGGGGCGCTCGTCGTCGCATACGCGCGCATCGACCAGGTGATCGTGTTCGTGATCGCCGGGACCAAGCCGGCCGGCCTCTATGGCTCGGTCTACAACGTGCTCGACCAGGGGCACTTCGTGCCGATCTCGATTCTCACGACCCTCTCGCCGGTGCTTGCCGCCGCCTGGCCGGCGGATCGCGCGAAGCTGCTCCGCACCGCGCGCCTGACGGCGCAGCTTCTGGCGATCGCCTCGTTCGGGGCGCTCGCGTTTGCGGCCGTCGCCTCCGGGCCGGTCGTGCGCCTCGTCTTCGGGCGGGAATTCTCGCATGCGGCCTCGGCGCTGCCGGTGCTCGCGGGGGCGTTCGTGCTGATCTGCTTCGGGTATCTGAACGGCAACCTGCTGCTCGTGTTCGGACTCCAGAAGCGCCTGCTGTGGATCAGCCTCGTTGCGCTCGTGGCGAACATCGCGGGCAACCTCATCGCGGTTCCGCTGGCGGGCTTCATGGGTGCGGCGTGGATCACCCTGGCGACCGAGGCGGTGGTCTTCCTCCTGACGCTCAGGCTCATCCTGCAGACGCTCGAGATGCGCCGGCCAAAGGTCGGCCGGATCGGCCACACGGCGCTTGCGGCGATCGTGCTCGGCGGGGCGCTGGAGGCCATCAAGCTGGCCGGTGCACCGCTCGGCGTGCTCTTCGCCGCGTTCTGCTTCGGCTATCCGGCCCTGCTGTTCGGCCTGCGTGCGGTCGTGCGCGAGGATCTGGGGGTGCTGCTACGCCGCGGCTCGCCCGGTTAGCGAGCGCAGGTGCTCGGCGAGGATCGGGAACTGGTGTCTGGCGTCGTAGCGCTCCTCGCAGCGCGAACGCGCGATGCCGGCGAGCTCCATCCGCCTGATCGGGTCGGCGAGCAGCGCGCGAATCGCCTCGCCGAGAGCACGCGGGTCGCCGTGGGGCACCAGCACGCCTGCGCGTCCATCGTCGAGCATCTCAGCGATTGCGCCCACGGGGCTCGACACGACGGGCGTCCCGCAGGCCATCGCCTCGAGCAGTGCCCACGGATTCGTGTCTCCGTGGGTTGGCAGGCAGAGGAGGTCCGCCTGCTGCTGGAGCTCGAGCACGCGGGGATCGCCCGGGGAGAGGCGGTGCACGCGTAATCCCGGCCGCTCGGCCACCTGCGCCGGCGTGACGAGATCGAGCTCGGCCGTCCGGCCGAGGTCCTCGCCGAGCGCGTCCAGGAGGTCGTCGCCTCCCTTCTCCCTGAACCGCCCGCCAACGAACAGCACCCGTGGGAGCGCTCGCTCGCGGCGCTCGGCGGGCCGGTGGCGCTGCAGGTCGAGCCCGGGGTGGTGCTCGACGACGTTGGCGCCCGGGGCATCGCGCTCCACTGCCCGCGCGGCCCAGCCGGTCCAGGCGAGCACCAGCGGCGCACGGCGCAGCGCGCGCCTCTCCAGCACGCCGCTCGGGGCGGCTCCGAGCTCGGAATTACCCGACGCGGAGCTCCACGCGGGCATGCGCGCCCAGTCGCGGACGGTCGCGTCGACCGATAGCACGACCGGCGCACCCTGCATGCCCGGACCCATCGTCATGGCGACCGACTGGCTGTGAACGTGGACCACATCGGCGGGCCAGCTTGAAAGCGCCTCACCGAGCTGGAAGCGAGCCCGCCGCGACTGGACGAGGTGCCAGCGCAGCGTGCGGAAGTCGAGCCCGTGCGCTGCGAGGAGGGGGACCGGGCGACTGGCCGCGGCTGCTCCCAACCGCCCGAGCGCGCCCAGCTCGGCGAAGTGGGCCTCGACGCCGGGCGTGACGGTCAGGCCCACGCGTACCGCCTCATCGAGCTGTCCCTGACCGAGGATGTGTGTGCCGAGGTTCCCCTCGTTGAAGAACATGACCCGCATTTCTTGAGCCACCGTATTTGCTCGGCCGGGTGACCGACCGCTCCCTGCGGCGCAATCGCCTTTGCCGCCCGCCGGGCGGCGTCAGCGTGTGGCCGGCTGCTCTCCCGGCGGCGAGCCGGCGGGGCGGGTGGGCCGGGACCATTCCAGCGGCGTCGCGCCGGCCCCCCAGCCGAAGCTCCGCGGGTCGGCCATCGCGGCGGGAGACTCGAGGATCCAGTGCTCGTGCCGGCGGGCGAGCGCGGCGTGGAGCTCGCGCGCCCCGGCGAATTGGCGGGGATCGAGTGGTGCGCCGACATCGAGCGACACGCGATGGCCGATCGAGCGCGAGCGCAGCGGCAGCACGATCGCGTCGGACTCGACGGCCAGGCGGGCGCTCCCGTCGGCGAGCATCGCGGTCTTGCCGAGGAAGCGCGTCTCGTGCGAGCCGGGCATATCGAAGAACAGGAAGATCGTCTCGCCGCGCGCCAGCAGCGCGGACAGTATCGGGAAGGATCCGGTGGAGAGAACCATCCTGCTGGCGCTCCGTTTCTGCCAGAGGGCCAGGCGCCGACCCCAGTGGTCGTGGCTGGGGGTCTCGAAGAACCATGGTCCTGCAACCGTGTACGGGACAACCCCCATCGTCGCGACGGCCGGCACCGACATGAAGAACGGCCCGAGGTGACAGGAGCTGAGCAGCACTCCGCGGTTCCCGCCCAGGGCGGCGCGCAGGCGCTCGGCCGACGCGGCGTCGATCTCCGGCGTGGGCCAAGGCTGCCATGTGTAGGCCTCGTCGAGTGCCCGCTCGATCACATACTGGCGCGCGAGCTGCTCGATCTCCCCGCTCCGCGGCGTGCCGGAAACGATTGTTTCCATCACCGTCCTCGCATCGAGTCGCCCCTCGGGGCTCTGATCCCAGATCTCACCGGCCCGGCGGGCCGCCCTCCTCAGCACCAGGCGCGTGGGGATCATTCGGCGCAGCAGCGTCGAGGTCTTCAGCCGCACCCTCAGCTCGGCGGACGGCATGCGCGAGGCCGCCGACGGGCGCGGCGGCATCGCCAGCACGGTCGCCATGTCGGCTGCCTGCTCGGCTGTCAGCGGATGTCCGTTCCGTTTCATGGAAGCGGCTGCAAGCGTACGGGAGCGGTGCGGGGGCCTCAAGGGCGGCGCCCGGCCGATTGCGGATACCTTCTGGCCGATGCGGATTCTCGTCGTCTCGACGCTCTACCCTCCGGTCGCCCTGGGCGGATACGAGGTCGAGTGCGCAGGTGTCGTCGAGCGTCTGCGCGAGCAGCATGAGGTACTGGTTCTGACGAGCGACCGCGATCGCTCCTCGGCCCCGGGCGAGGAGTGGGTGCGACGAGAGCTCGAGTTTCTCACGCCGGATGCGCGCGGCGCCCTGCGCGCCCCGCGTGCGTCGCTGCGTGCGGTGCGGGCCGCGCGGCGCGCCCTCGAGTGGAAGCCCGACATCGTCTACGCCTGGAATGGGTCCTCGATTCCGCAGTCGTCGCTTCGCGTGCTCTCCGATAGCGGTGTGCCGCTCGCCTTCCGGGTCTGCGAGCACTGGTTCGGAGCGCTGTTCCTCGGCGATCAGTTCATGCGCGAGCTCCTGCCGGCGAGGCGCTCGCCGGGCCGCGCCCTCTGGGCGGCGGGCTGTCGTGCGATGAACGCGCTGCCATCGCTGCGTCTGCACCCGGCGGCGCCGGTACGCGCCGCCGTCTCATGGAACTCGCAGGCGCTGAGGGCGATGGTCACGTTACCGCCCTTCCTCCAGACGACGATCGAGCGGGTCGGCCACTCCGTTCCCCGCTACGGAGACCTCTACGCGAAGGTGGTGCGCTCGCCGGCACCCGATCCGGAGATCGTCTTTCTGGGGCGGGTCACTCCGTACAAGGGGGTGAAGGTGGCAATCGAGGCGGTCGCGATGCTTCGCTCCGAACACGACATCCCGGCCCGGCTCGTCGTCGTCGGCCCTGAGGACTCTCCACATGGAGCGGAGATGCGGCGGCTCGCCGAGCGGCTGGGCATCTCAGCGGCGGTGAGCTGGCGCGGACAGCTGACCCCGGAGCAGGCGGCCGGCGAGCTGGCGCATGCCCATGCGCTGATCGTCCCCTCGCTCTGGCAGGAGCCATTTCCCCTCGTGACGATCGAGGGCGCACTCGCGCGCGTGCCGTTGGTGGCCTCAGACGTCGGCGGGATCGGCGAGGGCATGCACGACGAGGAGCATGCGCTGCTATTCGCGCCCGGCGACGCGCGTGCGGCGGCGGCGGCGCTCGCCCGCGTGCTGCGGGAGCGCGAGCCGACGGCGGCTCGCGTCCAGCGGGCGCGTGCGCGCGCGCAGGAGTTCCGGCTGGGTCCCTATCTCGAGGAGCAGGAGCGTTTCCTCGCCGACGCGCTCGCCGCGGCCGGGCAGGCGCGGGCCACGGCAATTAAGTAGCGGGCCGCGCGTGCCGATACCGTCTTTATATGTGGACGCTCTCCTCCGAGCCGGGCGCTGCCGGCGGTCGGCGACGTATGATTGACGGCGTGCCCGACACGAGAGAGATGGCTGGCTAGCCGTGCCGGATCTCGAGCCCACGACTGGGGCCGGCGCTCCCACGGTGTCGCCCTTTGAGCTGCTGTCGGTTCTGTGGAGGCGCAAGGTCGTGGTGGTCTCGATCGTGATCATCAGCGTCGGCGTTTCGCTCGCCCTGTCGTTGCGCTCGGCCAAGCAGTACAGCTCCACCTCGCAACTGCTCTTCCGCGACCCCGGCTTTGCGCAGGCTCTGTTCGGCAACAACCTCTTCTCGCCCGGCAACGAGGAACCGCAGCGCACTACGCAGACGAGCATCGACGTCGTGACCTCGCTGAACGTTGCCGAAGAGGCGGCGCACATCCTCAAGACGACGACGCCGCCCAAGAAGCTGAGCGAAGCGATCACCGTCACGCCGAACTCGAACGCGGACATCGCGACGATCAAGGCCACGGCCCCGAGTCCCGCCGAAGCGGCGGCGGTGGCGGACGCGTTCGCGGAAGGCTATGTCACCTACCGCCGCCAGAGCGATCGCGCGAAGGTGGTCGAAGCCGAAGAACTGATCGAGCAGTCGATCAGGACCGCGCAGCCCGGCGAGCAGCTCAAGCTCGAGGAAAGCCAGCGACAGCTCGGTGTGCTCCGCGCGCTGCAGACGGGCGACGCGGAAGTGATCCAGCGGGCCCAGCCGAACTCCACGGCGGTCTCCCCAAAGCCCAAGCGCGACGCGATCCTCGGTTTCATAGTCGGACTCCTGATCGGCTGTGGATTCGCCCTGCTGGTCGACTTCCTCGACCGCAGGCTGAAGAAGCTCGATGACTTCGAACGCTTCTTCCCCGACCTGACGGTCATCGCCAGCGTGCCCCACACGGCCGCCAACGCCAGGGCTCTGGAGCTGGTTGGACCGGTGGCGGAGTCATACCGAATGCTGCGCGAGAGCCTGCGCTTCCTGGATCCCTCGGGTACGGCGCGCTGCTTTGTCGTCACGAGCGCCAACGAAAGCGAGGGCAAGAGCACGGTTTCGGTCAACCTCGCGTCGAGCATCGCCGCGGTCGGCCGTAGCGTGATCCTCGTGGAGGCCGATCTGCATCGGCCGATGGTGACGAACCTGCTGGGGATCGAGCGAGGCACGGTCGGTCTCTCGGACCTGCTCGTGAGCGACATCGATTTCGGCGACGCCCTGCTGACGGTTGAGGATCAACCGGGACTGGTCGTCCTGCCGAGTGGCACCCATCCCCCCAACCCGGCCGATCTGCTCGCCGCCGGCAAGATGGAGGATGTCCTCACGGCCCTCTGCAAATACGCCGACGTCGTGATCGTGGACTCGCCGCCACTGTTGCCGGTGGCGGACACGCGCGTCCTGCTTCGTCTGACGGCGGTCAACGGCGTGATTCTGGTGGCCCGGGCGGGCGTCAGCCGGCGCGACCGGCTGCGCGCCGCGGTCAACGTCCTCTCCCAGAGCGGCCGGCGCGTGTTCGGGCTGGTCGTCACGGATGTCAAGGAGTCGGCGGACAGCGGCTACTACTACTACGAAGAAGAGGCGGACGGCGGCGACTCGCCGGAGGACCCCGGCGCGCCGGATGATCCGGGCGGAGCGCCTTCTACGGACGAGCAGGAGAAGCCGAGCGCACTCGCCTCGCAGCGCCGCGTCGCTTCACACGCGTGAGCGCACGAGCTGCGGCGAGCGAGGCCCGTGCCTCGCAGCGCCGCGTCGCTTCACACGCTTGAGCTGTGTGAGCGTACGAGCTGCGGAGAGCGAGGCCCGCCACCTGCCGCCGGGCGGGCAGCACGCCAGCGTCCCCGCGCACGTGTGAGCCGATATTCGAGCAGGTCCGAATCCCCGCGCGTGATCGCACCGACGCGCGTCGAGAGGACGCCG
>Ga0302320_10030794_pt1 | contig 10207 bp, 5 predicted proteins | sample Bog_T0_3_FD_202130 | JGI IMG/M metagenome (GOLD analysis project Ga0302320, IMG submission 202130) | Peat permafrost microbial communities from Stordalen Mire near Abisko, Sweden - Bog_T0_3 | ecosystem: Environmental > Terrestrial > Soil > Wetlands > Peat | place: Sweden: Abisko, Stordalen Mire...
CCTATGCCCCTCCTGCAACAAAGGGCAGTTATCGTTGAAGCTCGGCAAGTTCGGCGCTTTCATCGGCTGCTCGAACTATCCCGAATGCCGTTTCACCCGGGTGCTGGCGCCCACCGGCCAGGAGACGGCGCTGGCCGACGGCGATCGTCCGGGCGTAAAAGTGCTCGGAACCGACCCGGCGACAGGCGACGAGATCTCGCTGCGCAACGGCCGCTTCGGCGAATATGTGCAGCAGGGCGAAGGCGAAAAGCCGAAGCGGTCGTCGTTGCCGAAGGGCCTGACGCCCGATCAGGTGACCTTGGAGAAGGCGCTCGCGCTGCTCTCGCTGCCGCGCGAGGTCGCCAAGCACCCGACGACCGGCGAGCCGATCCTGGCGGGCCTCGGCCGCTACGGCGCCTATGTGCAGCACGGCAAGACCTACGCCAACATCGGCCGCGACGACGACGTACTGGAGATCGGCGGCAATCGCGCCATCGATCTGATCGTCACCAAGGAATCCGGTGGCGGCGGGTCGCGCTTCGGCGCCGGCTCCGGGCGCGAGATCGGCGAGCACCCGACGCTCGGCGGCGCGATCAGTCTCAAGCAAGGCCGCTTTGGCCCCTATGTCACCCACGGCAAGGTCAACGCGACGCTGCCCAAGGGGACCAATCTCGAGGCGCTGACGCTCGACGAGGCGGTCGCCGCACTGAACGCCAAGGCGAGCGGCGCTGTTCCCGGCGCGGCCGTGCTCGGCGACCATCCCGACGGCGGCGCCGTCACGGTTCGCGCCGGCCGCTTCGGCCCCTATGTCAACTGGGGCAAGGTCAATGCGAACATCCCAAAGTCGATCGCGCCAGAAACGATCACGCTGCTGGACGCGCTGGAACTGCTCGCCGAGCGCGAGGGCAAGCCAGTGAGAACGGCGCCGGTGAAGAAGGCGGCGAGCTCACCGGCGAAGGCCAAGGCGCCGGCGACGAAAAAGCCCGCCGCCAAAAAGGCGCCGGCGAAAAAAGCCGCGGCGAAGAAGGCCTGAAGCGAGGCGCGAACGACCGGAAGCGCGTTTCCGGTCGTTCGCCGTCGTTCCATGAAATGCAAATTACGATTACTGAGCGCCCCAGGCCCTCACCACACGCCGGTATTGCCCATCGACTTCCACGGTTCGGCGGGCGGCAGCGCGGCGCCCTTTTGCAGCAGCTCGATCGAGATGTTGTCGGGGGTGCGGACGAACGCCATTCTGCCGTCACGGGGCGGACGGTTGATGACGATGCCGTGCGACTGCAATCGAGCGCAATAGTCGTAAATGTTGTCGACCTCATAAGCAAGGTGGCCGAAATTCCGGCCGCCGGCATAGACTTCCGGGTCCCAGTTGTGGGTGAGTTCGACGAGCGGCGCCGCGTGCGTCTGGCCGGCCTCGACGTCCTCATTGGCGGCCAGGAACACCAGCGTGAAGCGGCCTTGTTCGCTGGTGCTGCGGCGGACTTCGACCATGCCGAGCTTGCGCACGAAATAATCTAGCGAAGCTTCGAGATCCGTCACCCGGATCATCGTGTGGAGATACCTCATCCCTGGAACCTTTCTTGAACTTTGGCGGCTTTTGATCCGCGGCGCGAAAGAGTCTACAGCGTCGATGAGGTCCGATACCAGCCCATCATGACAGAACCCAACGCCGCCAAGAGAAAGCGTAGCGCCGCGCTCGCCTCCACTGCGGCGAGCTTCGGCTTGACGATCGCCAAGCTAGCCGCGGGCGCGGCGTCAGGGTCGCTGGCGCTGATCTCCGAGGGCGCGCACAACGCGCTCGACATCGTGGTCAGCGCCTCCACCTATTTCGCCGTGCGCGAGGCGGACAAGCCGGCCGACGAGGATCATCCGTTCGGCCACGCCAAGATCGAAGCGGTCGCGGCGCTGGCCCAGACCGGCTTCCTGTTCGTGCTCGCCGCCTCCGTCGCCTACCGGGCGCTGGCCTCGATCGCCGAGCCGGCGCCGAGGGTCGACGCCAATGTCTTCGCCTTCGGCGCGATCGTTCTCTCGCTGATCGTCGACGTCGTGCGCTGGCGCGGGCTGCGACGCGTCGCCGCGGAAACTCATAGCGACGCGCTGGCTGCCGACGCGCTGCATTTCTCCAGCGACCTCGTTTCGTCGCTGTTCGTGCTGATCGGCCTCGCCCTCACCCGCTACGGGTTTACCCGCGCGGATGCGCTGGCGTCTGTCGGCGTGGCCGTGTTCATCGGCTGGGCGGGCGTCGCTCTCGGGCGGCGCACCATCGACTCGCTGCTCGACGCCGCGCCGAAGGGGCTCGCCGCGGAAGTCCGCGCTTTCGTCCGGGCTCAGCCCGGCGTCGCCGGTATCGACTTCCTGCGCTTGCGCCAGTCGGGACCGCAAATCGTCGGCGAGCTCGGCGTTTTCGTGTCGCGCACCCTGTCGTTCGAACGCGTCGGGGCGATCAAGGACGCGCTCGGCGTCCGCCTCGTCGAGCGCTGGCCCGAACTGGCCCTGACCCTCACCGCCAATCCCCTGGCGCTCGACAACGAGTCGATCCTGGAGCGCGTGCTGGTCATCGCCGCGCGCCGTCGCCTGTTCGTCCATCACGTCGCGGTGCAGCATGTCGAAGGCCGCGCCGCCATAACCCTCGATCTCGAAGTGGACGGCCAGCTGTCGATAGGGGCGGCGCATGGGATCGCGACGCGCCTCGAGGAAACGATCCGCGCCGAAATCGGCGAGGACATCGAGGTGGAAACCCACATCGAGCCGTTGGAGACCCGCGAACTCGCCGGGCGCGACGACGACGCGGAGGCGACCACCCGCTTCGCGCAGACGCTGCGGCGTCTTGCCGCCGACGACCGCCGGCTGATGGACGTCCACAAAGTCCGGCTGCGGACCGCTGCCGGCGGTCGTTACGGACTGTTCCATTGCCGGATCGCGCCCGAAACCAGCGTCGACGCCGTCCATGCCGCCGTGGACGCGCTGGAGCGGGCGGCACGGCGCGAATTCCCCGATCTTCTGCGCGTTACCGGCCATGCGGAGCCGCTGCGCGAAATCCGCCGACCTTGACGAATTTGCCGCGCGCCGATTGGAGAAGGCGATAGAAGAGTCTATGTCCCGTCGATTGAAACGCCTGCCGATTCGGATCAAATATGAATTTCGAAAACGATGCGCCGGAATTGCGCAGCGCGCATGTCATCGTCGTCGGCAATGAAAAAGGCGGCGCCGGGAAATCGACGATTTCCATCCATCTCGCGGTCGCCTTGCTGAAAGCCGGCTTCAAGGTGGCGTGCATCGATCTGGATACGCGCCAGCAGACGATGACGCGGTTCTTCGACAATCGCCGCTCCTGGTCGGAAAGCGCGCCCTGGTCGGTCGAACTGCCCTGCCATCGCGCGCTGGAGCGCGGCGATTCCCACGACATCCGCGCCAATGAATCCCAAGAATTCGCGATGTTCGCCGACGCCATCGGCGAAGTCGAACACGCCTACGAATTCGTCGTGATCGACACGCCCGCGAGCGATTCTTACTTGATGCGCCTCGCCCATTCGCTGGCGGACACGCTCGTATCCCCGATCAACGACAGCTTCATCGACCTCGACGTGTTTTCGCGCGTCCAGCATGACCGCAAGGGGCGAGGCGCGATTTCGCAATATGCGGAACTGGTGCGCGAGGCCCGGCGCAAGCGGCGGCTGGTCGACAACGGCCTGATCGACTGGGTGATCGTGCGCAATCGCATGGCGTCGCTGGTGAACAACAATTCGCGCCAGATCGCCGTCAGCATCGGGCGTCTCGCGCGCGAGCTGCGCTTCCGGACCGTCGAAGGTTTCCATGACCGCGTCATCTTCCGCGAGCTTTTCCCGATCGGGCTGACCGCGCTCGACCCGATCGAAGCCGGAGCGAATCAGGGCGCGCTGACTTCGTCGCAGCAAGCCGCGCGCCGCGAGATCGAGGGCCTTATCGAGGCGCTCGATCTGCCCACGCGCCTGCCCGGCCGCGAACATGCGCAGTCGCGCAAGCTCTGGTACGATCGCGTTTCGGACTATTACGCCGGACTCGCCGGCGCCGATCCAGGCCATGCGTGAGGGCGGAAAGTCTCGGCGATGACCACCGAGTTGGCCCCATCGAGCGGAACCCGTCAATCGGCCGAAGCCTTGGGATTTCCAAGACTATCGCAGCGTAGCGCGTTGGGCCGACGGCTACGAGGCGTTTTTCGCGGCCTCGCGCTCGCCGGACGGGCCGACGCCGGAAACGCCCGCGCGCAAGCGCTTCCGCGAGGCTTTGCTGAGCTTTCTGCGCAGCCAAAGTTTAATCGACGGCGCGTAAACGGCGGCTGTTGTGCCAATATGCGTTGCGCCCAAAACCCCTGCCGCAACTGAACTTTAACCATCTTATAGATAATGGTCCGTAAATCCTTGACGGAGAACGGACATGCTTCGACGCGGCCTCGCGGCCCTTGTGATGTTCGGCGCGAGCGGAGCTGGCGCCCTCGCCGCGGACCTCGATCTGCCCCCGCTCTCGGCGGCCGCGCCGCCGAACTTTTCTCCGCGCTGGGAGGGCTTCAGCGCCGGCGTCTATGGCAGCGCGATGTGGAACCCGAGCCTGTCGGCGTCGCAAAGCTGGTTTGCGCCCTACGCGACTTTCAGTTCCGACGTTCCGGGCAACTTGAGCCTTTCCAATTCCGGCTACGGCGCCGGCGTGCAGGTTGGCTACGACAAGCAGTTCGGCTCTTTCGTCTACGGGGCGATTGCCGACTATGGCATTTTGGGCGGCGCATCGGCTTCGACCTCCTATTCAGGCTCGGTCGCTTGGTCCGCGTTTGGTCCCAACAGCGTGCCTTATGGGGCGTCCTACAGCCAGCAACTGACCTCGCTCGGCACCGTCCGCGAGCGCATCGGCTATGTCTATGACAACGATTGGCTGATCTACGCGACGGCCGGTCTCGCTTTCGGGCAGACGACGACGAAGTCGAATATCTCCTTGGGCAACGGCTTTGGTTTCAACGGATCCCGCACCGGCATGGCGGTGGGCTATGTCGTCGGCGCCGGGGTTCAATATGCGATGGGGCCGGACTGGTCAGTCGGTCTCGAAGGCCTCGCATACGATCTCGGCAATCGCGATACCGTCGCGGTCGCCAATTTCGTCACTTACGACAATCTCGGCAATATTCTCCCCTCGCCGCAATTGGATACGAAGGCCGACTTCTCCGGCTTCCAGCTTCGTCTGACGGCGACCTACACCTTCGACGGCCGGGCCACGGAGCCGTCCTATGAGCCTTCCGCCGACCCCAACACCGAAGTTCCGATCACGGTGGGCATGCGCTCCGGCGTCTCGATCGGCCAGAGCCAGATGACGCTCTTCGACGGCAGCGGCTCGTTGAAGGTCTCGCGCCTCACCTACAGCGGCGCCGCGGCGCTGACCGAGGAACCCTATTTCCAGATGCAGATGCCGGACTGGAACATGTACGTCTCCGGCTTTCTCGGTCTCGGCCAGCAAAGCGGCGGAAATCTGAAGGATGAAGACTTCCCGCCGACGATCAGCCCCTATTCCTCCACCAACAGCTCGCTCCAGAGCGGTCAACTGCAGTATGGCGTCCTCGACGTCGGCTATAACCCGCTGGTCACGGATTGGTACAAGGTCGGCGGCTTCGTCGGCTACACGTTCCAGTACGACAATTACAACGCCTTCGGCTGCACGCAGACCGCGTCGAACCCGCTCGTCTGCGGCGGGAATGCGGTCAGCGGCTCGAATTTGACGATCAGCGACAGTTTCAACTGGAACGCCGCGCGTATCGGCCTTTCCGGGTCTGTCAAGCTTCCCGACGGCGTGACCTTGAGCGGCGACGCGGCCTGGCTGCCGGTCGTGAGCTTCTCGGAGACCAATTATCACTGGCTGCGCATGCCCGGCGATTTCAGCGGCCCGCTGCCGGGCGCCGGAACCGGCGCTACCGGCTTCCAGTTGGGGGCGACGGCCGATTACATGATCACGCCGAACTTCGACATCGGCGCGGGCGTGCGCTACTGGTCGATGTCCGCGAAAGGGCACATCAACTTCCAGGACGCGAGCGCCGGCGGGGGGCCGCAAGTCGCCACTTTCAACAGCCAGCGCGCACAGGCTTTCTTGCAGACCGGCTACCATTTCTGAACACCCTGCCGCATATAGTGTCCTTCAGCGAATCCGGCGCAGCAGCGCCGGGACGCGACGGGGGCGAGGGGAAATGTTTGCTCAGTTGATGTCGGCGCGGCGGTTCGCGCCGCTGTTCTGGTGCCAGTTCCTTTCCGCCTTCAACGATAATTTCGTTCGCCAGATGCTGGCGATGCTGATCCTGTTCCATTTCGGCGCCGCCGACGCCGGCGCCAAAATTTCGCTCGCCGTCGCCGTCTTCATCCTACCTGCGATCCCGCTTTCGCCGATCGGCGGCGAGATCGCCGACCACAACGACAAAGCCTGGGTGGCGCGCCGGCTGAAATTCGCGGAAATCGGCGTGCAATTGATCGCCGCCGCCGGCTTCGTGTTCAACTCCCTGAACCTGCTGTTTCTCGCGCTGTTCGGGCTGGGTTGCATTTCCGCGCTGTTCGGGCCGGTCAAATACGGCATCCTCCCCGACCATCTGCGCAAGGAGGAGCTGATCTCCGGCAATGCGCTGGTGGAGGGCGCCACCTTCGCGGCGATCATTTGCGGACTCGTGTTCGGCGGCTACGCGGCGGCCGAGGGCCGCTCGACGATAGGCGTAGTCCTGCAACTCGTCGTCGTCGCGCTCGCCTGCTATTTCACTTCGCGCTACATTCCCGCGACCGGCGTCGGCGCGCCCGATCTGCGCGTCAATTACAACCCGATCACCGCCACGGCGCGCATTCTGCGCGAACTGAAACGCGACGACCGGCAATGGGTCGGCGCGATCGCGGTCAGCTGGTTCTGGCTGGTCGGCGCCGTCACGCTTTCGCTCGTGCCTGTCATCGTCAAATCGCGCATCGGCGGCGGGGTCGAGGTCGAAACGGCGATCAATCTGTTCTTCGCCGTCGGCATCGCGGCAGGCTCGCTCGCCGCCGCCGCGCTGTCGCATGGCCGGATCGAACTGGCGCCCGCGCCGTTCCTGCTGCTCATCATGGGCGCGCTCGGAATCGACTTGGGCCTGTTCGCCCACGCCCTGCCGCGCGCGACGACCGAAGTGGGCCTGGGCGAATTCTTCGGCTCGGCAACCGGCATGCGGATCGCGGCCGAAATCCTCGCCTATTCCTGCGCCGCCGGCCTGTTCGTGGTGCCGATCTTCGCCGCCGTGCAGGCGAGGTCGCGCGAGGACGAACGCGCCCGCATCATCGGCGCGGTCAATACGCTCAACGCGATCTACATGGTCGGCGGCTCGATCCTTACGACCGCGACGTTGAAGCTGACCGGCATCGACGAATCGACCGCGCTCGCCGGCCTGGGCGTAGCCAATCTGCTCGCCGCGATCTATTTCTTCCGCCGCCTGAAGGCGAATTACCTCGGCTTCGTCCTCAGGGGCGTCTGGAAAATCCTGTTCCGCCTCGAAGTGGTCGGCCTGGAAAATCTGCCCCCGGCGGGCGAACGCAGCGTGATCGCGCTCAATCACGTCTCGTTCCTCGACGCGCCGCTGATCCTGTCGCTGCTGGACGAGCCGCCGATCTTCGCCGTCGATCATTTTATCGCGCAGGCCTGGTGGATCAAGCCGTTCCTGGCGCTCGCCGACGCGCGGCCGATGGACCCGGCGCGACCGCTGGCGACGCGCGCGCTGATCCAGGAGGTCAGGCAGAACAAGCGCCTGGTGATCTTCCCCGAAGGCCGCATCACCGTCACCGGCGCGTTGATGAAGATCTATGACGGCGCGGCGATGATCGCCGAAAAATCCGAGGCGCTGGTCACCCCCGTCCGGCTCGACGGGCCGGAGCGGACGCCGTTTTCGCGCCTCGGGCCCACGCAGATCGGCCGGCGCTGGTTGCCCAAGATCGTCATCACCATAATGCCGGCGCGCCGCATCGTCGTCGACCCGGACCTCAAGGGCCGCGCGCGCCGCCACGCTTCCGGCGCGGCGCTGTACGACATCATGTCCGACCTGATCTTCGCCACCACGGACTTTCGGCTCACCTTGCACGACGCCTTCGAGCGCGGGCTGCGGGACCGCGGCTTTTCCGGCTCGCGCGCCGTCGTGCAGGACCCAAACTCGGGCCAGGTCAGCGCCAGTCGCTTCCGTCTCGGCGTGGCGCTGATGGCGGGCAAGATCGCCGCTCTGACGAGCCCCGGCGAGACGGTCGGCCTCATGCTGCCGAGCGCCAGCGGCGCGGCCATCGCCTTCATGGCGCTGCAAAGCGCCGGGCGCGTCGCCGCGATGCTCAACTTCACGTCCGGCGCCTTCAACGTCACCGCCGCCTGCAAGACGACCAACGTGCGCATAGTTCTGTCGTCGCGCGCCTTCATCGAAAAGGCCAAGCTCGACGATCTCCAGCGGGCGCTGGAGGCGCATGTGCGGTTCGTCTGGCTGGAGGATTTGCGCGATCAGGCGACGGCGTGGGAAAAGCTTCGCGCCTATCTCCGTCGCGGCAAGGCCGTTTCGCGACCTTCGCCTTCCGACCCCGCCGTGGTGCTGTTCACTTCGGGCTCGGAAGGCGCGCCCAAGGGGGTGGCGCTCAGCCACGAAAACCTCAATGCCAATGTGGCGCAGATCTCGGCGCGGTTCGATTTCACCCCCGCCGACATCACCTTCAACCCGCTGCCGATCTTCCACGCCTTCGGCCTGACGGGCGGCATGCTGCTCGGCCTGATGACCGGGATGCGCGCCTATTTCTATCCTTCGCCGCTGCATTACCGGCAGATCCCCGAACTCGTCTATGGGATCAACGCCACCGCGATCTTCGGCACCGACACGTTCCTCGCCGGCTATGCCCGCATGGCCAACCCCTATGATTTCCGCAGCCTGCGCTATGTCGTGTGCGGCGCCGAGCCGGTGAAGGCGGAGACGCGGCGCGTCTATATGGAGAAATTCGGCCTGCGCATTCTCGAGGGCTACGGCGTGACCGAGACTTCGCCGGTGCTCGCCGTCAATACGCCGATGTTCAATCGCAATGGCACGGTCGGGCGGATGATGCCGGGCATGGAGCACCGCCTGGACGCCGTCCCCGGCATCGACGACGGCGGCCGGCTGTACGTGCGCGGGCCCAATGTGATGGCGGGCTATTACCGGGTCGACAATCCCGGCGAACTCGAACCGCCGCCGCAGGGCTGGCACGACACCGGCGACATCGTCGCCATCGACGGCGACGGCTTCCTGACGATCAAGGGCCGCGCCAAGCGTTTCGCCAAGATCGGCGGCGAACTCGTCTCGCTCGCCGCCGTCGAGCAACTCACGTCCGACCTCTGGCCCGAGCACCCGCCCTCGATCGTCGCCGCGCCCGACCCGAAGAAGGGCGAGCGGCTGATCCTGGCGACCACGCAGCGCGGCGCGACCCGCGCCGAGGTCCAGGCCTGGCTGAAGAAGAAGGGCGCCTCGGAACTGATGGCCCCGGCGGTCGTCGTCGTGCTGGAGGAGATCCCGCTGCTGGGGTCGGGCAAGACGGATTACGTGAAGCTGGCGGAGGTTTTACGGGCGAAGGCGGGGTGAGGCGGTGGGGGTTAGGTTTCGGTTTCCGTCACGCCCGGACTTGTTCCGGGCATCCAACTCGGGCCGCGATGCTTCTTTCGGAAGCCTTTCAGAAACGTCCCGACGTGGATGCCCGCGACCAGCGCGGGCATGACGGCAGCGGTCGGGCTCAATTTAACGCCATGGGACCGGACCCGGCCATGATGGTAAGGGCTGTTGCTTATCGCCAAAAAAGGCCTTCTCCCTGCGCCGATCCGCCGCCGACGCGGATCAAGCGCGCCGCTCCTTGGGAAAATCCAAGCTTTCAATCGCTTTTTGCCAGATTTCTCCAAATCTTCCCTTTTTTCCGCAAGCCTTTCCAGGGATTCCTTTGGCGGTTTTGAGCGTTTTCAAGGGCTTGCAAGTGTTCGGGGCCCGAATCGTTTTTCTCCAAATCTCTGCCCGAAAATCTCGTCCGGCACGGCGCCCTCCCTTTCAACGATATCATGATTTCTCTAAATCAGAAAGAAATAAACTGGGCTTTCGAACTCACGGCCAACTTAGGAGACGCTCAAGAATAAATGAATCGGTCGGCTTCGTCATGGCCGGGCTTGTCCCGGCCATCCACGTCGTTCAGTTTAAGTAAATCGGATGGTTTGCATAGAATTCGCCACAGCG
>Ga0302320_10030796_pt1 | contig 10207 bp, 5 predicted proteins | sample Bog_T0_3_FD_202130 | JGI IMG/M metagenome (GOLD analysis project Ga0302320, IMG submission 202130) | Peat permafrost microbial communities from Stordalen Mire near Abisko, Sweden - Bog_T0_3 | ecosystem: Environmental > Terrestrial > Soil > Wetlands > Peat | place: Sweden: Abisko, Stordalen Mire...
GACAATGCGATCCAATAGCACTAAGTTTTCGTCCAGGCGGCCAAGTTGCCCGCCTAGTTCGACCGAAGAACGTGCCTTGTCACTACTCAACCACGACAACTCTTCTTCAAAGTCGGCCGGATGATGCAAGAGGTGCACAGCCAGCTCTTGGATGCGGCTTTCCCAGGCCTCCTGCTCAAGGTCGTGTTCCCACGAGTTCGACCCTACATCCTCAACGAGACGATCATGAAGACCTGTAGAAGCCAACTCTGCGACCCATTCCGCCACGAAGTCCGCGCGCTGTTGCTTCTCCTCCGGAGAATGGGGACTATGCTCGGAATTGTTTAGCAGCATCAACTCACGCAGTTCTGCTCTCAATACAGGACGAACGTGAGCGGGCAAATTACCCGCTCCTTCCTTGGCTTGCAGTGTAAACCCTCTGAAAACTAAACTCCGAATGGAGCTAATGAAAGCAGTCGTAGCTTTTTCGCCTACAGTTTCGTCTTCATCAGAACTGAGCGGATTCAGCTCAGCCAAACACTCCTTCATATATTCGTAGAGTTCTCCATACGTCTTCGGCCGCCAAGGCGTCGGAGCTATTCGGGTTCCGTATGGCTGCCCGCTCACTAGGTGTAGCGAATGATCGTCGAGGGCAGCCTGCAGCGCCGTGATGCAAAGGAGTTTGGTTGTTCTATCGCCGCCGCTCAAACGGCCACGGAGCAACTTCAAACGCTCATCAAAGGGCGTTGCCACGTAGCACATGATAGGGAACAATGCGGCCCAAACCTTCGTAGCGTTGTTCCCCAGGTCGGGTTCCGATTCGCTGCGCGCCAATGTGAAGAGAATCTCTTCCGCAAAAAATAACCACTGCGGAAATGACGCGATTTCATTTGCATCAGTAACTAAGTTGCGTCGGCCACCACCATACCGTTTGCCAAGCTGTTCTGGAGTCGCTGCCATCACGAGCTGATGAAGCCGGGGAACCATCATATCAGGTGACGAGCGAACTAAAAGAAGGAGCTGTTCAGTCTCATGGGCATCAGTAAAAATGTCTCCCCCTCGGGAATATGCCCAGTCTCGAAAGTAGGCATTGACGACTTTGCCGACCTCCTCGGAAGCGCGCGCCATGCGGGCGAGAAATGATGGAACCAAATCTGTCGGAAAACCAGCGAGAAATGGCTTGGGGTCAGGCTCAGCCCATTTGGACCATGCAGCCTGAAAACACACCATTGCAACAGGTGTTGGCGTCACATAGAAATACCGACCAGCCCGAGCAACAAGCCCGTTTGTCTTCTGCATACGATGAAGGAACTCCCGCACTTCCTTCGCGTCAAGCTTCACCAAGCCACAAAGCTGCTCGAGTTCCGCAAAAGCATTGTCCCTGACGCCGCATCGCTGGACCAATGAGATCACCATCAGCGCAGTGAAGTCGGACTCGTCGAACGGGCCGTCCTTGCCAAAAAGTGTCGCCAGATAGCTCTTGGTATCGTTTAGCAACGTTCCCAAATGCCCTTGCTGGACGATCAGATCATCGTTGTCGCATAGGAAGATGGCAAAGCGGAGATAGCCTTCAGCGAGCTGGCAATAACGAAAGCGGCGACTGGGATCGATGTTCGGGAAATTGGTCTCAACAACCTTCTCGACAATTGATGTCCCAATTCGGCTGAGCCGCAACTCAGACCTGCCCATGCTCTCCAAAGCATTGTCAATGGTGATCAGACGTATCCGATGTTGTGTGCCCTGAAGAATCTTCGCCAGTTGGAACGCGGTCGCGTCAAGACATTCGTCAGCAACAAGCACCGCGTATAGATTTTGATGATTAGCCATTGCTCGGGCAACGCTGAGCGCGTTATCTTCGTCGTCCATATAAAGGGTGAGTGGGGCGATTTCGGAAAGCGCCGCGATTGCCTCAAATGTAGTACGGCTCTTGCCGACCCCCGCATCCCCCGAGATCGTAAGCCGCGGCGTGGTCGGCTTGTTCGACCAATCGAGATGTTGCCGGACACTGTTGAAGATTACTTCCGATTCCTGTGTAGGCACGAACGTCTTAGTCACCGCTCGTTCCCGGTTCTGCCAGGTCGCAAAGTGGAAAAAGTCCTCCATGGTCGAACCGAGCATCTCCGCAGCGATTGCTGGAAATGTATTTACCCAATCGACGACATTGGACGCGAAAAGCACGACGGCTTCTGGAGCGTCAGGGTTGATCTTCTTGATCTCCGTATTCAGGAGATTATTGATCTCAGTCTTCCTCTCAGCAGCACCGTCGTCCGCAATGCACAGACGGTAAGCATAGCCCTGTTGAAGCAGGCTACGGACATAGTCCTTGCTGTCTCCATTGATCTCTTCCTTCACTTTGCCGTCGGTGAAATCCTTCAGTGCAACGGCCTTGTACTGCCAAGCGGTACGTTCGGCGAAATAACCCCATGGGTCACCAGAACGGCCATCCGTAACTTGTGTGTCCACACCGCCATCCGGATAATTGACACGGGGATTGCCGAGCACAGCCGTTGCTGGAACGCCGAGCGTAGCCACTGAGCTGTGGATCAGACGATCCAGAAGATCAGTGAAAGGCTTGCCTGTCGAATTCCGCAGTACGTAGATATTCTCAGCCGCGATCCAAATCATGGTATGTCCTATTCGTTCAATGAGATCATTGTAGTTCTGAAACCCGGGGAAACCCGAGGGCAGACGGGATCTTCCCAGAGCCATCGGTCAGTAACTAGAAGTCGCCAAGTGTCCCGGTTTCTACCTGCTGCCTACGGCTATCGGTTCGCGGCCGGATCGGCGTTTAACGGGAGAAATCCCACCAGTCGCGTTCAACTTTCGGTTGTTGAACGATTCATCCTAAATAAGCAAATTGAGAGTGCTGCCCCGATACGGCGATCGTGGACTCTGCTGAGTGCTCACTCCGTCCGCAGGGCCTCTACCGGATTCACCGAAGCCGCTCTCCGCGCGGGCATCATCGCCGCCAGCACGCCACAGGCAATCAGCACCAACGGTGCCAGCCCGATCGTCCACGGGTCCATCGCTTGCACTCCAAACAGAAACTCCTGCAGCAACCGTGCACTCGCCATTGCCATCCCAATCCCGATCACTGTCCCCGCGCCCAGCCAGATCAGCGTCTGCCGCATCACCATCCACACCACATGTCCGCGGTCCGCGCCCAGCGCCATCCTGATCCCGATCTCCTGCGTTCTCTGCGCCACCAAGTAACTGAGCAGCCCATACAGGCCCACGACCGTGATCAGCAATACCAGCCCGCCAAACACGCCAATGACCTGCGCCGCCAGCTTCTGTGCGCCCATAGAGTCCTCTACAGCCTCGGCCATCGTTCTGGTGGTGCCAATCGCCAGATGCGGATTCGCTTTCTGAATACGCCGCCGCAACTCGGGAATCAATACGTCCGGCGCAATTTCCGTGCGCACTGCCACTTGCATCAGCCGTCCCAGCAGCGCACTATAAATCTGCTGGTCAGGCAGCAGTTGCGCCATGCACACGTAAAGCTCAGGCTCGCTCGCCGCCGCCACTCCTTCCTGATGCACGTCCTCCATCACGCCTGTAATCGTTGCGGTTCGCGGGACATGCCCGAACTTCACCTGCTTCCCAACTCCATCACCGCCGCCCAGGTAGCGATTCACGAAAGTCTGATTCACCACTACCACGGGTAGGCTTGCGGCCGTATCGGCATCCGCAAAAAACCGCCCGCTCCTCACCCGTATGCCCAGCGCATCCATCAGCCCGGGAGTCGCCGCCCGCACCGTTGCTCGCCCATCCTCTTTCATCCATTCCGTGGCATACACCATCGTGATCAATTCCAACGGATGCTCAATCGGTAACACTGTTGAAAGCGCCGCCGTACGGACCCCCGCCATACTCCGCACCTCGTCTAGCAGCGGCTGCCATACTACCGTTCCAACATTGCTGTTCTTGTATTCGTCATTGGGGACCGTCAAACTTGTCACTACCAGACGGTCGGTCCTGAACCCCAGCGGAACATGCCGCAGCGCATACATCGTCCGCATCATCAGGCCCGCGCCAATCAGCAGCATGATTGACAGCGCGACCTCGCCCACGAGGAGCACGCCATGCATTCGATTCTGCCAGCGGTCGCCCATGTGCTTGCTTCCCCCACTCTTCAGTCCCGCACCCATCTCCATCCGCGCTGCCACCAGCGCCGGAACTGCGCCAAATGCCAGAGTAGTGACCACTGTCAGTCCCAGCAGCCAGGCCCACACTTCCCAGTTCAGCTCAATGTGCGTGCCCAACGGCAGCTTTTTGCTCAACAGGTGCTTGAACATCCGCAGCATCATCGCCGCTAGCACCAGCCCGCCGACGGCCCCTGCGCAACTCAGCATCAGGCTCTCCGTCATCAACTGCATCACAATGCGCCGCCGTTTCGCGCCCAGTGCCACACGCACTGCAATCTCCGTGCGCCGCGCCGCCACCCGCGCCAGCAGCAGTCCCGCCACATTGCTGCATGCGATCAGCCATACCAGGGACACCGCTGCGCTCAGTGCCAGCAACGCCGGCCGCACGTTGCCAACCAGCCAGTCGCGCACGCCCACCAACCGGATCTCGCCCTCACCAGGCTTTGCAAACTGCGCATGTACACGCGCAACTTGCGCCTCCACGTCCTTCACCGGCACGCCCGACCTTACTCGCACCACCGGCGAGAGATAGGAGTACCAGTCGCTGTTGGTTGCTCCCAGTTTGCTGTGCTCCACTGGCACCCACGCCTCCGGCCGGTTCTCCCACACCGGATACAGAAACTCGGGTGGCATCACGCCAATCACCGTGTGCGCTTTGCCACCGATATGCAAGGTCTTGCCCAGCACATTGCGGTCGCCCCCAAAATTCTGCTGCCACAAAGCGTAGCTCAACAGCACAACATCGGTATGGCCCCGCTCCTCCGTCGAGAGTTCTCGCCCCATCATCGGCTTCGCACCCAGCAGCCGGAACAGATTCTGGCTCGTCTCCACCTCAGTCATCAATACCGCACCAGTGGGTCCGTCCGCGATGCTCACCCCGCCGCTGTAGAAAGCCACCTCTGCCGTCCCCTGCGTCGCGTGCTGCCATTCCTGGATTTCGCTATAGGGAAAATCCGCGCTCTCGTCGCCCTTCACCGACTTCTGCACGGTCTGGTAGAGACTGCGATCGGCGTCGAATGGAAGAGGCTTCAACAGCACTGCGTAGGCGATGGTGAACATTGCCGTGACAGTCCCAATACCGAGCGTCAGCACCAGCACGGTAAAGCCGGCATAGCCCGGAACCCGCCGAACCTGCCTGGCTCCAAAACGTACATCGCCACCGAAGTCACGCAGCAACGCAAACGCCCGATTCAAAAGCCTACCTCCAACCCGCCTCAATTGTAATCGTGACGCATCTCCTTAATCACATTCTGGATTCCGCACTCATGAGCGTTTCGCGCGCTGGGAGGTGGCGTCGGCTCGTTTTAAATGGCAAGCCTACTATCAATTGGCGCATCTCGAACGGCTCACTCTGCCGGATGCAGCGAAATGTCCTGTGCTACATACACTGTGAATTCATCTCCAGTGTGGACCAGGGAAGTCTTGATGATCTTTCCCGATCCGGTAGCCTTCCCGGTTGGGCCATTCATGACTTCACTGTCAGCCGGTTGTTTCTTTGACGCTTTAAGCGATACCGCTTCGGCTCCAACCTGGAGGTATTTGAGTTGAATCGTCAGTTGACCATCTTTGACATCGTTGATCATATTCTCAGCGTCAGTTACTTCGCCGAACGCCTTGTCGCCAGCCTTGGCGACAGTCACGCCATCTGCCTTGAGATCGCTGGCCAGGGCAAAGACAACGGATTGCCCTTTCACGGCATTCCCTGCAGTCAAAGATTGCGTAGCGACAAGAGATACCGGGGTTCCCTCGTGCAAAATCAATTTCATAGAGGGCTGCGCCTGCTTGGGCTTATGAGTGGTGAGATGTGGAAGAACAAACTCCGTTATCAGGTTATCAACGGAAGTTTCGAGGTAACCGAGCAAATAAGACTTTGCCGATATTCCCATGTTCCAATCAGGCGGGTAATAGGTGTTCGCTAGTTCCACGGAAGCATACAACCCCAGCATCCTGGAGTAATTTGGCATGGAATGGCCATTGTCTCCTCTGCAAATGAAAGGGAATGTCATGGCATGGACGGCCCGCGATGGAACACTTCCAGTTCCTTTGATGAAGTAGCGCGGATCCTGGTGAAAGATGGACGGCAGGATCGCGCCACCAATCATGGTGTAGCTGGATGCATCGGCAAACTTCACCCCAAACCGTTTGGCGTATCCTTCCGTTCCCTGTCCAAACGGGCGGAGATGGTTGTTCGCCTGCGAGTATCCTGCCTCGGCTCCTATTATCGTCAGGGGTACGGGGTCAAACGAGCTTTTCAAGGCGAGTTCAAACTTCTGTTTTGTTGTCAGCGGTACGGCATTCCATCGATAGCTGACATGGAACTCGGGAAGGATTCCGAACAGTCGCTGCTTTTCTTCTTCTTTGATCTGTTCTTCGGCAATATCGTGCCGTGAGACGCTGACGCTGACATTGTTGGAGGCGGAAGCTATCTGCAACACAATGGAGGGCAGCTTATATGGCGCGCCTTCTTGAACAATAATGGGAGAAGATGTCCAGGGGGCGAAGCCATTTGCCGTGATCGTGATTCGGTAAATTCCTGGATCAACCGCGAGAAAGTTGAAATCGCCGCCATCGTTTGTTGGTGAAGTGCGTTTATCACCAGAAGGGACATTCTCGATTGCGACGGTAGCTCCCGAGATCGCGGCTCCGGATACGTCCTTGACCGTACCGTCGATCGCGGTCGGTGTCGCTTGGACAGCATCGGGCGGATTAGGCGCGTCCGGCAACACGCTGCTCGCAACCGATTCCAGATCGGCGTGTTGTGCAAATGTCAATATTGCGGGAGTCAGGACGAAAATACCCACGGCGAGGCCAATAAATTTGTGACGGAAATACTGAATCACAAGTTATCCTTTCGTTGCGACGCGCTGATTCAGAAGATTCTCTTAAGTGCAATCGAGAGCCGACCAGCTGAAATAATGCGGTAACAGTCTTTCTTCTTGGACCTTGTTTAAGCGCGGAAGGAAGCGAGCTATCCTCCTCCAAAACTCGATTGATTCATTCTTCTCAAATGTGTTGCGGGGCCGATAGCTCATCGGAGAACTAGCGCCGCTCAGAGCGAACTAAGGAGTATCGCCGCGTACATAAAGGCTCGGACCGCCGGGATGGAGTCCCTGTGCAAGCCGCGCTGCCACCTTTGCACTCACCGGCGTAACCGCAACCGGAGCCGCTAGGTAGAAATCCATCTGAGCTTCGGAAGGTATCCGGATTCCAGGCCCAGGCGTTACGGCTGAAACCAGTGCGCCGACGCCAACTCCTATGGCCGCGTCCGTGCCCATACTCGCAGCCCTGCCCACGCCCGTGCGACCCATCCCGGGGTTGCTTACGCTGCCGAGTAAAGCGCCCACTGCCGCGCCGCGAAGGGCTTTGGTCTCCGTCGGTTTCGTCTTGCTCGTACCCGTCACCTTGAACTGGTAGGAATAGAGCGGGTAGCTCCGTCCGCCCATATCCAGCGATACCAGTTTGAGCGTCAGTTCGGGGCTTCCGGTCAACACGCCAGTCTTTTTCGACTGGATCACCTCGCCGTGAACAGTTGCACCGCGTGGGATCGCCAGGATATTGCCGACGAACACGTCTTCACTCACCGTAAGCAATACTGCTGAGCCGCGTTCTGACCGCTTGCTATTCAATGGCTCATTGGTCAACACCCGTATCAAGGTGTCCTCAAGGATGGTGACTGGGATTTTCGGAGCCTCACTTTCAGCAGGTTGTATTGACGCAGGCTGTTGCAGCGCGGGGGCTGCTGCCGAAGTTGTGGCAGAGCTTGAATTCTGCGCTGACGCCGCCAAACCGCCGTGGACGGTCATCACGCCCCAGACCAGGGTCAAAAGGATAGACTTCTCAAACATTGGACGAATCACGGTTGACGATCTCCTCGTGCGAGCATTCGGCTTCGACACATTTGAAATTGCGCAGTCTGCTTCCGCAAGTGCCAATAGTCAGAGAGGCGGACCATGACTTCTGGCACATATGGTCAAAAGCCGCTTGGTCTATGATTGCAAGCGGATGCACATGAAGATTATGCCCAGGAAAATGTTTCGCTATGCAGGTCTGGCCGCCTGCGCGATGGTCACCCTTCCGGTGATCGTTGACGACTGGTTTGTGCGTGTGGCTGCGAGCTCGGCGCATGGCGGACATACAATCCCAGCTGCGCTATACATCAATGACGCCATCGGAGTTGTGATGGCAATCATCTTTGCCTTAGCTTTCTGGTGGAATACGCGAGAGAGAGAAGCGAATAGGATTTCAAAGATTGGCATTTTCTTTCTCGTTGTCCAGATTGCCTTTCTCTTTTTAGGCTTTTCCGAGGGGTATTTCATCATTGCCGCCGAGTTGCCCTTTATGACATCGGTTCGTGCTGCATGTCAATGGGTTGTAGCTTTCTGCCTTCTTATGACGGTCACAGTCGGCATAGCCGTGGCCCTGCACATATGGGGTTTTGTGCCCTTGGATTTGCTGATTCATTGTCCGTTGGCAATCTCCGGCCCTGGCACCATTCTCTTCATGTGGGCTGTGAACTGGTTTTGTTTCGGATTCGGCTACCTGGCTATCAGCGAGACCCGCAACCACCGGGAACTAGCCCGCGTCCATGGCGAATTGCTCGCGACGCAATCTCTCTTATCCGACGATACCCGTCTGGCCGAGCGCCTGCGGATCTCCCACGAGTTGCATGACGTGGTCGGTCATCATCTGGCAGGACTGAGCATCAATCTGCAACTCGCGTCGCATCTGGTGGAGGGCCGTGCGGCTGAGCCGATCCGTGAAGCCCATCTGGTTGCCAAACTGCTGTTGGCAGAAGTGCGTGAAGTGGTAGGCGGGCTGCGGGATCCGCGACAGGCAGACCTTCGACGTGCCTTTGGACTGCTCTGCCAGGGCGTGATCGCGCCGCGCATCCATCTTGAACTACCGGCTGATCTGGAGCGGGTTGATCCACTATGCGCACACATCTTTTTTCGCTGTGTTCAAGAGGCGATTACCAATGCAATCAAACACGCCAGCGCCGGCAATCTGTGGGTAGAAATGAAAAACGCAGGGGATAAGTGGGAGTTGATTGTCCGCGATGACGGACGAGGCTCTGCCAGTGTTTTGCCCGGCAACGGCCTGAAGGGCATGGCAGAACGCTTCGAAGAAGTCAATGGGAGATTGAAATATGAAAGTGAGCCTGGGCAAGGATTCACATTACGCGCCTCAATCCCGCACTCAGGAGAGTTAGCATGATTCGCGTGGTTCTAGTTGAAGACGAAATGCTGGTGCGGCGCGGGATTCGCGGACTCTTGAGCCTTGGTCAAGAGATTGATGTAGTCGCGGAGGCCTCCGATGGTGAGGAGGCAATTTCCGTTATTCGCGAGCACCGGCCTGACGTTGTGCTGTTGGACGTGCGAATGCCGAAGCTCTCCGGCATCGACGTGCTGGAGAAACTGCGCGCGACAGGTTCACTGCCGCCCACCATCCTTCTGACTACCTTTGACGACGATGAAGCGCTACTCAAGGGCATTCGTTCCGGCGCGAAGGGCTTTCTTCTAAAAGATGTCTCCGTTGAGAGGCTCACCGAAGCTATTCGATTGGTTGCAGCTGGTGAAACGATCATTCGACCGGCTGTAACGGAACACGCTTTGAGGAGACTGGAGGAGAACCGGACGGAATTCGAGAGCCTCGAATCGCCAGACCCGCTGACAAAACGTGAACTCGAAGTTCTGCGGCTGATGGCAGGTGGGTATAGCAATCGAGAGATCGGCGATACTCTAGACGCCTCGGAGGGAACCGTCAAAAACCACATATCGAGTATCCTCTCCAAGCTGGGCGTCCGGGACCGTATAAGGGCAGTGCTGAAGGGCCTGGAGTCTGGTCGTATCTGACGATAGGGCTGACCAGGTGTCCTGCCATACCAGAAGAAGAACATCAACGGCTGTATCAGTCCTTTGCGCGGGTGAATCTCTCTCAACACCGTGATCGGCTGAGAACGGTGAGAATGCTGTGCCATCGGATTCGACCCCACCTTTGAGGAAGATCCAACCAAATTGGCAGTCAAATTAGTATTGGTAAGCGCGTTGTGGCCAGACAATGGGTTCTGGGTTTACGCAAAA
>Ga0302320_10030798_pt1 | contig 10207 bp, 10 predicted proteins | sample Bog_T0_3_FD_202130 | JGI IMG/M metagenome (GOLD analysis project Ga0302320, IMG submission 202130) | Peat permafrost microbial communities from Stordalen Mire near Abisko, Sweden - Bog_T0_3 | ecosystem: Environmental > Terrestrial > Soil > Wetlands > Peat | place: Sweden: Abisko, Stordalen Mire...
ACTAGAGGAAATTTTTGACCTTTGAGCGGCGCGGCGTCCCGTGCGGCTTTGCCGGAAATGTCGTAGGTTTTCGTGCCGGTAGTACTCTGATAAGTCACCCGCTGTTCTTGGCCGGCAGCCAGGGTCGCGGGATACCAGACTTCCACTTTCAAGGGCCGATCATAGAGCGGCGCTTTGCCAGTGGCTTGATCAAATTTCAAAATGTCGACTTGATCCTTGTGAACAATGTCGAGCGTTCGGACTCCGACGGCATAATTTCCCTGCGCTGCCAGTTCGGGAGCATCAGCTTTGGGGACGCTAAAAGGAACGTCTTGTGCGCATAGACAGCAACTGAAAGCGAGAAGTAGTTTTATGAAGTTCATGATATTCCGAACACCTGCTCCGCATAAATACGGCTCAGGCGCAAATCTTCTCCTAAAGATCGAGTGACCATAGTCTCAGGGCGGTAGGCCAGTTCGACAACCACCAAAGGCTTGATCTTCTCACGCTTGAGAAATGCCGCTATTTCGTGGTAGTCGATATCGCCCTCTTCTAAATCTTCAAGCCAGAGCTTGTCTTTGGCGTTGCGGACGTGGATTTCTTTCACGCGCGGGCCGGCTTCTTTCAAAAGGTCGAGCGGCTTCAGTCCGCCTTGGTGAATCCAATCAAGGTCGAGACACAAGCCGACGTACTTTGGGTTCGTGTTTTGGAGGATGTGGCGCCATTCGCGGGCATTATCGACAAGCTCCGGCGTATGGTGGTGAACGCGCAACTCGAAACCATTGCGCTTGAGAATCTGGCCTAGATCGTTTAGCGCCGAGGCTTGAATGCTGAGTTCGGGATCGGTCTTTTGCGCCCCGGCAGGTTTTGGGCTCGGGTTATTCACAACCGCAGCGCAGCCGAATGGCTTGCACAGGACCGCAGTTTCGAGCGCCAGCGCTTGCGTAGCGGCCGCGCCGTCGCGCGTGTGCATGGCGCCGCCGACATAAACGGAGGGCATGTTGAGCTGGCTTGTTTTCAATAACCCGAACACTTTGTCGCGAATGTCAGGCGCCAAGAAAGCGTTGTTGAGTTCGATGTTGTGAAAGCCCGCCGAGTGAGCCATGTCGAAACATTCGCTGAGCACATCCCCCAACGGCTTCTTTTGGCGAGTAGCATACTGCTGAAAGATGTACGCTTCTACTGACATGCGCGAACCAGAGGACCGGGCGAATAACAAAGGAGTGGTCAGAAGCAATTGCCGTCGGGTCATAGCGTCCATCCTCCGTCCACCGTAATCACTTGGCCGGTAATGTGGCGGGATTTATCACTCAACAAAAACAGCGCGGTCTCGGCAATATCTCCGGCTTCTAAAAAGCCATGACTGAGTGGCTGTTTCCGTTCAATAAAGGAACAGATCTGGGGATCGGCTTGCGCACGGGCACTCATGGGAGTTCGAACCAGCGCGGGCGCCAGGACATTCACGCGGATGCCGTTCTGCGCATATTGAGCGGCCATGGAATGGCTCAAAGAAATGACCGCTCCCTTCGAAGCCGCATATGCGTGAGTGGCGAAATGTGACGGCTCAGGGGAAAAGGCCAGCACGCTGGAGACATTCAACAAAGATCCATTCGTCTTCGAGGTTAGCCAAGAGCGAACTGCTGCACGGGAGACGAGAAACGCCGGACGAGCATTGGCCGCGAAGGTCATCTCCCAGCCATCTAACGTACACTCATGAATTGGGCCATCTCCGAAGCGTCTGCCGCTCGAGCCAGCGACGTTGAAGACGGCGTCCACCCGACCGAATTTAGCGAAGGCGCCTTCGACGCCTTTTTCTTCTTGCAAGTCACCGGCGAAATAGGGGAACCCGAGAGAGACACACTCCGCTTCTTCGCGTCCGGCTATGAAAACCTGCCAGCCGTCCTGAGCAGCGAGCTGGGCAGTGGCGGCGGCGATGCCGCTCGACCCGGTAATCAAAAGAGTCTTGGTACTCAAAATTAGTACTCGACCCCGACCCAACTTTTTGCATTCATCGACTGATAGCCGGCTTCGAGAATACAATTCACGATGTAGCCATCCTCGTAGGTTTCGCGCGGGGTTTTGTTGTCACGGACGCATTCGACGAAGTGCTTCATCTCCGCTTGGTAGCCATAGGCAAACGCTTCTTCAGGCAGCGGACGCGTCCAGCCGGAATCGGCATCCGCTTTTTCGACAATGTAGCCGGAAGGTTTGGTGGAGAACGCCGTGATTGGGGTTCCGCGCGTCACGTCGGTAAAGATGGAACCTTCGGAGCCGTGAATCTCATTGCGGAGGTCTAATCCGCCTTTTGTGGTCCATGACAGTTCGCAGTGCGCGATACCACCGCTCGAGAACTTGAGAAGTAAGAGAGCGTTATCTTCGCCTTTGGTCTTGTCATGGTGAACCAGGTTGGCGCCCCATGCCATAACCTCCGCGATGCGGTCTTCCTTACCGAAGAAGTAGCGCGCGGCGGCGATACAGTGGCAGCCTAAATCGTGCATGGCGCCGCCACCAGTTTTTGCGACATCCCAGAAGTGCGGACTGTGAGGTCCGCTGTGAGACTCCCGCGAGCGAACCCATAAGACCTTGCCCAGCGTTCCTTGCTCAATCACTTCGCGGGCTTTCACTACGCAAGGAGCGAACACCTCGGTTTCGGCATAACCGTGAAGTCTGCCGGATTTGACGGCGGCATCGAACATTTGTTTCGCCTCGGCGCGATTGCGTCCGAGCGGCTTGGTGCAAACTTGGTTGAATTTCGCGGCGGATAACTTGAGAGAAACCGGCAGGTGCTCTTCGTTGGGCAAGGCGATGATAAACAGGTCGGCATCGCTGTAAAGGATCAATTCGTCCAAATCAGTTGCCGGAAATGTGTTCCAGCGCTTGGCGAACTGGGCGGCGCGCTCTGAGCTACGAGAATAGTTTGATACCACCACATGGCCGCCGACGTTGGCCAGACCTTGCATATAGAAATCGGCCACAAAGCCGGAGCCAAGCATGGCGATTTTGATCTCATTCATAAAGGTGCCTCAGGCTTTTGCGATACGCCTCGTAGAAACGGTCTAACTGTTCGGCCGCGCTGACGTTACCGACAAACTGGTGGCTGGGCAACATAACGGGCTTGATGCCTTTGGCAAGCAACTTTTCCGCGACTTCACAGCGCAGCATGTTCAAGATCATTCCGCCCGTCACGGTGGACGCGGGCCCGGTGCGCCATTCCAAACCCGGCAGTTCCAGAACGCAATCTCCGGGCGGGCAGTGATTGTCAATCACGACATCCGACACGTCAATCAACTTCTTTCCGGAAGAATGCGCAGCGGGGGAATTCTCGCAATGCTTCTTTGAGACGATACCGATCACGGGCAGGCCCCGCTTCTGGGCGCCAGCCGCCATTTCGACGATCACCGGGCGAATGCCGCTGGTGGATATCACGATGAAGGCATCATGCGGACCAAAGTGAAAACCTTTCAGAATCTCTTCGGCGTAGCCTTCGTATTTTTCCAAATACAGCGGGGCACGCAGGCCGTTGGTTCCGACAATGTTGGCGTGGTTCGAGAGCGCGAGTTCCACCAGCGCGACGAAGCCCACGAAGCAACCTTGACGTGGCGTCATTTCTTCGCACATCATGCGGGAATGACCGTTACCGAACAGAAACACCAATCCTCCTTGAGCGATGGAATTGGTGCAAATGCCGGCGGCTTTTTGGATGGCGGGCAGTTCCTGCTGGCCTAAATCGGCCAACAATTTGGAAGTCCTGGCAAAATAATCTGAAGCGGCACTCATTCGCTGAAACTTTATCAGATGCTGGAGTAAGCTCATTTGAATGGTTCTTGGAATCGATATCGGCGGCACGCGAGTGAAAGCGGCTCTAGTCACGGAAGCGGGCGAGACTGTCCGTTCGGGGCAGGCGCCAACGGGGTCGCAGCCGGAAACATTTGTGACAAACCTCAACACCATGCTGCGGACGCTGCAGTTGGGCCAACCAGCGGTCAGCGCGGCGGGGGTTGGATGCAAAGGAATTATCGATGTTGAATCCAGCAAGGTGTTGACGCTACCCGGCGCCTTCAATTTCCTGGAAGGACAGCGATTGAGCGAGATCATTCGGCCAGTATTGCCTGCGGGGTGCAAAGTGATCGCCGATAACGATGCGCGTATCGCGATGGCGGGAGAGAAGCAATGGGGCGCGGCGCGGGATTGCCGGGACGCGATCATGCTAACGCTGGGTACCGGTGTGGGTGGCGCGGTGATGGTCAACGGGCAAATTCTGCGGGGGAGGGGCGGAATCGCCGGGCACATTGGACATTTGACAGTTGATCCAGATGGACCGGAATGCATGTGCGGCAATCGAGGGTGCCTGGAAACGTTCTTCTCGGCGCTCGCGATTGAAAGCGAAGCGGCGACGGTTGTGCATCGCGGATTGGTGACGAAGCTTACCGGAATGAGCCCGACGTGCCATGACGTGTTCGCGGCGGCACAGAGCGGCGATCGATTAGCTGGTGAGATTGTGGAACGGGCTGCGAAGTACTTAAGCGGGGGAATTGCGGCTCTGCTCTTTGTGCTGGACCCGGAGAAGGTCATCCTGACCGGACAAATCACTGAAGCGGGTGAGATGTTGTTCGATATGGTTAGGAAAGACGTCCACCAAAGGACGTTCGGCTTGTTACGGCGAAATGTGCCGATTGTCAAATCTGAACTGGCTGACCCGAGCGGCACGCTGGGAGCAGCGGCATTAGCGCTTACCTTATGATGCGAACCACAGTTGTTGGCAGCTATTCGTTCCCGGCGTGGCTTGAATACGCCAGCGCGCATTTGACGGAGTTTGGCAGAGACGACATAGCCGAATTGCAGAACGACGCGGTGATTACCGCGATCTACGATCAGATGGCGGCCGGGCTGGATGTAATTACAGATGGCGAGCAGACGAGACTCGATTTCAATCTTTCGTTCTACGGCTTTCTGAGCGGTATCGGTACAGAAGCGGATTCGCCTCGGCGATTTGGGCCTCCGGGCCATGACCAGCGGGGCAAGCATACAATCACCGAAGAGATACGAGCGCCGAAGGGGCTGGGCGTTGTTGCTGAATTCAACCGGCTGAAACGGTTGGCGCCGGCCGCACCAACTTTGAAGGCGAGCATCCCAGGACCCTATACGCTGAGTGGACGGCTGGTACCAAACGCGGCCTATCCTGACCGCTGGGAAGTGACGGAAGCGCTGATTCCGATTGTGCGCAAGGAGATCGAAGACTGTCTGGCCGCAGGGTGCAAGGAACTCACGATTGACGAGCCGTCGATGAGTTGTTATGCATACCGGGAAGACCCAAAGCGGTTTGTGGGCATCTTCAACAGGACGGTTGAGCCAGCGGTTGGGAAATGTCACCTCTCCACGCATCTTTGTTTTGGCAACTATAAAGGGCGTGCGGTGGCGCCGAGGCAGTACGCGCCGATGTTTCCCGCCTTCCTGGACTTTAACGTGGACGAGATGCATCTGGAGATGGCAAGCCGCGAGTTTGCCGAACTTGAACTTATTGGGGAAATCGCGAAAAGTAAGATCGCCTGCGTCGGCATTATTGATGTGAAGAGCTACTACATTGAGACGGTGAACGATGTGGCGGCGCGGGTGCGGCGCTGTCTGCGATTTGCGCCGCCGGAACGAATTTCGTTTGCGCCCGATTGCGGGTTGAGCCAGACCGCGCGCTGGGCGGCCCGCGCGAAACTGGCCAACATGGTGGCCGGTGTGCATGTTGTAAAAAAAGAACTGGGTCTGTGATGATTGAGCCGTTTGCAAAAGACGACGTGTTTCTGGCCAATGTTCAAGATGCACGGCTGCGGAAAGACGCGGTTGTGCTTTTCTGGCTTGGGCAGAGTGGTTTTTTGATTTGCTCAAACGGCTATTGTTTTTTGGTTGACCCATATCTTTCTGACTCCCTTACCAAGAAATATGCGGCGACTGACAAGCCGCATGTGCGGATGACGGAACGGGTCATCGCGCCGGAAAAACTCGACTTCATTGATGTTGTGACCTCGAGCCACAATCATACGGACCACTTAGACGCAGAGACGTTGCTGCCGCTCATGGCGGCGAATCCGAAACTCCAGATGGTGATTCCAGAGGTGAACCGGGCGTTCGTTGCCGAACGGCTTAAAACCGATCGGGACTGGCCGATTGGACTTGCCGACAGGGGCCAGACGACCGCAGCGGGCTTTGAGATCAATGCGGTACCGGCGGCACATGAACAGTTGGAGCCGCAGTTTCTGGGCTACGTGATTCGCACGGGCGGACGCACAATTTACCACAGCGGAGATACTATGCTCTACGACGGCATGGCGCAGCGGCTGGCCGAGTTCAAGATTGATCTAGCTCTACTGCCCATCAATGGGGCGAACCCTGAGCGGCGAGTTGCTGGTAATCTCAACGGGACCGAGGCGGCGCGGTTGGCTCATGATTGCGGAGCCAAGAGCGTGACGCCTTGTCACTATGAGATGTTTGAGTTCAATACGGCAACGCCGGATGAATTTGTTGGAGAAGCGCGACGGCTTCGGCAGCCCTACCGGGTGATACGCGCGGGCGAGGGGATGAATCTCGAATGATGATCGAAGCTCGCAAAAAAGCCGGCTGGAAAGCCGCCTTGCTGCCAAGAATGGCCGCCCTACTCTCTCTTTCTTGCGTCATGCAGGCACATGACATTATTACGACGAACATCACGTTCACGCGTGATATTTCGCGGATCTTCGATAGGCGCTGCCTGAGCTGCCATGGGCCAACGGCTGAGATAGCGCTCAGCAATTATGAACAGGCTCGGCCGTGGGCGGTAGCGATCAAGGACCAGGTCCTATCGCGCGCCATGCCGCCTTGGGGCGCGGTGAAGGGGTTTGGGAATCTGAAACCAGATCACGCGCTCACGCAAGACGAGATTATGATCATTGCCGCTTGGGTGATCGGCGGAGCGCCGCAGGGTGATCCGGCGTGGTTGCCGAAACAGGCCCACGGACGACCGGCGAGTCCGCCGCCGAGTATAAAGGACTCCTTGGCAGTGAGTGGTCAAACGACGTTGACTGAAACGATAACGCTGGCCGGCATTCGACCACAAGAGGCTGTTGAATCAGCGCGTATAACGGCGCGGTTGCCAGACGGGGCGGTACGGCCCTTGGTTTGGCTTTATCACTACGATCCGAAATGGAAGCGCGATTTTCTGTTTCGCGAACCGATTGTGCTGCCGAAGGGCGCGGTGATAGAAACGACCGCGCCGGTTCGATACGTACTCGAAACTAACTGACCTTCGTTAACTTGCTGACGCGGCCGACTTCGACCCATTCGACTACGAAGATGTTGCCGGCGTGATCGAAGCAGGCGCCGTGCGGGCAGACGAATTTGCCAGGAGTGAAATGGTCACGCGACATCGTTCGGGTTTTGCGGTATTCGCTGGCTGAATCATCGCCGAGGTGGGCGACGACCTTGTTTTCCTTATTCAAGATCATTACTTGCGCGTTGAGATCGGGGATGACCATGTCGCCGTTTTTCTTGTTGAACCCGAAGTAGCAAGGCGCGGGGAAATCATCCATGACGTCGATGGGTTTGCCGTCCAGCGTGAAGCGCTGCAGACGTTTGTTGGTGCGGTCGGCAACGATGATGTTGGGTTCCTTGAGGCGGTAATCGACGGTGATACCGTGAGGGCAATCGAGTTGTCCGGTTTCTTTGCCCTTGCCGCCAAAAGTCCGAATGTACTTGCCGCTACTGTCGTATTGATTGATATAGCTAGAGCCATAGCCGTCACCGATATAGATGTCGCCGTTGGGCGCGATGGCTAGATTAGTCGGGCTGTACTTGATCTTTTCTTTGGCGTACGGCTCGGATTCTTTGGGATAGCCGATGGTCAATACTTCTTCGCCGTCGAGGGTGGTCTTCACCATGAGGCCGCGCTTGGTATCGCACAAGTAAAGGAACTGCTGCTTGCCTTCGTTGTGGATGCGGAGGCCGTGAGCGCCGCCCTTGAAATCTTTACCCCAGCTTTTGACGAACTTGCCTTTGTGATCGAAGACCACCATACTGTCGGACTTTTCGCTGGTGGCATTCACGGTGTGGTGAATATAAATATGACCGTGCGCGTCTTCGCAGACTCCGTGCGTGTTGCCATAGGCGATGTCGGCGGGAAGTTCGCCCCAATCGTGAGTGACTTCGTATTTGTGATCGCCTTCGCCCATCACGGGCTTCTTTGAACCGGACTTGTTGTCGGCTCCTAAAATCAGAGGGGCAGCGAGGCCCGTGCTTACTTTGGTCAGAAACGTTCGACGCGATGTAGACATGGTTCTTTTTTCCTTACGCTAGGATTTTATCGTTTACAGTACCGGCCACGTCTGTGAGACGGAAGTGGCGGCCTTGGAATTTATAGGTTAGTTGCTTGTGATCGACACCGAGGCAGTGGAGCACAGTGGCTTGGATATCGTGAATGGGCACAGGGTCGGAAATTGCATTATATGAATAATCGTCGGTCTCACCCAGGCTGAAGCCGCGCTTGATGCCGCCGCCGGCGAACCACATGCTGAAGCAGCGCGGATGATGGTCGCGGCCATAATTTTCTTTGGTGAGGTGGCCTTGGCAATAAACCGTACGGCCGAACTCGCCTCCCCAGATCACGAGCGTGTCGTCAAGCAGTCCACGTTGTTTGAGATCTTGCACTAAGGCGGCGGAGGCTTGGTCGGTGCCTTTGCATTGAAGAGCGAGATCGCGGGGCAGGTCGTTGTGTTGATCCCAGCCGCGGTGATAGAGCTGAATGAAGCGCACGCCGCGTTCGGCAAGACGGCGAGCCATGAGGCAATTTGCAGCGTAGGTGCCGGGCTTTTTAGAATCGGGGCCATAGAGTTCGAAAGTGCTTTCGGGCTCTTTCGAGAGATCGGTCAGTTCCGGAACTGAAGTCTGCATGCGAAACGCCATCTCATATTGAGAGATGCGTGCGCTGATTTCGGGGTCGCCGTATTTCTCTTCTGTGATGTGATTCAGTTCGCCGAGGCTATCGAGCATGGCGCGGCGATCTTCGGCATCGATGCCATCGGGATTCGCGAGGAAGAGAACGGGATCACCTGCGGCGCGGAAGCGAACGCCTTGATATTTGGACGGCAAGAAACCGCTGGACCAGAGCCGGCTGAAGAGAGGCTGATCTCGATTGAGGGCGTTGGCCTGCGAAAGTAAGACGACGAAGGACGGGAGATTGTGATTCTCGCTGCCTAGCCCGTAGCTGACCCAAGCGCCGAAACTAGGGCGGCCGGGTTGGGTGAAGCCGGTTTGAATGAAAGTGATGGCGGGGTCGTGATTGATGGCGTCAGTGTTGACGGTTTTGACGAGGGTGATTTCATCGGCGATCTTCGAGGTGTACGGCAGGAGTTCGCTCATCTGCATGCCGTTCTTGCCGGCGGGCGAGAACTTGAACATGGATGGGGCGATGGGGAGAGAGTTTTGGCCGGAAGTCATGCCGGTGATGCGTTGGCCTTGACGGACGGAATCTGGAAGTTCGGAACCGGAGAGGTCGTTGAGTTTCGGCTTGTAATCGAAGAGATCGATTTGGGATGGGGCGCCGGACTGGTGGAGATAGATGACGCGCTTGGCCTTGGGGGCGAAGTTTGGAAAGCCGGGGAGACCGCCAGTGGAGGTGGTGGCATCTGCTCCTTTGAGGAGTGAGGCGAGGGCGGCGATGCCGATGCCTTTGGAGGTTTTGCCGAGGAGTTGGCGGCGAGTGAGGAGGAGTTGTTCTTTGAAGATCGGGTTCATATGGTTCCTCAGTTTTTGGTTACCGTTTCGTCCATGTTCAGGATTGTGCTGGCGACCATGGTCCAAGCGGCAAGGTCGGCAGGGTCGAGGCGTGAGTCGGGTTTGGATTCGCCGATGACTAGCAATTTCTCGGCGGCGTCTTTGTGATCGGCATAGTGAGCATGTTCCTTTTGGTAGAGCTTGGTTAAGATCTCCACTTCTTTCGGTGATGGATCACGATCAGTGACGAGACGGAAGACCCAGTTCATACGATCGGGTTGGGAGAGCGCTCGTTGCGCGAGGGCGCGGGAGGCTTCCAAATAAGTTGGATCGTTCATGAGAAGCAGCGCTTGCAAAGGAGTGTTGGTGATGGTGCGGCGGGCGGTGCATTTTTCGCGGTCGGGCGCGTCGAAGGTGTTGAGGCCGGGATACGGGACGGTGCGTTTCCCAAATGTGTACATGCTGCGGCGATAGAGATCGGCGCCATGACTTTGGA
>Ga0302320_10030801_pt1 | contig 10206 bp, 12 predicted proteins | sample Bog_T0_3_FD_202130 | JGI IMG/M metagenome (GOLD analysis project Ga0302320, IMG submission 202130) | Peat permafrost microbial communities from Stordalen Mire near Abisko, Sweden - Bog_T0_3 | ecosystem: Environmental > Terrestrial > Soil > Wetlands > Peat | place: Sweden: Abisko, Stordalen Mire...
CGAGGGCGTCATCACGGTTGAAGAAGCCAAGTCGCTCGAGACCGAACTCGACGTCGTCGAAGGCATGCAGTTCGACCGCGGCTACATCTCGCCCTACTTCGTCACCAACGCCGACAAGATGCGTGTTGAATTCGATGACGCTTACATCCTGATCAACGAGAAGAAGCTCTCTAATCTGAACGAAATGCTTCCGCTACTGGAAGCTGTGGTCCAAAGCGGCAAGCCGCTGGTCATCGTCGCGGAAGACGTCGAAGGCGAAGCCCTCGCCACCCTCGTCGTCAACCGTCTGCGCGGCGGCCTCAAGGTCGCGGCCGTCAAGGCGCCGGGCTTCGGTGATCGCCGCAAGGCCATGCTGCAGGACATCGCAGTCCTGACCGGCGGCCAGGCGATCTCGGAAGATCTCGGCATCAAGATGGAGAACGTGACGCTCGCCATGCTCGGTCGCGCCAAGAAGGTGATGATCGACAAGGAGAATACCACCATCGTCAACGGCGCCGGCAAGAAAGCCGACATCGAAGCGCGGGTGGCGCAGATCAAGGCGCAGATCGAGGAAACCACCTCGGACTACGACCGTGAGAAGCTGCAGGAGCGTCTGGCCAAGCTCGCCGGCGGCGTCGCGGTGATCCGCGTCGGCGGCGCGACCGAAGTCGAAGTCAAGGAGCGCAAGGACCGCGTTGATGACGCGATGCATGCGACCCGTGCAGCGGTTGAGGAGGGCATCGTACCGGGCGGTGGCGTCGCTTTGCTGCGTGCCTCCGAACACCTCAAGGGGCTTCGTACCAAGAACGACGACCAGAAGACCGGCGTCGAGATCGTGCGTAAGGCGCTGTCCTGGCCGGCTCGCCAGATCGCGATCAACGCAGGCGAAGACGGTTCAGTCATCGTCGGAAAAATCCTTGAAAAGGATCAGTACGCGTATGGCTTCGACTCGCAGACTGGCGAATACGTCAACCTGATCTCGAAGGGAATCATTGACCCGACCAAGGTAGTTCGTGTGGCGATCCAGAACGCGGCCTCTGTAGCCGCGCTCCTGATCACCACCGAAGCCATGGTCGCTGAACTGCCAAAGAGGAACGCGGGCGGTGGTGGCGGCATGCCTCCGGGAGGCGGCATGGGCGGTATGGGTGGTATGGATTTCTAAACGGGACGACTGATGCCAAAAAATGCGAAGTGCCCGGCGCAAATGCCGGGCATGTAAGTTCGAAAAGCGCTCGACCAAACTTTGAAGTTCCGGCATGTCCATCCAGTGGAAGCATTGGATTGTCGCATCGCTCTTTCGCGAGCCCCCCAGACAGTCGGCTACAGCCGTCTGTAGCGCCGGAGCCCCGGCAATTCGCGCCTCGTTCGACGCAAAGAAGGCGCCCGACCGGGCGCCTTCTTGCTAACGTCAATATTGAGATCGCATTACTGGCAGGGGTGGCGGCGCCCGTCGTAGCCCAGATAGGTCCCCGACGCCGGGTCATATGACTTGTAGCGCTGGGCACAGTAGCCGTCATCGACGGTGCCAACCGGTCCCTGATAATAGGCATAGGAATCATCGTAGTATCCGGGACCGTAACCATAATACCCGTATCCTCCGCCCAGAACGGATCCCGCAATCAGGCCGGCCGCGATTCCCGGACCGTAGCCACCACGACGGAAGCCGCCTCCGTGAAATCCGCCTCCATGAAATCCGCCCCCGCGGAAGCCACCTCCCGCGAAGCGAGCACCGCCGCCACCGCCAAAGCCTCCACCATGGAAGCCACCGCCACCACCGCGCCCTCCGCCTCCATGGCCCCCGCCACCGCCGCCTCGCGCCATCGCAGGGGATGTCGCCGCAAGTGCAACTGCCAGGAAAGCCGCGCCGATTTTTGCAAATTTCATCATCACCATTTCTCCGTTGCTGTTCATGAAGAGCGAATGGACCACCCCTTCGATTGTTCCAACACGAACATGTTGGTGGCGAAAGATTCATCCAGCATGTCGACCGTGAGCATCACGTTGGCGTTCGTATTTGCTGCAGGAAGACAATCCGCGTTAGACAGCGGGGACAGGTACCGTCGAACGCATCCATTTCCGTCCGAGGGCGAGATGCGCCATGACCGCAAGAATTCCATTGACCAGCAGGGCGTCGCGCACGCCGAGGAAGCTTACGGAAATCCCGGTCAGCAGGCTCCCGATCGAAATGCCGCCTTGCAAGGCGAGCATGTACAGGCTTACGGCGCGTCCGCGCAGGGCTGGCGACACCGTGGCCTGCAACAGGGAATTCGCCGAGGTATTGCTTACGCTCATCGAGAAGCCGGCGAGCACTAACAATGCAGGCAATCCCCAGAACCATGGGTTCAGCCCGGCAAGCGCCGTCATTAGCCCATAGCTCGCGGCGGACCATGAACTCAGCCGTCGTCGATCGTGGGCGGCATCAATACCAAGCAGGCCGATGGCTCCCAACAGCCCGCCGACGCCAAAGGCGCCGATGGCGATGCTGAACTCGCGGGCGTCTCCGTGCAGGACATCTTTGACGAGCACCGGGCAGAAAATGATGAGCGGCCCGCACAGTGTGCTGGTCACTAGCACTGTCAGCAGCGCACCACGAATATTGGGCTGGCGGGCAATGTCGCGAATTCCGGCTACAAGATCGCTGCGGTCGATTTTTTCGCCGGCGCGCGCCACCGTCGCCTGGTGCGGCAGGATCCACATGGCGACCCAGATTAGGGGCAGGTACGATGCCGCGCTTAGCGCAAAGCAGCCTACCGCCCCCATGCCGGCCATCAACACGCCGGCAAACGCCGGTCCCAGGATGCGGGACAAGTTAAATTGGGACGAGTTGAGAGCAAGCGCCGAGGCGATCTGTTCATGTTTGACGATCGAGGGAACGATAGACTGGAATGAAGGCATCGACAGCGCGTCGGTGATCCCCACGACCAGCGACAGAACGATCACGATCCAGGGCTGCACGGTGCCCGTCAGGAGAAGAATGACGAGAAGCGTTGGACACAGCATCTGGATCGATTGGAATGTAGCGATCACGCGACGACGGTCGGACCGGTCGGCCAGAATGCCTCCGACCAGCGTCAGTATCCATACCGGCGCGGAGATGGCGAAAGCGTCGAGACCTATCAGGAACGACGACGCCCCAAGGCTCAGCAGCAACCACGGCTCCGCCACCTGTTGCGCCCAGGTGCCGATGTTCGAGAGCAGGCTTGCAAAGCAGACGGTGCCGAAACGCCGGGTCCGAAGCAAGCCGAGAGAATCACTGAAGGCGCTCATCTGCTTTCCGAAACGAGGATGGAGCGCAGTGCACGAAAGCCGGATGAAGATTTCCTGCCCGCTTTAATGATGGTGGCGATGACGACGCTGTTTATGCATGACGATGTCAAGCGAAACGATATTCTTGAGATCCCGATGACGCCGGCGCTGTTCTGCGCCTGAGCGCGTTTCACCGCGGCCGTCGTCGTGCTTGATCTCGGCGTTCGGAGCAGTCGTCTGCCTGGCTGTTTCGAACTTCGGCGCCGGTGCATCTTCGGCGAATGATGGTGAGGCAAAAGTGATGGCCGCAAGTGCTGCGAACAAGCATTCGATTTTGATCATTTTTTTTTCCTTTGCAAATGAATCCGAAGCGCCAACACATGATGAGGCGAGGGGTTCCCTTAAGGGAGTCAGAACGTGAAATTCGTCTGCGCTTTTTGTTCCGGAAAAATGTCCGCGTTCTTTTCAGCCGCATGATCAAAAGGGCTCAGACTTAGGTCGGGCAATGGAGACTATTGATTTGACCGAGGTACGGCAGTTGTCGCGCCTAACGGTCCCTGTGAACACAAAGGCTACATCATGAATGACAAGCAATTGCAGCAAGCCGTCATCGACGAACTGGCATGGGAGCCGTCCGTCACTTCTGAACACATTGGTGTCACTGCCAGAGAAGGCATCATCACCTTGAGCGGCCATGTGCCGAGCTATTGGGAAAAGCGTGCGGCCAATGCCGCAGCTAGCCGGGTCAAGGGCGTCAAGGCCGTCGCCGAGGAAATCGAAGTCAAGCTGTTCGGTGGCACCGTCTGGGCGGACGACAAGATCGCCGAACGCGCGGTGCAGAGCCTCGTATTCGACGGCTCCGTCCCGAAGGACAAAGTCAAGCTGACCGTTGACAAGGGATGGATCACGCTGACCGGCGATGTCGACTGGAACTACCAGAAGATGGCTGCCGACCATGCCGTGCACCGCCTGATGGGCGTTCTTGGCGTTACCAATGATATCAAGATCAAGCCGCACGTGGCGGCTTATGAGGTGCGTGAGAAGATCGAAAAGGCACTCAATCGCACAGCCTCATTCGAAGCGCAGAATCTTTCCATCAACACCGACGGTGGCAAGGTAACGCTCGGCGGCAAGCTGGACAACTGGTACGAGCGGGATCTCGCGGAGACCGCGGCATGGTCGGTGCCGGGCGTTACCCACGTCCAGGACAAAATCGCGCTCACTTGGTGAGCGTGTGATCGTAGGGCGGTCGGCATTGAGCTGGCCGCCCTAGATTCTAAATGGCAGATTAGAACAAATGAAAAGTACAGAACAGAATCTCTTCAGACAGCGTATGAAAGTCCTACTTCTTTTCGTATGCGCGTCAGCAGTTATCTTGGTTGTTTTTTCGATCCCGGTCAGGGCTTACGCGCGCGAGTTTGGCAACATCGAAGGAGTGCCAGCAGCTCATGAATATAGTGAGTCAGAGGCGGCAGCGATCTTTCAGGAAATCAGGGTATTCGCCCACGTTCCAATTTCTGTCCGGAATGCGATTGAAATCGCGGAAAAGTTCAAGCCGGGCGCCAAAGTCGTGGATATCAGCTTTGACGGTCGAGCGAAGAATCTGACCTATAAGATAAAGGCCTATTTCCGAGACGAGACGTGGAGTGGCAGTATCGATGCATCAACAGGAGGAATTCTGGGCGATGGATTGATCGTGCCCGTCGCTAGCTTGGACGCTAAAGATAAATTCGCGCTCGATCACTTTAAGGCGGCCGGAATTTATCTTTCCGATGCGGTGGACATTGCTGAAAAAAGCACCGGAGGGAAAGCAGTGAGCGCAGGACTGGACGAGGCCAGTGGAAAGTTATTATTTCTGGTCGTGGTCGTTACAGATAGTTCGCTGACAGAAATATCCATAGCCACCGACCAGGAAGAGAATCAAGGCAAGCGGTCGGCTATGCGCAGAAAGGCGGAAAAGCCTTGACCAGACGCCCGCCCAATCGTCGATATATCTGTCGAATCTACGATTGACGCGGGAGCGCTTCCGTTTGCGGCATAGCCAGCTATACACAAGATGAAGGTCGACTTCGCAATGAAAGTGGCCAGGACGCGCGGGAAGAAAAGCCTGCGGCGGCGGTTAGCTCGGTTGGATAAGCCAACCACGTCAAGAATTCTGCATGAACCGCCTTCAACCGGAGCGTCAGAACGCCAGGCAGGGACGATCATATTGTTTCGGCAGCATCGCCGCGGTCAAAAACCGGGGTCTTTTCAATGTCTGCGGGAAGAGCGCCGGTTGGTGTATCCTCCGTCGCATGTCGTAGGACTTCGGTTTCTGAATCGAGGCCGTCTGCCGTCTCGTTAGCCTGACTGCCCGGATCGTTCGCACGCTCGGGTACTCGGACGTTGCCGTCTCCGACCTCAACGTCAATCTCATCCAGGGCAAAAGGCAAATCGTTCTTTCTCGTCATTGTTGTTTTTCCGTTTGTAACAAGGAAGGGAGGCTAGATCGAGTCTGCTGCCAGTAGGACGTCAGGAGCCGCCTGGCTGACTGCAATTCCAGTAGCAGCATGTGCGTTACGCTTGGATTTGGCGGGACGGTACGATCAAGAGATCATTCCTTGAGCTATCGCCGGGTCCGTGCTGCATCCCCGCTAGTATGGGTTTGATCGAAACACAAGAACCACGTCCGGGCATAAAAGGAGGCCTATTCCATTGTGTCGCGTTAGTTACCCAGCGTTGGTGTTGAGCTTGAAGTGCAGAGCTTGACGGGCAAGTTCTGCCAATTGTGGTGCAGTGAGCTTTGCTAGATCGGCTACGAGTTCCCGTACGATCCGAGCGTGAACCGCCGGGCGGTGGTCGCTCAGATACGAAATGAGATGGTCAGCTTCGTTACTATGGCCGTTGCCATGTCCTATGACGACGATCCGTCCATGCCCGGTGGCTGCCGCTGCTATGGCGTCGAAGAAGGCAGTATCGGAAGGGTAGGTTTCGTTTCTGTCTTGATCCTGGTCTTTGCGCTTGAAGTGATGGAGGAGGTGATGCGCCTCGTGAGGCGCCGCTGATTGCGCAATGCCGTCTTCGGAGCCAAGTTGGTACAGCCGCGCCCCGGCATGGTCGATGACGATCATAAGGTCGAGATCGCCAAGCGTGGTCTGAATCGTCGGGTGGACCCCTTCCGGCGACCAGCCTGCACGCAAAAGAAGATGTCGCAGATCCATGACCTCGGTCGCGTCAAGATCCTTGCCTTGAGGAGATTTGATGGAAAGGTGTTCGTTTCCTATCCGGAAAACGAGGTCGCCATTGTGCTGATGTTCGGCCGTACCGATACTCTCGAAGAGCCGCGTGACCTCGCGCCAAGAGAGGTTGTGCGACAGTGGATGCTGGAAAACTCGCATCAGTGTCCAGCGATGATTACCAGAGAGTCCAGTCGCAAGATCAAGTGCGGCGGGGGCGTCATGCGACATGGTCGGGCTTTCCGTGCTGTCGGTTACGAGTATCGGTTGGGATGAGGCTGTTTCGACTGGCAATGGTTAAGCGAATTATCTATGCCGGCGCAGAGTTGGAAACTACCAATGCATCCTGATTGTCGAATTCATCGACAGGCTGGAGCTTGCAACTCAGCCTTGTGAGAATACCCGCACCATCACCAAGCGGCATTGGCCCAAATTGCCAAACAGGCCCAAATTCAGATGGCCTTACCAGCCATAGTAGGGGGTGTATCTGCTTGGAACGTATTCGTATGGGTACAGATAGTCATCGTATGGATAGAACCCGTCAGCGGCGGCTGCGTCACCTTGCAGACTGCTCCTCGAGTGCCGATGGACGGTTCCGCCAAGAGCTCTCATCCGCGTTTCAATTGCTGAATTCCAGTCTTCGGAAACATCGGCGATGACAGCGGATTGGCCGCGACCAAGAACGAATTCTGTCTCGACGACCGCTCGTTGACGTGTGTCCGAGCGATCCAAATCCACGGCACCACCTATCAGGGCTCCTGACGCTGCACCGATTGCCGCGCCTGCTGGTCCCGCCAGCGCGCCCAGCAAGGCACCGATACCCACCCCAACAGCAGTCGCGAAGACCGGATGCGTCTCCTTGGTATCAACTTCGAAGCGCCCCCAATCATCGCGATGGACCACCGCGGTTCCATGCACCGTAATATCTGCGGCCTCGTCGAGCTGCCAGAGCTCATGAAGGCCCTTGTAAGCCTTTTCCTTTTGGTCGAACACGATCGCGACAAAATTGCGCATCGATTGCTCCTATTTCTTCAGTTGTAGCGTGGGGGCAGCTGATCGCTTCGCAGCAACAGCTTCGCTGATCTTTTGAACAGAAGTGCGCGCGTCGGTGATGGCCCTCTGAATCGACGTTTCTGCTGCGCGTCCAGAACTCTTGAGGGCTTCCGTAGCGTGCGCTGCCGTTGCTTGCAGATAGGTAGCGGCTTCCGCAAGAGACTGTTTTGCCGCTGCGTTCTGGGCGCCTAGTGAGCTTCCGATCGATTCCGCGATGGCTCTGGCCTTGGTTGGTACGGACTCAAGATCAGCCTTTATCGCTCCGCCGCGCTTTGCTGCGGCGTCGCTGAGTGCTCCATGCAGTTCTTGGGCGGCTGCTCGCGCATGGTCGAGAGCATCCTTAACCCTCGGTTCCCTGGCCAGCGAGTGAGCTTCGGCAGTCTTGGACATGATACAAATTCCTTTTAAGCCGTGGCAGAGTTGGCTTTGTTTGGTGTCGGGCTGGACTAGGCAGCAACGGCGAGTGCATGCAAATCAACGCGCGTCGCTTTTGTTGTGCCCAAAATCGTCTTGGCGCGCGCTATTTCCTCGGCTGGGCCGTGTACAGCGACCAAAAAGCCGTCAGCTTTCAGCGCTGTCTCGTATGCGAGGACACTGTCCTTCGGAATACCGGTGCTGCAGAGGGCCGCACCTAAAGCGCTGAGGCCGCCTACCACGACGGCACCCTCGATAGCGGAAACCAGCGCCGTCGCGAGATAGCCGAGAGCGAAGACATGCCCCATGCCCGGTACGACCAGGAATACCCCGCCCAATAGCCAGCCCCATAGACCACCCCAAAATGCCCCGCGGCCACCCCAAAATTTAATCCGGTCGCCAATGTTGTAAAATCCGATGACCTTTTCATCAGAATGATACCCTTTGCCGATCACGCTGAGGTGTTTCACGTCAATCCCGTTGGCGGCCAATTTCTTTACGGCAGCTTCTGCGCCTTCATGATCATCGAACAAAGCTACTACAGCGTCGGCTTCGGTCATTATTGCATTCCTTTAAAATCGTCAGGGGCAGGCGTTTAGTGGCTTTTCGCCCAGTTCGTTTACACGGTAGGCGCATCCGTATTCAGAGCTCGAAGTGTAATATTGGTTATGCTTCGCAAGTCCGCGAAGAAAGGCTCGGAATCTACTTACAGGATCCAATGACGATCGGCTGTCCGTGTTGGGCGCCGTAAAGTCAAAATCGAATATTACCAGAGAACGAATATTACCAGAGAACAATGAGGCGCTGCGCTTGCGATCGAGCGATAAGCGAGCGCCGAAGAGTCTAGGTACTTTCCGAGGCTGGCTGACCATGCCGCTGTCTCTTATTCCAAACCCGACAATTGGTGTTGAGCCTGAAAGGCTTGAGAGTATGACCGCTGCGACGACCTTACATAAGGCAAAGGTTGACGTTACCAAGTTCAGGAGGCCATGGAAAAGCGTGATCGCTCTCTGGGAATCCCATCGAGCCGTAACATCTCCATCAAACCGCAGCCTGCCGCCACCGTCACCGTCCCGATGTCGTTCATGACCTCTCGGTCCAAGAACACCGATCTGGCCCTTCTGACTGCGCGTCGCTCCAAGCTTGCGATCAACCTCGATGCCGGCGAGACCTTAGTGTCCGTTGCCAGAACTTTTGCGCTCAAGGCGACTTTCGATGCAGGACACAAACTCATCCTCTAGCGATTCGACAACCTTAGAAAGTAGAGAAGTATCGCAAGATCTTTGATTGGGATGTGCCCGATATTGATCAGGCAACCGCCGACAGGCTCATCCTGTCGGAAGTGGTCAATGCAGCGCATAAACTCGAGGCAAAATTGCTCGGCTGATATCCTCTACAGGGCGCGACAATAAGAGCGTCAGTAGGAAGCGGCGCGGAGGACGACAGGTTTGCTGTGTTTGACGCTTAAAGCTGGTCAGTTGTCCAGGTGATCAGGTCGGTTGCAATACGGGCGAAAGCCTCGTTGAAACCGGCGACGGCGGAGACTGGATCGAGCTTGTCGAGCTTTTGGCTTTGCTGGAAGACTCGAGACGCAACAAGATGGCCGTTCTTGGCGAGGATCCTCGCGGAGAACTCAATCTCGACGGTCAAGTCTGGATCGGTCTTGATCTCGAAAGTTCTGACATCGATCAGAAGCTGATCATCCGCCGCCAAGCCATCGATGGGACGCACGGGGGCGTGGGTAATATCGTAATTCTCGAAACTCTGGAGCAGCTTCGCCTGAAGCAGTTGTGGAACGCTGTCAGCCCATTGGAAGGTCTGGAAATCGGGATCATCGCGAGCGGGCGAGAACAGCATCTTCTGTGTCTCAAGCATCACCAATGCCGTGGGCACCGGAATGGCGATCTGTCCCTTGATCAATTTCTTGGGATCCGGGAAGGTTTGGGGAGCGCGCAAGTCGTGGGCGAGTTTAGGCGCCGCCGCGGCGCCCCCTCCGGTCATCTTTTCGAGCCCGGTGACGATGCCGTCGAGCCCTCCGGTGTTTTTGGCGAGCCCCGCAGTGAATATCTTCAGGTTGGCGATCGTGCTTTTCAATGGTTCAGCATTATCAGCTAGCACGGAATCAACCCGTGCTAGCGCATTACGTGCCGCCTGCGTCATGCTTTGACCGGCCGCGGGGTCCGCGACGAGCGTCTGTGTAGCGGTTGACACGCCGGTCTGTTTGCCGCCTTCCAGCGCAATTACCGGCACGCCGGTCAGGCCCTGGAAATCGAGACCAACTTTCGTGTCGGCATGCACC
>Ga0302320_10030803_pt1 | contig 10206 bp, 7 predicted proteins | sample Bog_T0_3_FD_202130 | JGI IMG/M metagenome (GOLD analysis project Ga0302320, IMG submission 202130) | Peat permafrost microbial communities from Stordalen Mire near Abisko, Sweden - Bog_T0_3 | ecosystem: Environmental > Terrestrial > Soil > Wetlands > Peat | place: Sweden: Abisko, Stordalen Mire...
CAGGCCAACCGTAATCGGAGACGGCATATTCCGGTTCAATCTTCAGATGGTTGTGGATTAAGAGCACACCTTTTATCCGCGAAGCAACATCCTGGGCTTCATTCTTTTGAAAACTTGAATCAACCCCGCCCGATAGGTACGCGGTGCGATTGATGACCGCCACCGTAATGGTGGAACTATCCACCAATGGATCCCAGAAAAGGGCCGCTTTTAGTTCCGTCGCCATCTCATGGTCGGTGGGGCGCTCATTGGGCCTGACCTTAAGATAGTTGTTGACACCGATAACGCCGACGATGTTGATGGCGTCTTGTTCGGCGGATGTTTTCGCCTTTAAGTTTCCCACGTCGCCGCCGAGAATGACTTCACCGCCTTCAACCGTTACGTTGGGAGAGAAGGCCGAAACGCGTGGGTCAAGATGTAGAGAAGCCTGGACCGCCAGTTTGATTTCGCTGTCAGACCTGGAGGCATCGGTGACTTCCTGGTGCGCGACATCGTGGGCCTGTGGGTCGATTTTCAAGCCGCTGTCATCCACCGACGTCACTCCATTGACCCAGGCGTCATCGAAGGCGCGCGATTTGGAGATCGCGCTTCCGATCGTTCCAGTGAGGGTCGCTTTGCCGTCGGCCACAGCTGGGTTGATCTGGCCGCCGTTGATCCAGATGTCCCATTGGAGACGGGCCTTCACGTCCGCGGCAATTTCCGTGTCCGTGCGAGTGGCCAGATAGTTGATTGTGACATCGTTGCGGACCTCCTTGACCCCTTTGACTCCCTTGCCCATCCGCGTGGCGAGTTGTTTTTCCTCATAGGAACCCACGCTGCCAGTCAATGTGGCCACCGCGTCCTGGACGGAAACAGCCACCTTGTAGGCCGCGGTCGCGGGATCTTGCAGCAGGGCGGCCTGAATATCCTTTCTAATATCTGCGTCGGGGCGGGAGATCGGCGTCACCGAGATTTGGTCAACCACGCCGAGAACGCCTCGAATGCCCTCGGCGATCTTAACCGCGCGCTCCTTGGCGAGGAGATTGTCCACCGACCCAGAAAGCGTGACGATATCCTGACTGGTGCTGACATCCACGTCATTCGGAAACACGCCCTTTTCATGAGCTAATCCGTTTTCGACTACGGAGGTGATGCCGCTGTCGGTAATTTCCTTGGGCGCCACCGCCGCGTGAACCGATGACAAGGGCAGAGTTTGCATTCCCGCCGCGACCAGCAGGGTGGCAGACCATCTTCCAATCGCCACAGGTTGGGGCCATTCCTTTGATTTTAATTTTCTCATATATTACATTTTTGATTAAGCCCGAATACGGGTTCTTTGGTGTCGGCACCACCACATGGCTGGCGCTTTCAAGACGCCAACGTAACGGCGGCGAGGGGGCGGGCGCTATGGGGTGTTATCCCCGTCTGCTGAACTCGATGACGTCAGCCTGCGAACGCAGGTCGGCAAAATCGCACGGGATTCCAACACGCATGGATCGTGGTCTATTTGACAGTCGCGTGATTTTTTCGTTGCTGGCTCTGTCCTTGTCCTGGGCAGGGGCATGGGGCCACACCATCGATTCAATACGACTGGCTAATCATTGTTTAATGCCCTGATGGGGAGAACACCCTATAGCGCCTCAACACCCCGCCGCGTACCGTGCCCTTCTTAATAAGAATCAATAGGTTAAACGGGATGTGAAATAGAGAAGCTGAGAAAATGAAAAACCCTCCGTCAATATTTCGGATATCGCTTGCCATCATCACGGTCGCAGCAGCCTGCTTCGGCGCACCCTGGGGCGATGTCAGCGCCCAGATCATTTCCACCAACAATGCAAGTGCCGCCCCAGCCTCCCCGTTCACCAAGGACAATCCCGGCGGCGGTTTGCCAGGCACTCCACTGCTTGCGACCGGCCCCGTTCGGGTTCCCGCGTTGCCTTACGGGGTCGGCGAAGTGGTGAAGTTGCACCAAGCAGGCATCGACAAAGACATCATCGTCAATTACATCAACAACAATGCCTTGCCGTATGATCTCAGCGCTGATGGCATCCTCTATTTGCAGCGTTTGGGAATGCCAAAGGAGATAACCACAGCATTGATCCAGCGCGCCGGCCAATTGCGGCAGCTACAGGCCAGCCAACAGTATGATCAATTGCAGGCAACTGCGCCACCTCCAGGCGGTGCCATTGGCGTGCGACCACCTACGCAGGTGATGACCCCAGCGACACCTGCGCCTGCCGTCACGGTGATTGGTTCAGATTATCCAGTTTATGATTACGATTACCCGGACGCGTACTATGGCGGGGCTTATGATTATTGGCCGCCGGTAATCATCGGGGGCGGAGGATGGGGTTTTGGCGGGTTTCGTGGAGGCTACGGTGGATTCCGGGGCGGCAGCAGATTTGGCGGCGGTGGCGGAGCCCACGGCGGTTTTGGCGGCGGGCATGGAGGCGGCCATCGGTAATGAGCCCGCCCGAACCTCCGACAGGAATCGGGGCGGGCGGCAAACACGATGTCTTTAATGAAAAATCGAAATATGACGAATGGTGTTGAAAGTTTGAACGGCGGGCCTAACCCGGCGGAAAAAATATTATGAAAAAACTGATCCCTGTTCTCCTGTTGACGGTTTTCTGCGGCTGCGGGGCCGGATACAATTTCTCCCCCTATGTTGGCCAACAGCAAAATTGGCAGACCCAGTCCGGGAGCTATGTTAGAGTGGTTGACAAGGCCACGCTTTACTCGCCGGGCCAATTTCCGGACCGGCCCTATTTAATCATCGGCGCCGTCACGACGGACAGCGAAGGCAACTTGGCCAAGGCCGTGCGCGCACAGCACGCCGACGCCGCCCTTATCAGCACCGACCATACTTACCGCACCGGCACCGTCGCAGTGGCGAGTCCCGGCATTCTTTGGGGTATACCACTCACGCACACCGACATAAGCGCAGAACTCATCAGATACAGATGATGAATGCGAGCTAGGTCAACCGTCGCCGGAACAGCCACGCGGCGCCGGAAAGGGTAACCAAGCCGATAAGGGCGAGCGGCAAAAAGTCAGAGAGGAGTTGGGCGAAGCCGGCGCCCTCGAGATAAACCCGTTTGGTGAGGTCAAGGGAGTAGAGCAGAGGATTGATGACCATGACGGATTGAAGGAAGGCCGGCATACTGTTGACAGGTGTGGTCAGCCCGGAAAGGAGGGCAAACGGCAATATCAGGATGAAAGCGAAAAGCATGGCCTGCTGCATGGTCGCCGCGATGGAGGAAACGAAAAGGCCGAGGCCAACTGCGGCCATCAGGAACAGCGTGAGGCCGGCATACAGAACAACAAAGGACCCGACGAAAGGAATGTGAAACCAAAACTGCGCGATCAGCAAAATTGTGGTCGCTTGAGCCAGGCCGATGACCATGTTGGGAACAGCTTTTCCGATCATGATTTCGAATGGGCGAAATGGAGTGACGAGCAGTTGGTCGAATGTTCCCTGTTCGCGCTCGCGCGCCACGGACATGGCCGTGAGCATCATCGTTCCCATCATCGTCAGCGTGCCGATAAGGCTCGGGACCATGCTCCAGCGCGAATCCAAGTTGGGATTATACCATGAGCGCGTGACCATTCGAATGGTCGGACCAGGTTGACCATGGCTGGATCGCCACTCGGTGTTGAAAGCTTCGACCACACTCTCGACATAGCCCATCGCTGTGCCCGCAGTGTTGGAATTGCGGCCATCGGCGGTTACCTGGACCTGCGCGGGTTTGCCGTCGAGCAGGTGCCGTTCGAAATCCTGGTCAATTCGGATGACGAGGAGCGCGCGGCGGCTGTCAATCCAGGTGGAAATGTCCTGGACTCGCACGAGATCGGCCTGCCGCCGAAAGATGCCGGACCCATCCAGGCGGGAGAGAAATGCAGCCGAGGCAGCACTATGGTCTTGGTCCATGACGGCATAGGGGACGGAGTTGAGGTCAAAGCTGGCGGCGTAACCAAAAATCAGGCACTGGAGCATGGGCGGCAGAAAGATGATGAAACGGCTGCGAGGGTCTTTGAGGACGGCGAGAAATTCTTTCTGGATCAAGGCCAGGATGCGAAGAAGGGAGGAGCGCATGCGGTTGCCTCAGGAAAGCTGCTTCCGGGTAGCCAGCCGGGTTAAGACCAAGAGCGTCGCGGCTATCGCCGCCAGAACGCCCAGGTTCGGCCAGACCACGCTGCCGACGTCGCCAGCAAGATACAAAGTTTGCATCAGCGTCACCGCGTATCGGGCTGGCATGGCGTAGGTGATTCCCCGAACGAAAACTGGCATACTGCGCAGGTCGTAGAGAAAACCCGAGAGCATCATCGCCGGCATCAGGGTGAGTGTCATTGCCAACTGGCTGGCCAGGAACTGGCTCTTGACAAGGGTGGACACGAACAACCCAATTCCCAAGGCGACCAGGAGGTAAATCATCGAGGCGAGACAGAGCAGGAAGAGGGAACCGCGGAGAGGGACATGGAAAAGAAATTGGCCGGCCAGGAGACAGAGCAAGAAACCAAACATCCCCAATCCGAAGTAGGGGACAAGCTTGCTGATGAGAAACTCTCCCGGTCGCATGGGAGTGACGAAAAGAGCCTCGAGCGTTCCCCGCTCCCATTCCCGGGCGACCACCATGGCCGTGAGGAACGCTCCTATGATCGTCATGACCAGGACAATCAGGCCCGGGACCAGGAAATAATGGCTGTTGTTGTTTTCGTTGAACCAGATTCTGTCAACAGTAATGACCGGGCCGGCGGACACGGCCCCCTCTGATCCCGCCTGCGCCGCGCTCCACAGGCCGACCACCCCCTGGGCATAACCTTGCATGATGCGCGCCTGGTTCGCGTCACTGCCATTGACCAGAATCTGGACTTCGGCCCCGCCTGCATGCAAGCGCCGGGCGAAATCGGACTGGATGCGCAGCACTCCATCCACTGTTCGATTGAGCATCTGCGTCTTCGCCTCGGGCATCGAGTGAAGCACCGTCACCCGGAAATACGGCGAAAGCCGGAAAGCGCCAATGAGTGCCGCGCTGTCTGCGGAGTCGTCTTCGTCAACCACGGCGACGGAAACGTGGTTGATATCGAGCGAAAGCCCGTAGCCGAAGAGCAAAATCATCAGCAACGGCACGACGCAGCCAATGGCGATGCTGCTCGGATCGCGAATGACTTGCCGCGTTTCCTTGAGTGTCAGGGCCCGGATTCGCCGCCATTTTGCCGACCAGCCGTTCATGACGGTTTCCCCCCGGATTTGCCCGCCGGCTGGCCGCGCGCCTTCAGGACAATGGCGATGAAGGCGTCCTCCATCGTCGCTTCATGGCCTGCCTTGGCTTGTGCGTGTGCGCGGAGTTCCGCAGGGGTGCCTTGAGCCAGAACCTTTCCCTTGTCGAGGATGGCGGCCCGATCGCAATACTCGGCTTCCGCCATTAAGTGGGTGGTCACGATCACCGTGACCCCGTTGGTGGCCAGCGCCGTGATGCGCTGCCAAAATTCGCGGCGGGCAAATGGGTCGGCGCCGCTGGTCGGTTCGTCCAGGAAAAGAATCTCGGGCCGGTGCAGGAGGGCGGCTGCCATGGCCAGACGTTGCTTAAATCCTCCCGGCAATTGCTCGCTGGGCAGGTGGACGAAGGGTTCCAGATTGAATTGGCTCATGGCCCACGCGATGCGCTCGCGTTTTATCCCGCCGCCGAGGCCGTAGGCGCGCGCGAAAAAATCCAGGTTCTCACCGACGGTCAGTTGCCCATACAGCGAGAACTTTTGCGCCACGTAGCCCAGATGCTGCCGGGCCGAGGCGCTGGCCTGGCGCACATCGATGCCCGCAATCGTTAGTGTGCCTCCCGAAGGGGGCAAGAGACCGCACAGCATGCGAAACGTCGTGGTCTTGCCGGCTCCGTTCGGTCCGAGCAGACCGAAAATCTCCCCTCGCTGCACGCTGAAATTCACATGATCCACCGCCATAAAACTCCCGAAACTCCGTCTGAGATCATGGACTTCAACGACGGTGCCTCCGCGGGCACTATCGCCGGCAGGTTTTTCCGGGCGGCTCTCTTCGGCGCGGGTCGGATTGGCTTTGGCTCGTCCCGCCCCTTGCAAAAGCACCATGAATCCATCCTCGAACCGGACAGGCGTCGGCTGGGCTGCCGCACCGGCGAACATGCGAGGGCTGGACTGGCCCGATTTGGCAGTGCTGACGATTCGGATTCGCCCGCCCTCGGGCACGGCATCAACAATATCAGACTCGTTCAGAAGCTGGGCCTGGAAATCTCGCGGTTTAATTCCGTCGGGCGGCTGGGCGAGAAAGGTGCGGCCGAGCGCCAGGCGGCTGACCTCCGTCGGCATCCCCTCCGCCAACTTTTTCCCCTCATTCAAGACCAAGACGCTTGCACACATGTCCGCTTCGTCAAGAAAACTGCTGCTGATCAAGACGGTCATACCTTCTTTCACCAGTCTGCCGATAATTTCCCACAGCTCCCGCCGGGAGAGTGGATCAACCCCGACGGTCGGCTCGTCCAGGAGCAGCAATTCGGGAGACCTGACGAGAGTGCAGGCCAGACCGAGCTTTTGCTTCATCCCTCCGGAAAGTTGACCTGCCAGCCGTTTTTGAAATGGGTCCAAGCCGGTCATGTCCATCAAGCGGGCGTATTGCGTCCTCCTCTCGTCGGCCGTGACTCCGTGCAAGTCAGCGTAAAGGTCCAGGTTTTCCAGGACCGTCAGGTCGTCATACAGTCCAAATTTCTGCGGCATATAAGAAATCCGCGACTGAATGGATTGCGGATCCTTGGCTGCGTCAAACCCCAGCACACTGGCGGTGCCGCCATCGGCCTTCATTAGCCCGGCCAGCAGCCGGATCAGGGTTGTCTTGCCAGCTCCGTCCGGTCCAACCAACGCGGCAAGTCCACCCTTCACGACGGAAAAAGAAATGTTGTCGAGCGCCAGCACCGTTTCTCCAGTTTCACGGCGAAAGGATTTGCGGACGCCATCCAAACACAGTGCAGGAGAGGCAGCGGGCGTTGTCATGGTGATGGAGCGGTGGAGAGCGCCTTTGACGACGCCTGCGTCAGCGGCTCCCATCCACCCCCCAGCGCCTTGTAAAGGGCGATGAGATCGACCGAAACCGCCTGGTCGCTCACTGCCAATTGATCATCGGATTGGTAGAGGGATCGCCGAACATCGAGAACGTCGAGAAAATTCACGCGTCCGGCGGCGTAGAGAGAGTCGGCCATATCCAGCGAGCGCTGGTTTTGGACCACTTCGTCGGCGAGGTCCTCGTGGCGGTTCTGCTCCTGTGCATAAGTCACGAGGGCGTTCTCCGCCTCTTGTAGCGAAGTCAAAACGGTCTTCTCGTATGTGGCCAACGCAGCCTCTTGGACGGCGGTCTGGGTCCGAACTTCCGCCCGCACCCGACCGAAATCGAGCGCCCGCCATTGCAGACTCGGGCCAAGCGACCAGAAAAGGCTGCCGGGCTTGAACGCTTGGGCCAGGGTGACACTCTCACTCCCCACGTCCCCGGTAAGGGAGAGTTTGGGAAACCAGTCCGATTTCGCCACTCCAATGCGGGCGGTTTCGGCCGCCAGTTGCCGTTCGGCTTGGCGCACGTCGGGACGGCGGCGGAGCAGATCGGACGGAAGCCCGATCGGAACTTCCGGAGGAGCCGGCGGCACCGGCATGGGAGGAGAAAGTTCGCCCACCAGCGCGCTTGGTTCCTGGCCGAGCAGAACCGCTATGCCATAAATGGTCCCGCGCACAGCCGATTCGAGTGGCGGAATCACCGCCCGCTGGCTCGCAAACAACGCGGCCGACCGGGAAACGTCCAATTCATTCGCGACCCCGCTTTGAAAGCGGGCGCGCGTGAGTTCCAAAGCTTCCTCCTGCAGTTTGAGATCCTTGCGCGCGATTTCCAGTCGGTGCTGACTGCCCCGCAATTCGACATAATTCCTCGCCACCTCGGCCAGCAAGCTCAACATCGCGTCGTTGCGAGCCTCCATTGTTCCTTGCCACTCCGCGGTGGCCGCTTGAAGTGCGCGGCGCTTTCCGCCGAAAACGTCGATTTCCCACGAGGCGTCGAACCCAGCTTGATAAACATTGTATTCGAAGGGGAACTTCTTCGGCAGCGGCAGTGCTCCAATGAGCGGCTGGTTCTCGCTTTGAAGTTGTCTGGCATAAGAAGCAGACCCATCAACTGTCGGCATAAAGTCGGCCGCGCTCCTTTCCCGCATGGCCCGGGCTTGTCGTAGCCGGGCTTCAGACACGCGCAAATCCAGGTTTGATCGCACCGCCCGTTGGACGAGGGAGTCAAGTTCAGAATCGTTGAACGACTTCCACCAAGTCGAATCGGCGGACGCGCTATTGGTCAGCCCGTCTGCCACAGGAGAACTCCAGGCGGCTGGGGCGCGCACGGCAGCTGGGTGGTAGTTCGGGCCAACCGTGCAGCCGACGATGCCGGCCATGCCCGCCGCCGCCGTGCCCATTAGGATTTTTATCCAGGACATATGCTCGATACCTTTCCTACGGCTTGCTTTGGGGTGGCGGATTCAATTCAAAGGCGACGGTCGCCGGCATGCCCAGGCGCAGTTCGTCCTGCGGGTCTTCCACGAAAACCCGAATTTCATAGACCAGGCTGGAGCGCAGCTCCACCGTCTCGACGGCCTTGGGCGTGAATTCGGCGACGGAAGAAATGAAACCGACCCAACCGGAGAAGGCTCGGCCAGGAAAACTGTCAGCACTGATCGACGCTTTCATCCCTGGGTGAATCTTTCCTAAATCGGGATCGGAAACATATGCCCTCACCCACTTTGGGTTCGTGATGGCCAGATTGTAAACCGGCCGTTGCGGAGATATCATTTCCCCCGGCTCCAAGAGCCTGGAACGCACCACGGCATCGCATGGTGAGACCAGTTCGGCGTCGGCCAATTTCTGGCGGAGGAGATCGAGTTGGGCTTGATTGACACGCAGTTGCGCCTCCCCTTGGGCAATGTCCTCCTTCCTTGGGCCAATCGTGGAAAGATCGAGACCCTTTTGTGTCATTTCCAGCCGCGCCTGCGCCATGTCCAAGCCGGCCTTGGCGCCATCGAGGTCTTGCTGGCTGATGGCTCGGCCTGTGGTTAACTTTGACAACTCCATCATCCGATTCCATTGCTGCCCGGCATTGACCAAGTCCGCTTTGGCCGACGCGACATTGGCCTGGGCCTGCGCGATTTCCTCCGGGCGGCTGCCGTGATGCAGTTTTTCCACCACTGCCTGCTGCGACTCCACCTCGGCTTCCGCCTCCGCTGTCTGCGGTTTAAGCCGTCCTGTATCCAATCGGGCCAGAATTTGTCCGCACTTGACCTTGTCCCCTTCCTGGACCAGCACCTCGGCGATGCGCTCGCTGTTGTTGAATGAGAGTTCAACTTGGCGCAGATCGACATTCCCATAAAGGACCAACCGGTTCTGGATCTCTTTCGAGTTTCCCCACCACCTACCCAGTGCGAAGCCAATTACAAGGATCGCCAAAACTGCCAGTATTATTCCACCTGCGACCAGGACTTTCTTCTTGGTGGATGACGATGGCGCGGTTTTGGTTTCAGGCTTTGGTTCGACTTTGGCTTCGGGCGCAGGTTCCTCTTTGATTTGATCTCTTCGGACCTCCTTCTCCGCCTGAAACCAATCCTGAACTGCGGGATCGCTTTGTTGACCGCGCTCCTCATGGATTTCATAGGCTCGCTTCGCGACGTCTGGCTTCGGATCGGACGGTGTAGGAGATCCCGGCTGAGGCTCGCCTTTGGCTTCAGACTGAGCCTCGGACTTATTCATAGTTGATGTTCGAGCTAATATTAGTTTCGCCCGTACCACCAAAAAATATCCGGCTGGCTCGGTAATCGCTATGGGGTGTTCTCCCTATATCCCGCTTTGTTGAAGCAGTGAGTTTCGTACGGCGACTGGGTCTAGAGGGATCACTTTGGCCAACACCTAGAAGTAAACAATTGTCCTGGACCCCTTATCCGCTGAGCGCTGATTATGAGCGTAGCCTAGTCAGGCCCTAATCTCTGGCGCGTTGAAGATTTTGCGCAAGGCCATGTGGGTCGGGAGAAAGGCGACAAACCACAGCGCCCCAAGCCAAAGGATGACGTAAAGGTTCTCATTGACCCACGTTTGGGGCTTCTGGTCATTGAAACCGTAAAGATAATTAATGTTGAGCGGCAGATTGGGGTTGATCAGATGTGCTCCGGCGGGTGGAGTGAAAAAGTA
>Ga0302320_10030806_pt1 | contig 10206 bp, 10 predicted proteins | sample Bog_T0_3_FD_202130 | JGI IMG/M metagenome (GOLD analysis project Ga0302320, IMG submission 202130) | Peat permafrost microbial communities from Stordalen Mire near Abisko, Sweden - Bog_T0_3 | ecosystem: Environmental > Terrestrial > Soil > Wetlands > Peat | place: Sweden: Abisko, Stordalen Mire...
TGGATTTGCCGGCGGTTGAGCCATTTGCGCGGGAATATATTGAGCAGACGGGATTGGGCGACAGGGTTGAGTTCGTCACCGGTGATTTTTTTGCGGAGGATTTGCCGGAAGCAGACCTGTATACGATGGGACGGATTCTGCATGATTGGGACGATAGCAAAATCCGGAAGCTGCTGGAGAAGGTCTTCTTAGCACTGCCGAGACGAGGCGCGCTGCTGGTGACGGAGACGCTGGTAGACGATGAACGCGATGGACCTACGTCCACATTGATGCAGGATTTGAATATGCTGGTTTGCACCGATGGGCGCGAGCGAACTGAGAGTGAATATTCCGCACTATTGCAGAACGCGGGGTTTTCAACGGTGCAATTCCGAAGAACGGGTTCGCTGGTAGATGCAATTTTGGCGACTAAGGATTAAACATGCCACAGATCAAGATTGAGCCGACGCCGTACGGCGGCTGGGCGAATTGCTATCGGGTTTCAGATGGCGAGACCGAACTGATTGTGACTACCGATGTGGGGCCGCGCGTGATCCGCTATGGGTTCGTGGGCGGGCAGAACCTGTTCGTTGAGATAGCGGACCAGATGGGTAGGTCGGGCGAGAGCTGGTGGGCGATGCGCGGGGGGCACAGGCTGTGGGTATCGCCAGAGGTGAAGCCGGATACCTACGCGCTGGACAATGGGCCGGTTACGGCGACCGTTCACGAAACGGGCATTACGTTGCTGCAGCCTGTGGAAGCGGAGACGGGGTTGCAGAAAGAGATCACGGTTGCGTACGAGGCGTCGGGAGTGAAGGTGACGCACCGGATTGCGAACCGGGGTGCGGCGGTGCGGCGGCTGGCGCCCTGGGCGTTGAGCCAGATGACGCCGGGTGGAATTGGCATTGCGGCGTTTCCAGCGCGTGGCGGGCACAGCGAGCAGTTGCTGCCGACGAATCCGCTGACGATGTGGGCGTACACGAATTTTGCGGATAAGCGCTGGACGTTGATGAATAAGTTTATTGCGCTGCGGCAGGATACGGCGGACCAATCGCCGCAGAAGACGGGCTTGTTTAATGTGGATACTCGAGCGGCGTATCTGTTGGGGGCGGAGTTGTTCATTAAACGGGCGCAGGCGGATGTGAAGGCGGAGTATCCGGATTTTGGGTGTTCGTTTGAGATTTTTACTAACGGGGATTTTTTGGAGTTGGAGACACTGGGGGCGTTGGTGGATTTGGGGCCGGGGGCGAGCGTAGAGCATGTAGAGAGGTGGTCGCTGTATAGGGGGGTGAAGATGACGGGGTTGAATGAGGCGGAGATTGAAAGGGTGATTGGCGCAGTGTTTTAGGCGGATGCGCACACTTCGGGTATGCGGACGAAAAGGCAAACCCACTTGGTTAGGTCGCTTACGCTCGCGACGCCGATTCAGATTCGAGGCGAGGGCTGGTTGCGGGTTTTGAGGCGTTTGCGTTAGGCCATATAAGTCAAAAATGGCCTTTGGTGAAGGTGGGGGGATGGCCTTGGGGCGGATCTTTTTGCAGTTGCTTGAGTTCGGTAAACCTGTGGCGATATGGGTTCAGTCGCCATTTGCTCCGTTTGCCTGAGCCGGTTGGCGGGAATAAGCCAGTGAATCCAGCGTTGCTTTGAGCGCTCCCAGCTGGGTACCGAGGTCGCGGGGTACACGTTCCTCGATCTTGGTGTCGATCTGACGGATATAGCTTAGCTGTTGCGCAAGATCGCGGGGAACCCGCTCTTCAACTTTTCCAAGGTTGCCGGAAAGGTCACTGATCTGCTTGAAAAAATCGGGCGGAAACTCGGCGTCAATTTTGCCGGCGGTAACAGTGAGGTCGTGGAGTGTTTTATCAGCGTCGTTAAGCTTTGTTTGCATTTCGTTCACGCGCTCCCCTAAGTGACTTAGCTTTTCTTTTAGAGCTGTCGCGGTGCTCGTAATTCGCCAAATCACGGTCACCATACCAACTTCTACCGGTGCCAAGATCTATTCCAATTTGAACCGTGTCCATGTCGAGAAGGATTTATCAGCGGAGTCCATCATGGCGGACTCCTAAGGTAGCGGGCAGCAAGCCCCTTGCCTAGTTAGATTCCGGGCCGTACTGATTCGCCGCTATCGCCTCAAGAGATCGAGGACCAGCGTTTGAGACCTTTTTGGCCGATGTCCTGGCGGTAATGGATGCCGGGGAAGTGAATTTTGGTGGCGGCGAGGTAGGCGCTGTCGATCGCGGATTGCAGGGTTTGGCCACCGGCGGTGACGCTGAGGACGCGGCCGCCGGCGGTGACGAGTTGACCATCGACGAGCTTAGTGCCGGCGTGGAAGACGGTGACGCCGGTGGCTTCGGCTTCGCTTATACCGTGGATGGGGTCGCCGAGGCGGGGGGATTCGGGATAGCCGCGGGCGGCGAGGGTAAGGCAGACAGAGCAGCTTGGCGCGGTGGGTTGAGCGGCGTTGGTGGTGAGCAATTCGGCGAGGTCGCCGCTGAATTGGTGGAGGATGGCTTGGGTCTCGGGGTCGCCGAGGCGGACGTTGAATTCGAGGATTTTGGGACCCGTGGGAGTCATCATGAGGCCGGCGTAGAGGAAGCCGGTGAACGGCGCGCCTTCTTTACGCATTTGGGCGAGGGTGGGGAGCATGATGCGGTCGATGATTACGCCAGTTTGATGGCTAGTTAAAATACGGGAGTCGGCGTAAGCGCCCATGCCGCCAGTGTTGGGCCCTTGATCGTTATCCGATAGGCGTTTGTGGTCTTGAGTGGGTATAAAGGGGACGAGCGTTTCACCGTCACTGAGAGCAATGAAGCTGACTTCTTCGCCTTCCAGGAATTCTTCGATGACGAGGTTGGGGCCGAGCTTTTGGATGGCGGCTTCGGCCTGGGAGTGATCGAGGGCGATGACGACGCCTTTGCCAGCGGCGAGACCGTCGGCTTTGATGACGACCGGAAGAGAGAATTTCTTCAGGGCGGCAAGGGCGTCGGGAAAAGCAGTGACTTGTTTGGATTGGGCGGTGGGAATAGCAGCGCGGGAGAAGAATTCCTTGGCGAAGATTTTCGAGCCTTCGAGACGAGCGGCAGCTTGGGTAGGGCCAATAATTCGCAGGCCGCGGGCGCGGAATTCGTCGACGATGCCGGCCACGAGGGGGGCTTCGGGACCGACGACGGTGAGATCGATGGCCAAGGATTGGGCGAGGTCGGCGAAGGCGCTGATGGTTGGGGCCGCAGGTAGGCAGGTGGCGATTTGGGCGATGCCGGGGTTGCCGGGGCAGGACCAGAGGGCTGAGACGCTTGGAGATTGGCGAAGACGCCAGGCGAGAGCGTGTTCGCGGCCGCCGGAACCGATGATTAATATTTTCAAGGTTGCTTTAGAAGCTAGAATAGCGGATGTGGGCCATGCAGAAGAAGTATGACGTTGTAGTGGTTGGGGCCGGGCATGCCGGTTGTGAGGCCGCGCGTGCTTGCGCACGGCTTGGGCTGAAAACGGCGATGGTGACGATGAATATCGACCTGATCGCGCAGATGTCGTGCAACCCAGCGGTGGGAGGGATTGCGAAGGGTCACTTGGTCAGGGAGATTGATGCCTTAGGCGGAGTAATGGGGCAACTCACGGACGCAGTGGGGATCCAGTTTAGGCTGTTGAATACCAGTCGCGGGCCAGCGGTTTGGTCACCCAGGGCGCAGTGTGACAAGAAACAGTACCGCGTAAAAATGAGACAGTGGCTCGAAAACGAACCCAATTTACGGATTTTGCAGGCGGAAGTGGGCGAGTTGCTGTTCCGGCAGGATGGCGAAACGCGGCAGATTGTGGGGGTTCGGCTGAAGGATGGGCGCGATTTGATGGCCGAAGCGGTGGTCGTTACGACAGGCACGTTCTTGAATGGGCTGGCGCACATCGGGGAGCAGAAGAATCAATGTGGGCGGAGCGGGGAAGCACCGTCGAATACGTTGGGTGGTCAGTTGCGGACGTTGGGGCTGCAATGGACACGGTTGAAGACGGGGACGCCGCCGCGGCTGGATGGCAGGACGATTGAGTGGTCGCGGTTTGAAAAACAGCCAGGAGACGCGGTTCCAACGCCTTTTTCCTTCCTGACGGAGAAGATTGAGCGGGAGCAGATCCATTGCCATTTGGGGTATACGACGGACGAGACGCACCGAATTCTGAGCGACAGCATTGCGCGTTCGCCACTGTATAGCGGGCAGATTGAGGGCGTGGGACCGCGCTATTGTCCTTCAATTGAAGACAAGATAGTGAAATTCCCCGAAAAACGGCGGCACCAGATTTTTCTGGAGCCCGAGGGCTTGGATACCCACGAAATCTATGTAAATGGGATGTCGACCAGCATGCCGATCGATGTGCAGACGGCGATGGTGGCGTCGATACCAGGGTTGGAAGCGGCGGAGATGATTCGGCCAGGATATGCGATTGAATATGACGCGATTGATCCCAGGGAGTTGACGCGGGCGCTGGAGGTGAAGTCGATTCGCGGGTTGTTCCTGGCTGGACAGATTAATGGGACGTCAGGCTATGAAGAAGCTGGATGCCAAGGGCTGGTGGCGGGGTTGAATGCGGCGAGCCGGGTGAAGGGATTGGCGGGGACGACATTGGCGCGGAGTGCGGGTTATGTGGGGATTCTGATTGACGATTTGGTAAGTAAGGGAGCGGACGAGCCGTACCGGATGTTTACGTCGCGGGCGGAGTTCCGGCTGCATCTGCGGATTGATAATGCGGATGAGCGCTTGACGCCGATTGGACGCTGGCTGGGGCTGGTTTGCGGTGCGCGTTGGGAGTTGTTTGAGCGGAAACAGGAACAGAAGTTGCGGATTTTGGATTTGCTTGAAAAGACGCGGACGAGTGCGGTTCCTCAAATCGTAGGATTGGAAGCGGCTACGGATAACCCGACGTTGCGAGTTTGGCTGCGTCGGCCGGAGGCGAAGGTGACGCAACTGGAGCGTTGGTTGGCCGGGAAGTTGAGCGAGCCAGTGGTGAACGGGGTGCTGGCGACGGTGGAGACGGAAGCGAAGTATGAGGGGTATCTGCAACAGCAGGACCGGCAGATACGGCGTTTAGTGGATTGTGAAGGGCGGTCGATTCCGGCGGAGTTTTCTTATGAAGCGATCCCGGGGTTGTCGAATGAGGTGCGGCAAAAGTTGACGCGGGTTCGTCCGGTGACGTTAGGTCAGGCGGGAAGAATTCCGGGTGTTACCCCCGCTGCGGTGTCGGTTCTAGATGTGTACTTGAGCTTGGCGCATGTTTCACGTGAAACATGAAGTTTTGAGTAAACTATTTTGCAATACTTCAAGTGAATGTTTCACGTGAAACGTGGTAGGCTGATGCCTGAACTGTGGCGCACGTAATCTCTATAGCTAACCAAAAGGGTGGTGTCGGAAAGACTACGACGGCCATCAATCTTGCTGCGGCACTGGCCGCCTCTGAACTTCGCGTACTGCTCATCGATTCAGATCCGCAAGGCAACTCCACGAGTGGGGTTGGTGTGTCAAAGAATGACGACCGCAAAACCATATATGATGTGCTGCTTCGTCAGGCACCTGTGGAACATGCCATCACGCAGACAGATTTCGGCATGGCGTTGCTTCCCGCAGACCAAAATCTGGTGGCCACAAATCTCGACTTAGTTGACCAGGATGAACGCGAACGGCGACTGAAGACGGCGCTCCACTCGCTGGGTGAGGATTATGACTTTATTCTGATCGATTGCCCGCCGGCTCTTGATTTATTAACTCTCAATGCGCTGGTTGCTTCCGACTCGGTGTTGGTGCCGATTCAGTGCGAGTTTTTCGCCCTTGAAGGAATCTCACAGTTAATGGATACGATCGACCGGACCAAGAAAGCATTCAATCCGAGACTTCAGATCGAAGGCGTGCTTCTGACCATGTACGATGACCGCACCAATTTGACGAGACAAGTGGAGACGGATCTGCGCGATTTCTTCGGCCGCCAAGTTTTTCAAACTGTGATACCGCGAAGCGTTAGGCTGGCCGAAGCCCCCAGTTTTGGCAAGACGATTCTGGCCTACGACCCCCGTTCCCGTGGCGCAGAAGCCTATATTCAATTAGCAAAGGAAATTTTGGCTAATGCACAAAGAGCCAGAACGGAATCCGCGCAAAGTGCTGGGTAAGGGGCTTTCCGCCCTTCTTCCCACCCGTAGCGCGCCGATCACCGAAACCCTACTCCAGCCCGCTACTCCCAAGCCGGTGCTACCGGAGAACTTCGAGGAGTTCCAAAACATCCCGCTTGATCAAATCCACCCGGGCGAAGAGCAGCCGCGCGACGTTTTCGACACGGATAAGATCCAGGAACTCTCGCAGTCGATCCGCATACATGGCGTGCTGCAACCCATCGTGGTTTATCGGGACAAGGACAAGCGTTACCGAATTATTGCCGGTGAGCGACGCTGGCGGGCGGCCCGCTTAGCAGGCCTGAGTGAAATTCCGGCATTGGTGCGCACGGTGGATCGCGACCGGCTGCTTGAACTGTCGCTGATTGAAAACATCCAGCGCGAGGATCTCAACCCGATCGAAATCGCGTCTGCGTTTTACCGTTTGGCATCGCATCATGGCTTGAGCCACGAACAAATAGCCGAACGAACCGGCAAGGAGCGTTCGACAGTAACGAACTTCCTGCGCTTACTGCGGCTCGGTGAGCGGGCTCAGCTCGAGCTGAAATCCGGGAACATCAGCGTGGGTCATGCAAGAGCGCTGCTCAATTTGGACAACCATGACGAACAAGCGCGCCTCTGCGACGAGATCATCGCGAGAAAACTGTCCGTTCGTGAGATTGAGGCGTTGGTGAAGAAATTGACCGAACAGCCGCAACCGGGGGCAATCTCCAAGGAAAAGCCCGGCGAGGCTAAGATAGATCCGAATGTTCGGGCGGCGATTGAAGAACTGGAAATGGCACTTGGCACGAAGGTTAAGTTGGTTGCCTCTTCACCTTCTGCGGGGCGATTGGAGATCCAGTATTACTCGCAAGAGGACCTCGACCGTATTTATTCGGTTATCGTCAAATAGCGGTGCAATTTGCTACTCTGTTGGATGCGCCGGTGTAGCTCAGGTGGTTAGAGCGACGGTCTCATAATCCGTAGGTCGGAGGTTCAACTCCTCCCGCCGGCACCAAACTTCCAGAATTAATTAACGAGTTTTAATTAACAGGCCTTGGACCTCTTTCTTGACCGTCTTGAATCGCCCCTCGGCACGATCCTGCTTGTGACCGATGATGCGGCATTGCGGGCGCTCGATTTCGTGGGATACGAAGAGCGAATGCAGCGGCTTTTGAAGCTGCAATATGGTGCAGCTTCTGTGCGGGAACGCCAAGAAACGCTCGGCATTAAGTCAAGGCTTCATGATTATTTCCAGGGATATTTACGAAGTCTGGATGAAATAACTGTCCGCACGGAAGGAACGCACTTTCAACAAGAAGTCTGGGCAGAGCTGCGAAAAATTCCAGCGGGGACAACCATCAGCTACGGCGAACTGGCGGCGCGCATGGGCCGGCCGAAAGCCAACCGCGCGGTCGGCTTGGCCAACGGGTCAAACCCGGTTGCCATTATCGTTCCCTGCCACCGCGTCATAGGTTCCACAGGAGCGTTGACCGGCTACGGTGGCGGCCTAGAACGCAAACGCCGGTTGCTCGAACACGAGGCCGCGCACGCCTAGATTCGCTACACTCGAAGGGCGTGGCGAAAATTCTAGTAACTGGTGGCGCGGGTTATATCGGCTCGCACACACGCTATTTTCTTGAAAAATCGGGGCACACGACCGTCGTGCTCGATAACCTGGAACGCGGTTTCCAGGGTGCGGTACCCGAAGGCATGCTGCGGAAAGTGGATCTGCGCGAAACGGCGAAAGTGAAGCAGATCCTGCAGGATGAAAAGGTGGACGCCGTCATCCACTTCGCCGCGCATATTTCCGTGGGCGAATCCACGGAAAGGCCGGAATTCTACTTCAACAATAATGTCTGCGGCTCGATCTCGCTGTTTGAAGCAATGATCGACGCGCAAGTCAAGTGCCTGGTGTTCTCTTCAACGGCGGCGGTTTATGGAATCCCGCCGAAAGTGCCGATCAAGGAAGACCAGCCATACGCGCCGATTAATCCCTATGGCGAATCGAAGGTGATGGTAGAAAAGATACTCGATTGGCTGGACAGGTTTCGTGGCTTGCGGAGCGTGCGTTTACGGTATTTCAATGCCTGCGGCGCGGAGCCGGGAAGCGGGTTAGGAGAACGCCATGAACCGGAGACGCATCTAATTCCGCTGATTCTGCGAGCCGTGCAAACCGGCAAACCGGTCACGTTGTTCGGCGACGACTATCCGACGCCCGACGGCACGTGTATTCGCGATTACATTCATGTGGGTGATTTAGCCGAGGCGCACATTGTCGCGGTGGAGTATTTGCTGAAGGGGGGAAAGTCGGATTCGTTCAATGCCGGTACGGGTTCGGGACATTCGGTGAAAGAAGTGCTGACTGCCGTCGAACAAGTCACAGGCAAATCGGTTCCGCATAGCATTGGACCGCGACGCGAAGGCGACCCACCGAGCTTAGTGGCGGATTCGAGCAAACTGCAGACCACTCTGGGATGGAAACCGAAACGGGCCGATCTGGAGAGAATTGTGCGTGATGCGTGGCATTTCGCACAGAATCCGTAGGCGTTAACGAGTTCCGGCGGCGCGCGCGGCGGTATTCCCAGCGGGTTGGCGAGCAGCCTGCTCCATGGCGAATTCCATAGCGCTTTGCCACGAAGCGAAGCGATAAACGCGGACGCCCGGTACCCAGAGGATCCAATTCACGCCTACTTTGTAGATTTGTGGTTTCAAGAAAGCGCTCCTACGAAAGAAGTGCCGGCCGGCGCGCGATTTTCTCTGCCTAGCGAGCGCAGCGAAAACCAATGTCCAAGCGCTTGGTGCTCGGGTCCACTTCGTCGCCCGCGTAAACGAGCGACTCAAACGAGCGGTTCATTTGGGGCGGATAAGACTGGTAACTACCGCCGCGGATTTCGACCGGGGAATCCACCCACTCCCAAACATTGCCAAGCATATTGAGAGCTCCGTAGGAGCTGGCGCCTTGCGGAAACGCGTCCACCGGCGAAGGCAACGCCCCGATTTGGGCATTGGCGGCGTTATCCTCTGCGTTTTGCGGCAAGCGCGCTTTGCCAGCGGCAAAATTGGCTCCCCAGGGATAAGGCCGGCCCTCCGTACCGCGCGCCGCTTTTTCCCATTCGGCAGCCGTGGGCAAGCGCTTGTGCGCCCAGCGGGCGAACGCTTGGGCGTCGGCAAAATCGACGTTACGTACGGGCAAATCCCCGTCGGTTAGGGAAATCCCTGGAGGGAGAGGGTGATGAGTTTCCTCGCCAAACTGCAAATAGGCGCGCGTGGAAACTTCGGTCTTGTCGATATAAAAGGCGGCAATGCTCTCAGGAGAATTATGTTCCCCTAACAGCGCGACACCAGCCGGGATTAAGATCATATCGCCGCTGGGCAGACTCAGAGAGCTAGCTAGGATTGGCGTTGGGGGGGGATCGACGTTGGCTTCGGTGGTGGCGGCATTTCGATGAATGATCAAATAACCGACCGTAGAAAGACACACGACGGCGAACCCCACCGCCGATACGATGGCCCAAGGCCAACGGGACACCGTTCCGATGGGCGGTTGAGGCACGGCGGGCGGGGGTTCGGGCTGTTCTTCAGGCTCCTTCCAGCGCTCCAGCTCACGAATAAGAACGGCCGCGTTAGAAGGCCGGTCGTTCGGGTCTTTCGCCAAGCAGCGCATAATAAGCGCGGCTACTTCCGGAGACAGTGCAGGCAGATAGTCGGCGATGTCGCGCGGTGCAGCACCGGCGTGGGCTAATACAAACTGCTCCTCCGTCTGCGCTTCAAAGGGCAATTTGCCAGTGAGCATCTGATAAACCACTACGGCAAACGAATATAAATCGCAACGCCCGTCCAACTCGACTCCCCGCTTCCCCATCGCTTGCTCGGGCGACATATACGCCGGTGTACCCAATACCATGCCGCTGGCAGTGATGGTGAAATCGTTTTCAAAGGCACTATCGAAACTCACTTCTTTGAGCTTGGCGATGCCGAAATCAAGCACTTTAGCGACCTCACCATCCGCGGTTTTGACGATGGTTATATTCGCTGGTTTGATATCGCGATGGATGATGCCGATGGAATGCGCCGCCTCTAGCGCCGAAGCAATTTGAGTGGCG
>Ga0302320_10030807_pt1 | contig 10206 bp, 9 predicted proteins | sample Bog_T0_3_FD_202130 | JGI IMG/M metagenome (GOLD analysis project Ga0302320, IMG submission 202130) | Peat permafrost microbial communities from Stordalen Mire near Abisko, Sweden - Bog_T0_3 | ecosystem: Environmental > Terrestrial > Soil > Wetlands > Peat | place: Sweden: Abisko, Stordalen Mire...
GACGAGGACATTCCCTTTTCGAAGATATCCGCGGTTGAGATGTCGACTCAGGTGGGCATTCATCGACTCACGGTTCGATTGCGTGAGCTCGGCCGGTTTGGGGGGAGGATTGAGTTCCTGCCGCAGGCGAGTTTATGGTCGAATCCTGCCGGGGTTCGGCGGGTGGCAAGTGGGCTTGCGGAGCGGGCGAATCAGGCGAAGTGCTAGCGGTTCGAGCCCATCCAGTCGGTAAGGGATGAAATCTGACATGAAAATCTACTGGATCAAGGCGCAGGCACCGAGACGGGTACTGGCTCTCGCCAAGCACCTCGGTATCGAGGCGGAACTGATTGAAGTCGATATGATGGCGGGAGGATTCAAGGCGGCAGACTATGTCGCACTCAATCCCAATAAAAAGGCGCCCACGCTGGTGGATGGGGATCTGGTGCTATGGGAGTCTTCGGCCATCATGGCGTATCTTTGCGTCAAAGCAGGGTCAGACCTGTGGCCCGCTCGCAATCCGGTGGAACAAGTTCAAGTGCTGCGGTGGCTATCGTGGAACGATTGTCACTGGGCTCCCGCCGTGGCGCCGTTCTACTTCGAGCACATCGTCAAGTCGACGTTTCAGATCGGACCTGCGGACCGGCAGTCGCTGACGGGGAAGGTCGACGAATTCGCGCGTTACGCACAGGTGTTGGATGATCATCTGACAACCCGCACTTATGTCGCCTGCGGCCGGTTGACGATTGCGGACTTTCAGCTGGCGTCCATGGCGACGCATTGGCGGGAGGCGCAGATGCCGATGCAGGACTATCCGCATATCGTCGCGTGGCTTGAGCAGTTACAGCGGTTGCCGGCGTGGGCGGACCCGTGGCCGGCGGGCAACCTCAGCGGCTAGGCCTCGAGTCGGAGAATAGAGTGCGCCATTGAAATGCACCTGTAGGCGCAAGGCGGCCGGCGCGCGTTAACCGGCGGGAGGGGGATTGTGTTTCAATCTCGTCAAGTTGGCGATAAACGAGCGTACCCATGTCGTCCCGCCATCATTCGAATACGACTCCTCGTATTGGTGCGAATCCGTCTTGATGTCGGACCACACGGCCCTCACCAAGATCGTCTTGTCACTCACGGCGTTGTCCTGACCAATCAGCACGACGCGGCCGTTCTTGAATTCACCGATATTCGTCGACGACGAGGACAAAGTCCCGACCTTGCTGTTCACGAATGTCTGACTCCACTGGTGCGCGCCCGGGTTGTACAGGAAGAGCGTGAGGGCTTCCCAGTGACCTTTCGGCCCATCCGTTTCGATCTCCTCCAGTTGGGCCTTCCCATCCCACACCTTGCGCACGGTCACCGTCCCATTCAGTTCAACGGATTGCGAACTGCCCGCAAATGGATCGAGTATTCGCGTGATGTGCGTGTGCCACACGCCAATGTTGAAATCAAAATCGCGCTGTCCGTCGCGCATCGCGGTGGGGGGGGATTCGACGGGCTTGCGCGCCGCATCGCGATTGCGATCGGCTTGCGGCCGCGTTGGATCCGCGACGGCTGCTGTGATGACGTCAGCCAGGGAGCCAGCGGCCTGCGCATACCCGGCGATGAGGCCGGCGCCGGCAAATAGCAGCGCGTAAAGGGCGGCAGAAAGCGTCAATTTCATTGGATTTTCCTCGGTTTTGTCTGCGTACCTCCGCAAGGTGTTATGTAAGCGGCCCATACAGAAGAGCCACTTTGTAAAAATATGGGTGGGCCCCTTTATGGATCCGTTATTGGCGATCGAGATGGAACGCCCCATCCTAAGCATCGTGGGCCGCTTTTTTGCGGCGGCAGACCCCGCGATTTCTCGAATCTAGTGTTTAATGCCTGCCGATTCGCTCTGTACTTGTCGAAATGACTTGAAGATTGTTTTGACGATGCCGGCATTCATCCCATCGACACATGAGCCAGAATCAAAAAAATCGTTTTCCCCGATCAGTGCTTCGACATCCGCTAAAAGTAGCGCTTGAAATCCCATGCTCCAGTCGGCGAAGCTTCGAGTCGTGATCGGTTCTCTTACCATGACCAATGTGCGCTTGTGCCTAGAATCTTTCATGATTTTCGCAAGGAGCTCGTCAACCGCCGCTTCTGCGCCTTCAATCACCTGCAGGAAGTTACCATTGATATAGACCAGCATGCCGGTGATCCCCCGCGCTACGTTGGCATTTCGGGCCTTGCTCAATAGCCCAGGCAAATCGTCTTCGCGAAAATTGTTGACGGCGACGCTCGAGTAGATACATTGAATCAATGAGACCATGGAGGGTTCCTTCTGGGTGCCCATCCTAAGACCATGGGCGGCTCATGCGAAATCTCAAGGGTTATTATGCTGCGTGTCGCAATATGGTTGTCCGGGGCGCCGACCGATCGCAATCGGCCTGCTCATCGCCGTGGGTCTCGAACAAACCGTCGAGTACTTTCATCACCGGCACCAGTTATGAGAAACTCGCGAGAGCCTCTGCTCCGAGCGCGAGGACAACCAGCGCATCATGGGCTATCGGCTTTAGGATAAAAATGAAAACTTCATTTTCCTGTGCCCGCATCGTAGCTGTCGCCGGGCTGCTTGGACTGATCGGCGGCGGTCCGGCCGAGGCTGCGACACATCGGGCCGCCATCGCCTATGGCAACAACGCTGCCGCTGGCAAGACCTTCGTGTTCAATGGCAATCGCTTCTATTATGAAACGTATGGACGCGGTCCGCCGCTATTGCTCATTCACGGCAACGGTGAATCGATCAGCGAGTTCAAGGGGCAGATTGGGGATTTTTCCCGCCAGCACCAAGTCATCGCCATGGATAGTCGCGGACAAGGCAAGTCGGAACTTGGTACGACGGCCCTCACATACGAAGAGATGGCCGACGATGTCAATGCGCTGTTGGAGCACCTCAGGCTCGATCACGTCAAGGTTCTGGGTCAGAGCGACGGCGGCATCATCGGCCTGCTGTTGACCATCCATCATCCCGGCAAGGTCAGCATGCTAGCCGTGATGGGTGCGAATCTGGAGCCGGACGCTGCCTATCCATGGGCGGTGGAGGGAATCGCTCGCGTGCGCAAGCGGATCACCGCGGAACTAGCGCACAGCGACGATCCGAAGCCTTTGCAACGGCAGCTGCAATTTCTCGATCTCCTGGGGAATCAGCCACATATTCCACTGGCTGACTTGAAGAGCATACAGGTTCCGACCCTGGTCATGGCTGCGGACCGCGATGTGATTCGCGATGATCATACGCTGAGTATTTTCCACGCAATCCCAAAATCACAACTCGCCATTTTCCCCGGAGCTACGCACGTGATCGCCGGGCAAGATCCGGTACGTTTTAACCGAACGGTGCTCGATTTCTTTGACAAGCCGTTCGCGATGCCGGATACGAAGGATCTGGGGTGGTTTGACTAGGCGAGGGGCGATGCTGCCCCGGGGCGTTCTTTACCACGGGCAATTATTGGGGGAACGCTCTTGATCGTGGTTCTCTACTTGCTGGTCAACGTCGGACTACTGCGTGTTTTACCATTGCATGTGTTGGGCGCCTCGAACCTTCCGGCGGCCGAAGCGGCGAGAATCATCTTGCCGCGGGGCGGTTTGGAACTGGTAACAGTGATTTCAATTCTGGTCGTCTTGAGCCTGCTGAACACCAATCTGCTGATGGCGCCGCGAGTATTGTTCAGTATCGGCCGCGATGGCCTGTTTACCGAAAAGGCGGCCGTGGTCAGCAAAGGTGGCACGCCGCGCTGGGCGCTGGCGCTGACGAGCGTATTCGCCATGATTATAATTCTGAGCGGCTCATTTTGCACCTATGGGCCCGGAAGTTCGATGAGGGCGATTCCGAAGGTGTTTCCATCCCCGGGAGACTGTGCGGAAAATACCATGCGCCGTCCGTCGGCGGACCATAGTGGGTGATTGGCGTTCAACGCGTAGTCGGTGATCTGAGTCAAGCCGGTGCCGTCGCGGCCGACGATGAATATTGCGTAGCGGCCGTCGGCGCTGCCTCGATCGGATTCGAAGGCGACGTGCGTGCCGTCAGGCGACCAGGCCGGCGCGCGGCCCTGCGTGGGATTGGCCTCCAAGGTGTTGAGGATGCCGTTGTCGCTGAGCAGCCAGATGACGTTTTGCTGTTGATCGTACGCCTGCCCATGGTCTTTTTGCCCGGCAAAGGCGAGCCACTTTCCGTCGGGCGATACGCTGGGCATGCCGGTGAGAACGTCGGCGCGGCGGGTGATGGTGACCGCCGCGGTGCCGGCCAGGTCCATGCGTTTGATGACCAGATTGCGGCCATCCATTGCCACGAGCCGTGCGCCGTCCGGATACCAGGACGGGTAGAACATTTGGTCCGAGAGTCCGGCTGCACCAAGGGCACGCGCGCCGGTACCGTTGCTATGGATCACCCAGGTGGCGCTGGAGCCGCTTGCCGATGTTCCGGTGAACGCGATCAGGTCGCTCTTGGCGGACCAGTTGCATCGGGTCGCAGCGACCGGAAGCGGCGATTGCGTGAGCTTTTCCGGCATGCCGCCCGAGGCGGCAACCCGTAGAAGCTGCCAGTCGCGCCCATTCGCGGCCCGGCTGAACAGGACTGTCTTGCCATCCGGGGAGAAGCAAGGCCAATAGTCGTTGCCATCCTTAGTGTTGGTGAGGAAGCGCGGGGTGATGTTGGCCAGCACCGGCCAGTTGTGTGGCATCGGATGTCCCGGGGGACGCCGATTTGCTTCGATCCGGTTCGCCTGCGCTGCGTCAATCCGCGGCGCCGGCAGTTCGCGGCCGTTCTGATGCAACACCAATCCGGTGACTTTCCCGCCGGCGTCACTGTCAAAACTGATTTGCGCGGCGACCACCTTGAGAAAAAACTTGCTCGCGCTTTCGGGAAAGATCTCGAATGTCGGCTGGCCGCTCAACTGTTCGAAAAAATGGTCGCCTCCTCGCGTGATGGTAAAGACGGCGTTGGGCGTCAACTGGTAGAAACCGACGTATCTATCGAATTGCTTGGAATCGAACGCCATGACGGCACGCGACGCGGATTGCTCAGTTCGCCTCTGCGCGAGCCCATCGGCTGACTGCTGTGCTCCGGCCTGGTGGGTCAGCAACGAGACGAGAACCAAAGTTCTCCAACGGAGCCTGGGTATACCGCTGGAGGAATATCGTTCTGGCGTCAACGATCGCTCAGCGACTTAAGTTCATGGCCTGGGCGAAATACGTGAGATCCATGAGATGGATTTTACCTTAGAAAGCATCGGCGGGTGATCCCCCGGCGAGCAGCCATGCCGCCGACTAGTGTTTTGGCACGATGGGGGCGAGATTTGCGCTGGGTACCCAGCCGGTGCGCCCGGCTGAGGTTTGGATGAGAATGAAGCCGTCATGCTCGCTGCTCATTCGGACTTTCGTTGCCTCTGGCAGGGTAAACAGCGGTTCTTCCATGGTCACGGGGGATACTCGAACCGGCGCGTCATGTGTGACCACGACGCCGCAGTGAATCATGGGCCAGAGGGTGATGGCACTGGCTGCCGTCACGCCACAGAGAGAGACACCTACCAGCGTGGTCAGGAGGAGCTTGCGTCGATGTCGGGGGTACAGTCGCCGCGCGAGTACGCTGGCGCCGGCGATCAGCAAACCGGTCAATCCAAGCCATGAGAGAACTTGCGGGGTGGCGATGGTGGATGCTCGATAAAACGCGTTTTGAGTTTCCGGGGGTAGCCCGGCGGTTTCGCGCACGTGGCGCAGGTTGGCCTCGATGTCGGGATCCGTCGGATCGAGCAGTCTGGCGCGTTCGTAGTTGAGAACGGCCAGGCCGGGTTTTCCGGTACGTGCGTACGCATTGGCGAGGTTGTAGAGGGACGAGGCGGAATAGCCGGGGGTTGTGCCGGCGGCGAGTGCCGGTGCCGAAGATGTTGCGGTTGCAGGGGTGGTAGACGGTGCAGCTATGGCGGCCGGCGGCGTCGCGGCCGGCGACGCTGCTGATACGGACTGAGCTGCCTGGCATAGCGACCCCGTCATCGCCAGCGCGAGGATCAATACTGCACAGCGTGAGCGACGGCTCATGATGTTTTCTCGACGGGCAGTTGGCGGCGAACTATCTGGGTCCAGCGCTCGTAATCAGCCGCTTTCAGTTCATCGCCGGAGTAGTTGGCTTCGTCGGCGAGCGTGAAAATTTGACGGATGTCGTTTAGGTCGCTGCCTTCGAGGCGCGCATCAACGTCGGGCATGCTGATGTGTTCGGCCGGGATCCGCCAGCGCGCGCCGAAGACTTGTTGCAGAAGCGAGTGTGCGGCGTTGAAGAAGGCCGCGGTGTCGCGGCTCGCGGATGCAGCGGCCATCCGGTCCAACAGCGCGTGCATGGTTTGTGCTCGGGCGCGATCGAGCTGTCCTTGAATGTCGTTGGCTTCGCGTTCGCGGCGCCGCAGTGCCAGCCATGCGCCGGCGACCAGCAGCGCAATGGTGGAGGAGAGGGCCACGAATGGTGGCTGAAAATACAGGGGCATCAAGGATGCCGCGCGCGATGGGGTTGCGGCGTGGTCGGGACGCAGCCCGCTATGGGCGTCATCGGCGGCGGGTGCCGTAGCGCCGGACGCTGGCGGAGGCTCATTCGACGCGACATCCGCCGCGCGAGCCACTTTCACGCTGAGCGGTGCACTGTGTGCCGTTTCGTATTGGCGCGTGTCGGGATCGAAGTAGCTGAAGGACAGAGCGGGCACGGTTTGGGCACCCGCATGCGCCGCGATGACCGGCTGTTCGAAGGTTTTCTCGCCATGGAACCCGATGGGGTCGCTGGCTTTGAAGGTCGCTTTGGGATCGTAGGTCTTCCACTCGCTGTTGGCGGCGAGCATGTTGCTGTCGACGCGATCGAAATTGCCGGCGCCATTCACGTGCAGGCGAAGCGTGAGCGGGTCGCCCGCGGTGGTGGTGGGTGAGGATATGTCCGTGGTGATTTTGAAGCTACCGACGGCGCCGCTGAAGTCGGGCGGCTTGTTCTCCGCAGGCAGCGCCAGCACGGTGAACGGTATCTCCGGGCTGGTGACGGTGATGTTTTTCTGCACGGCGGAACCGAAGATATTCTGCAGGAAGGGGTCGCCGAGGAGATCGTCCAGCATGGAATCGCGGCGCGGCTGGGTGCGAATGCGGACGGTGGCGGGCACCTCGAATGTCAGGTTGAACTTACCCGGTTTGACGGCCGCCAAGACGGTGCGCCAGGAGTATACGGTGAATTGCTTGCCGTCGATGATCTTGAGGTTGTGCTCGGGTTGGCGAGTGAGATTATTCAGGGTGAAGTCGTCGCTGTTCAGCTTCGGCAGTCCGTTGATGGAGGAGGCGAAACCATCGCGCATGCCGACCTGAATTTCCGCGGGAACGTTTTCGCCGACATAGACTTCGTGCTTGGACACTTCCAAACGCACGTAGGCGGAGCCGTCGGGAGTCAAGCGGATGCCGCTGGCGACGGAGCCGCCCTGCGTGAGGGGATTGGGCCCTGTCTTCTCGGAGTTGTCGGGGGTCAGCGAGGGTCCGCCGCCGTTGCCGGGGCTCACTCGCAACACGAGGGGCGGTGACTGGGGCGTGAGGCCGGGAATGGTGAATACCCCGGCTTCGTCCGGGGTGACGCGGACGATGGTCGAGGTGGACTCGATGGTGGTCCCGTTGATCATTTCGATTTGACGCGATTGGCCCACCACGCGGAATTCCAAGCCGGCGACGACCGGGAGACTCACCGACAAGGTGCCGTTGCCTGAGGTGAGAATGGTGAGGCGTGCGGACTCTCCCAGCGTGATCTGAGCGGGTTCGATACTGACATCGATGGCGGGGGCCGCGGCTCGGGCCATGCCTGCCCCGAGCAACCACGCTACAGCCACCGCGGCGGCGATCAGCGCGAGTATCCCGACTCGTTGATGAGGGTGCGTGCGCATCTCACCAATCCTTGACGGGCTTGTCGGGCGGAGAGTCGGGCTGCTGTAGAGCATAGGGCAGACCCCGTGCATGATGCTCATCGCTCTTTTGTGAATCGAGCAATTCGCGCGCTTCTTCTCGACTCATCTGACCGGGCGCGTGCTGAGTATCGTCTTGATCAGCGCCGTCGGCGGCGCCATCTTGGGGGTCGCTGCTGCCGGGGGCGGCTTTGGGCTGGCCGTTGCCGGGTTTGGGTTGATCGCCACCGGGCGGTGGTTGTTGGCCTGGTGGTTGCTGTCCCGGCGGTTGTTGGCCTGGGGGCTGCTGCCCCGGGGGTTGTTGGCCTGGCGGCTGTTTCCCGGGTGGTTGTTGGCCTGGTGGTTGCTGCCCAGGCGGCTGTTGGCCCGGGGGTTGTTTACCGGGAGGTTGTTGGCCTGGTGGTTGCTGCCCAGGCGGCTGTTGGCCTGGGGGTTGTTTACCGGGAGGTTGTTGGCCTGGGGGCTGCTGGCCGGGCGGCGGTTGGCCCTGCGGATTTTGCTGCGAGCCGTTCGGTTGATTCTGGGGCGGCTTCTGCTGGTCCTTGAGATCCTTGATCTTGCGCTTGACGAAGTCGCGGTTGAATTTGCTGTCGGCGTCATCGGCGCGCAATTGCAATGCCGTGTCGTAGGCCTTCACGGCCTGGGTCCAGGTCTCCATGGTTTGCTGGGGGGAAGTCTTTTCGGTCTTTTGTCCGGTGCGGTACAGGGTGTTGCCGAGGTTGTAGTAAGCGTCTTCTTGATCCGCCAGTCGCCTGGCGTCACCCGAGGGTGCGCGGCTGATGGAGTCCTGAAACGCTTTGGCCGCTGCGGGGAATTGTCCGGCGCGGTAGGCGGCGGTTCCGGCATTGAATTGCAGCGCGGGTTTGGTGGGGTCGCGCTGCGCGGCTGCGGCGTATTCGCGTTCGGCGGTGGCGAAGTCGCCTTTCCTGTAGGCTTCTTCGGCGCTGAGGGTGGAGGCGCGCACGGGACCTGGTGCGGTCGCGGCCAGGGCTAGCAGCACGAATACGGCGCCGACGGTTACGGCTGACGCGATGGTCAGTGGGGTGCCGGCGGCCGTGGCGTCCGGTCGTTTGGCGCCGAGTCGGCGGCGCTTGCGGAGCCATCGTCGGCTGCCGATGAGCTGGCTGACCAACAAGAATGCCAGCGAGGCGGCGAGGGGCCATTGATAGCGTTGGATGTAGATTTTCTGGCGGCGTGAGGCGACGTCGTGCTTGAGCAGGGGTGCCAGGGCGGTTCTATAAATAGTGTCGAATCCCTGGCCTTGCGTCCCTAAGGGGGCGTAAATGCCGCCGGTGGCCGCGGCGATGGCCTTGAGTGCGGACTCGTCGAGCCGGGATTTGACGAAGGCGCCGGATTCGTCCTTGACGAAACCGCTGCCTTCGTTGGTTGAAATGGGAATGAGATCGCCTTGCGGTGTTCCTACGCCGACAGTGTAGATTTTTAAGGAGTCTTCGCGCGCCGCCGCCTGTGCCGCAACCAGCGCATCGCCTTCGAGATCTTCCCCGTCTGTCACCAGGATGAGTATTCGATCGGTGCCACGACGTCGGCGAAGGGCGGAGCGTGCTTCGCGAATCGCGCTCGCGATATTGGTGCCGCCCCGGGGAATGGTATTCGTATCGATGGCATTCAGCGACTCGTGAAAGGCGCCGTAGTCCAGGGTGATGGGGCAGACCAGGAAGGCGCTGCCGGCGAAGGCGACCAGCCCGACGGCATCGCCGTCCAGCTGGTTGGTGAAATCGTCGATGGCGAGCTTGGCGCGCGTGAGCCGATCGGGTTTTACATCCGGTGTCGACATGCTGCGGGAGGTGTCCACGGCAAACACGATTTCATTGCCGCGGCGGTTGATGACTTCCCAGCGGTAGCCGATGAGGGGCTGCGCCAGTGCGACGAACAGCAGTGCGACTGCCAGCAGGAGCAGTGCGCGCCGAGCACGGCGGCGTCCGATGGACAGGGATTGGGTGAGTTCGGCGCGCAGGTGGGCCGAGATGAATCGTGCCAGTGCGGTTTGCTGGCGGACGTCGTAGCGCCACCACATCCCAGCCAAGCAGAGGCAGGCGAGGAGTCCGGCGGCCAGCCATGCGGGATGGCTGAAGCTCACGGCAATCTCCGGTAGCGGGTGTGCTGCAGCAGCAGGCCGAGGGCCAGCAGGATGGCGCCGGGGATCAGCGCCCAGGAATAGAGTTCGTCGTAGTGCTCGAACTTCTGCACGGTCTGTGCGGTTTTCTCGAGCCGGTTGATCTGCTCATAAATCTTTTGCAGGGAATCGGTGTCGGTGGCGCGATAGAAATTTCCGCCGGTCTCG
>Ga0302320_10030808_pt1 | contig 10205 bp, 8 predicted proteins | sample Bog_T0_3_FD_202130 | JGI IMG/M metagenome (GOLD analysis project Ga0302320, IMG submission 202130) | Peat permafrost microbial communities from Stordalen Mire near Abisko, Sweden - Bog_T0_3 | ecosystem: Environmental > Terrestrial > Soil > Wetlands > Peat | place: Sweden: Abisko, Stordalen Mire...
ATTGTGGATGGATGCCGAGCCCGGCATCGGGCCGATGCTGAAAGCGCGCGGCCTGCAGCCGAAGTAGACTGGAACCATGCTGGATTACGAGATTACCGCCACCGATGCTGCAACTTTGCTGAACGAGAAAGGCGCGCGCCTGATCGATGTGCGCGAGCCATGGGAGTTTGCCACCACAAGCGTGGAAGGAAGCCTGTTGATGCCGATGGGCGAAGTGGCTTCGCGCGCTCACCAGGAGCTTGATCCCGAAGAGCGCCTCGTAGTGATGTGCCATCACGGCGTTCGCTCCATGAACGTGACCGTGTGGCTGCGCAACCAGGGCTTTGAGCAAGTGCAATCCCTGCGTGGCGGCATCGATGCGTGGTCAGCTGAAGTTGATCCGAAAGTGCCGCGCTACTAGTGTCCTGAACTCGTCCAGGCTCGACGATTCGCGCAAAAAGCCCCGCGCCCCATCCATGCGGCTTTTTTCCGCCGCATGGGTGGGATACGACAAGGCCCATCCGCACATCCGCCGCACGCGTTTCCGGTCTATACTCTCATCTGTCTGTTTTTGAACGGAGAATCCCGTGTCCTCATCCGCCGTTGCTTTTGCGCGCGAAAATTATCCGCGATTCATTGAAGATCTCAAAGCGCTGTTGCGCATTCCTTCCGTCTCCACGCTGCCCGAACACAAGGACGATTGCCGCAAGGCCGCTGACTCGCTCGCTTCAGATCTGAAACGCATTGGTATGGAGCATGTGCGCCTGATCGAGACCTCGGGCCATCCCCTTGTGTGCGCCGACTGGCTGCATGCCGACGGCAAGCCAACAGTTCTGATTTACGGCCACTACGATGTGCAGCCACCCGATCCGCTCGACGAGTGGCTCTCACCACCGTTCGAGCCGACAGAGCGCGACGGCAACCTGTACGCGCGCGGGGCCGTCGACGACAAGGGCCAGGTGGTGGCGCAAGTCAAGGCGCTCGAATCGTTGCTTGCCGCGACCGGCAAGCTCCCCATCAACGTTCGCGTCATTTTTGAAGGTGAAGAAGAAGTCGGCGGCGAGGGCATTGCCGACTTTGTTGCCTCGAAGCCGCCGGAGCTCAAGGCCGACTTTGCGCTGGTCTCTGACACAGAACTGTTTTCCCCCGGCCTGCCAACCTTGTGCGTTGGTCTGCGCGGCATGATCTACACCGAGCTTGAAGTGCGCAGTTCGCGCACCGATCTGCACTCCGGCATGTACGGCGGAGCAGCGCCGAATGCGTTCGTCTCCCTCGCGCAAATCCTGGCCAAGCTCAAAGACGAAGACGGAAAGATTCTCATTCCCGGTTTTTACGACGATGTGGTTGCGCCCAGCGCCGAAGAGCTAGCGGCGTGGAAGAGCCTGCCGTTCGACGAGGAGCACTATCGGATTGCGGAAGTGGGCTCGAAGCAGTTGACGGGCGAAAAAGGCTACAGCGTGCTCGAGCGCACCTGGGCCCGTCCAACGCTCGACGTGCACGGCATTCCCGGCGGATTTATCGGCGCCGGAGCGAAGACCGTGATCCCCGCCAAGGCAACCGCCAAGGTCTCCATGCGGCTCGTTCCTGACATGACGCCCGCGAAGGCCTTTGCGCTCTACAAGGCCTACGTCGAGAAGATCGCGCCCGCCAGCGTGGATGTGGACGTGCGCCTGATTCACACCGGCGACCCATGCCTGATTCCTGTCGACAATCCCTACATCCAGGCGGCGACGCGCGCCCTGCATGAGGTCTGGGGCAAGGACACGGTATTCATCCGGTCGGGCGGTTCGATTCCGATCGTCGGCGATTTTGCGAAGCACCTCGGCCTGCCCAGTGTGATGATGGGCTTCGGCCTCCCGGACGACAATCTGCACGCGCCAAACGAGAAATTCCACCTGAAGAACTTCGAACTCGGCATCGTGTCGCTGATCCGGTTCCTGGAGGAGGCGGCCAACTGAGCGCGCCGCAGCCCACAGCCGCGCCAGACACAGTTGGATTCGTGCTGGCCGGCGGCCGTTCCAGCCGGATGGGCACAGACAAGGCCCTGCTTCCATTTCGCGGCCGTCCCCTGGTCGAGCATGCTCTGGGAATTCTCCGCGAAGCCGGGCTTTCCGCCTCGATTGCCGGCTCCAGATCGCCGCTTGAGGCCTTTGCCGCGGTCCTGGACGACGCTGAAGCAGACCAGGGTCCGTTGGGTGGCATCTGCGCCGCAATGGGCTCTACAGGGGCGCAGTGGGCCGTCTTTCTGCCCGTCGACCTGCCCCTCCTCCCCTCCAGCCTGATCTCGCACCTGGTCCGCCACGCGGAAATCTCCGCCGCTCCCATAACGCTGGCGCGAGCGGGCGCATTTACCCAGACATTCCCCGCCGTGCTGAACCGTGCAGCCTTGCCCTTCCTACAAAAGGAACTTGCCGCCGACCGATTAGGCTGTTTTCAGGCACTAGAATCTGCTGCGGCTTCGCTTGGACAGCAGTTAAGCGTGATCGTGGTCGAAGATGTGGTCGCGGCTGGCTTGGTGACCCACCCTGAGGGGCTCGCGGTCGGCCGCTGGTTCACGAATCTGAACACGCCTGTGGATTTACGGGACGCATCCAAGTAGAAGCATCGCGTAAGCTGGAGTCAAATGGCGGATTCCCCTCTCAGTCCCGTCCCCGACCCCGCTCCGGATTCCACGGTGCGCGATCCCACGGGCCCCGGCCAGCCGGGAACTGATCCGCTTGGCCCCGAACCCCCAGAAACCGACATTTCGGAAGCTCTCGGCACCGAATACGCCGCCGAGATGGAGCAGCGCGCCAAAACCTCCCACGGGCCGATCATCCAGTTCAGCCACGTAAGCATTTCTTTCGATGGGCGAGCCGTGCTGGAAGACGTCAGCTTTGACGTGGAGCGCGGACATACCCTGTGCATCCTCGGACGGAGCGGCGTGGGCAAATCCGTTTCTTTGCGGATGCTCATGGGCTTTTTGAAGCCGGACTCGGGGTCGATCCAGATTGAAGGCGAAGAGATCACAGGCCTGACCGAGGAGGGGATGCAGGAGGTCCGCAAAAAAGTCACCATGGTCTTCCAAAACGGGGCGTTGTTCGATTCGATGGACGTGCGAGAGAACGTGGCCTTTCCGCTTCGGGAGCGGGGCGGGTTGGCCGAGGATCAGGTGGTGCAGATTGTGGATCGGCTCATAAACATGGTGGGCGCCGACGACGTGACGCAAAGCCTGCCGGCCAGCTTGTCGACTGGCCGCAAGCGCGCCGTGGCTATCGCCCGGGCGCTCGCCGCCCAGCCGGAGGTGGTGCTTTACGACGAGCCTACGACGATGGTCGACCCCATCATTGCGCGCCGCCTCGGCGATCTGATCCAGCGCTTGAAGGGGCAGCTCGGCTTTACGAGCATTGTAGTCACGCATGACATGCGCTTCGCCGAGCGCCTGGCAGACACAGTTTTGTTCCTTCACGAGGGCCGGGCAGCCTATTTTGGCTCCCTCGCGGGGTTTGTGGAATCCACCGACCCGAATATTCAACAGTTTTTAAATTTGGACGCGTACGTATTACCAATGTGCTGAACGGTTGATCGATAGGTAACTAAAGTTGTAGTCGATTTTCCTTGCGATTGCACAAGAATTGGGGCGATGCTAAGGGTGTAAAGCTTCCCGTACTTGCGGATGCATTGGTAACTGGATACCCAGGCATCGGTAATCAATACAACCGCGGTAAGTCTTGGTACAATTGCTTTATTGTCATGAATTTCCGTGATTAAGGTTGATACGCTGAAGCGGAAATTCCGGTTCGTTTTCATCCCCCAGACTAGGTTCAGGTTTTTGGCTTTCGTACGATGCGAACCGATGACGGCGGCATACGTTGGCACTGGATACGTGCGTCATCCCGGGGGCAAAAGAGTCGTCCCCTCGGTGGTAGAGATGAGTAAACAGGCGCTCGGCACCGAAAAGCTCATGGAACGTTAGCAACTCAGGCTCGGCAAGACGTCATCGAAGCAGAGAGTTCGAGACGAAGCAGCGATCCTTGGTTCACTGCAAACGTTGGACGGTGACAACCGTCCGCAACCCCAAGTTCCTGAACACACGAGGTCTGCGGCACACGCATGGCAACTTCGGAATTCTGGCAGAGACTATCGGCATCGCTGGCTTCCTCCCATGAGTGGGAAGGTGGCAGGGCCGTAGAAACCGCGCGCACTCCGCGAGGAACGTCAAAGCTGTGGATGGTTCTGGACTTCCTCTCCATTGTTTTGGCTGCGGTTTTGGCCACCATGTACAAATTGCGCACCGGGCCCGTCGACGGGGCACGTGGCCTTTGGCGCGGAACGCTGTTCACGGGTCGGCCCATGTGGACCTTGCTGGCGCTCCTTTGCGGCTTTGCCATCGCGCTCATGATTACCAGCAAGCGGCTGCACCTCTATACTCCGACACGTATCGCCAGCATCATGACCGAGCAGCGGTTGAGTGTGCAGGCCTGCTTCACATCCGGCCTTTTGCTTACCGGCGCGCTCTACGTGCTCCACGCGAACGATATTCCGCGCATGATCGTGCTGATGACGGTTCTCATGGTGACCGTCGCGCTGAGCCTTCGCCGCCTGGTCTACCGCATGGCGCTGTACCACCGCTACGACCGCGGCCTCGATACGCGGAACGTTCTGATTGTGGGTACGGGACCCGAGGCGCATGCGCTGCGCCATCATCTGGAAAGCATCCGCCACCTGGGTTATACCTTCAAGGGATTTATCGATCTGCCCGAACAGAGGACCAACTCCGTCTCGAGCGATGTTGTGGGCACGCTCGACAATCTGTTCCAGCGGGCGCGCACCTTATTTGTAGACGAGATCTTTTTCACCTCGCCTTGCGAGCGCGAAATTGTGCAGAACGTGCTGGAACAGGCGCGCATTCACTGTGTGGACCTGCGTGTCGTGCCCGATATGTATAACGGCCTCACCTGGAACAGCCCCATCGAATATATCGGGCAGTTCCCGACGATTCCGCTACATTGCGGCAACGTTCCTGAGATGGGCCTGTTGTTCAAGCGCGGATTTGACTTGGTGTTCTCCACGCTGATTCTCATCCTGCTGTCGCCGCTGCTCCTGATCATTGCCATCGCCGTAAAGATGGATTCGCCCGGCCCGGCTTTCTACGAGTCGGAACGCATCGGCAAAAAGGGACGCGTGTTTCGCTGCATGAAGTTCCGCACCATGGTCAACGACGCTGACCTGCGCCGCGCCGACGTGATGCACATGAACGAGCGCGACGGCGTGCTCTTCAAGATTTCGAACGACCCGCGCATCACACGCCTCGGCCGCTTCCTGCGCAAGTATTCGCTCGACGAGCTGCCCCAGTTCATCAACGTGCTCAAGGGCGAGATGAGCATCGTCGGTCCACGCCCGCCCATCGCCAGCGAAGTAAAAGAGTACAAGCTGAGCCACTTGCGGCGCCTCGACGTGACCCCCGGCATTACGGGCTTGTGGCAGGTGCAGGGCCGCACCGATCCGTCGTTCGCCAGCTATGTTTCGCTCGACGTAACCTACATCGACAACTGGAGCATCTGGCTTGACTTCAAGATTATGGTCCGCACAGTGGGTGTGGTCTTCGCCGGCACCGGTACCTAGCGCCTGCAGAAAGCTGAGACAAGAATGGGCCGCTCCGAATCGAGCGGCCCATTCGCTTCAGGACAAACGAACAAATTCTCATGTTGACCGGTATCGGAGCAGCCGGAACGAGGCCAGTTTACTTAAGACGGCGAACACCGCGTGTGCGTCCGAATGCCTTGTCAAACGTAATCACCTCGCTGGCCCCGGACTCGAAAGCAACCTCTCGAATCAAGTGATCGGCGAACCCAACCGCGCCTTTGCGTGAGGATTCCAAAACTCTCCAGGCCAGTGCGGCCGACTCGACGACTACGCCCCGCGTCTGGAGAAGACTTTCGATTGTATTCAGAACGCGTTCTCTCTCCCACCTGCCACGAAGCACCCAGGACAGCTCGGCCAAAACAAGAAGCGGGACAAATACACCGCCCGCGGAACGGGCTGCCGCAAGGGCGGACCGAGATTTCACTGCCTGGACTCGATCGTCGTTAAGATAGGCGCGAGCCCATACATTGGTGTCGGCGGCAATCATTACCACTACCTCCTGGCTTTCGCCGCATCCATCTCCTCAAAGGTCATCACGCTGTCTGCCTGACCGCCCTGGTCGGCCATCTTCCACAGGTCTTCCAGGTCATACAACACCGGCTCGACCTTCACGGCGCCACCTGCGGAAATGCTGAAGCGGACTCGACTGCCTCTTTGAATTCCAAGCCGCCTCCTCAACTCCTTCGGCAAGGTCACCTGCCCTTTTGAGGTAACGGTTGCTTCCACGGTGGTCTCCGTTTTTTGGATGGCTGACTTCATCGTTCATCCTCCTTACATTATAGACTATTTTGCCTTACTTTCCAATCTTCGGAATACCGGACATGCAACGGAACCGCTGCAGGTAAGCGTAAACTGGCTTCGAAGTTCCGCATGCGCCTGAAAGGCAAGGGATGGGCATGACGACCGAGCCGGACCAACAGCCCATGGGGGAAATCGAAGCGCAACGTCGCGACGCTCGATTTGCGATGCGGTTGTCTTTGTTTGTTGGCGTTTTGATGCTGGTTGGCAAGGTAGCTGCATTCGTGTACACAGGCTCTTCGGCTATCTTCTCCGATGCGGCGGAATCAGTCGTGCATGTGATCGCGGTTGCTTTTGCGGTATTCAGTCTGTGGCTGAGCACCCGGCCAGCCGTTCCAAAATTCCACTACGGATTCGAGCGAATCACATTCTTCTCCGCCGGTTTTGAAGGCGCCATGATCGTGCTCGCCGCCGGAAGCATTCTTGTTACCACGACCCTGAAGTGGCGCCACGGCCTGACACTGGATAACCTCGGAAGTGGTGTGGCCTTGGTCTTTGCCGCCGGCCTGGTGAACGCCTTGCTGGGCCTTTACCTGTTGCGAATGGGCAGGCGAAATCACTCGCTGATTCTTGAAGCGGATGGAAAGCATGTCCTCACGGACAGTTGGACCAGCTTCGGCGTCGTTGGCGGCCTGGGACTGGTCATGCTCACTGGATGGAAGCCGTTCGATCCGCTGATCGCCTTTGCCGTGGCCGCAAATATTCTGTTCTCGGGTGGCCGGCTGATGTGGCAATCCATTCAGGGCTTAATGGATTACTCCGATCCCGGCATTGGTCACAAGATTCGCAATCGGCTCGACGTGATTTGCGACGAACTCGGGGTGCAATACCATGGGGTGCGCTTCCGCACCACCGGCTATCGCCAGATCATCGAGATCCACCTCTTGTTTCCCCATGACATGAAAGTGGGTGAGGCCCATCGGCTCGCGACGTTGCTGGAAGAACGACTCACGATCGACCTGGATGAACCCGCGGAGGTGACCACGCATCTGGAATCTCTTGAGGATCATTCCGAAGTCCATCGCATGGAACACTACACCGGGCGGCCTGACTAGCCAAAGTCTTCGTCCTCCGCCTTGTCACCGGCCCCACGACCAAGACCTGTCTGCGGGGACCGCGGTCTGGCTCAATTTGCGTCCGCAACGCCACCTGCCGGAAAGTCTATAACAGGCTCCAGGTAGATCGGCGGATACGGCCGACTTGAAGGGGCTGCCCACCGGGATTAAGAACCGTCTTCGTGACAACGGTTGGCACGGTGTCTAGAATTGCGATGTCTATTTAGCCATGCAATGCCGTGGAGCCTGCCAATGCGTCGCAATCCTTGTCTGCTTATCCTGTGCCTCGTAACGCTCGCCGTGCAAATTCACGCACAATCGACTCAGACGAACAGAAGGCAAGTTTCCGCGGCTACTGGTCCTCGCATCGAGATGCCGCTCCGTGACGGATGGCGTTTCAGACTGGGCCCGGAATCCGCGACAGAGCTCGAGACTGCGCCGGATGCCTCATGGTCAACCGTGAGCGTACCGCACACCTGGAACCGTGTGGGCTACTACAAGGACGACCCCGCGTCCCACATCAATACCGAGCAGAACGTGGTCACCACGCAGGGTGTCGGCTGGTACAAGCTTGTTTTCACGCCTCCCGCGAACGGGGCCGGTATGGAAAGCTTTCTGCAGTTTGATGCAGCAAGCCGCATCGCAACCGTCTGGTTGAACGGAACCCTGCTCGGCACGCACAAGGGAGGCTTCTCGCGCTTTCGCCTCGACAGCACGGCAGCCCTCAAGCCCGGCCAGCAGAACTCGCTTACGGTAAAGGTGGACAACGCCAAACCCGCACTGGGCAGCTCGACCGCCGACGTGCTTCCGCTCACCGGAGACTTCTTCGTCTACGGCGGCTTGTATCGTCCGGTCAGCCTTGTCTTCACCAAAAGGATGCACCTTGATCTGATGGACTATGGCTCCTCCGGCATCTACGCGAAGACAGCATCCATCACCGCGACGGGAGCGCAATTGCAAGTGCGCGCGCGAGTGCGCAACGACAGCGACCAGAGCGGCGCGGCAATGCTCCGCATCCAGCTTGTCGACGCGCAAGGCAAGGTTGCCGCGCAACAAGAGCAATCGGTTCCCGTCGCACCAGCGAGCGTTGAGGAACGCACCGTAAGCCTGACCGTGCCGCATCCGCATCTCTGGCAGGGCGTGGAAGATCCTTATCTCTATCACCTGGTCGTGGAGCTCGCGAACAAGTCTTCGCAAATCGTCGATCGTGTCACGGTTCCCTTCGGCATTCGCCAAGTTCGCTTCGATCCAGATCAAGGATTGTTTCTGAACGGAAAACACGTGGCCGTCCACGGCGTCGGCTATCACCAGGATCGCGAAGGCAAAGGTTGGGCGTCGCAACCGGAAGACGTTGCATCCGACGAGGCAACAATGCGCGAGATGGGAGTGACCGGCATACGCCTCACGCACTACCAGCACGGCCAGCCGATTCACGACCTCGCAGACCGCGACGGACTTGTGCTGTGGGATGAGATTCCCCTCGTAAGCCAATGGACCTTGGGCGACAACCTGCAACCAACCGATGCGCTTCGTGAGAACGCGCGCCAGCAACTGCGCGAGCAGATCGCGCAAAACTACAACCACCCCGCGGTCATCACCTGGTCCATCGGCAACGAGATTGATTTCGGAAACAGCATGCCTATGTTTGTCGGGAGCAGGAAAGGCACTCCAGACCCGCTGCCCTTGCTGAAAGAGCTGAATCAGCTCGCGCATGAGCTCGACCCCGACCGGCCCACAACGCTGGCCACCTGCTGTGAGGCACGAAGCTCCGGCCCCAACACCACGGTGCCCATCACAGGCGCGGTCACGGACCTGTCCGGTGCGAACCGCTACTACGGCTGGTATTACGACGAGCCCTCCGACCTCGGCCCTCATCTTGATGTTCTGCACAACACGCGCCCGGCGCAACCCATGGCCGTCACGGAATACGGCGCTGGCGGTGCCATCTCGCTGCACTCTGACAATGCGCTCGGTGGCGCAAACTCGCGCAACCGCCCCCAGGCGGAGGAGTACGAGTCCTACATTCACGAGCAGAATTGGGCAACGCTGCGCAGCAAGCCGTATCTCTGGGGTACGTTCCTCTGGAACTCCTTCGACTTCGCAACCACCACGCGCAGCGAAGGCAACTCACAGGACATCAACACCAAGGGCATCGTCACCTTTGACCACAAGCACAGGAAGGATGCGTACTTCTACTACAAGGCCAACTGGACGGCTACGCCAACCGTACACATCAACTCCAGCCTGTATACCGAGCGAGCCTACCGCGTGGCCGATGTGCGCGTGTACAGCAACGCGCCGAAGACTTCTCTGAAAGTCAACGGAAAGCTCGTTGGTGAGCTTGCCGACTGCCCCGATCGCATCTGCGTCTGGAGCGCTGTCGCCCTGAGCCCCGGCGCCAACAACGTCGTCGCAACTGGCGCGTTCCCCAAAGGAGCGGTCGAGGATAAAGTGCAGTGGCATCTTTCCGACGCAGCCGCCAAGAGCACCTTGATTGATTGCGGCGCGCTGGTTGCCGGCGCAAGCCCTGACAAACACTTCGGCTCGGATACGTTCTTCGATGGCGGCACGGCGCAAATGATCTCCGGCCCCGGTAATGGATTCAGAGCCCCGGCCCCCGTGTCGATCGCCGGCACCACCAGTCCAACAGTCGCGGCCACCTACCGCAGCGGAACCTTCACCTATCGAATACCCGCCGCCGACGGCAAGCACAACGTGCTTCTCACGTTTGTTGAGCCGTCACTCCAC
>Ga0302320_10030810_pt1 | contig 10205 bp, 7 predicted proteins | sample Bog_T0_3_FD_202130 | JGI IMG/M metagenome (GOLD analysis project Ga0302320, IMG submission 202130) | Peat permafrost microbial communities from Stordalen Mire near Abisko, Sweden - Bog_T0_3 | ecosystem: Environmental > Terrestrial > Soil > Wetlands > Peat | place: Sweden: Abisko, Stordalen Mire...
AATAATGCATGTCGATAATGCGCGCAGTGAGTGGGTCGTGTTTTTCAAGCCGTTCCATCAAGATGCCAATCTGGACTAGCGCTTCCGGGTCTGTCGTCGGCTGAGCGTGGTCCGTTGACGCATGCCCGTTCAGCGATTCTAATATTTTGCCCGATCCTCGTCGCTGCGCCGCCCGCGTGCGGGCAAAATCGATGAGCACTTGACGCATGGCCAGCGCGGCAATGGCGTAAAAATGCTCGCGGCTATTGATTTTCCAGCCACCGCTTCTAACGTTCCTGAGCCAGACTTCGTGGATCAATTCGGTAGGTGACAAAGGAGTGAGACTCTGTTCGCGCCGCAGTTCGCGCACGGCAACGCGGTGTAATTCGGGTAACACTTCGCGCAGGACGGCTTCGGCGATAAGGCGATCACCGCCGGAAAAATGCCGAAGCTGCTTTGTCAGTGAAGGCGACTCGTCCATTGCAGCTGTTTTACGAGGATAGCGTAAATTTCTCACGATTCTGTGGCACGAGGACGACAAAACTCCGCATACAAAAATGTGGACGGTGCTTACGAACCGGAAAGCAGCCTATGGAGCGAAGCCCGGAGCGAAGCGAAGACCAACGAGTCCAGAGAGGAATAAAATGAATAGTCGAATCGCGCTTCTCGGAGCGCTCGCTCTTCGCATGTTTGCGCAGCAACCCTGCCAGCCGCAGAGTAAAGCCCAGAAAGCCGCGGTCTGGCTTAACCGCGCCCGCACCGGCAACCCGTCAGCGTCTCCCGCCCCTTGCCAGGCTTCGAGCGACTCAGCCAGCGCGCAGCAGATGGGAGGTTTCGCAGATGGCGCGGTTATCACTAGTTTCACCAGCCCTAATCTCTTATTCCTCTCGGGCGGCCGCGGCAGCGGATTCAACGGCAAGGTCATGGACGGGGGACGCCTGATTGAATGGCAGTGGCGTCCCGACAAGAACGATCCAACGCCTATCGTCATGATGAATCTCGGGGCGCTTCCAAACGGAAACAACTATGAGCAACTCGGCGGCACATTGAGGTTCGAAGGTATGAAGGATGGCAAGTGGTATTTTTCAGACTTCGTTACGGCGAGCGGCGTCATTAACGTCTCGGTGACACGTGACGGGACTCTCTACACCATTACCCGCGTCAGTCAACTGCCCGGCAACATGGCGGATGCCGAGGGCAATAAAGTCGCTCCACCAGAGCCGCCACCCGCCCCGCCGTCTTACAAGTTTAAGCCCTATCCCAAGCAGATCGAAGATGCATTACATAAGGCCGAGCAGCAGCAAACAGGCAGCGGCTTGAAAGCCAATGCGCATGGCGGCACGCTCGGCGTAACGACGAACGGCGAGACGGTCACTCTTGCCCTAGTGCAGGACCCAAGCGACGCCCGCAATCTGTGGCATGCGCAGAATGACGCATCGAAAGCGTTCCTCATCGATCATTTCAACGGCAACACGACTGTCACGGCCTTGTTGCGGCAGGGTGATGGGTCATTTCTGTCGGAGGACGGAAAACGTCTAACGGTCTTTAACGGTGTCGCCTCCGTCAAGTAACGCCAACCGCCGGAAGGCGGCTTTGTTAACCGCGCCTCCCCGTCGCAATGAGAACAAAATCTAAAAGGAGAACGGCATTTTGAGACTTTCATGCAGTTCAATAAAAAATATTCCGATGCTAGCGCTGCTGCTGGCGCCAACACTGTTCACCGGCGCGTGCAGTCACACTGCGTCGGGTTCGGCAGTGGCGGACACGGCAGCACTTTATACGTTTTATCCCAACTCCGTCCCCGACGAAATTCAAGCCACGCTGCGTCCCAACTTCGAGGTCGGGGCAAAATTCATCCGCAGCGCCGTGGCTGGTGATGGCGCGACGATGCAAGCGCTCTTTTATCGGCCAAAAGTGGATTCGACTAACTTCCGCCAGGCCCAGCCTAAACTCGATAGCGCCGGTATCATTAAGCGGTACCAGGCACATGGACCGATTGATCGATTCGAATACAGTCTCTTCAGCGTCAACGCAGGCGAGGTTTGGGTGGCGGGCCATCTGTATTTACACCGACACCATTGCTGTCCGCGTCGAACTCTATGAGAAGCAACTCGACGGCAAATGGTTTGTCTCAAGGCTGACCAGCCAGTTCCTGCCACCGCAAAAAAAAATAGCATGATAGATTCGGTTGCGAATCACGATAAATGGTGATTGCGCCAAATGACGGCCCGAGCAGCGGCCGGGTGGACGCCAGCCGATTAACGGGCGTGCGATTTCGCAAAACCCACCTCCGGCGACCCGTTGGCGCTCAGCTTCGTGATCTTTTTACCGCCAAATCGAGCAGTTCCCAAATTTTCGCTGAAGGGACCGATGCCAGAGAATCGCAGATTTCTAGCGCACTGCCGGTCCAGCGAAACACTAGTCTGTTAGCGGGGTCCACAACATAGATCCCCGGAAAAGCCCATGCATGGTAACTCCGGCATTTTTCGATAACAAATGTCATGGAATCATCCGGCGATAAGATCTCGACGACCACATCGACGGCTTTGGTGGGATAGGGATCTTCAACCTCGCCTTTGGTAGCGATCACATCCGGCTTCGGACGGGCGTCCGGAGCGATTCTCAGTTCTACTTCCGAAGCAGCTACGTAGCCAGCCTCGTTGAGCAGCGACATGAGGATGGCCTGCAGAAGGCCGTGAATCCAAGTTGGCATGCCTTTCGGTATGGCGCGACCGTGCCAATACTCATACGAATCATCGCCCTTTTCGTATTTGGACTGGAACTCGGCGAGGGTGAGATTTTCGGCTACCGCAACCATGTCCTATTCTCCTACGAATGAAAAAGAAAAACGGCTTGCACTTTTTCAAGCGCGAGCCGTTTCCCTTCTTGCCAACCGTTTTATCGGCTGGTTCCTCACCAGACTTCGTGAATCAGCTCGGTTGGTGACAAAGGAGTGAGACTCTGTTCGCGCAGGGCAACGCGGTGTAATTCGGGTAACACTTCGCGCCGGACGGCTTAGGCGATCACCGCCGGAAAAGTGCCGGAGCTGCTTTGTCAGTGAAGGCGACTCGTCCATTGCCGCTGTTTTACGAGGATACCGTAAATTTCTCACGATTTTGTGGCACGAGGTCAACAAAACCGCGCATATACCGATAGACAGTGGATACGAACCGGAGAGCAGTCCGCCGTGTGGCTCAACGTACGATGCCTGTTTTAGTTCGAGGCGGGTCTCGGGCCAACACCTTGATTGGCGCTTCGAGTTCGCCTCTGCTTGCTTGACTAAAAGGAGAACTAAATGCACATTGAAGGAAACATTGGGAGCGAGAATGGCATTCGGCCGCGCTGCTCTTCGACGAAAATTTTCTGCGGCGGCCCACATTCTTTTCCCTGGTGTTCTATGTATAGGAGCACTGGCCGCCGAGACACCTCAAGCTCAGAAAACACGTCAAAGGTAAAGCGACTTTTCGCGAGCCTCATGATAGTCTGCGCAATCGGCGCGTTCCCGTTGCAAGCTGGTACCGTCAGCTATGATCTGGCGAGTCAGTGGGCCAATAATAGTAATCCAAACGGGACATTCTCGTTCAAGCAGGGTAACACTTTGCTTCCCTATCAATCTTCCTTTACCGCGCTTGGCGCTTTGGCTTTGCCAGGTGTGACGAGTGGGTATGCTCCGGGAGACGTTCCCGGAGACTTCCTTCCGCTCATTGCTAAAGCGACCGCAAATGGTGTATCAACGAACGATTATCTTACAGGCGATGTAGTTTTCCACACGGTGGATGGCTTCAATGGCAATCCTGCCGCAGGTCAATTGAATATCGATTGGACGGCGCCCACTTCGGGGACAATCACAATTTCGGGGGACATCTGGTACGCGCAGTCAAGCGTCACGAGAAGCAATGACTTCTCGCTAGAACTGGTTAGGGGTGGCGTCGTCATTGAAACCATTGAAACGGGAACGATCTCACCTACTTCTTCTCTCGGCTCTGGTCGCAACAATCAAGACCCGTTGTCGAGCGGCGGAAGTTTATCGGTTGATAGCGGTGATGTAATCGAATTGGTGGCTCAACGAAGCGCTGGGCAAAGCGCGGGCTCGGCAGATGGTCTCAATCTGACTATCACCGAAACAACAACCACCACCAGTGCGCCTGAGCCTTCGGCATTTGCTCTTGGGGTACTAGCGATTGGAGGGGTGTTAATGACCAGGCGTGTCGCCTCTAAGACGCGGGATCGATGAAGAATAGAGAAGCTCAGTAAGTGCTTCGTATTAAAAAAACGAACGGCTCGCATTCCTTTAGGGAACGCGAGCCGTGTTGTTTTTCTGCCAAACCAAACTACCGGCTGGCGATATCAGATGCTGCCTTGTTCAAGTAGACGTACTCGCCGTCTATCTTGACAATTTCCTCTTCGTTGCCGAGCTTCACCACAGGGCTGATTCTCCGCATGACGGCCATCACCTGCTGGGCATAATTTTCATCGGGATTATACAGATGAAGTTTGCCGAGCGAGTTGTGACGCCGATACAGCGGCCCACGACCCAATTCATGAGCTACGGTCTGGAGTCCGGATCGAACGCTATTAAAGTAGATTTCGCCGCCACCCCATCCGAAGATGTTATTCTTTTCCCGAATGTAAGCCTTGCCACCACCGGATTCAATAATCGCGATGCTGGGCAAAAGCCGCCAATCGAGGTGATTGTCGTCAGCCGCGCGGACAAATTCCTCAGAAAGATAAGCTACAGGACAATGTAGCTTGGTGAGGAATTTCTTCAGACGAATCGTCCGAGGGTCTGTCTTAGGGTGGGAATTAAAAACCCCAGCCACGTCAACCCGAGGTTTGGAGATCATCGTCTCCAAGGCCCAAGTGCTGAGTAAAACAGCCGAAATACCGCTGGCCGCGATTAGAAGTTGCCGACCGGGAAAACTATCCTTTTCCGGCCTGCGACTATAACCAATTCGCATAGGGGTATTATAGCAAACTATGGATGCACAGGTCCAGCCTGGTTTGCAGGTGGGTTTGCGGGTGCCACAGCCGGGACGGGTGGGGCTGCAGGCGGAGTCTCGGGGTTCAGCACGGCAAGGCTGGTACGCGGAAAGGCGAACTTTTTGCCGAATTCGTCGATCAGGTTCACCTGCGCATCGTAGGTGCCGGGCGGAATCTTGGCCATCGACATCTGGAGCCATACAGGCAGCGTTCCCGAGCGATTTTCCGCCAATCGATTGGCGCGCACGGAGGGCGATTCGAAGATCTTCTTATCGTCCTTATACAGCGCCAAGCTGGCGGAGATGCTGGCGCGCTTGAAGTTCTCGGGCAGGAAGTCGGGAATATTCGGCTCGTAAACTTCCACGTACACCAACAGATTCTGATTCACGCGGAAGACCTTGGTGACGTTGGGCACAAGCTTTTTGCCGTCGGCAATGAGCGGGTTGTTCTCGACCAGCTTTTTACTGTTTTTAACGCCCCCCACTTGGCTGGCGATGGCATCGCGTTGATTACTGAGTATGACAGAGCTGACGCGCAGGTTTTTGTCGGCGGTCACGTCGGGAATGGTGAACTTGATTTCGTATGTTCCCACCTTGCCTTCGCCGTTTTCGCGAGCGACGACGCGCAGCCGGTATTTACCCGGGGTGAGGGTAACGCCTGTGTCATACTGCAGGCTCTTGCGCAAGACTTGGCCGGCTACATCGTCAGCCAGTTTGAGTGGAATGGTGTCGCGCACAGTGGCTGCGGAGCGATTACGGTCGTCATACACCTGCGCAATGAACTCCAATTCGGTTGCCTGTTTAGCGCCCTTCTTTTTTAGGGCAAGCGCCGAACCCGGAATCTTGACGCCGATGGGGACGAAGTATTTGGTCTTCTCCATACGGAAATAATCGACCTCTACAGCGATGGGCAGATCGGTCACGGGGTTATCGACCAGCAGCGCCTTTTCGAGTTGCGCCTCTTTATCGCCTTCGGCCATGTGCGCAAAAGTGGTTGATCCGTAATAGCCTTGCCGGTAATCGAGTTTGGCGCGCAGGCTGGCGAGTTTGGGAGACAGCTTGACCTGAATGCGGCGATACTTACCGTCCATGTTGCTGTTTGAACTTACATAGGAAAGCACATAGTAACTGGAGAAATCTTCCTGTACCTGGCGGATGCCTTCGGTGAGATCGTTGGAATCAAGCAGCGCTTTACCGCCGGTGTCGAGGGCGAGGGTGGCCAGCGTTTCTTGCTGGTTGTTGAAGTTGGAACGATTGGTGTTTTGGCCTGCGCCGCTGTAGAGGTTGTTGCCGACAGCACCGGCTTGGGTGGCATCTCCGCCGGGCACGAGCGCAGACAGGCCACGGGCGTCGATCGGATAAAAAGCCACGTTCGAGCGAATGGCGGTGTTGACGGTAGCGCGCAGTTGCGACTGGTTATCGACGCCATTTTTTTGAATACCGCTCGATATATAGATGAGCGCTTTCTTTTCCGGATACTGACCCAGTTTGCGGGCAGCGTCTTCCAAAGCGGCCAACTTCAGATCGGAATTGAAAATATTGAATTCGGTTTCATCCGCCACAAAGCTGCCGCTGACGTCTTGCGAATCGGCGCCAGTGTCGGCAATGCTGGCGTTCTCACTTGCGTCGCCAATGCGGAACTTGTTGATGGTGGCAATGAGCAGATCGCGATCGGGGGTGAAGTCTTGCACCGTTTTCAATTCGGATGTGAAGAGCATGATCGAGACCGAATCGCTGGCGGTCATTTGGCTTTTGAGGAATTTGATGGCGGCATTGCGCGCGCGAATCTGCTCGGCGGGTTGCATGGACGAAAAATCAAACAGGATGACCATCAGCCGGCGATCCTGATATTTCGTTTGGAGGGAAGCTTTAATCGCAGCCTTTTCCGCATCGGGGTTGTAGCCTTTCGGCGCAGGCGGAGGAGTGGGCTCCTTGTCGGGCACAGGCGGAAGTACGGTGCCGCTGAGTTTCTGAAAATCGACGGCTTGGATTTTCTGCAGTTTGCCGTCTTCGTAGACTTCGAAATCCTCTTTGCCCAGGTTGGGGACTGGCTTGCCGTCGTGATCGGTAACGGTTACGTTGACAATTACCACGTTGGTATCGATTGAAAACGTGGGCCGTGTTTGAAAGGCGCCGAGTGGCGGCAGGACTAACAATACGGAGAGAAGGGACGCAATCTTTTTCAAAACCTTAACCTCACTACCGCTTGCACTGTTCGCATGCCGCCAGCGGAACTGGGCAGACCATAATTAGCAGCGTTTACAACCGTGTATAGATTTGTGTAGTTGACGTGGTTCAAAGTGTTGGTAGTTTCTATGCGGAATTCAAGGCGGCGGCGTTCGGCCATGGTGAACGAACGGGCAAGGGCCGTATTCAGACTGATTAGGTCAGGCCCCGGAATGGTGTTACGGCCGGCATCGCCGTAAGTTCCGGTGGCGGGTACAGAGAAGGCCGCCAAATTAAAGAACCCGCCGCCTGCATCGACAGACTCGCCGGTAGCCTCAGCACGGCCGCTGCCGGTGCCACCCGTTTGCGCCAACTGCTGGGTGTTGCCCAGAACACGAGCCGTAAGAGGAGTGCCGGTTTGGGCGGTGAGATTGCCGCTCAGCTGCCAGTCTTTCAAAAGCCTACCGACTTTGCCATCGGATGCAACGTGCGAACCGGGGCCGGCAATCGGCGAAGTCCATACAAATCCGAGAGTGAACTGCTGCCTAAGATCAAAGCTCGACAACCCGCGTTCTGCCGAAAGATCCTGCCAGTTCTGGGCCACGGTGTTGCCGGCGCCGCCGAAGCTGGAGGAGTCGTCAATGGATTTACCGTATTGGTAAAACGCCTGGAACGACAATCCTCGATTGAAGCGGCGGTTCAAGCGTAATTGCGCAGAGTGGAAAATGGAATCGCCGTTCGATTCATCATATGTGTAAAGGCCGGTGGTTTGCGCAAGTGCGGAAGCGCTGCCTGGGGGCTGTTGGTTTGGGATGATGCGCACATCAAGGCGAGTGCCTTTGGTGCCCAGATAAGTGAAATCGGCAAAGAAGCCTTTTCCTAACTCGCGCTGGACAGAGAAATTCCATGAGCCCGCGTAAGGCGTTCGATAATTCGGGTCAACCGCGTAAGTGGGGATGACTGTCTGATTCGCTACTGCAGCGAACGCGTTCGTAAAGGTCAGCGGACTTGTAAGGCTGGTATTCAGTGCGCTCGATATCGAACCGGTAGCCTGTTTGGCCAGCGATTGAACAAACGAATTGTAGATTTGGCCGTTGTAATAGATGCCGTAACCGGCACGAATCAGAGTGGACTTCTTTGAACCAGGAACCTTATAAGCGATGGCCAGGCGAGGCGAAAAGTCTTTGTAGTCGGGGCGAATTAAACCGCCGGGCTGACCGGGGGTCGTCGGCGTGACGGTTGCCGGATTCAGTTGGAAGTAAGGCGCGATCGCAAGGTTGGCAATGCGTCCGTACTTCTCTTCGATCGGCGCGAAAAACTCATAGCGCACACCTAGAATCAACGTTAGATTGGCTTTGACTTTCCATTCGTCTTGCGCGTAGCCGTTCACTTGATTTTGGTGGAAGTAGTTGGTTTGTGGACTGTACTGGATGGAGCTGGATTGCGGAAGGCCTAGCAAAAAATCCGCCAAATCGTAGCCGGTCCCAGTGACCACCGCTCCATTATTCAATTCGCTAGTTGCCTCACCAGTGAAACTAAGAGTTCCACGGCCGTTCGGATTGGTGCGCGTACTCAAATCTGGATGTAGATAGGCTACGCCGAAACTGAAGTTATGTAGACCTTTTACCCAGGTCACGCCTTCGGTAAAGCCTTGCGATTGGTTGCGGGTGAGAGTGGGAGTGCCATCGGAAAGGCCGCCGAAGTTAGTGAAGTTCAGGGTGGGCGGTCCATAGTAAAGAGAATTTGTCGACGGCGGCAAAATGCCGAGTTGTGCTGAAATATCAGGCAGGCTTGAGAAGTATGGAGTCGATTCGCTGTAGTTGCGGTTGAAACGAACCTGGAAATTGCTGATTACCGTTGTTGAGAAATTGCGGGTATAACCTAACGTGATGTTCGTACCGTAACCGCTGCTTGTATCGGCCCAACCAAACGCGTTGGCCGTGGTGCCGTCGCGACGTTGGTATTGGACATTGGCCGATAAGCGATCTTTGGCGGTAACGCTGCGCTGGAGACGGACTCCTACGTTGTCGGAATTGTTAGCGGACGCGGTTTCAAACTGATAGTTATTGTTGGAACCGAGGTGATTGGGAAGCGGGTAGAAGCGGTTCAGCAGCGCCAACGAAACCGGATTGATGGCGCTCAGCGGAATTTGATTACCGATGGGCTGATGCGTCACGGGATCGTAGAGCGTAACAGGCCTAGTTCCGCCTGAACCGAGCGATTCAACGGCCTGCGAAAAATCGCCCATTCGCTCAGCCAGGGTGGGTACATTTTCGGCGAACAACTGCGGCGATTTCGCCCTGGTGCCAAAATACGTGACAAAAAATTGCGTCTTCGGATCTTTCAGTTTCTTGATGACGAGCGGGCCGCCCACAATGAGACTGAAACGGCTCTGCGCGTAAGAGGCTTGTGAAGCGTCGTTACCATTGAGGGAGAACGGCTGGGCATTGAGCGCCGAATTCTGCAGCGTAAACGAAGCTTGGCCGCGAATTTGTTGTTGACGCCGCCGGCCGTTGCCAAATTGTGCGCCAGCCACTTGACCGCGCCGACCTTGTGCGCCTTGGCCGCCACGTCCACCACCCCCGCCAAAACCACCCCCACCACCGCCGCGTCCACCACCGCCTCCTCCGCCGAAGCCACCTCCACCACCACCAAAGCCACCACCTCCTCCGCCACCGCCAAAACCGGGCGCGCCTCCGCCGCCAGCAGCAGCGCCTTGATCACCGCCCCCAAACTGTCCATTGGGGCCGCCCGGTCCCCCAGGACCACCGGGACCACCGGGACCGCCGGGACCGAAGCGCATATCCGGGCCTGAATCCGCTTGCGCTCCTTGCGCCATGCCCGGACTCAAACTGCCGGAAATTAAGAAAGATTCGTTGCTACTCTCGGTGCCTGCGGGTGCGCCTGCACTTTGCTGGGCGTTCAATTCGTTTTGCAATTCCTGATCTTGGGTGTTGTTATTATCAGTGCCGCGATTGCGCCCATTGGCGCCACCCCCAGAGCCAGGAGTGCCAGCGCGCTGCGTTGGTTGTGCTGCGCCACCCGGAGTTGCTGTGTTTCCATTGCCTGCTCCACCGCCAC
>Ga0302320_10030811_pt1 | contig 10203 bp, 11 predicted proteins | sample Bog_T0_3_FD_202130 | JGI IMG/M metagenome (GOLD analysis project Ga0302320, IMG submission 202130) | Peat permafrost microbial communities from Stordalen Mire near Abisko, Sweden - Bog_T0_3 | ecosystem: Environmental > Terrestrial > Soil > Wetlands > Peat | place: Sweden: Abisko, Stordalen Mire...
GAGGGGTTCAGGGTCGTGCATAATGATACCATTGAAGTTAAAGGGTAGATCGCGAATGATCTAATGGGTTTAGTTTTGATGAGGGTAGTTGAGCCTAACAGGATTTTTAAATTGCTTACAATACTTTGTTTCATTAAATGACTAAACTGGATTATTTCTCTCAGCGGATCTTTTCTTGTGTATGTGAGTGACATTATGAATCTTCTACCTAATTCCCCCACCCCCCAATTGCTATTAAAGATTAAAGTATTGTTCGGTAGTCTGTCTATCTGAAATATAACCACTGATCAGTGGTTCATCACAACCACAGATTAGCAAGGCAACACAAACGAAGAGACTACACTTAAACCCGAGTGCAGTGCTAGCGGTAGTCGCAAGATTATCAAAGACCTAGGAACTTGAAAAGTACAGCCTACCACCGTCAGCCGATCGCCGCTTCTTGCTTTCGAGACCTCCGAAGTCCGCGTCCATCACGCAGAACAATATTCATACACAAGTTCAAGGTACAGCCCACCGCCGTCAACCAATCGCCGCTTCCTACCTCGAAATCTTGTCCAGTACGAGTACACCACAAACCGCAACACCTTTTTCGAAAACTTCGAATGACCCGTGAATTTCGAATATTTCGAGACTTACCCCGCTTTTACCCCGCACCACCTCCCAACAAAGTGTCTCGTAGCGAGATATGCAGTCTTTTCATAGTTAGATTTCGATAGTTGCTATTGTGTGCTGTTATACGTTTTTCTTGCTATTTGTACAAGTGTTGGGACAACGTAAATATGGAGTGCATGTGACGGATATATCATTAAAAAGGGTAAGATAAGAGACGTCTCACGAGCCAAACTATCTCAACCCAATTGCAGTCGATCAGTCAAGTTCATCTACCACGTTAAGCGAGACCTCCCTGCCCCCCCCCCCTTTTTCCGGTAAGACCTTGAAGTAGGTCTTTCGGGACGAAACTTGTTTTAGAATATTGGAAAGCCTTCCTCAAATACGTGGGCCGGCTTCAGTTTACTACTCGAAGACTGCAGGCCGTGGGTGTAAGGGTTGACTGACTGCCCGACCACCTGTATTATAACTGGGATTATAAGCCCGTATTTTAATTGCTTAATATTTCTAGAACAAACGCAATTTGTTTAAAAGCTAACGGAGTGGCGACAAAGCCTCCCTCTGTACATCTCCTCCACCTCTTTCAGCACAGCACAGCACAAACATAAACTCCCCTTCTCAGAGTCGAATCAAAGACCTAACACTTTCGCATCAGCAAACATTGAAACCCTACGAACAGACAATTCTCTCAAAGTTAAGCCTTCATCTATGCCACAACACCACCACAAATTTCCCCTACTCCAGCCCAATCACCATCCCTCGCGAACGCCCTATCACTTTACCACTCAACATGAAAGTCAATTCTCCTCCCTGAGTGTCCCCCTCGTTACACCCGAATCAGATGCACATCTAATACGGTACTAGTAAGCTACAGCTTTAAAAAACGGAATCCCTTAATATTCAAATTTTGGAAATCGTAGGATTTACTTGTATGATGTCTGGGTGTCTGCAATGGACGGGAGAGTTTAAATACCAATGAGCGAAGGTGCCGCTATTGAAAACGGTTCCGAGAATTATTTGTATGGTTAGGATAAAATACTTCGAGTTCTTGAGGACTCCAGTCGTTGCTGTTGGGAAACGCTTCTCTAGCGCATGAGCATTTAACGGTGCTAAGTGATTAGATTATATGAGGTAGAAGAAATTCGTATATTATATTTAAGACCGCCCCTATCTTCCTCGAATATAACAAAAAAAAACATAGCCACACAAGTATACCCGTAAAATCTAATCGAAAATATCCACAAATCTTTCCCTCCCCCTCTCCACAAACCTAAGCGGCACTTTATCGCCTTTCTTCAATCTTAAAGTAATATACTGTTCACACCTCCTCATCATTTTATGCGCGTGATCTAGTGCCTTCTGATACACTTCTCTCTTCTGCGCCTTACTCATCTTCTCGACCTCTTCATCACTAGCCCAATCACAAACATCCAATTCCACAGAGTATTGTGAGAATATCTTCGCTAGTACGGCCATGACTTCAACTTGCGTGAACCGCCTTCCGGGACAAGATCGTGGTCCTTCGGAGAAAGATACAAAAGCACCTTTTACTGGCTTAAACAGCGAAGAGGCACCAGAGGTTTCGAAAGACACTTTTTCCAGTCCATCTTCTGCCTCTTCGTCTTTCTTCTCTAGCTGTTGGGAACCCTTTTCAGCTTCCATGGCAGACTTTGAAGGTAGCCATCGTTCAGGGACAAAATCATCCAGGTCGTGTTCTTTCCCTGTAATCTTTGATGGGGAATGAGGATAATAACGTGGGTTTCTCTGTGTTCCCACCGTGTTGATGTGAATGAATACTCCGTCTGGAAGGAGGAATTCTTGGCCATCGATAGTGACAATTTGATCGCCGACGGTCGTTTTGGGAATATTGGGGATTGCGGGTATGAGTCGAGATACTTCATTTAAGACTGCACCCACCATGGAGTTATACAGACGGGGCATATCCTCGATGTAAGACCATTCGGAGCTTGGCCTGTTTCCAGCGATGGCATCGATATCAGCTTGCATTCGTCGTTGCGATGGAAGATTCATTGCTAGATCAATCATGCTGAAATGAAGGACGTTTGCGGTGGTTTCATGCCCAGCCAAGAAAAATATGAAGGAATTCGAAATAATCTCTTGTCTCGTCAAACTATCGTGCTTTGAAGTTGCCGATTTTGAGTCGGACGGCGCTTCATCTGAAGCTTTGATCATTGTTTCTATTGACATCAGACGCTAGAGGATGATTGAAGGGTTAGAAGAGTGCCCACCCATTAAATCCATCGTTCCCTTCTCTGTCTCTCCCAGCGCTATCTGTTTTCTCTTGAGTTCCAAAAGCTCTTCAAAGTAAGCAAGCGTTTCCTCAAAGACTACAATGGCTCGTTTTGCGCCTTTGAATGGCGAGATGTCAACAAGCAATCTTGGAAGTAATGCAAAATACTGCACACTATCAGCATCTGAATCATCATTTGGTTTGGCAACGCGAGACATAGTTTCAACTCAGAAAATTACTGCTCAAGGAGATTCGAGAGAGGCGGGAGAATTCGTACCAAGAGCGCGTTCAATAAAGCCGGCAAACTGTCCTTGAAACTCAATGTGTGCTTCACCCCCATCCGGGAATTTACAAACCCCCAATTATCAGCACCTGCCTTCTCCTCTTCCTCCTTACTCCACACTTGTGGAACTCCAAATCCGGCAGCACAAATAACATGCAAACTCAACGTTGAAGTATCGTGGGTCGTATCCTCAATCCTCATGTCTCGTATATTATTCCCTTTCTGCTTTGCCCACAAATCTATCATCCCTTCAGATTGCCTCAAACTCTCCTCAAACACTAACCTATTACTCTTTTCCGAGAAACTCGACCCCACGATCTTCTTGTGTCTGCGCCATTCTTGGCCTTCTACGGAGAGTATGCTCTTTCCGAAGGTATTCAACAAACCATAGAGGTCGACTGGTTTCGGAAAATCGGTCTTGCGAGTTGTGATCTGGGCTATGAGCTCGGCGTTCGTGGTCCGCAGGAAAGGAGTATTGATACCAGCTAGGAGGTAGGTATCGCCGTGCTTTTCATATCCTCGCCGCAAATTAACCCAGCCATCCTGCGGATGTCCAATGCTAACACCATTATGTTAGGACCTTACAATCCTGTGGAGCAGAGAACCATACTATAGCCACTCCCACGAAGGGCAAAATCTCTCGGGTATTTTTTCAGTTATGTTGAAAAGGATGACGCTGAGAAGATGGGTCATCTGGGAACATGAAACAATAGCTATGCTTCATTAGTGTTCTTGCCGTCTAAATCTGCGGAAGTTCAGAGCATCCTTTCCCCTTAGGCAGTTGGATGGAGAACAAGAAGAGAAGCTGCAAGCCTACGGGCAAAGAAGTATGGGAGTCCAGTCCTCATCACCACCCTTCGACTCTTCACGTAAGAGCGATAAAGACTTGCGATACTCAATATAGTGGCTGCAGCCACAGCCATTCCAATCAATTCGAGGAGCCCCATAGCTTAAAATTGGCGAGAACAAAGCAAGAAAGAGCAAAAGATGAATAGGAAAGGGGAAGACGAAGGATAAGAACAAAAATAGAAAAGAGGAAAGTTCGAACCACGTATCAGGCAAAATGTGCAGACCTATCATTCTTTTTCACCTAAGCCTGCATGGTCCCCCTTTCTGCGGAGAACCTAGCGTTTTATGTAGTAGTGTTTAAACTTTGTGTCACCACATCATACATATTGTGCTACATCGGTAGCGCCATGAAAAGAGGATGGAAGATCCTAGTGGGCGGGTAGGCTAAATAGCCTAAATGTTAAAGCCGTTGAGCGGTCGCTTGGTTAATTTCAGCAGATAGATAGATAAGGTAGGTAAAGTACCATTTCAATTTAAGAAATTCTTGACCTCATATATGCTAGCTTTTGTATCTGTTGGGTTGAAGAGGATACAGAAAAAGCATAATGTGAGGATGATGTGAGGTGATACGACTAACTTTCGCAAAGGCTTATTTATTACTTGAAACAGTTCAGAAGTTAGATATCGAAGTTTCTCGTTCTATAAAAAGAAACGAATACGAATACGAATACACAAAGGCTCTCTCTGTCTTAGAATCGCAGAAGAAAAACACTATAGACATGGACAAATAGGAAAGGACACAACAAAACAAACCCCCCTCCCGATTCGTTATCCTAGAAACAATTTATCTTATTGGTTTGGAGTTTGGAGAAGGAGAAGGGAAGCCAATATATCCAAAAGAAACAAATATTTGGAGATGCACCTTCTCACTAAAGAGTAAGAGGAAGGTGTGATTCTTGCACCCCATTCGGAAAGTTATTGAATGGCAATACTTTACTATCCTTGTTGAGAATTGATGCGAGTAATATAGTGCTGCTCATGCAAGTATCGTGAAGTGATCTAATATGGGAGAATCTGTAAGAGCTGTTTTCATGAGAAATAATTCAATGTCCTTCGTCATCCTTAAACCCCCTAGCGCTTGGTTCGCAAGGACATTATAACCAACAAACGCCGTTAATATATAAATCACAACCAAATGGAAATCGAACTCCATCGCCAACGCCGCAACATATTCCCTTATTTCCCTTATTTCCCTTATCATCATCATACATCCATATATCATCAAAGTTCAAACCAGCCTTTTGTCGCCCAAGGTCGTGTTCGTCAGCTCTTTCGCCTCAAGACTCTGCAACTTCGTTTCCTCCATCATCCACTCAACATCAAACCTCCTCCTTGCTATCCTCCTCCCAATCTCCTTCACATCTGCCGTCTTTCCCCATCCATGATCTCCCCTAGCCCAAACATCGCTCTTCACCCCTTCTCCCTCCCAATTGCCCATCGTGATCGCACTCACAGGCTTCAATGAAGGAACCATCACTCGCCACCAACCCTTTCCAAAGGTCTCTTCCGCAATATATCTCGGTCCATCCCATGCCACTGCAACTCCCGCCGTCGTCTCATCTTCTCCAATCACTGCATCTATTCGTCCCAAAGCACGGAGGGTATAGACCATATTCTCCGCCACACTCATCGTACTCCCACTCGTTAGCACAAATAAGCCCTTCTCATTCCCGAATTTCTTCGTCCCGGCTCTCTGAGGCGTTGTTGAATAAGATCGATTAACCCCACCACTTTTATCAATAAGATCAAATAAATGAATCGTCTTCTCATTATCGTCGCTGTCCAGAAAAAAGGTGATAATGAAAGCAGCAGTATGCGGGTCACCTCCCGGATTGTAGCGTAAATCAATAATAAGCGCATCTGCATCAACAACGCTTTCCATAATCTCACTGATGCCCGCTTCTATTTCAGCAGTATGTTTTTTCTGCAACTCCTTGTCCATATCTGGATGGCCACCCATATGAACCATCGTCCTAATCGGCAAAGTCTTAATGGTCTTCATCTTTCCCTGCGAATTGCCCACTTCAACCCTCTCAATTTCGCCAAAGCCAAAATTCATTCGGCGCAATTGCTCCATTTGCTCAGCTTCATCGAATTCGAACTTTTCCATTTTAACTCCTCCCTTTCCTTCTTTTTCAGGAATGGGAAAGGGTTCCCAAAATCCGATGTTCACTTGCGGCATACGATGTCGAGAAGGAGCTTGAAGCTTATAGACATCTTCCATGACCGCCGCTGAGAACTCCTTACTATCCGTTATCTCATCATATTCACCCCTTTGCAGATTTCCCTCTAGCATATCGATCATCTCCTCCGCTAACTCGGTGTTGATATATGCATCCCTAAGCACTCTCGTGATTTCCTGTATAATAATATGGCGGGTAGTGTTTGTGAGTGGTTGGTAGGCTTTTTCGAAGGCGTGATAGAGTGGCGATGAAGTGTCTATGTATTTCAATGGAGTCATAATTTGCTTCATTGTAAAGGCCGTTATGGGTAGGCTTGGCTGGGAAGAGTCGACGGACATGTTGACCCTAAAATATATTGGAGACCACTTTGAACCTTTAAGAAGAACAGTCACCGATGAGGAGGGAATGGAGGTAGTAGATTCGATATCCAGGACTTCAAAACCACCATGCGACTTGGCTATTGAAAGTTCGAGATTGACATGGTTCTTCCACATCGTATTGTTAGGGAATGGAGAGGTGTCATGGTAGGTTCTTAGTATATCAATGTCCTGGGAATTCAATGCGGAAAGCCAAGCTGAAAATTGGATGGAAGCGGGGTGTTCGGGAGATAGAGAGAGGGGGCCGGTGGTGTGGGTTAATGGGTGTTGAGGTGTTTGAGAGAAGATGGACGAGATGGCGAGGACTTTTTGGAGAAGCTTCATCGTGATGTTTGTTAATGGGATGAAATAGGGGACTCGAATCCCCCGTAGGGAGGGCTGTGGAGCAAGAGAGGGGAGGAAGGTAATACTTACTTAATATGACATGCATCAAAGCTACGCCGCATGACTGCATGAGCATCGACGAATGGGGAAAACATGTGATGAAAAGTACCCCCCTTTCCAAGGCGAGAAAGATGCGAGTATCCTACTTCATTTTTGTGCGATGTTTGAAAATATTTACCACCTACTTTCTCTTTTCTCCGCTGGATGATTCCAATCTCAATGATGACCTTTGGATTCTTCCAAGAGAGATTCATAGTTGAGGCACTGCTTAGAGTTTTAGTATCTATCTAGATGTGTAACGGGTCATGAATATCTCAAACCTGTAGGGTAAATATCGCCAAACAAAGCTTTTTGGTTAATTTTAGGATAGAAATATTTCGTCTTCGCATCCATCCAAACCTATGTATATTCAAAGAATAACGGCCTGGTAATAACCTTCCCACCGTTCCATTCTCTGCCCACAATATACACCGCACCGCTCTCTCCTTTCTTCCTTTCTCCTTCCCATCAAGTACCAAGCTTCCCTCCAATCGCTTTGGCAAGGGGACATCAGGAATAACCTCAATTTTGACAAACAACTCGGCCCCGCCCGCAATAACAACTGCTTTTCCTCCTGGAAGCAAACCTTCTTCCCACAAGGCTTCTATTGCGAACTGCGGCTGAGCTTTATGTGGGTTACCTGCCAGTGCATCTCCGACTTTAACATAGCCTCCTAGGAAACCAGATACTGTGATTATAGTTGGGTGAGCTTTTTCAGAGAAAGATAAATTGACGCCGTCGAAATCCCTACGCGTGTGGGTGTTGAAAGTGACCGCCTGATCTCCGTCTTGCTGGATAACTTCTTCCGGAACATCCAACAACCCCCCGAAAGGCTCCACTGAAGCTATCTTAATTGAACCAGGGATTTTGATCTCTCCGTGCCAAACAGCCTCTATGTATCTCTCGTAAAGAGTTGCTCCTCCCCAGGTCACCTGTACCGTATTCCATCTCGAACGATCCTTTCCTATTTCAGCCCAGATATTCCGTTCCAGAATACACCCACTTGCATCCCAAGCTTCGAAGGAAGAAAAGCCAGATTCTCCATACAATGCGTATTTCACCTTTTCCCTCCCTCCAGCTTTTAAGCTCACCTCATCGCCTTGCAAAGCTCCATCATCTGTGAATAAAAGCCCAACCAGCCTCTGTCCAGTCGTAGCAAATGTTCTTCTCGCACGTAATGCCGTACCTACTGATTTCCTATCTAGCGCAGTGCTTAAAACACCCGTTAAACCGCCTTTAGTTCCAAACACTGCTGTTCCAGGCACACCCCCACCGCATCGCCCCCGATGCTCATCACTATTCGCGCAAACACCCATTTTCCAACCTCTTTGTACTGCATCTCTTAATACCACTCGAACAGGCCCCACGCGCTTCCAATTTCTAGCAGTCGTTCCAGTTTAGGATGATACCATGCTAGATTACACCTTCGGCCACCTACGTGTGGGATCATCAAATGGCTTTCTGGCGAATGTGCATACGTTGCATACACTTCATCTAGAGGCCAAGCCCCGGTTCAGAGTTCGGCTAGACCGTCTTCATTCCATTCGAAAATCCGCGCTACATTACCCTTCTTGTCAAGCTAGAATTCCAGTGTTGCAGTTGCTGGATCGTCTAGGAAGACTACATTGTGATCTCCACCTGCCGCAGAATTTCCACACCATTCTATGCCAGGGAAGATAAGGAAAGAGTTAGAATGGGAGGAGTTGGCTTCGCTAATGGTGGCGATGGTTGAAGACCATTTCGCAGCTGTAATATTGAAATCGTTTGCTGTGTAACCTAAGATATCAAGACCCGCAATGAGACGACCGTATGAGAATTTATAGGAAGTGCTATTAGTGCCAACTGTGTCCGAATGAACGTGGAGGTATGCAAACAAAGGTCGAGAAAATTTCAAAAGTGATGACACAGTAAGTGGCTTGCTGACGGTATAGCTAACTAGATCAGGAGAGGAATCAACTTTCGGACGAAACAAGATCGTAATGGTGTAATCGCCAGGGGTGGATAATGATATCAAAATGAGCATAAGCCCAACCTTTCTCTGGGACAGCCACAGTCTTCTGAAAGACCACTTGGTCACTACCTTCCGCTATCACATATAGAACTGCTTCAAGACCTCCCGGGTTCATGGCCACATTTCCCCATTTATCTTCGACATGCACAGAAACTGGAAAATACGTCCCAGGCTGAACTAATCTTGGAGTATGGCAATTCAGCTTCTCAATCCCCCCCGGGAAGTATGCTTATAGCGATATCTGGCTTAATAGCGGCAAATCTAGAAGTCCCGACAGGGTCGATATACCATCTCATCAGAAATTTGTCTTCCACAAAAGTCTGCGTCCTTGTCCCTTGAGCACCATATCGACGGTCCCCTAATCTGACCAGGATTTTTTCTCCAGGATCGAGATACCCGTTGATGATATCGATAATGATGGCTTTCTGAAAGGGACGCTCGTGGCCTTTTTGGTCGAATCGAACAGAGAGGGTTTGGAGAGTTGCTGGTGTTTGCCCTTGGTGGAGAGCGTATGAAACATATTCTGCAGAGACATAATTATCACGAGTTCGATCCGAGGTCTGGAATAGCGTCCAGTCCGAGTAGAATTTGAAGGTTCCTTTTACCTACAGAAGAAACAAGGTCAGCTAAGCTCAATCCACGCCGAGTAGGAACAATTTCTTCCAACAATTGCTCTGCAAATCTGAGACATTAGATGAAAAAGTAAGCTCACCCAGGCGCCATCTGCAAGCCTACTCCCGCCAACTTCATAGGTCAAGAGTATCTCTGTCCATTCTCCTGCCACAAAAGACTTTACATTGGTAGTGACCGTGCCTAAAAACGGCAGTGACTTGGTGTATTGGTATAGACCTTCTGGCGCGAAGTATTAGCCAGCCGATGCAGCAAGCTCGTCATTTGTGAGAGTTTTCATGTTAGTATCGCGGAGGGGGTGCGACGGAGAGGATCAAATATAGAGAGGGCGATAGAATGAAATCGTACTTATTGAAGTATCTTGACAAATGAATCCATAGCGGAGTTGATCTGGGTCCTGTAGGTAGATTTGCCTATTACCTACCTGACCTATCGTCTATCATGTAGAAGATGGGGACCCATTCCCGCCCCTCGTCCAAGGGGAAGGGTTTAGGATTGCAAGTCGAGGAGGGGATGTGCTTGTTGCGATTGCGATTGCGATCGACCTGGCGCCGCAGAAGGCAAATCCTCGTTTAACGTCACATAGG
>Ga0302320_10030819_pt1 | contig 10201 bp, 5 predicted proteins | sample Bog_T0_3_FD_202130 | JGI IMG/M metagenome (GOLD analysis project Ga0302320, IMG submission 202130) | Peat permafrost microbial communities from Stordalen Mire near Abisko, Sweden - Bog_T0_3 | ecosystem: Environmental > Terrestrial > Soil > Wetlands > Peat | place: Sweden: Abisko, Stordalen Mire...
TGTGGATCTTGGCGGCGCTCAATCTCCTGCCGGGCGCTGGATACTTTCTATTTTCCGGAATCCTCGGGATGGGCGACTGGCACGAGGTGATTCGCGACGCACCGCATCAAAACCTACTCCGCATCATCATGACGATTTTTGGCGCCGGGTTGTACGTGCTGGTGGTGCGGCAGCTCGCAGTGGCGCTGGAGCCCTATTGTCCAACGCGTTCAGACTACAACAACGTGGGCCGAGTTCCATATTATGCCGCCTGCCTTTTCAGTTGCGCGGCGGGAGCACTGGATCCGCTCGGGCTAAGACTCTTCCTCATTTCGACCGTACCCGCGGCATTTGGCGGCTCGTCTGGCTTGATGTGGGCAGATAGCTTGCTTCCGCGTACTCGGGGCGGGCTATCTTTAGTAATCCGCAGGCAGCCGTCGTGGTGGATTGCCTCAGCGGTACTCGGCATTGCGTACATTCTGGCGCTGGGACCGGGTATTAAGCTCAGCCGTTAAGCCATTTAGCCCGGGCAGAAATTACCTGCTCGCGTAAGGTTTTCACAGCGCCGCTCGCGGGGTTTGGCGGGCGGCTAAACGAAGATCGAAGTTTTAGAACGTCTTACGGAGTTCGGTAGCGATTGTGAGATTTGGTACGCCAAATGCAACTGGGGGACGGATAACGTACCGCACGTTTGAAAACCATGGCACTCAAACAGCAAGTCAGGTGGATGGACAGCTACGAAGCTTCGCGGATGGGGCAAACTCATCGCGCCAGCCTGTCCGCGCCCGGTAGCGACGCTATGTCGCCAACCGCAGCCATCGCATTAGCGAAAGAAATGAGCGTGGCGGATCACGCGGCTACGGATATGCCGCGGCAGTTCTCTTCCGAAGGAGCCTGGCTCCAGCGCATGCCGGTCGAGCCATACAGCCATACACAGATGAAAGTGGAGGCACGGCAAGCTTCGCAATCGACTGTGCGTGTCGCGATTTACTCAGACGAACCGATATTGGCCACCGGATTCCAGAGCGTCATCGCCGCCGATCCGGAACTTCAACTGACGGCCTGCTGCGGGACGATCAACCAGTTAAAAGAGCAGTTGGCCAGCGGAAGTCCGGATGTGGCGGTGGTGGACTTCACCAAGGAAATTACGGCCGCCAGCCTGGCTGAATTGTGGAGCCTCGCCGCGCAGTGCAAGCTAATCCTCTGGACCAATTCGATCGAGGGAGATCTTGCGCGGCGCGCACTGAAATTCGGTATCCGCGGCGTCCTGCGAAAGACCCTGCCTTTGGAGGCGCACCGGCAGTGTTTGCACAGGGTGAATTCGGGCCAGCTTTGGTTCGAAGGTCAACTGTCTGACAGCGTGAATTAGAAACGTTTCCGCCCGCGCCACCTCCAAAGCGACCGTATCGCGCGGTAACATGGCGCATGGCGCACCTACTCAAGCGCGCAGTGCAGGCACCCTACCGGCTTTTCCTGGTATTAGTCCTTCTGCCCACTGCCGGCTGGTCCCAGGTTCCTTCAAACAACGCCTTCGTCGACGACTTGGAGCGTCGCGCCTCCCAATTCTTTTATGAGCGCGGCGATCCGCGTACGGGCTTGGTGCTGGACCGTGCCAAGGCCGATGGCAGCCCCGAAACGCGCCGCATTGCCAGCACCGCATCTACCGGATTCGGCCTGGCTGCGTTGTGCATCGCCGCGGAACGCGGTTGGATTCCGCGCGACCAGGCGCAGGCACGCGTCCTGGCGACGCTGCGCTTTCTGTCCGAACGTATGCCGCGACAGCACGGCTGGTATTACCACTTCGTGGATGTTCGGACGGGAGAGCGCCAGTGGAAGAGCGAGCTATCATCGATTGATACGGCGCTGCTGCTGGCCGGGGTTCTGACGGCGCGCGAGTACTTCGGCGAACAATCGGAAATCGGCAAACTGGCGGACGCGATCTACGCAGGGGTGGACTTTCAGTGGATGCTGAACGGCGATTCGAAGCTCCTTTCGATGGGATGGAAACCGGAATCGGGATTCTTGCGCGCCCGATGGGACAAGTATTGCGAACTCGCGATCCTCTACCTGGAAGCCATCGGTTCACCGCGGCACGCCATTCCGGCGGATGCCTGGTACGCCTGGCGGCGGCCCCACGTCCGCTATGAAAGCTACGAATACATCTCGGGCGGCCCGCTGTTCACGCAACAGTATTCGCAAGCGTGGGTGGATTTTCGCGGCCGGCGCGAAGATCGCGGCGAGCGCACGGATTGGTTCGAGAACTCGGCGATCGCCACCGCGGCGCATCGCGCGTTTTGCATCAACCTGCGGCCGAGGTTTCCTGATTACGGGCCGGATGCCTGGGGCATAACCGCTTCGGATAGCGCCAAGGGTTACCTCGCATGGGGCGGCCCGCCGGCGGACCCGGCTATCGACGGCACGCTGGTTCCATGCGCGCCGGGAGGATCGCTGATGTTTACTCCGGAACTCGCGCTGCGCGACCTTCTGAATATGCAGGGCATGCTGGATGGGCGCGTCTACCTGCATTACGGTTTCGTGGATGCGTTCAATCCGCTAACCAAGTGGATCGACCCGGACGTGATCGGAATCGACGTGGGAATCACTCTGCTCAGCGCCGAAAATATGCGCACGGGCAATGTCTGGCGTTGGTTCATGCGGAACGCCGATATCGCTGGCGCTATGGATCGGGCGGGATTACGGAACAATCTGAACCAGCGCCAGCCCGTGCGGTTGCAGCCTAAGTGACACGGTGGCAGGGTTGGTTTCGCTCAAATCCTGCTGGCTGGCCTCCGGCAGCGCCCCCGCATTGCGTAGTTCCTGCTGCTGCTCGCGCGTGGGAAAAGCCGGACGGCCCATCACTTCCCATGCCGCCAACGCCGAGCCATGCCGGCTATCCACGATTCGAATGCTCGCCCGCTTGCTGCCGTTAAGTCCGCCGATGGCCAGCCGCACTTCGCGCACGGATCCGGACTCCTCCGGATCGGCGTAATTCCAAACCGCAATCGCCAGACGACCGTCCGAACTGAGCGTCGCCAGCGCGTGGTCGGATGCCACTGGAATACGCTGCTGGCCCAGCATGTGGAGCAGCCGGAAAGCGTTAAACGCGGCCTTGGAAATTCCGCCTGCGGCGATAAGGCCATATCCACCGTAGAATGGCTGTTTGACCACCCCCTGCTCCTCAAACACATCCGAAAAAGTCCAGTAAGACATGGCCGTGGTAAGTCCGTCACACTGCCGGATGTTATTAGCCAGCCACGGCCCCATGAATGCGGAATCCGTTACCGCAACCTCGTTCATATAGCTGGCGTTGTATTCGCTCCAGATAATCGGCAGATCCGGGCGGGGCGAAGCATGCACCTGATCGTACACCTTTTTGACTGCTCGCCCGACCATGTCGCGGCGCGAAATGGCTTCGTGCGTGCCGAAAATATCCTCGGCTTTATCGTTGGCATAAACGTGCGTCGAAACAAAATCCACAGGCGTCTGCGAATCTGCGCAGTGACGGATGAAACGGTCCACCCAGGCCGCCTGCGCAGTGGACGGTCCTCCGACACGTAGTTTCGGACTGACGCTCTTAATCGACCGCGCGGCGTGATCGTATAGCTCGTAGTAAGTAGATTCCTTGGGTACGCCGCTCCAGAAGTCCAGGTTAGGCTCGTTCCAGACTTCGAAATACCACTGCTCTACTTCCGGCTGGCCGTACCGGGCAATCAGGTGACGCACAAACTGGGCGATTAGTTCGTCCCAGTGTCCGTAGTTATTCGGCGGCGATACCAGCGGCTTATACCAGAACGGGTGCGGCGCGAGCGAGGCGGCCAGCTTGCGCGGCATAAAGCTCAACTCCACGAACGGCCGGATGTTCCGGCTCAACAGGCCGTCATAGATCTGGTCGAGATAGGAGAAATTGTAGACCGGATTGCCGTGCGCATCTTCGTCGTAAATGCCGTTCTCGTCGTCCAGAATCGCATGAAAGCGGACGTACTGAATGGCGGTGGCCTCCCGCATGGTGTCCAGATCCCGGCGATAAGCATCGCGCAACGCCAGGTTGGCGCGGCCCGACCCAAAAATTGTCTCCCAGAAGTGCGGAAAGGGCTGTGGCGCGGCATGCGCGTCGATAGAGATGGTCTCGACCGGCTGCGCGAAGGCTGGCGCGAGGGCCAGCCCGGCAGACAGGATTAGCCAGAGCGTGGGGCGGAGGCGCCCAACTTCCGATCGGCGCGGCACGCTAAAAACTAAACCGCGCCATCAATTCCACCACGCGCCCGGCTGTCCCGCCTGGGGAAAGCCCGAAATCCTGGTTCTCGATGGTGGAGTTGGCGCTGCCGAACGAGATGGGCTGCAGGTTCAGCTTGTTGAAGATATTGTAGAAGTTCGCGCGAAGGTCGAGCTTGGCCGCTTCGCCGAGGTGGAGACCGCTGAGGCTGGTTTGCTTGCCGATGCTGAAATCCGTGGAGAGATAGCCGGGCCCGCGCCAGGAGTTACGGCCGATTCCGGGCGGCAGAGTGGTAGGTCCGCTGGTGGGGCTGGTGATGACGAAATACTGCTTGCCGCCGCCGGCGAAATTGCTTCCGTCAATATAAGCGTCGTTGGAAGTACTGTGGCCCGCGCCTCCGAGATATTCAATGGGACGTATGGGGCACAGTGTCTGACCGCCTGGAGTAGCCTCCGCGGCTCCGCAAGTGACGGGCGTCCAAGGAAATCCGCTGCTGGCGGTGAAGATTCCGCTGATATTAATGCCGCCTAACACGTGGCCCAGGAACCCCTGCTGTTTCTTAAACAAGGGTAAGTCGTAGAGACTGGAAAAAGTGAAGTACTGGGGAACGTCGAAGTCCGATGGCCCGTATTCGGTGGCTTGATTCTGGGGATAAGTCTGGTTAGTGACAAAGCCAGGGCCTTCATAAGAGAGCGTGTCGAGACTCTTCGACCAGCGGTAATTCGCCGAAAACTGAAAGCCTTGCGAGAACCTCCGTGAAAGGGTCACAATCAGCGCGTTGAAATTGCTGTTGACATCGGGTTGGGGACTGAATACCTGGCTGAAAGGGAAGAGTGGTCCAGTCGGATAAAGGAAGCTCTCGTTGACCAGGCGGATCTGGTGGCGCGCTTCGGAGCCGCTGTAACCGGCGGTGGCCACCAGCTTTCCAGGAAGTTGATACTGCAAGTCCAACGAATACACCTGGACAAAAGGATTGGGCATGTTCTGCTGCGCCATATACACCTGGACTTGGGGAGCATTGGGATTCGATGGTCCCCTCGGCGCATTCGTAGTGGGATCGATGCCGGTGGCCAGCGCCGGATTCACCGGATAACTGAATGGGCTGTTGCTGCTGCCCAGCGCATACAGGATTTGACCATTGTCGTACGGCGTGCTGAACGACGTCGTGGCCGTGCCGCAGCAGATGCCATAGCTGCCAAAGTTGGGCGGGTCCTGGAAAACGTTCTCAAACACCACGCCGGGAATCTGGTTGAAGAACCATGCGTATCCGCCACGCACCACAAGCTTATCCTGGCCAAACTTAGGACTCCAGGCGAAGCCCAATCGCGGAGCGAAATTCTTGTAGTCCGGATTATAGAGACGGCTCACTTGTTTGATGTAAGACGTGTTGTAGTCATCGCCTGCTCCGAAGAATACATTGCTGAGCTGGCCATTCTTATCGGAGAGTGGCGAAAAGTACTCCCAGCGCAGGCCGATGTTGATGGTAAGGTTGGGCCTAAGCTTAATGTCGTCCTGGGCGAAACCGGCATAGTCGCCATCGCGGAGATAGTGTTGCGCGGGGGCCGGCGCGCCGGTCTCCGGGTTGGCGTTGATCGCTTCGTAGATGGGAGCATCGTTCGCGAAATTCCAGGCTCCCTGGAAGGTGTAGACGGGCCGCGCGCCGCCGGCGAGGTTGTCGTTATTCTGCATTTTGCGCACGACCACGCCGAACTTGAGGGATTGCCGGCCGAACGTCTTGTTTAACGTATCGTTCACTTCATACGTGTTCTGGGCGAAAATGGCGGGCGTGGTGCTGCCCTGCGGCGCGCCGAACTGGATATTGTTGTTCACGCCTGGAATATTCTGGATTTGAAGTTCCGGGATACCCCAATTGACGACCGAGGAGCCGGCGATCTGATTGTCCGCGAAACGCGTGAAGTTCGCGCGGAGCTGGTTGAATACCGTGGGCGAGAAGAGATGGCTCCAACTGACGAAGTAAGCGCTGTTGAACGGATTGTTGGGAAGGTCGGCCATCGGCCGGCTCTGGCTGGACGTTTGGGCTTGGGTGCCGGAGAGCGGCGTCAGATAGGTGCTGAAGGCGAAGCTGTCGTTGCCATGCGTATAGTCGCCCCTAAAATTAAATTGATTGCCCCGCTCCAGGCTTGGAGCGCCCAGAACATCGTACTGAATGTCGGGCACGCCATCAAGGCCCCCGCCCGCCGGATTCTTGCTGATGTCCACATACTTGCCCGTGCCGCCCGTAAGCGAGCCGATATCCAGACCTCCACTGACTTGCTGGCAGGTTCCCGGCGCAAAACTGCTCGAACAGGGAACGTTCAGCACGGAAACCACACGCGGCGCGATTCCGGGTGACGACAATACTTTCGCGGCAATGCTATTCGGATATGCGTTGATGACGGCTTGGCGGTATTGCGGCGTCTCCACCCAGTTTTCGTAGGGCGCGTCGGTGCGATTCGTGAGCCCCTCGTAACTGAAAAAGAAGAAGAGCTTATCCTTCACGATGGGTCCGCCAACGGATCCGCCATACTGCTTGAAACGGGTATCGACGCGCACCGGCGGAGCTCCGAAAGGGCCGCCGTACTTGTTATACGCATTTAGGTTCGGATCCTGTAATTGAAAGAACCCGCTGCCATGGAACTGGTCCGTGCCGTTCTTGGAAACCGTCTCCACTTGCACACCGGAGTTGCGGCCGTATGAGGCGTCATAAGCTTCCGCGTGGACCGTGATCTCCTTCACCGATTCCTGGTTGGGAGTGACGACGGCCGCCCCGCCCCAGTTCTGGCTGTCGACCGTGACGCCGTCGATCATGAAATTGTTATTGGAGAGGCGTTGGCCATTGGCGGAGATGGGAACCTGGTTTTCGGTTTGAAAGATGGAAGTGTTAGAGCCGCCCGGTCCGGTAGTATTGGGCAAACTCACGGAATTCCCAGCGCCATCGCGCGCTCCCAGACCAAATACGCCAGGCGTCAGCCGGAGCAACTCGTATGGGTCGCGGCCAATCTGCGGAAGACGCTCGACCTCCTCTGTAGTGAGAGTGCCTCCAACGTTCGCGTTTTCAGTCTCAATGGCTGGATTACTATCCCCCGAGACGGTGACAGATTCAGTGACCTGTCCCGTCGTAAGAGTAATGTTTACGCCTTGTGTCTGCTCCGCGAGTACTTGGACGTTTTCGGTAGTTTCCTTCTTGAATCCGCCCGCTTCCACCGAGATCGTGTAGTTGCCCGGAGCCAGACCCCCAAAACGATAAATGCCCTCGCCGGAGCTTTGAGTCGTTTGTTCTTTGTGGGTTTCGGCGCTGGTTAGACTAACCTTGGCTCCGGGCACAGCTCCACCCGAAGCATCTGTAATAGTTCCTTGAATTGCAGCTTGAAATTGCGCAGCGGCGGGAAAAGCAAGCAATAGCAACAGCCCAACGCACGCGCAAACGCTGCGCCACGAGAATCCTGTCATGATCGTCTCCTTGGACGCGAACCCCTAGGCTCGTTTTACTTGCTGTAAGCATAGGGTAGACAGAAAGCGCAAGTCAAGGAAAGAAGGTGTCTTCCATCACTTATAGTGGCGCCCGTTCAACGGATCGCGCCACCTTGTAATGCGGCACTGCTATGGACCGGCTCCGCGGCGTGCGCGGGTAACTTGACCGGATGGGCGTGCGCCTTGGGCGCGGGAGCAGGCCTGAGGGTGTCGGTGGACGCCGCCGCGATATGCGAATGCAGCAAGTTTTCAACTCTTGTTCCAGCGGCCGTTGTGCGCACAGGTTGTGCGCCGTTTCCGGACCGAGAATGCACTCCCCGTTGAATCTTACTGGCGTCGGCCATACGGATGTTCTCGTAGCCCTTGCGCTTGGCCACAATGCGGTAGTCAAAGGCGATGCTGGAACCGCCGCCGCCGAGTTCGTGAACTTCGAAACTGACGCCCGTCTCGTTGGCCACGTAGAGGCCCTTGCAGTCTCCCTTGGGTGTCAGGAACACGTGATACTGTGTGCCAGTGTTGACGGTCTGGGCATACTCCGCGTCCAGCGTAACCACCGCCGCGCCATTGTGCAACTGCCCGGAACCCATGTCCTCGAACCAGTTTTCCGGCGACTGCATCGCGTACATGGATACCTCGCGGGAATTGCTTAAGGCGGCGTGCCCGCCGACGGAACCGCTGCACTCCAGATTGCCATTCGTAAAGATGTCGCAGAAGCCCCCTAAACCCTGAGTGGCCAGGACCACGGCCGTAGGCGCGGTCGTTTGATTTTCTACATATAGCGTGGCCTGGCTGTTGGCGTTGTTATATCCGGCGATGGCCACTGTATCGCCCGCCGTACCCAGCACCGCGGCGGTCCCACTATTGGTGTCGCCCCACACTCCGGACGGGACAGTTCCTTCAAAGTCTATGCCTATCGCGCTTTGGGCAATTGAGATGCCGTACACCCCGACCCCGTCGCTGCTGAGAGCTCCGCCCGCGACGCCATAGGTTTCGCCAGTGGTAGCCGATGCGACGCCCGAGACTCCCATGCCTGCGTCACTCGAATTAAGTCCACTGACTCCGATGGTACTGCCGGTTGTAGCCGTAGCATTGCCCTGCACACCGGCGCCGGTAGAGCTTACCGCCTTGCCGTAAACGCCCACCGCGGTGCCGCTCGAAGCCGTGTTTTGGCCTTCGACCCCGTATCCGCCCGCACTGGAAGCTTGGCCGTAGACGCCGATGGTAGTGCCGCTGGTCGCCGAGGAGTTGCCCCACACGCCGTATCCGGAATCGCTAACGGCGCTGCCATAGACGCCGACCGTACTGCCGGTGGTGGCGTTCGCCTCGCCATCCACTGCTATTCCAGCATCGCTTTCGTTAGTGCCGGACACGCCTATCGTCTTGCCGCTGGTGGCGGTGGCACTGCCCCAGACGCCGGTTCCGGCATTGCTCGTGGCTTGGCCAAAGACGCCATTGGTATCGCCGGTGACAGCAGTAACGTTGCCAGCCACCCCGTATCCCGCGGAGCTTGCGTCGTCCCCCACCACGCCAAAGGTTGTACCAGTGGTAGCGCTGGATTGGCCTTCTACACCGGTTCCCGCATCGCTGGCGACCAGCCCAATCACGCCCGTGGTTGTTCCGGTGGTTGCCAGATCTTGGCCTTGCACGCCAATGCCGGTTGTGCCGGTTGCGCTTGCCGAACTGCCGACGATGCCGGCGCCAGAGGCACTCTCCGCCAAGAACCGGGCGCTGGCCGAGACGCGGCCAATGCCCACGTTCCCGCTGCTTTGTAGAATATCGGAGTTCCCCAGAACGGTGCTGCTGGACCACAGCGGGACGGTACCCGCCGTGCCGGTACCGGTGACGGCGGCCGGTGTTACAGCGGACTTGGGCGAATCGCTGGGAGCCACGGCCCTAGGCGCGGACGCGGAAGAAGTGCCGCCGGCGCCAGTCCCGTTGGTTCCCGCGACCGTTCCAGCAAGGGCGAACGCCGACGCCGGCAGTCCACCCAGCGTCTCCGCATCCACCGCCTTCAGAGAGTAAGGCACACTCGTCATCAATTCCCGAGGACGCTCCACTTCCCCCTGCGCTGTTACACCTAACCAGCGCTGCCCAGCGCCAAAAGTCTCCGCCGGTATGCCCTCGTTCCTCGTGGCGCCCAGCAATGCCGTGTAGGTCCCGTTGCCATCCGCCTGCACGTTCTGCGTTTCCATCCAGATTGGGGCTCCCCCCTCCCGCTCTGCATAGAGCGCGAAGGTTACGCCCATTACCCCGCTCAGTGGCTTAGCATTGGCGTCGGTCAATGTGCCGCTGAATTTCACCATCCGCGGCACGGCTGTGTTTTCTTTCGCGGCCGGCTGAGCCAGGGCGGCGTCCGTCCAGCAGAGCATCATGAGGCTTGCGCAAACTGAGGTGTAGAGAAGTTTCAATTAAGTCTCCTGTAAGGACACGATCGACTCGGTCAATGGATTATAACCCAAACATCCAACGACATCGTCCGCGAAAAAGTACTGGGAGCACTAGCAATGCGCCGGGAGCGATGACCTCCCGCTCGATTCA
>Ga0302320_10030821_pt1 | contig 10200 bp, 5 predicted proteins | sample Bog_T0_3_FD_202130 | JGI IMG/M metagenome (GOLD analysis project Ga0302320, IMG submission 202130) | Peat permafrost microbial communities from Stordalen Mire near Abisko, Sweden - Bog_T0_3 | ecosystem: Environmental > Terrestrial > Soil > Wetlands > Peat | place: Sweden: Abisko, Stordalen Mire...
GGGCGGGAAAGCCCGCCCGCAACCCATGATTTTTGCCGGAGACTGGCGGTGTAGATTCCGCGCGCGGAAGCGCGGTCGTGCCCTCAAGGGCTCGGCGGCAAATCCCGGACTAAAGTGTCGGCTATCCGACCTTTATTGTTGAGCACGCCTGTTTCCGGCCTTCCCGGCGGTGGTTCTCCCCCAGTGGAAGCCGCCCGCGCGGCCCGTTGCCGCGCAGCCGGGATGACCTTATTTCCCAAACCATCCCAACGATGGTGTTTAACAAATACAAGGAGACCAACAATGCGAACATATATCAGTGTGAAAATGAAGCGGGCGCAGTGCCGCCATTGCCAGCAGTGGTTTTGGTATGAGGCCAGGGCGATCAAGCGCCGCAATCGCGGCGGGCGGAGCCGGAAGCATCGCGTCTTGCGGTGCGTTTGCGATGCCTGCCAGCCGCTCCGCCGGCGGTGGACCAGGACGCAGGCGCGGCCGGTCGTGGACCTCCCCACGGAGCGCGGGGAATTCACCTCGCGGGCGGACATCGCCGAGAAACTGGGGCTGAGCGTTCCGCAGGTGGAGGAAATTGAGCGCGTGGCCCTGGACCGGGTGCGCAGCTCTGTGGAACTCCGGGCGGCTTACTCGTGCTTCAAGGCGGACGGCAAACCGCAGCTTCGCGGCATCCGGCAGCATATCCGGGGGAGCATCCGGGAGCGGGTCTGCGCCCAAGATGAGGCCCTGATGTTGGATTTGCTGCTCGAAATCATGGATTGGTGGAAAGTGCATGATCTGGCGGTGGCTGAAGGCTTGATTGAGGAGGCGGCGCAAGTCCGGGAGGCCATCGTTGAAGGCCGCCGGTTGCTGCTGAAGGAACTTGGGTTGGAAAGGTCATGATCGGCATCCAAGTCAACGTGTCCGCCCCGCCCCGGGGCGGCGGCAGCCAGCCGCAGCGCAAGATTCAGGCGCAATCCCTGCACGGCAGCTTTTCCTGGGGCAGCACGCCGGGACAGGCCACCTTGGTCTATCCCGGAACCGCCGTGCCGGTGAGCGCCGGGGCGCGAATGGATTTCACCATTGGCGCGCACTATTTCGCCGGGATCTGCAAGAGCGACACGGAAGTCGAATCCAGTAACGGCACCCTGCGCACGCTGGAATTTGCAGACATGCGTTATTTCCTGAGCTGGGACTGGGTGTTTGGTGTCTGGAACATGCCGGATCACCGGTTGGTCAACGGCGTGCGGGTACGCCGTTACTGGCATATTTACCCGGCAGACTGGTCCGGGCAGAGAAAGACCTTCACTTCGTCGCCTTTGCCCGCCTGGGAAATCGTGCAGATGGCGTTCCAGGCCCCGACAGTCTGGACCTCCTGGGCCTGGGATTTGACCGGCAACGGTCTGTTCGCCGGTGGCCTGCTGTATGCCCCGATCTATGAAATCAACGCCGGGGACGGTTTGCGGCTGGATGCGCTCTTGAATCTGGTTTGCGACAAGACGGGATTGGTCTATACCCATGATCCCCGACCGGTGGCGTCCACCGCGATTGGCGATTGTCGGCTGGTGTTCACGCGCAAGGGCTATGGATTGCTGCCATTGCCCTTTCCCGCCAATGCGAACGACCGGCGGCAGGGCATCAGCCTGACGGAAAACCCGTGGAACATCTGTGTGCTGGGCGACCGCAACAAGTATCAATATCTCAACGTGGTCATGGTGAAGGATTGGGCAGCGGCGTGGGAACAATTTCTGGACGTGGAATTGCTGGTCAAAGACATCTTCGATCATGAGACCGACCCGATCAGTGGCAAGCCATACAACGCTTTTGCGGACGATCCCGACCAATGGTTTGGTTATGGGTCGGCCCGGGCGCGTGCCTTGGAGCTGACGGTGTCGCAATACATCGCCCTCCGGGGCGCGCGGCCGGGCAATGCGGATGCCGCGTCGTTCAAGGACAACCGGAAATATGCCGGGCGGTGGCGAATGGATATGCCGGCGGCCTTGTATATTCAAAGCCTGGTGTTCCGGGCCTTCAAACCCGGCCTGGGCTATGTGGACACCAGCCCCACGTCCCCAACCTATGGGCAGACGATTCCTGCCATCCTCAATGCCCATGGCAAGATCGTCCCGCTGGATAGCGCACCCATTGCGGACCAGTTGTTGTGCCGAGTGTATCTGGATTACGCCACGGGAAACATGACAGCGGACCCCACGCAACCGGTGGATGGGAACGGACTTTTCGCGGTGCTGGGGTATCAAGTGGGTGAGGATTTATTTCGCTTCGCGCAACCGGACCGGGTGAATGCGGATTTTTTCAGCGCCCGTTCGCGTGGCTGGTCCTCGGTGAATTTTCAAATTGATGACAGCGGCGAAGGCACGCGGTTTATCATCGCCGAAACTCCGGTATTCGTGTCGGACAATCTGTTGTCGTCGGTGGATGGCTACAACGTGTTGAACGCGGGGTTTACCCTGCAAACGCCGCAGGCGCAGGCCGCGCTGGTGTTCGAGGCCGAGCGCTTCGTTTATTGGAAAGGCACCGGATTGATCAGCTCACTGGGGCTATTGGACCCCAGTCAGCCCTTGCCGGGCCGCAACCATGTTGAGCCGGTGAATGGCCTGCAACAGGAGTTTGTGGCGGATGCCAACAACCTGAATGTTTTTAGAGAGATTCCTTTCGCGGACGGGCTGTATGCCAACGCCAAGGCCAACTTGGTGGCGACGACGTTGTTGTTGCAACAGCGAAGTTATCTGGCAGGCGGCTACAATCTGAAATGGAATCCGAAGCTGGATGTCAGCCAGTTCGGCACGCCTCTGGCACCGGGGAACAGTTCGCAGATTGACCGGGTGGAGATCACTTCCAATAACAGTGGCACCATCGAGGTGGTGGACTTTGCCACGGAACGTGCGCGGGACCGGTTTGAACCGGAGCGGACGCTGGACCGGCGCACGTTGCAGAATTCGTTGTTTCCCGGCCAGGAAGCCCTGCGCATGGAGGCGGCAGACCAGAAGCGGCTGAACGCGGGTTTGCGGCAGATGGGCAGTCTGCTAGGACTGTTTCAGAAGCTGCTGCGGGGCGAAGTGTCCGATGGCCTGCAATATCTGCGGTTTGTGCCGGGAGCAAACTTGCCGGACACGCTGCCGGTCGGGACACCGTTGGTCATTGATCCGGCGGGGGCCGGTCAATCCGGCAATGCCACAGCCGTGGCACCCGCCACTGTGGCGAGCGGTTCGACCTACAAATTCGCAGGGGTGACGGTGCGGCACAATGAGCCGACCAACCGTAATTTCGGAGCGCAAACCATCGGGGACAGCTACGCGCGGGTCATGGGTCCGGTATCGGTGAATGGTCCCATCGGATTGTCTGCAACCGGCGGCTCGGACTTTGCCGCCAACGGTGCCTATTTGTCAGCAGGTGGTTCACCTTCAGTGGGTTTGGCAATGGAGGATATTGCCACCAACACCGTTCAATTGATCAAGGTCCGCCTGGGTAGCGGCGGCGGCGGCAGCGGCGACCCGGTGTGGTTGCCATAACCACCACCTTGCGGCGGGGCCAATATTTATGAGCAGCGTAAGCAACCAGATTGCCTACTTGACGGGCGGCGAGAAGCCGACGGCCGAGTGCATGAACCGGCTATTCATGACGCTGGATCGGAAGCTGGGCAAGATGTTGTTTGGGAAAAGCCCCATTCTGGCGCAGACGGCCAATTTCCCGGCGTTCTTGCTGGGGAAGACGTTCTTTTTCACGGGCGGTCATGCGGTGGCCTATTCGCAATCGGTTCCTGGCGCGATCCTGATGCCCGGCAACACGCCGCCAGTGGTGCGGGATTATGTCCATGCGCAATTGACCAGTGCCGTGGCGGCAATCACGCTCTCAGCGGTGACGTGGGATGAAGTGAACAAAATCGCCAAGGTGCCCCGGTTCCCAGCGGTTGCAACCGTGGGCAACCCATCTGCCGGCACCTACCAATACACCACGGCCTATCCAACCGACCCCGGTATCCCCTGCGACTTGGAAACGACTGATACGGCCTACCAGGTGGGATTTCTGGAAAACTCGCTGCAATGCCATTCGCTGATGCACCAAGGAGCCAGCGACGACGCGCCAGTCCCCTATTACATTGCCGAGGCCGGTGCCAAGGCACCCGAAAAACGGTATGATTGGGCGGTGGCGGAGTTGATCCTGGAGGGGCAAACTAGTCTCACCATTCCGGCGGCGTGGGACAAATACAAGTTCTTCCGCATTCACAATCTGAATCCGGCGGTGGCGACTGTGACATTTCAGATGGACGCGACGGCGAAACCGGGAACATTTGTCGTAACCGTGCCGGCGTTTGGGTGCCAGACGGTGCGGCGGGCATCGGTGGCCAGCGGCTATGCGACGAACGGGAATTATTTTTGGTGGGCGCTGGAGGGTGATCCACGTCTGTTCTGGTTTCAGCCTTGCGGGTACGGCCCCGTTGACCAGAACACCAATCGTTGGACGTGGGCATGGGATGGCCGCGTGGCGGACACCCAGCAAAACAACAATCTGGCAAACCCCTACGTCCTGCTCGAATGGATTGCCTACTTTACCCGGGATGTGGATGATTTCCCAGGCCAGAACAATTACGGCATTGCGCCCTGCACCATCCATGCGGGGTTCATCCAGGATTTGACCGTGCAGCAGTCGGAGTATCAGCATTACACGTCGCTTTACGGGAATCCCAGCAACCCGGCGACCTGCTTGGGGGACCTGATCCACCACAAGGGAACCGTCTATGCCATCAAATCCTCCAAAACCCACAATGACGCGGTTTCCGGCAAACCCTGGCTGACGATCATCAAGGGGGCGTTCAACGGGTACGCAACGTTCGTCGCGGACATGGCGGCGCTGGGGGTGACCGTCACCACCAACTCCAATGGGGATTATGAACTATCCAATGCAGACTATACTCATTACGACGTTACGCTGATTCCCATTGGCACCAACTTTTTGAAACAAGGTGAGACGTTGCCGTCCTACGTCACGCTGTCCAGTTCGCCAGATAGAACGTCAGGGCATTACACACTTGAATCGGCGGTGCTGGAGTCGGACCCCACGAACAGTGAATCCGCGCTGGCGAACACGTCGTTGGTCCAGTTGGTTTTTCCGCCTGCCTTTACCTCCACGGCGGACACGCGTCAATGGATTGATCCCTATACCATGACGACGCCCGTGACGGTGACCGGGCCAAACCTGACGAAGCTCACCACGGTGCCACGGTCTGGCACGCCTGCGGCCCTGCACGGGATACACAACGTCACCGTGGCGCAACTGCTGACCTTAAACCTGTGGGGCGACCCAGCGCATAACCCACAATCGGGCGGAGGCCACTACACGATCACTGGGGCACAGTTGTCCTTTGATCCGCAAGGGTTGCTGCTGACGTATAACGAACAATACGACGGCACCCAACCGGGCACGATGTATTCGACCTACTATCAGAATTGGGCGCTGGGTTATGCGACTTCGGTTTTTCCCAAACAAATTCGTTTCCGCCACCACGGATTCGGCTACTTGTCGGACATGCTCGGTGCGGCCACGGTTGGCTATTTTTCGGCGCGCTGCCAGCTTTACCAGGACGGCGGCGGGAACTACCAGAACGACATTTTCAACGCCACGACGCCGGGCAATGATTTCACGTTCGCGAAAACCAACTGCACCAAGGTTGGAGTGCAAGTGCAGACGCACGTTTCCAAAAATGCCGGGAGCGTTTTCAAATGGGGCGGCGGGCGTTTCTGGACGACGAAATACGCCGGGCATCATTTGATTTCAGTCTGGCAGGGACTGCAAAAACCCATGTTCAATGTCGCATCCGTGGCGACGAATGCGGATGGCTCCCAAACCTTCACGCTGGACACGGGCGCAACCATGACGGTCCCGGCCGGTTGGACAGACCCCCGCATGAGCACGGTCTTTTCCACTGGCGGTTTCCAGATTATCACCACTGAAAGCGCGTCTCCGAATCTCTGCATGGTCTTGCTGCCGGAGTTGTATAACATGATTGCGCTCGCGATCAACCAGCTCACGCGGGGGGTTCCCCTCAACTATCGTGCCTTGCGGTTTCTCTTTAGCGGGCATGTTTTTGCGTTTGACCCGGCTGCGCCTATCGGCATGGGCATGGGGTACATCGGGGAAAATCCGGCGCTGACCGGTTACAGTTCATTTGTGAATTCGCCCCTGCCCATTCCTGCGACCACGTTCACGACGTTCGACCAAGACAGCGTCTTTGACCAGTTTTGCGCGGCACAAGGGATCCCGGTTTATACTTCCGCCGATTTTCCCCAGCAGGATTTGTTCACCAAGCAAACCACGCCGCTCGTGATGGTGGACACAGTCAACGTCAGCGTTGTCAGCAGCACGTTCGACTGGGGCACAGGCGCGACGACCAGCGGCGGGGGAATAGATGGCCCGAACGCGAATTGGAGCGCCGTCCTGAGCGTGCTGGGCGATACAGAGCTATTGTCCAGCAAGTCCTTGGCGCAGGGCATGGCAACAGGGTCCAATTGTCTCGGCACGTTCAATCCAAACCAAATTCGCACGGTCTCATCATCACGCCCCGGCCTGCCAGACGAACAGACGTACTGGCCAGTCTTCCCAGACGGTGCTCAGCCGTGGCAATACATGGTATGCTCGGAGACCATGACCCAGGACACAGCGACGGCAATGGGTGTTACCCTCCCAAATCTGACGAAGGGCGACATTGTCTTGGCGGATGGCAGCATCCATTGGGTTTTCGGTCAGGCTCAGGGCACGACCAACGGACGCAATTCCTACTTCGTGAGCGAGGCTATGCTACCCGCCGGCGGCACGGTCAACCTGATTTCCGGCTATCAGTATTTCCGTTGGGTCAAGCTGGCCGATGCTGAAAAGTTTTTACTGCAATTCGGGCTGGCATTCAGCTTCGAGGAAGTGGCCATTCCGCTCACACTGGATTACTTCGAGGACGCCTGCAAATTGACCAATACCAATTGTTGCAAAAACCTGGCCGGCTCCTATGCCATCCACACCTCCGGCCCGGTGGGCAGCAATCCGCTATCAGCTTTCAACGGCCTGACGGCGCAGGCCGGACGCGTGATCACTCTGGGCGGCAACGATGGCAGCGGGGTGTATCAGCCTTGGGGGACGTGGCTCGGATTTTATGTGGACACCCACACAGATGGCGCGCTGTCGTGGGCGCTCAAGGCGCAATGGAAAATGCGCAATCCGGGTGCTTATGGCCCGGCCACATACTACGCGCCTCTGCCGGTCACCAACATCAATGCGCGGGTGACTGCCAGCCAGCTTTTTCGCGTCGTGCAATTCAGCGCGTCGCTGGGCATGGATGTCTATTATACCAGCAGCGCACGATACAATCCGCCACCAAATTATCCATTCTGGCAGGGGGTTCTGTTTGGTGAATGGGGCGATCCGCGCCCGGTCGCGCCCAATATATCCGCCGGTCTGGACGGCGGCGGTTGCTGCAATGTCAATGCAGGACAGCAGCCGACCGCTGGAAACGTGTCATTCATCTGCTCGGTTTTCACGGTGCCGTCTGGTGATGCCGGGTATGGCCCCAATGCCGCCTTCGGACGTGTGCAGGGTTATCAGGGCGACGGCATCCAGGATCAATGGGACGCTTACGCCGTCCACACCTATGGCGCTCCCCGCATGTTCAATGTGCAGTTGATCGGTCAAAATTCCTGGCTGCGCACCGTGGATGGCTGGAACACGCCGGATGCAATGTTCAAGTGCAACGGCTACTCGAACATCGCGCAAGGCGGCCTTGGATCGCTGCCCTTCACGACGCTGGCAGCCCCGGCCAATGTGACGTTGAGCGCGCCGCAGTTCACCAGTTCCACGCCCAATGGCGGCGTTGAAACCAACATGGTTTTGACGGCCCCGGCGCAACAGCGGTTCACGGCGCTGTTCAACCTGGCCCGGCTGGCTATTGACCTCTCGACAATCTATGTGGCGGATGCGAACGGCCAGAACATCGCCAACGAGCAAAATATCGCCGATGGCGACAATATCGCAGACTGACTCCAAACCAAGAATACATAATGAAAAATAGAACATCCATCGTGGCCCTGTGCCTAAAGATTGGGTCCAGCGTCACGCTGGTAATTGGGTCCAGCGTTACGCTGGTGGCGCAACTGGCCAATATCAACGTCGGCACCGGCGCAAAGACTCAGGACGGTGACACCGTGCGCACCGGGTTCATCAAGGCGAATAACAATTTCACCTGGATCGGGGGCCAGCTTGACACGCTGAACAGTGAATATGCCGGAATGGGTTCGGCATTCGACCCCATTGGTTTGGGCTATGCGATTGGCATGGCTTGCACCAATTACACATTTTACGCCGTCGGCACCAATACCGTTGCCTGGCTCGGCTGCCTGAATCTGGAGAGCAACGTCTTGCAAAGCGACATCACGGCGTTGACCAATAATGTGGACAGCCTTTGGTCGGTCTTGCATGGCTCAACCCTGCTGCACCCCGGCGCGATCATGCAGTTTGACCAGCAGGTCGCCAATCCGTATGCCTTCCAAATCTATTCCGATGGAAGCGGCAATCTGACCGTGAACGGCAGTCTGCACGCGTCCTATCTTTCGGACTCGTATGACAGTCCGCCAGTGCCGGGTTATGTCGCGACGTCGCAAGGGACGGATGGCACCTGGCAATGGCAGGCATTGCCCGTGTTCCCGACCACGTTGAACTTGGATTCTGGCAACATCAGCAGCGATGGCAGCGGCAATGCCTATTTTGTCAGCATCCAGGCGCAACAACTCAAAGACACGGGCGGCGGCATTGGAAACAACGGGGATTATCCCAAGGCCAACGGCTCCGGCGGTTGGAGTTGGACTGCGTGGCCTGCGACATTGAGTTATGACAATGGAGCGATCACCAGTGATGGCGGTGGGAATGTGACTGCCGTCAGCGTCAGGGCCGGTTTATCCGACGGGAATGGTTCCACGGGCAATAGCGGCTATGCGCCGGTGGCCAATGGCAGCGGCGGTTGGACTTGGGCTCCGGGCGATGTGGTGCAGGACAGCGGTGGTAATGGCGGAACCTGCCTGCAACTCAAAGCCAGTGATAACGGCGCGCCTATGTATTTGCATGTGGATGCGAATGGAGCGATTACGGTAACTGGACGCCCATGAATGCGTGGCACGATAATTGAACAAACAAATCCAAAAAAGAAAACAATGAAAAACTACGGCCCTTGGAAGTTTAACAGCAAGAATCTCACATTAACCCACGAAAATGGATACGAAATTGACGTTGAGAGTTGGACAACATCAGCAGAGGTGTTGGATTGGATATTCCAAATCCACTCAAAAACATGGAATAATGCGGACACCATGCAGGGGTTAATTTTGGCAATTGAGGAAATAATCGATCCGCAGGCCAATCTTTGCTCATTCGGAACAGAGCAAGGTCCAATTGTCGTTAGCAAGGTAAGCAAGGCGGCAATCAGGCACAACCTCGTCAGCGCTCCAAGTTGATGTCGAATGCCTATGCTATTTCCATCCGGCATTTCTGGTCCAACTGGTAGCAAATGCGTCTGGTCATTTCCGGATCGAGAGCGTCGCCCTTGGAATCATGTATCCGGGTGATTTCCTTCGGATTGAGCACTCTAACGTTTTCCGGTGGAGCGGTGCGTTCAATCCACCATCCCGGAAGCGTCAGAATAGGCGATACTTTAACGGACTGTCCCACCGCCTTGGTCAACCAATTCGACAAGGTGGCGGCATTGTTTCTGGCCTGTTCAACGTCTTTGGTCTCTTCTCCCCATGGCCAGCGAAGCGATGTCCCATTGAAGAGCACCTTGAATTCCTTGTCCCCGGAGTCATTCACCGGCTTGCGGCGGGTCTTGGTTTCAACCACGAATACTCCCGATCTGCCGACTAAAACATGGTCCATATTGAAGCCGTCAAAAGGCAAATCATGGTAAATCTCGAAGCCGTGGGCGATCAACCGGGTCAGTTCCTCGCCAACGTAACGCTCGCCGTCAAATCCAAGTCGATATGTTCTAAAGTCTTCCACCAACCGGCTGAATCCGGGCATTAAAGACAGGGTCCATACCAGGGAAATCGTTAGCAAGACCAGGCAGGCAATCAGACCGTGCAGCCTTAATACAAAGGTCAGGCAAGCCAATCCCATCGGCACGGAGATCAAGAGCATGATCTTGTCATTAATCTGTTCATTCAATGACTCAATTTTCAGGCG
>Ga0302320_10030822_pt1 | contig 10200 bp, 9 predicted proteins | sample Bog_T0_3_FD_202130 | JGI IMG/M metagenome (GOLD analysis project Ga0302320, IMG submission 202130) | Peat permafrost microbial communities from Stordalen Mire near Abisko, Sweden - Bog_T0_3 | ecosystem: Environmental > Terrestrial > Soil > Wetlands > Peat | place: Sweden: Abisko, Stordalen Mire...
GAGCTCAGGACCAAATCGATCTGAAATCATAGGGATGCGATCTTGAGAGGGATGGCTCTCAACCGGTCGCTCTTGGCGGTGTTCCCCGAGGCGGCGATCTTTCGCATCGACCACTACCTCGGCAAGGAGCCGGTGCAGAATCTGCTCTACTTCCGGTTCAGCAACTCGCTGTTCGAGCCGATTTGGAACCGCAACTACATCGACAGCGTGCAGATCACCATGGCCGAGAGCTTCGGTGTCGAAGGGCGCGGGAGCTTCTACGATCAAGTCGGCGCTGTTCGGGATGTCATCGAGAACCACCTGCTGCAAGTGATGGCTTCTCTGGCGATGGACGCTCCGTCAGGTAGTCATTCCGAGACGATCCGTGACGAGAAGGCGCGCGTGTTCGAGGCGATCGCGCCAGTGGATCCGAAGAACGTCGTACGCGGGCAGTTCCATGGCTATCGCGACGAGCCGGGGGTCCAGCCGCATTCCCAAGTGGAGACGTTCGCCGCTGTGCGACTCGAGATCGACAACTGGCGCTGGGCGGGGGTGCCGTTCTACATCCGCGCTGGCAAGTGCCTCCCGGTCACCTGCACCGAAGTTTTCGTGGCATTCAAAGCGCCGCCATCCTCGGCCTTCGGTGAGCAATGGGAGCGGCCGAACTACGTGCGCTTCCGGCTCGGCCCCGACGTAGCCATCGCCCTGGGTGTCCGCTCGAAGACGCCGGGCGAGGCCATGGCGGGACAGGCAGTAGAGCTCCTCGCGACGCACGGAATCCGCGATGAGATGGAGGCCTACGAGCGCCTTCTCGGCGACGCCATGAAGGGCGACCCGACCATGTTCGCGCGCGAGGACGCCGTGGAGGCGGAGTGGCGGATCGTCAGCCCAATCTTGAGCAGCAGTACTGCGCCTCAAGAGTACGACCCGGGGACGTGGGGGCCGGCCGAAGCCGACCGCCTCATCGATCATTCTGGCGGCTGGCACAAGCCGCAGCCCGCTTCGGCTGCGAGATCGCCGTGAAACGCTTCGTCGTGTTGAGGGGTGAGACGGCGACCCGCTCGTCGTGTGCGATGCGTCGCTCGCGTCGTCTGGCTCACGATGGCGGCCGCCTCGCCCCTCTCCATGACTCTCAGGTGATGAATGTCTTGCGTCGAGGACGCGAAGAAAGGCCCCATGTGTGGCGCTTCGGATACCTCGTGGGCAGCTATCCAGAGACGCACCGGGGCCTGGAGGCCCGCGAGAGGACTTGTGAAGGCGGTGGCGGTTCGGAAGATGCAGGGTTCGGGGGCGGCGAACATGCAGCAGATCCGTAGCGTCGTGGCCGTCGGACAATGAAACCAGCCGAGGGCGGGGCGGCGCTCCTCACCCTCGTCGCTGCGATCACAGGTGGCCCGGTTGCCCAGAGCGCACCGCCGAGCGGGCACGAAGCGTCGCCCGAACCCGTCGCGTTGCCGGCTCCCGCGCGCGCGATGTCGCTAGGCGACGCCATCACGTACGCCCGAGCGCATCAGCCCGCGGTCCTGGCAGGAATCGCTCGCGTGGCTGCGCAGAAGGAGGCGGCGAACATCCCGCGCGCTCAGTGGCAGCCCCTCATCGGGGTCAACGCGCAGATCCTCGGGGCGACGGCGAACAACACCACGGCGTCCTACGTGGGCCCCACGTACATGGACATCCCTCGCATCGGCGCGACGCGCGCGGTGTCGAGCGGCACGTGGCAGCCCTACGCCTCCACCTTCGTGGGCGCCGGAGTGACGCAGGAGGCGTTCGACTTTGGCCGAATCGCGGCTCAGACGGCCGCGGCCGACGCCCGCGTCGACGTAGAGAGGCAAACGGCTGCCAATGCGCTTCTCGACGTCACCTACAGCGTGGAGGAGGCTTACTTCGCGGCCCTCGCTGCAAAGGCCGTCCTGAAGGCTTCGGAGGATTCCTACACCCGGGCGAAGGCTCACCGGGACCTCGCGAAGTCTGGGGTCGACGCGGGCATGCGTTCTCCCATCGAGCTCACGCGCGCCGAGGCGGACCTCGCCCGCTTCGACGCTGGACGTATCAAGGCGCGAGGCGGCCTCGAGACAGCGCAGGCGGTATACGCCGCTGCCGTTGGGGTGCCTGACGCCTCGCTCGACGTGGCGGGGACACCTTCTACACCCCTCGACCTCCCCGCCTTAAACGACGCGATTGCCCAGGCCGGGGCGCGCGACCCCCGCATCCTTGGCGCAATCGCGCAGCTCCGCACGCAGGAAGACCAGACTCGCGCCATTCGTGCCGAGACACGACCCGATCTCTCGCTCACGGGAACGATCTCTGGCCGCGCTGGGGGGGCGCCACCCTCCTCAGGCGATTCCTCTCAGTACGACGGCTGGCTTCCGAACGTCCCAAACTGGGACGTCGGCGCGGTATTTTCGTGGCCGCTATTCGATCCCGTCGTGCACGCCCACGCGGAGGCTTCGCACGCTGCCGAGCAGGTTCGCCGCGAAGAGCTGAATCAGGCCCGCTTCGAGGAGGTCGCTGCGATCCGGGAAGCTTACGTCGGCGTCGTGGTCGCACGACGGGCACTCCCCGCCCTTCAGCGGTCGCTCGACGCTGCACGTGCGAACTGGGCGCAGGCGGACGCTCGCTTCCGCGCTGGCCTTGGCACCGCCGTCGAGCTCGCGGATGCAGAGGCACTGCTCGCCGATGGCGAGATCAACCTCGCGCTGGGCGTGTTCGATGTGGCGCGTACGCGCGCCGTTTTCGGAAGAACGGTTGCGGAGGCCATCTGAATGGAACCACGATCATGACAACGATCCTTGTCGCCCTTGATGGGTCCCCTCGCGCTCGCGGGGTCTTCGACGCGGCCGCGACGCTTGCGCGTCCGCTGCGAGCGCGCCTGGTCCTCTATCGTGCGCTTGTCATTCCGCCGGACTTCTCGGCGCCGGGCGAAGCGAAGGGCCCGGATGAGCTCCCCAAGTACCTGGAGAAGGAGGCGAACGCGGAATTTCTCGCACTGAAGATGCGGGCCCCTGATGTGCCGTGCGAGGTCCGGATCGATGAGACCGATCAGCCCTGGCGGGCGATCGTGGCTGCGGGGGACGCGGTGAACGCCGACCTCATCGTCCTCGGGAGCCATGGGTTCCATGGTTGGGACCACATGCTCGGGACCACGGCCGGCAAGGTCGCGAACCGCGCGCACCGCAACGTGATGATCATTCACGAGTCTGACGGCTCGGGAGCCACGCGCGACGGGGTTGCGCAGTGATGCATGCGGAATGCTCGTTGCAGGTCCGCTCAGCATGAGCCGTGTCCTTCGAATCGTGCCCTTGCTTGTCGCCACCGGGTGCGCCCCTCAGTACGCGTACGTACCGACGACCAACGCGACCGCGACCGTTCAGGGTAGAGTCGCCGCCGAATATCCGATTCCGCCGAGCGGACCGCAGGGTGACGTGCGAATCGCATCGTATGGCATGACGGAGGTGACCCCTCAAAGCGCGCCCCGCGAGATTCTTCGCGCGCTTCATCTGCGTGTCGTCTTGGCCGACAACGGCGCTTCACCTTGGACCTTCGACACCCGCGAGCAGCGCATCGAGCTCGTTGGTGGCGGCGTCGTCGCACCCGCGTTTGCCTCCGCGAATGCCGGGGTACCGCCCCCCGTCGTGACCGTCGATCGAAACGGCAAGCGCATCGTGGACCTCTTCTTCCTGCTACCCGCGGATCTCCAGCACGCCGAGGCGATCCCGGAGTTCGATGCGTTGTGGCGGGTAAATACGGGCGCAGGGATCGTCGCCGAGCGCACGCCCTTCGACCGGCTCGCCGTCGAGCCAGATTACGGGGGATACGACGCCTGGGATTATGGCGGCGAGTACTACTGGGGTGGCCCGTATTGGATGAACCCTGACTTTGCCTCGTTTGGGTACCCGGGTGGCTATCTGGGCGTGGGAGTCTCGATCAACCGGTCCGCTCACTTTTCGCACGGCGGGGGCCGCGGCGAGCGAGGGGGCGGCTTCCATGGAGGGGGCTTCCACGGTGGAGGGGGCCACGGGGGTGGGCATCGCTAGCGACGGCGGCGCGGCGGTCTTCGTGCAAACAAGATCGAAAGAGCGTGGCGGAAATGCGCACAGGCCCGCCCGCCTTTCAGCTGAAGACCGCGAGCGTGAGCTCGGGACTGCATCTTGCTCAGCATGTGGCGACGCCACTCCGGAGACCGCTTGAGATGCAGACGCCGAACGTCACGACCCCGTCGTTCGACGCTCCCAAGACGGACGGTCGTCACCCGCGTCATGCGCCCGCGATCTTCGCCATCAGCGTAGGAGCTGGCGTACTCATCCTCGGCGTTGTGTTGCTCTCCGTCCGGGCTTCCCACGGCGTGAATCATGTCCCGCTCGAAGCTGGCCCGCGTCCGGTGACCGTCGTCCCCGCGCGGAGCGCGCCGTACCGAGACACGCGCACCTATGTGGGCGCCGTGGAGCCGTGGGTCGAGGCGAGCGTCGGTCCCCAATACATCTCCGCCTACGTCGCCACCGTGCTCGTGCGACCGGGCGATACGGTCAAGCGCGGGGACGTCCTGGCAACGCTCGACTGCTCCAATCCTAACGCTGCGACGCGGGCCGTGGAGATGCAAGCGCGAGCCGCGGACGCGCGGGTGCGGGCAGCGGCGGACGAGGCGGCTCGGCTCACGACGATGCTCGACGGCGGCTTCGTCGCGCCGAACGAGGTGGAGCAGAAGAGCGCCGTAAGCATGGCCGAAGCAGCTCAGCTCCTCGAGTCGGAGGCGAACGTCGTCAAGACGTCCCTCGACGTACGCGACTGCGTTCTGCGCGCTCCATTCGATGGGGAGATCGGGACAAGGAGCTTCGACCCGGGAGCGTTCGTCCACCCCGGCGGTGCGATCGTTTCGGTCGTCGATCGCGACACGATGCGCGTGACGGTTGACGCCTCCGAGAAGGACTTCGGCGCTCTCGCCCCCTTGACCATGGTCCGCATCACTATCCTCGCGACGGGAACCGAGCTGTCGGCGCCGATCTCGCGACGGGCTCCCAGGGCCGACCCCAAGACCCGGACGATTCACTTCGAGGTCGATGTGCCGGACCCTGCGAGGCAGTATCCAGCGGGGTCCACCGCCATCGTCCATGTCGAAGTGGGCAGGGCCGTTCCGGCGACCGCGGTGCCCATCTATGCGGCGACCCAGGACGAGGGAAAGGCGAAGCTCTTCGTCGTCGACCATGACGTCGCGCACGCGAAGACTCTGCCTGTAACCGGCGAGGTGGGGGGCTCGGTGTACTTCACTCTCGCGGCCCTTCCCGCGGGGTCGCTGGTCGTCGTCGAGGGGCGCGCGCTCCTTTCGGACGGGGACAGGGTGCTGGCACACGTCGAGGCGGAGCCCGACAGCGGCGCGCCCGAGGACGACGCCGGTGCTGGGACGCGCGGCGGGGGCTACGGGAGGGCGCTGTGACCGGACTCTCGCTCCGCAATCCGCTCGCGAGCCTCATGCTGGGCATCGCGGCCATCGTCTTCGCCATCGTGGTGACGCCCCGCATGTCGATCGATACCTTCCCCGATCTGACGCCGCCCGTGCTCGTCGTCGGAACGCTCGCGCCCGGGTTGGCCGCGAGCGACGTCGAGAAGACCCTGACGTGGCGCATCGAGAAGTATGTGAGCGCGACCCCGGGAGTCGAACACGTCCAGAGCATCTCGCGGAACAACCTGAGCATCGCCTACGTGTGGCTGGCGTGGGGGACCGATTTGAACGGCGCTCAGACGCTCGTGCAGCAGCAGGTCCAGTTTGCGATGGCGGCTGTCCCGAAGTCACTCGGCGTGATTCCGCCGTTCGTCCTCCAGTTCGACCCGACGAATGCACCCGTGCTCCAGGTGACCGTTTCGGGCGGCGGACTCACGGGACCGCAGCTCTACGACTACGCGATGAACTACATCGAGCCCCTCCTCGAGGGCATTCAAGGCGTGGCGAGCGCAGCGCCGAACGGCGGAACGCAGCGGCAGATCAACGTCATCGTCGATCGCGCCGCCGCCCAGTCGCGCGGCGTCACGGCGGAAGACATCTCCGCCGCCGTCGCGCAGTCGAACGCGCTCCTCCCCTCGGGAGAGTTCATTTCTCCCGCCTTCGACGCGAACGTCTATACCGACGCGGTCCCGCTCCGCGTGAAGACGATCGGCGACGCGCTCGTGAAGAACGTCAACGGGAGCCCGGTATACATCCGCGACGTCGCGAGGGTGGAGGACGGGGGAGCCGCATCGACGCAGACCGTGTCGGTGAACGGGGAGAACGCGATCTACCTGAACATCCTCCGCGTACCCGGAGGGAATACGCTCCAGATCGTCGAGAAGGCGAAGAGGGTGATCGCGGGGCTGCAGAACCTTCCGGCAGGGATGGTGGTGAAGCCCGTGTTCGACGAATCGACGTACGTGAAGACCGCGTATTCAGGGCTCAAGCGCGAGGTTTGTCAGGCGCTCGTCCTCATCGCGCTCGTCATTCTTCTGTTTCTCCAGAGCTTGCGCGGCACGCTCATCGTCGCGGTCGCGATCCCGCTCGCGTTCGCGATCACGCTCATCGCTCTCTACGCGACGGGTGAGACGCTGAACGCATTCACGCTCGGCGGGCTGACGCTCGCGATGGGTCGACTCGTCGACGACGCCGTCGTCGTGCTCGAGTCCATCCACCGGCATCAGAAGGAAGGAATGGATCGCTTCCGCGCGGCGCTCGAGGGCACGAACGCGGTCGCCTTGCCCGTCCTCGCCTCCACCCTGACCACGATCGCGGTCCTTCTCCCGGTGCTCCTCCTCGCCGGACTCGCGAAGAAGCTCTTCGCGCCGCTCGCTCTCACGGTCGCGGTCGCGATGATCGCTTCGTACTTTGTGAGCATGTTCGTGACGCCGGTGGCGGCGCGCTACTTCCTCAGCGAGAAGGAGCCGCGCGGGATCGGTGCCTGGGTCGGCTTGCACATCGATCGCGTCGCAGACTGGTACGCGGGCACGTTGCGGCACGCGCTTGCGGCGCGTTGGTGGATTGTGGCGGCGTCCGCGCTCGTGACGATCACGGCGGGGTGGGCGGCCACCCGCCTGCCGAGCACGTTCTTCCCGGAGATCGACGAGTCGATGGAGCGCGTCTACGTCCGGTTTTCGCCGGGCATTTCGCTGCACGAGGCGAACGCGCGGATCCAGGCCATGGGGAAGATGCTCGCAACCGAGCTCCCGAAGGGCGACGTGACGCTCGTCCTGACGAACGAGGGGTCCCCGGAGAACGCGCGGAGCGCGATGACGAGCGCGAACGACGGGCCGCACATGGGCTTCATACGCGTCGCGCTGACGGAGCCCGAGCAGCGAAAGCACTCGCAGCAGGAGGTCGCCGACCGGATGCGCGCACTCTTGACGGAGCGTTTTCCGGGGGTCGAGTTCCTTCAATGGCCCGGCGGTCTCGTCGCGAGCGTCTTTTCGAACGGTTACTACGCGCCGATCGCCGTGGAGCTTCAGAACGACAATCTCAAGGCGCTCGAGGAGCAGGGCAAGACCGTGGCGGAGGTCGCGCGCACCGTCGGTGGTGTTCGCGACGTCCGCGTCGAGCTCCAGACGGACTACCCCGAGATCCACGTGAACACCGTTCGCGATCAGGCCGGGATGGTCGGCGTCACCTCGAGGCAGGCTGCGCAGACGACGCTGGACGCGACACTCGGGAACATCAACACCCCCAGCGTCTGGATCGACCCACACAACGGGCAGGCGTACTACGTCATCACCTACTACGACGAGAGGGACGTCGCCGACCTGAACGCCCTCGCCCAGATACCCGCGCTCGTGACGCCCGAGGCCAGGCCCGTCACCCTCGGCGCCTACGCCGACATCGTGCGCGCCGCGGGGCCGATCGCCATCGAGCGCGACCACATGACGCGCGTGACCGAGGTGTACATGGCGACCGAGAGACGCGATATCGGGAGCGCCTCGGACGAGCTCGCCCAGAAGCTCGCCGCGGACCCCAAGACGAGCGGCCTGAAGTGGCGCTGGGTTGGCGAGATGGACCTGATGAAGACGACGTTCGCGGGGCTCGGACCAGCGCTGGGCCTCGCCGTGATGGTCGTCTTCATGATCATGACGATTCAGTTCAAGTCGATCCGGCTTCCGCTCGTGATGCTCTTCGCGATTCCGGTATCCCTCATCGGGATCGTGCTCGCGCTGATGGCCGCGGGCCAAGGACTCTCGGTCATCGCGCTCATGGGGATCTTGATGGTCATCGGGATCGCGGTCTCGAACGGGATTCTGCTCGTCGACGAAGCGAGCCGCCGCCTGAACGCCGGGGCGTCAAAGCTCGATGCCGTCGTGGAGGCCGCCCGGATCCGGTTCATTCCGATCGCGATGACGAGCCTCGCGACCGTCATCGGGCTGGTGCCGACGGCGACCGGCCTCGAGCGCGGAACGGAGGCGAACCAGCCGCTTGCGCTCACGGTCGTCGGAGGGCTGACGTCCTCGACGCTGCTCTCCCTCTTCCTCGTACCCGCGATGTTCACTCTCATCGCGAAGCGCGCGGCACCGGTCGAGGCACCGGCGAACGTCCCGGCGCCGAACCCCGTGCCATCCACCTAGGTGGCTCCGTGCGGCAGGCCCCGGGGGCATCGGTCGGATCGAGTCCGAGGGATTCGCGCAGGGACTGTCGCACGTGCGACTCGAGCTGACCGACGACGTGCAGATAGGTCGCGAGCGGCTCGTCTGCGATCTTTCCCACGCTGTGGAGGAAGTCGACGGTAGCGCCATCGATGCGGTGGCGCGCGGCCCTCGCATGGGAGAGGGCATTTTGCTCGAAGTCGGGCTGGGTACCCGACGACGATCCACCTCTCGCTTGGCGAGCTCGCGCGGCATGGCGGTGACACGGGACCGCATCGTGACGGGGGGGGCATCGGGTACGTACAGGACGGGGACGCGCTCGTGGTGCGTGAACCCGAGGCGGCGAGCGAGAGTCGGTGGGTATCCTTCCTGCGAACCCACGACCTGCGGAGCTCGAGCGTGCTCGCGCACATCCGCCGGGCGACGCGGGGGCCGCGCATGCTCCGCAACACGCAACCCTTCGCCCGCGAGCTCGGGGGGCGCGTCCATCTCTTCAAGCACAATGGAATGCTGCCGAAGATCGAGGACGACGCGAGCTTGCCCGCGCGCCGCTTTCGGCGCGTCGGGGACACGGATTCGGAGCACGCGTGCTGTGCCCTTCTCGATCGCCTCGCGCCCCTCTGGGAGCACGGGGTCCCGAGCCTCGAGGATCGTCTCGCCGTGATCGCCCAATTCGCGCGCGAGGTTCGGGTGCTCGGGCCGGCGAACTTCATCTACACCGATGGCGACGCGACCTTCGCCCACGGGCACCGCCGCAAAGACGACACGGGGCAGATCCGACCCCCGGGCCTGCACGTGCTTTGTCGGAGCTGTGCCGCCGGCTCGGAGGGACTCCCGCTCGCAGGCATCTCGACCGCGCGCGAGGAGCAGCAGGAAGTGGCGCTCGTCGCGAGCGTTCCGCTCAGTCGGGAGCGCTGGGAGCCCGTAACGGAGGGCGAGATCGTCGTGCTCCGCGAGGGGCGAGTTGTCCGTCGCGTACGACGGTGACGATACTTGAGCCGCCCCGGCTCCACGTCGTAGAAACGACGGATGGGGAGACAGACAGCCGTCGTGCTCTACGTGTTTGCGCTGGTAGCCGTCGTGGTCGGCGTGGACGTGCTGTTTTTCAGGAACCGGTTCTGGGAGCGGCTGATGGTGAACGTCGGGGTCGTGCTGGTGTTCGGAGCGTTCTATCTGAGGTTCCTAAAACGTCCTTGAGCGTAGCCGCCGCAATGCGGCTTACCCAGGGTGAGGGTCGAGGGCGATCGAGTGACGCTGGCCACGCGACGCGCCGTCTTCGTCAGGGGGCTGTTCAGTGCGACGGCGCAAGGTCTCGAAAGGAATCAGGGTCGAACGGCCGGGCTGATCCAAAAGCGGCCGTTCGGGCGCGTCGTCCGCGCGGCGCGCGCGGGCGAGTTCTCCACGGTGAGGCGCTAATGTCTTCGATCGACGGTCCTGCTGTCGTGACGCGAGTCGCGCTCGGTTTCATGATCGTCAGCAACATCTTCACGATCGTCGGTTACTTCGTACGCGAGCGGTTCTGGGCGCGCATCCGGTGGGGCCTAGAACCGAAAGGGACGTGATCCGGCTCATGACGCAGAGCGTGTGGACGTCGGGACCGCCCCCGCGTTGACGTCGTAGCCCCGGGAACACATCCGC
>Ga0302320_10030823_pt1 | contig 10200 bp, 4 predicted proteins | sample Bog_T0_3_FD_202130 | JGI IMG/M metagenome (GOLD analysis project Ga0302320, IMG submission 202130) | Peat permafrost microbial communities from Stordalen Mire near Abisko, Sweden - Bog_T0_3 | ecosystem: Environmental > Terrestrial > Soil > Wetlands > Peat | place: Sweden: Abisko, Stordalen Mire...
CAAGGTTTCCAAGAATAGGGAACGCGCATACGACCAATCTGTAGAGCGCTCATCACGCGCTTGCGGATTTCCTCCTCGCCCCAATGATGAAACGCTTGTTGGGAGCACAGCAAGTCCAACGTCGTAAGCACGCATAGCTTTCGATAATCGCGCCCGACGATTCTCAAAGCCTTCCGCTCGTCGATGGCGGCAAAACCGTGCTCCAACGAACACACAATCGTGGCAGCTTCACCGTCGCCCAAGTCGTCTGGACTAGGCGCTCCTACCAGCCGGATGAAATGCTCCATTTGCTTTTCGCCGAGGGTGGATATGCTCAACGCTCCAGTTGCTACCAATTGCTTGAGGAGGCCCGTTGGATCCGAACCATCTCGCGGATCGCGACGTAGCTCACTCACCACGAAGCTCTCGACAGAAAGCGGCCGTCCCAACGCCAAGCCCATCTCGGCAATGGAATCGGCGGCGATCAGATTGATTAGGACGCTCGTATCCAAAAAAATCGGAGAGGCGCCCGGGCTAAGTTGCGAGAGGGATTGCATCGTCAATTTGACCTGACTGAAAGCTGTCCAGTTGCTTCCGCAGTTCCACACGATCGAGCATCAGCATTTCCGCAAGTTGTCCCTCCGAGAGCAAACCTCCACGATAAGCCTCGCTCGCCATTAACATCAGGCGGGAAGGAGTCGATAAGAGGGGAGCCGACGAAAGACCAAGGGCGACCTTGGAACTCTCAATTGCTAATCCCCGGTCGCGCAATGAATCAAAGGTTCCTTGAGGCAAAAGTTTCAGCGATTCCAACCTGCGGGCCAAAGACTCGACTGAAACCCGAAAGTAATTGGCGATTAAAAACAAATACCTTGGGGTGAATTTTCCCGTGGAGATGGTCACCTCTTGAAATTTTCGTCGGATGGCCACGGCGGGCATTAGAAATGCGACGGCAAACAACGTGACGAAGCGTTCTTCTCGCGCCGACTCGACATCGTCGGAAACCAAGTCAGGTTGCGAGCGAGTACAGAGGAAGTGCCCAAGTTCGTGCAGAATCGTGAGGACTTGGCGTTCCTCGGGATGTCTGGAGTTGATCAACATGCAAGCGCCAATTGCCGAGTCAAAGGCGAAGACTCCCGAAATACTTGAATGGAGTGGCCGAAAAAATATGCGGATGCCCAATTCAATCTCAATCAGGCTGACAATGTCGCCAACGGGCGATAGTCCCAATCCCAATCGGTGTCGTAGATCGAGAGCGATGTCCTCAGCCTGTTCTTCCAAATTGCCCGGTTGAATGGGACGCTCTTGCGGGTAATGCACGTGCTGCTTGCGGTTCAACCTCGCCTCTATTTCAACGGAAGCACTGGCCAGGCGGTTAAGTAGCCGGATAGCCTCCTCCGCGGGCTTATTCAGTTTACTGTCCAACCTGCGAAACTTTGCAGTCAGATCAACATGCACCGCCGTATCGCGGAGCAATTCATTGATTGAGGTCTTAAGTACCGCCGCCAGCCGACGAAGCTCATCGGCGCGAATTTTACGCTGTCCTTGCTCGACCGCGACCAAAGTCGGTCGCGAAATCTCGATCGCCTTAGCCGCTTCCTCTTGCGTCAGACCGGCATTTGAACGCGCAATTCGCAGGCGTTCACCAATTTTTAGCGGATCAATCGAATCTAGGGTACTCATACTTGTCCAATCTGCTGATTAATCCACGAACCCGCGCCCAAGTCTTTGACGTATGCGCGCCATTCCTTCCGATGTGCGTGAACCAATCGCACCACGGGATTCTCAGTCCTGGCATGTTGTTTGCCCGATTCGCTTCCGACATCCGCCAACGCTCTCAAGAATTTGGAATCATCACTCGGGAGGTCGGCTTGAGACGCAAGCTCCTCCATGGCGAGAACCGCGTGCACCGCAATGTCACGGTCGTTATCGCTCACCGAGCGCCCAGCGTCGGAACAAAGGACTTTCTCGAGGATGGACGCGGACAAATCTTCAAAATAGTAAGTTGAGGTGGGCTCCGTGAAGCCTGCACTGAACAGAGACATCCGACGCAAAAGACAACCGGAGCAGAGGCCGCATTGGAGACGTTTGTGCCTCGCCGTAGGAGTCACGCGCTGATCCCGAGAACAGGAGGAGGTATTATCCCATCCTTGCTCAAGTCCATTCGTGCGCAACAGGCTCAAGACTTCACCCTTGGTCCGCCAAAGTTGAGGGTGCCGAATCTCAATCGGCTTGCCCCAGAAGGCGCGGAAGAATTCGGACATGAGCCGACTGAATTTTGGATGTGAACCACGATGAGGAGATTCCTGCCCTACTGGAACTAACGACGGCCCGAGCGACCCTTGGCCCGCCTCGGGAATCACGATGAAATCGGCATCAGCCATCGCCGCGGCAAGTCCGGCCAGAGTCGAAAACATAAAGCTTCGCGTCCGAAACGTCTGTTCTGGATGAGACCCAGCCGCCAACGACACGGGCACCGAAACGCGCCGGTACCGAATTCCGTTTTCCGTAACCCAATCGCGTCCGCCAGCAAGACCACGGTTCCACGCCGTTAGCCGAATAGCCGATACTCCTGGGTTCTCCTTGGAAAGTAGGCGGGATTGGCTAAACGAATCGAGTCCGTTGCTAAAGGGCATGACAACGAATTTTCCTTTTCCCAACGCAAATTCTGCCTGCTTGAGTTTCCCGCTTCGCGCGGTCTTCTTCACAAACTCAAACGTCCAAGCGTCTCCCGTCAGAAAGTGAAGAGCATCCGCCAGAGACGTCCTGAGTGCGTACCCGTTCCAAAATTCTGGATGCTTGACCGGCATCACGATGTGAAGATTTCTGCGCCAACCACGGGCGACCAAGCGCCGCACACTTCGGTCAGCAAAAGCGACAACCCCTGCCAACGACACGAGATCCTCCTCCTTTTCGGAAAGTTGTTTGAAGCAAAACAGCTCCAACGTCGCCGCATCGATTTTCACATCGTGACCTAGACGGCACAACAGTTCACCGGCCTTGGCATTCCCAGATTTGCCGGGGGAAGCAGCACGAACGCGCGTAATCATTTCGTTTTCATCCCCCACCTCGTAAGTCTTCGTCCAAGGAAACGCCCCTTTTCTGTCTGTGCAGTCTGGAGACCCTGCCATCGTTTTCCAAAATGTCTCGCGCTAGGTCCGGCACCGAAATTTGATTCAGGGAGTTTCCTACGGCTTGGTTGCACTCGGAGGCGCCTTTCCCTCCCGCTTTCAGCACATGTCCGCGGATCGCCCTTTTTTGCGAGTCCTTACGCTCTCCGATCACCCCGGCCAACTCCTCGCCTAGCACGTTCAAATCTACTTTCCCCTTCTGGGCGCGAAGTTGGACCCGCTCGACAAGTTGCTGATCCATGACGCTACCGCTCTGCCCGGCAGCCCGTAGACCATCCAAGTTTTCTCGAAACAGATCGGTCTTTGGCGAAGTGCATCGATCCTTCAGGTCCTTTATGAGGGCTGGCGATAACTCCCTAGCGCAATCGCTTACCAGAGCCGCCCGAGCACTTGCGGCCGCCCGTTCCTGCCGGTCCGCTTCGCGAGCACAGTGGCGAAGAAAGCTCTTCCAAGCCCGGTTCACAGGTGCCGATTTATGAATGTCATCCCGCACGACCACACTCTATTTCGAGGTAGCGACAATGTCAAATATTCTTAGTCGTTTTATCTGACATTGTCCGACTCTGGAGTGATTATGTGGTGATAACCTTGTTTTGATCAGGATCACAATCGAACGTCACCAGACTGATATCGGACAGTCTAGTGATGACATTTGGACGCACACATTTAACGTCGGGTTGTGCGTCTCAAACGACAACGATCCGTAAGGCTACATCGGCAGGACAGGGTAAGAAGCCTACGCACTACAAAGGATCGCAAAGTGTTGAGGGATGGCACTTATCGCGGGGCGCCTTATTCATTCGACCTGGACCCCCAATCTTTATGAGTACTCGGTTTTTTACGAACCTTGGCGAACAAACTCTTTTCAAGAAGTTTCGCGGAGTCTTTGAAAACAATTCCGATATCGAGTGTTTCGATGCCTTGGTCGGCTATCTCCGCTCATCTGGGTACTTTGCACTCCGCCCTTACCTGGAAAAAGTCCCGAAGATTCGCATCCTCGTCGGCATCAATGTGGATGCCATCATGGCGGATTATCATCGACGTGGCCTGCTTTTCCTGGCCGATCCGACCAAGGCGCTTGACGAGTTCCGCAGTTGGCTGCGCAATGACATCCAAAGCGCCGAGTACAAACGCGAAGTGGAGACGGGAATCATCCAATTCATAGACGACGTTATTTCCAAGAAGATTGAACTACGTGCACATCCCACCAAGCGCCTTCACGCGAAGCTTTATATCTTCCGTCCGCAGGGCTTCAACGAGCATAAGCCCGGCGCGGTAATCACCGGCTCCTCCAACCTTACCGCCTCTGGCATCGGCGTTGAGGAATACGTCAGTAATTACGAGTTTAACGTGGTCCTCCACGACTTTGACGACGTGCAATTTGCTACAGATGAATTCAACCAGCTCTGGACGGAATCTGTTGAAATCCTGCCCAAGTTTCTCACTGAAGTTCGGGAAAGTACCTACCTTGCTGCCGTAGTCACACCCTACGAACTCTATTATAAGCTGCTACTAGAATACTTTGGCCAGAGCATTGATTACGATCCTAACGCCATCACTGACATGCCGGAGGGCTACAAGCGGCTGAGCTATCAGGTGGACGCGGTGACCAGTGGCTTCCGCTTGCTCGAAAAGCATGGCGGCTTTTTCCTCGCGGATGTCGTCGGCTTGGGTAAGACCATGATCGCCACGCTTATTGCCAAGAAGTTCTTTTTCTATAACGGGTTCCCCGAACATCGTTCACATACACTCATCGTCGTGCCGCCCGCAGTGGCGGACAATTGGCGTGAAACCTCTAAGGATCAATTCCGCCTGGACAACTGCGACATCATCACCAACGGAAGCTTGCACAAAGTTAAACGCCCAGAAAAATACGATCTCATCATTGTGGACGAAGCGCACAAGTTCCGCAATGACACCGCCGAGGCATTTGACGAATTGCAGCGCATCTGCAAATCACCAACGCAGCATATACTGCCAGATGGGTCGCGAGCCTCCAAGCGCGTCATTCTTGTGAGCGCCACGCCGCTCAACAATCGACCAGATGACATCCGCAATCTCATTTCGCTTTTTCAGGATTTGAAGGATTCGACGCTGAGCATCGCCAATTTGCAGCACTTCTTCGCCCGCTGTCAGAAAGCTTATCAACAGGCCCATCGTGAGACCGATCCCGAAGTAGCGCGGCAAAAGGTTAAGGGCATATATGAACTGATCCGCACGAAGATCATCTCCGAGGTTACCGTGCGGCGTACTCGCAATGACCTGATGGAGCACGACGATTACAAGCAGGACTTGGCGAATCAGGGCATCATTTTTCCCAAAATCGAACCGCCTCGCAAAATCCTTTACCCGTTGTCGCCCGAGCTTGAGGACCTTTATGACCGCACGATGCTGCTGCTATCGCGTATAGACGGAAGCGGCTTGACCTACAATCGTTACCGCGCCATCGGCTTCTTGAAGCCTGAGAAAAAGCGTAAATACCAGAATGCAGATCGCATCTCCATTCAGCTCGCGGTCATCATGCGCACGCTATTGGTGAAGCGTCTCGATAGCAGCTTCCACGCATTCAAGGAATCGCTCCGTCGTTTTCGGGACGCCACCGGCGTCATGCGCGACATGTTTGCGCGCGGCACGATTTATATCGCGCCCAATCTCAACGTGACTGAGTTTCTCATGGAAGACCGTGAGGAGGAACTCATTGCCAAGATTGCCGAGCGCCAACCAACCGACCCGACTATTGAAATTTGCTCACCATCGGATTTTGAGGACGGCTTTAAAGAGGGAGTTGAGTCTGATTGGCAACGGCTCGATGAGCTTTATGCGGAGTGGAAGAACGTAGAGGCCGACCCCAAGCTGGATGAATTCCTGCATTACCTGAAGGCCGAACTTTTTGATCCGAAGATCAATCGCCAGTCCAAGCTGATTGTCTTTTCAGAATCCAAAGAGACAACCGTCTATCTGTTGGGCAAGTTAGCGCAGGCGGGCTACAAACGGGTACTCACGGTCAGCTCGGAGAATCGTTCGGAACGGATGCCGCTCGTGCGTGCGAATTTTGACGCCAACTTTAAGGAACAGGCGAACGACTACGATATTCTGATTGCTACCGAAGTTTTGGCCGAAGGCGTGAACCTCCATCGCGCCAACGTAATTGTTAATTACGACACCCCCTGGAATTCCACACGCCTCATGCAGCGCGTGGGCCGTTTAAACCGCATCGGTTCGGTTGCCCCATTCATCTATATCTACAATTTCTATCCCACGGCCAAAGTGGACGACGACATCGAACTGAAGAAAAAGGCGATCATGAAGTTGCAGGCGTTCCATACGGCGCTGGGTGAGGACAGCCAAATTTACTCCGAAACGGAAGAAGTGGACAATTTCGGTCTTTTTGATCGTTCGGCCGAAGAAGAGGAGCGTGACCAGAGGCTGGCCCTGCTTATGGAATTGCGTCACTTCCGCCAGCAACACCCAGAGGAATTCCGTCGTATCAAGGGTTTGCCGTTGCGTGCCCGCGTCGGTCGCGCCGATCAGCCGCGCGCCGGTAGCACGGTGGCATTCATCCGAAGCCAGCGCCGCGATGCTTTTTATCGCGCTAAGCCCGACGGCACGATGGACGAAATTAGTTTGCTCGAAGCGGCAGATGAATTTCGTGCAACTAATCCCAAGGAGAAGGCCGTACCCGTTCACTCAGCGCACTACGACCACGTCAATGCCGCCCTCACCAAGTTTAGGGAGTCTGTTGTAGCTGAAGCTTTGCAGACCGGTACGGTAGATGCCACACAGGGTCCGAACGAACAACGCGCTCTGCGCTACCTCGACGGGTTCACGAACCTGCCGTTCGTAAATGAAGAAGAACGTGCTTTGATCCAGGTTGCGAAGCTGGCGATCCGTCGCGCCCGTTTTCAAAACCTACAGCGTCAAATTAACCAGCTTCAACGTTCCACAAAAACCGTAAAGCTCGCGCCCGCGGCACTTGCGGACAAGCTCATCCAGATACTCCGCAGCTATCCACTCCAGCAAGGCAATGAGCCCCCTGTTTCAACTGCAGCGCGCCCGCTTGACGCCGCGCCGGACATCATCTTGTCGGAATCCTTTGACCAGCCATGACCCGCGACCAAATCCAGCTTATCCTTCGGCAGGAGTACGACCGGCAACGCTGGCTGAAAGTACTGCGAGAAATTATGCCGGGGACGGATGTCTTTGCCGAGCCCCAAGTCGTACCGGCTAACATCCCAGACACACCATCGCCAGTTCAACTCGCTCGCGTCCGGCTGGGCGACCGCAAGCAACTCGCGGTGTTGGAAATTAAAGTCGGCGACCGAATTGATCTGCTCCGCAATCGCGTCGGTTTGCGCAATCTCGTCGCACGATTCATTGACCAAGCTGAATACCATGGCGTTTTGGCGGTATTCCTCGCGCCACAAAAAGATTATCGTTTTACTTTCGCGGCCAAGATTTCCGACTTCGATCAGGAAGGGAACCTGCTCAATCGCGAAACCGCTCCGCGGCGCTTTACGTATCTGCTTGGCCCTAACGAATCCTGCCGGACCGCCGCCGAGCGTTTTTCCAAACTTTCTGATAAGGCTCACAGCGCGACCATTGACGATGTCATCGAGGCGTTCTCGGTCGAGAAGTTGAACAAGGAATTTTTCACCGATTACTGCAATGCCTTGGAGCGTGTCAGGGATGACATCAGCGCGCGGCATCGTTGGGACAAGAAAATCGTCGATCTCGAGGCCCAAACACTTCTCAATCGCTTGCTGTTTCTCTATTTCGTCCAGCGAAAAGGCTGGCTCAATCGCCAGCGGGATTATCTTTACCGCAATTTCCAGCAGTTTGCTCATGAGGATGCCAAGAAAACGACCTTTCTGGATCGTTTCCTGCGTCGGCTGTTCTGCAAGTTAAGCACCGAAGGCCCGCAGGCCGACATTGACGGCCACGACCTGCCATTTCTCAACGGCGGTTTGTTTAGTGACGAATACGGTGACGAACAACATGACGAAGGAGTCCGCCGCCATTTTCAACTCAAGGTCGGCAACGGCGTTTTCGCGCACATTTTTGACAACCTGCTTGAACGCTATAACTTCACCATCCACGAAGATTCACCTACGAGCTACGAAGTCGCCATTGACCCGGAAATGTTGGGGCGCATTTTCGAGGCGCTTACCCTGCAAAAGGAAGAAAGCGTAGCTGGCGGCAAATCGCTTCGACACGACACCGGCAGCCACTATACCCCGCGTCCCATCGTTCACTATCTTTGTCGCGACAGCCTGGCCGCGTCGCTTGAAAGCCAGTCTCCGTTTGTCGGGAAGAAAGCTTCTTCTGACCGCGTCAGGAAACTCCTCTCGCTCGATGCCACCGAAGGCATCGACGACGAAACGCGCATTGCCTTGAAAGACTGCCTCACTCCCGAGGAGGCCCGACAACTGCTCGACCGCCTATTCGATATGCGCGCCTGCGATCCCGGAGTGGGTTCGGGCGCGTTCCCAATGGGATTGCTCCATGAGATGGTTAATGTAGCCCGTCTGTGCGAAACGCGCGCCGCTGGCAAAGACCCTGTTCTAATGGAGCCCCCGTGGCTTTACAACACGAAGAAGCGCATCATTGGTCGCATCATTTACGGCGTGGATATTCAGCAACAAGCCGTGGAAATCTGCAAGCTCCGCCTATGGCTTAGTCTCATGGTGGACTATGAACTCAGCGCCGACCCCGATAATTGCGAAACCCGGTCCTTCCGCAAGGCTCTGAAAGAGATCGAACCCCTGCCAAACCTCGATTACAAGATTCGCCGCGCCAATTCGCTGGTGGACTACATCCACGGCGAGCCGGTTGAACTCAAGCTGCTCTCCGGCGAAACCGGCGCTACCCTGCCGCTCTCCGAACTTACCAGCGCCAAGCGCGATTTTTTCAACGCTCACACCGCGTCCGCCAAGCGGAAGCTCCGCATGATCATTTTCCGGTCTTTGACCGAACTCGCCAAAATTGAACTCACCCGCGCCCGCACCGACACGGCCAAGGGTTTCGGGTTTGTGCTCGACGACCGCGCCGCTGAACGTGTGGCCGAACTCGACAAAGGTTTGAACGAAATCGCTTTCATCGCCGCGCAGTTGCGGGACGCGCGGAAGATGTCTGCGCAGGAACAAGAGGATGCCCTAGAGCGTATTCGCGCGCGGTTTGATGATCCCGACAAACCGACTTTTGTCTGGCAACTGGATTTTGCAGAAGTCTTCCACCGCGAGGAAAAAGTCTGGGGCGATTCCCTGTTGTCCGCCGGCAAGGCGGAAAAGGCAGGAGCCAATGGTTCGCGGAATGGATTTGATTTGGTAATCGGAAATCCACCTTATATCCGCATTCAGACGCTTAAAAAGGCGAACCCGCAACTGGTAGACTATTACAAGACGCGCTACTTCGCTGCCGGTAAGGGCAACTACGATTTATATGTCGTTTTCGTTGAACGCAGCTTGGAATTGTTGAACGCGCAAGGGCAATTGGGGTTCATTTTGCCGCACAAATTTTTCAACGCACAATACGGCGAACCTTTGCGGGGCTTGCTCTCAAAGGGAAGGCTTTTGCGCCACGTCATCCATTTTGGCGACCAACAGATCTTCCCTGGTGCAACAAATTACGTCTGCCTTTTATTCTTGGCGAAATCGGGTGCTAATGAATTGAACTTTGTCCGCGCCGATAACTTGAAGCTGTGGATGGCTTCTGGACAGGGCGTCGAAGCAGATATTTCAACAAGTGAAATAGAAGCGTCAGAATGGAATTTTGTCGTTGGGAAGGGGGCTGACTTATTTGAGCGTCTCCAGGCAATCCCGACAAAACTAGAAAATGTCACGTCCCGAATTTTTCAGGGACTTAAAACTGGAGCTGACAAAGTCTATATTTTTGAAGATGTAGTAAAAGCTAGAGGCGGTTATAAAGTAAAATGCCGTCAAAATGATACCGACTACTTTTTAGAGGCAGGTTTACTCCATCCGTTGATTAAAGGCGGGGATAGTCATGCCTTTCGTTTAACTTACCCTGATCGGATGATTCTTTTTCCCTACGACAAAACTAGCGATGGACCGGCAACATTAATTCCAGCATC
>Ga0302320_10030826_pt1 | contig 10198 bp, 6 predicted proteins | sample Bog_T0_3_FD_202130 | JGI IMG/M metagenome (GOLD analysis project Ga0302320, IMG submission 202130) | Peat permafrost microbial communities from Stordalen Mire near Abisko, Sweden - Bog_T0_3 | ecosystem: Environmental > Terrestrial > Soil > Wetlands > Peat | place: Sweden: Abisko, Stordalen Mire...
TGGCGCCGGTGGGGTGGCCATAGCCCACCAGGCCGCCGCCGGTGTTGGTGGGGAACCGGCCGGCGCGCTCGGTGGCGCCCGACAGCACCAGCTCGGCGCCGCCCCCGGCCTTGGCCAACCCCAGCGCCTCCATGGAGAGCAGGCCGGAGATGGTGAAGCAGTCGTGCACCTCGAAGATGCCGGCGTCCTCCGCCTGGATGCCGGCCATGGCCAGGGCCCGGGTCGCGGCCACGCGGCTGGTGGTCTGCTCGGTGAGGTCCGGCGGCGGGGTGGTGAGGTTGGCCGCCACCTGGCTGAAGCCCGCCACCTCCACCACGTCCTCCCGGGCCAGGCCCAGGCGCCGGTAGCCCTCCGCCGAGGCCACCAGGATGGCGGCGGCGCCGTCGGAGACCTTGGAACAGTCGGACAGGTTCAGGTGTTCGGTGAAGGTCCTGGGGTTGGGCGGGGTGAGCCCCTGGGCCAGCAGGTCCGGAACGGTGTTGTGGTACTCCTGGGCGGCGGGATTGAGCCGGGCGTTCTCCACGGCGTTCTTGTACCAGCGGGCCATGGCCTGCCGGGCCAGGGCCGGGCCGATCATGGCCCCGTAGGCGCCGGCCCGCACGGAGAATTCCCCCGGGAAGAAGTAGGCCGGGCCGGCCTTGCGCTCCCCCGCGTAGTATCCGGCGCCGGCCAGGTAGTCGGCGCAGTACAGGGACTTGACCGTGTTCTGCACCTCCACGCCCATGACCAGCACCACGTCGGCCAGGCCGCTGAGCACGCTCTTGATGCCCGTGGCCAGGGCCAGGCCCCCGGAGGCGCAGGCGCCCTCCACCCGCAGGGCGGGCTTGTACTCCAGGGCCGGGTGGACGATGGTCATGAGCGAGCCCAGGTGGCCCTGGCGGTTGAACCGGGCGGCCATGAAATTGCCGATCACCCCCTCGTCGATGAGGCCGGGGTCGCTGATCTGGGCCAGCACGGCCTCGCCGGACGACCGGATATAGTGCTCCAGCCCCGGGCGGGGGGTGCGGGGATTGAACTCCCTGCGGCCGGGGCCGAGGCTGACGGTGTAGGCTCCCGCGGCGAGAAAGACGGGCTTGGGCATGGCCGGCATGGGTTCCCCTTACAAGTAATCGGTGATCGGCCCGTAGAGATGGAAGAAGCCCAGCTTCAGGACTTCATTCACATCCTCGGCGCTGCCGGCGACGCCCTGGCGCACCAGGTTGAGGCCGGTTTCCCGGCTGGCCTGGTAGTGCCTGCGGGCCAGGGCCGCGCCCAGGGTGTCCATGCCCTTGATGGCCTGGAACCAAGCCGCCAGCTTGGTCCCGGCGTCCGGGTCCATCTGCAGGGCCTTCCAGGAAAGGGCGGGCTCGGGGGTCGGGCCCAGCCGGGCCGCGGCGGCCTGCACCCAGGGGCCCTCCAGGGGCGCGTAGCCCTGGGCGTCCGGGTCAAAGATGGCCGAGGGCCGGCCCTTCTGGTAGTCCAGGAAGCCGGGCTTCTGGGCGCCGCCGGAGGTCTGGCCGCCCTTGACGCCCAGGGCCAGGTAGCGCTCCAGCAGCTCGCTGTGCAGATCCTCCCCCAGGTACTTGGTCATGACCCGGGTGATCAGCTGGAACACGTCGATGCCCACGTAGTCCATGAGCTGGAAGATGCCCATGGGCCGCAACAGGAAGTCCCGGGAGACCCGGTCCACCATGTACAGCGCGGGCACCAGGCCGTGCTCCGGCGCCAGCCGCTCCACCTCCCGGATGGCGTAGAGCCCGTCCCGGATGAAGTGGCCGTTGCCGATGAAGCCGGCGATGTCGCTGGCAGGAACGGTGCGCTTGCGCAGCAGCCTGGCCAGTTCGAAGGCCAGCTGGACCAGCTCCGGGGAGCAGGCGCGGGGCGCGATCACCTCCACCAGCTTCTGCACTGCGGGCGGGTTGTAGAAGTGGTAGCCGATCATCCGGCCCTGGAGACCGCAGGCCTCGCTGAGGGCCTGCAGGGGGATGGAGGAGGTGTTGCTCAGGAACCAGGCCTCCGGCCGGCAGCGTCCGGCCAGGTCCTTATATATGGACAGCTTCACGTCCTCGGTCTCGAACGCCGCCTCGAACACCAGCAGGGATTCCCGGGCCAGGTCCAGGGTCTTGCCGGTGCGGACCCGCAGCAGCACCTCGAACACGAACTCCCGGACCATGTCTTCGTTGTCCACCAGGTCGGCCCGGTTCCGGAACAGCTCGCGCAGCCGGTTGATCTGCTTCTCCCCGTCCTTGGCAGCCTGGTCCCGCAGGTAGCGCACCAGGCCCTGGAGCCCGGCGTCGTTCATGTCGATGAGGTTGAGGATGAAGGTGGCCTCCGGGCGCTCCAGGGCCCGGTAGCCCAGTTCCAGGGCCAGCAGCAGGGCGATGCCGCTGCCCATCTTGCCCGCGGCGCCCACCACCGCAACCTGCTGCAACCGGCTGTCCAGGTCCATGGCGTCCCCCCCAGGGTCAGCCGGTCGCGCGGCTGGTCAGATTCCTTGGAATGGCGGGTCCTCCCGCTTTTCAATGAACGCCATCATACCGGTCTTCTGGTCGGCGGTGGCGAAGGTCTGGGCGAACAGCTCCGATTCGAAGCTGAGGCCCTGGGCCAGGGGGGCTTCGACGCCCTGGTTGATCGCCGCCTTGCAGTAGGAGACGGCCACGGGCGCCCGGGCGGCGATGGTCTTGGCGATTTCAAGACAGCGGGGCAGGAGCTGCTCCGGGGCGACCACTTCGTCGAACAGCCCCAGTTCCAGGGCCCGGGCGGCCGTGATGACCTCGCCGGTGAACAGCAGGTACTTGGCGGCCGAGCGGCCGACGATCCTGGGCAGCCGCTGGGTGCCGCCCCAGCCCGGGGTGATGCCCAGCTTCACTTCCGGCTGGCCGGCCCTGGCCTTCTCGCTGGCGATGCGCAGATCGCAGGCCATGGCCAGCTCGCACCCGCCGCCCAGGGCGAAGCCGTTCACCGCGGCGATCACCGGGTGCGGGAAGTCCTCGATCAGGCTGAACACCTGGTGGCCCCGCCGGGCGAAGGCCCGGGCTTCCCTCGGGGTGTTTTCGGCCATGGCCTTGATGTCGGCCCCGGCGACGAACGCCTTGCCGGCGCCGGTGAGGATGACTGCGCGCACGGACTTGTCATTGCCCAGGGCGGTGAAAGCCGCTTCCAGCCCCGCCAGGGTCTCGTCGTTGAGGGCGTTGAGCGCCTCCGGACGGTCGATGGTCACCATCGCCAACCCCGCTTCCACGTGCACTTTCACAATCTCAGCCATGATCATGACTCCCAAAGGAGGGCACCTAGCCCTCGTCGAATTGCGGTTCCCAGGGTTCCACCACGCACAGGGGGTCGCCGGCGGCCACCGCGCTCTCGATCCTGGCGGTCATGGAACCGACGATCCCTTCGATGGGCGACTTGATCTCGTTTTCCATCTTCATGGCTTCCAGAATGATCAGCACCTGGCCCGCCGCCACCCGGTCCCCGGGCTGGGCCAGCACCTGGCGCACGTTGCCGGCCATGGGCGACTTCAGGTCCTGGCGCCCGCTGGCGCCCCGGGACAGCTTCATGGCCAGCTTCTTCTTCTTCTCTTCCACCATCTCCACCTCGAAGTGGTCCCCCTCGATGACCACTTCGAACAGGTCGGAGAGGTGCGGGGCGTCCACGTCCACCTCGAAGGAGCGGCCGTCGATGATGAGGGAAAGCAGGTTGGGCTGGGGCTCCAGGTAGTCCACGTGGTAGTCCTGGTCGCCCAGGCTCACCCGGAACAGCCCCGGAGCGGTCTCCAGGACCTTGACCCGGACGGTCTTGCCTTGGTGGGTGGCGATGTAGGCCATTGGATTCCCCCGGTCAAAGGCCAGACGGCCGCTGCACTCTGCCGCTGGACTTCCAGGGCGAGAGGTCCTCGCACTCGCATTCGCCGCCCATGATCCGCTGGGTCTTGTCCTTGTCCCGCAGGAAGGCCTTGATGGCGGCGGCCACCAGGGCGATGTCCTCGTGGGGCTTGATCCGGGCGGCGTCCTGGGGCTGGAACTGGGTGTCGATGAAGTTGGTGTCGATGTCGCCCTTGATGAATTTCTCGTTCTTCATGACCCGGGCGTGGAAGGAGATGGTGGTCTTGATGCCCTTCACCGAGTATTCGGACAGGGCCCGGCTCATGCGGGTGATGCAGCGCTCCCGGGTGCTGCCCCACACCACCAGCTTGGACAGCATGGGGTCGTAGTGGATGGGCACGTCCAGGCCCTCGTACATGCCCGACTCGTCCCGCACCCAGGGGCCGCCGGGGACGCGCAGGCCCAGGATCTTGCCGGGGGTGGGCAGGAACTTGTTGTCCGGGTCCTCGGCGTAGATGCGGCACTCCAGGGCGTGGCCGTGCAGGGGCACGTCCTCCTGGCGGAAGGCCAGGGGGTAGCCGGCGGCGCTGCGGATCATCTCCTTGCACAGGTCGATGCCGGTGATCATCTCGGTGATGGGGTGCTCCACCTGCAGCCGGGTGTTCATCTCCAGGAAGAAGAACTCCCGGGTCTTGCCGGAGACGATGAACTCCACCGTGCCGGCGGAATCGTAGTCCACGGCCCGGGCTGCCTTCACCGCGGCCTCGCCCATCTGCCGGCGCATGTCCGGGTCCACCAGGGTGGAGGGAGCCTCCTCGATCACCTTCTGGTGGCGGCGCTGGATGGAGCATTCCCGCTCGGGGAAGTAGATGATGTGGCCGTGCTTGTCGCCCAGCAGCTGGATCTCGATGTGGCGCGGGTGCTCGATGTAGCGCTCCAGGTAGACCGCGTCGTCGCCGAAAGCGTGCAGGCTTTCGGCCTTGGCGGCCCGGTAGGCGGCGGGCAGGTCCTCCATGCGGGAGATCTGGCGCAGGCCCTTGCCGCCGCCGCCGGAGGCCGCCTTCATCATCAGCGGGAAGCCCAGCTCTTTGGCCCAGGCCACGGCCTGGTCTTCGGAGGCCAGGTTCTCGCGCATGCCCGGCACCAGCGGCACGCCCATGGCGTGCACCGCCACCCGGGAGGTGGTCTTGTTGCCCATGACCCGGATGGCCTCGGGATTGGGGCCGATGAAGGCGATGCCGGCCCGGGCGCAGGCCTCGGCGAAGCTGGCCCGCTCGGACAGGAACCCGTAGCCGGGGTGGATGGCGTCGGCGCCGCAGCGCGTGGCCACTTCCAGCACCTTGGCCTCGTTCAGGTAGGAGTCCTGGCTGGGCGCGGGGCCGATGCAGTAAGCCTCGTCTGCGGCGCGCACGTGCAGGGCGGCCCGGTCGGCCTCGGAGTAGACGGCCACGGTGGCCACCCCCAGCTCCTTGCAGGCGCGGATCACCCGGATCGCGATTTCGCCCCGGTTGGCGATGAGGATCTTGGTGAACATGGCGGCTCCTAAAGCGGCAAATTCCCGTGCTTGCGCGGGAGGTTGACGGCCCGCTTGTTCTTGCACATGTCCAGGGCGCGGATCAGGGTCGGCCGGGTGTGGGCGGGGTCGATGATCTCGTCCACGTAGCCCAGTTCCGCCGCGTTGTAGGGGTTGGCGAACTTCTCCCGGTAGTCCTCCAGCAGGGCCTTGCGGGTCTTCTCCGGGTCGGTGGCCTTGGCCAGTTCGGTGCGGTGGATGATGTTCACCGCGCCCTCCGGGCCCATGACCGCGATCTCCGCGCTGGGGAAGGCGATGGCGTAGTCGCACCGGATGTTCTTGGAGTTCATCACGCAGTAGGCGCCGCCGTAGGCCTTGCGGGTGATCACCGTGACCTTGGGGACGGTGGCCTCGGCGATGGCGTAGAGCAGCTTGGCCCCGTGCTTGATGATCCCCCCCAGCTCCTGGTCCACCCCGGGCAGGAAGCCCGGCACGTCCTCGAAGAAGATCAGCGGGATGTTGAAACAGTCGCAGAAGCGCACGAACCGGGCGCCCTTCAGGGAGGAATCCACGTCCAGGGCCCCGGCCAGGTGGGAAGGCTGGTTGGCGACGATGCCCACGGACCGCCCGTTGAGCCAGGCGAAGCCGATGAGCAGGCTCTTGGCGAAATGCTCCTGCACCTCGAAGAAGTAGGCGTGGTCCACCACCGCCTTGATCACGTCCTTCATGTCGTACGGCTGGTTGGCGTTGTCCGGCACCAGGGTGCACAAGGCAATTTCGCAGCGGTTGGGGTCGTCCGTGGGGGGCTTGCGCGGCGGGTCGTCCTGGTTGTTCAGGGGCACGAAGGAGAGCAGCTCGCGGATCAGCAGCAGGCACTCCTCGTCGTCGCCGCAGGCGAAGTGGGCGCAGCCGGACTTGGCGTTGTGGGTCATGGCCCCGCCCAGGTCCTCCTTGCTCACGTCCTCGTGGCTGACGGTCTTGATCACCTCGGGGCCGGTGATGAACATGTACGAGGTGTCCTTCACCATGAACACGAAGTCGGTGATGGCCGGCGAATAGACCGCGCCGCCGGCGCAGGGGCCCATGATGGCCGAGATCTGCGGCACCACCCCGGAGCAGAGCATATTGCGCAGGAAGATGTCCGAGTAGCCGGCCAGGGATTGCACCCCCTCCTGGATGCGGGCGCCGCCGGAGTCGTTCAGGCCGATGACGGGGGCGCCGTTGCGGGCGGCCATGTCCATGATCTTCACGATCTTCTCGGCGTAGGCCTTGGACAGGGAGCCGCCGAAGACCGTGAAGTCCTGGGCGAACACGTACACCAGGCGCCCGTCGATGGCGCCGTAGCCGGTGACCACCCCGTCCCCGGGGATCTTCACCTTGCCCATGCCGAAGTTATCGCACCGGTGCAGCACGAACTTGTCGATCTCCGTGAAGGAGTCGTCGTCCAGGAGGATCTGGATCCGCTCCCGGGCGGTGAGCCGCCCCGACTGGTGGTGCTTCTCGATCTTGTCGAGCCCGCCTCCCTGTTCCGCCTTCTCGTTCCTGGTCTTCAGCTGCGCGAGCTTCGCTTCCTGGTTCACTGAGTCTCCTAGAGCAGCTTGGCGATGGTCTGGAGTTGCATGAAGGTGGTTCCTTCATAGATCTTACCGATCTTGGAGTCGCGGAAGTACTTCTCCGCGGGATAGTCCTTGGTGAACCCATAGCCGCCAAACAATTCAAGGGCTTCGCTGGCGACCCACTCCGCCACCATGCTGGCGAAATACTTGGCCATGGCGGCCTCCTTGACGAAGGGCGCGCCGGCGTCCTTGAGCCGGGCGGCGTTGTAGGTCATGAGCCGGGCCGCCTCCACCCGGCTGGCCATCTCCGCCAGGCGCATCTGCACCGCCTGGAAGCTGAAGATGGGCTGGCCGAACTGTTTGCGCTCCCGGGTATAGGCCAGGGCATGCTGCAGCGCGCCCGCGGCCAGACCGGCCATCTGGGCGGCGATGCCGATGCGGCCTTCGTTGAGGGTCTCGATGGCCACCTTGTAGCCCTTGCCCACCGGGCCCAGCACCTGATCGGGGCCCACGGCGACGTCCGCCAGGGACAGCTCGCAAGTGGAGCTGGCCCGGATGCCCAGCTTGTTCTCCTTCTTGGCCACCGTGAAGCCGGGCATGCCCCGCTCCAGGATGAAGGCGGTGACGCCCTTGTAGCCCGCGGCCGGATCGGTGTTGGCGAACACCACGAAGATCTCCGCCTCCTGGGCGTTGGTGATCCAGAGCTTGCTGCCGTTGAGCAGCCAGCCGCCGGCCTTGGGCACCGCCCGGGTGGCCATGGCGAAGGCGTCGGAGCCGGAGCCGGCCTCGGACAGGGCGTAGGCGCCCACCTGGTCCCGGCACAGCCGGGGCAGGTAGCGCTGCTTCTGGGCTTCGCTGGCCCAGTTGAGGAAGCAGTTGTCCACCAGGGTGTTCTGCACGTCCACCACCACCGCCACTGAGGGATCGACCTTGGCCAGCTCCTCGATCACCAGGATGGCGTTGAAGAAGGTGGACCCGGCCCCGCCATAGGCCTCGGGCACCTCGACGCCCATGAGGTCCAGGCCGAACAGTTTGCGCACCAGGGCGGGGTCCATCTCCTGGGCTTCGTCCATGGAGGACCGGAGCGGCTCGATCTCCCGGGCGGCGAAATCGGCCACCAGGTCGCGGAAGGCTTCCTCCTCTTCGTTGAGGATGGTGAGGGGCGGAGTCATGAACGTCTCCTACATGGGATGGGGATGTTGCGACAAGGTCACATGGAACGGCGGTAGCGGCCGCCCAATTCGAACAGGGTGGCGGTGATCTGGCCCAGGCTGGCGACCCGCACGGTCTCCAGCAGCGTCTCGAACAGGTTGCCGCCCCGGCGCACCTGCTCCCGCAGGCGCTCCAGGGCAGGGCCGGCCTCGTCCCGGTGCCGGCGCTGGAAGTCCCTCAGCTCGCGCAGGCGCAGGTCCTTCTCCTCGGTGCTGGACCGGATCACCGGGCGCGGGGCCTGGACCGGCTCGTGCTCCTGGATGAAGGTGTTGACGCCCACCACCGGCAGCTCGCCGGAATGCTTGCGGGTCTCGTAGAGCAGGGACTGCTCCTGGATGCGGGAGCGCTGGTACTGGGTCTCCATGGCCCGGAGCACGCCGCCCCGGGCGTTCAGGCGGGTGAACTCCTCCAGCACCGCCTCCGTGACGTCATCGGTGAGCTTCTGGATGAAGTGCGAGCCCTGGAACAGGTTCTCGTTGCGGTACAGCCCCAGCTCCCGGGTGGTGATGAGCTGGATGGCCATGGCCAGGCGCACCGACTCCTCGGTGGGGGTGGTGAGGGCCTCGTCGTAGGCGTTGGTGTGCAGGGAATTGCAGTTGTCGGTGAGGGCGGTGAAGGCCTGCAGGGTGGTGCGGATGTCGTTGAACTTCATCTCCTTGAGGTGCAGCGAGCGCCCCGAGGTCTGCACGTGGTACTTGAGTTTCTGGCTGGTCTCGCTGGCGCCGTAGCGGTCGCGCATGGCGATGGCCCAGATGCGCCGGGCCACCCGGCCCAGCACGGCGTATTCCGGGTCCAGGCCGGCGCTGAAGAAGAACGAGAGGTTGGGGGCGATGGCGTCGATGGCCATGCCGCGGCTCAGGTAGTACTCCACCAGGGTGAAGCCGTTGGCCAGGGTGAATGCCAGCTGGGTGACCGGGTTGGCCCCGGCCTCGGCGATGTGGTAGCCCGATACGCTCACGGAATAGTAGTTGCGCATGCCGTGCTCGATCAGGAACGCCTGCACGTCGCCCATCATCCGCAGGGCGAACTCGATGGAGAAGATGCAGGTGTTCTGGGCCTGATCCTCCTTGAGGATGTCGGCCTGGACTGTGCCCCTCAGGCTGCGCAGGGTCTCGGCCCGGATCCGGGCGGCGGTGTCCGGCGCAATGGCCTGGACGCCCGCGCTCTGGCGGTGGCGGTCCAGCTGCTGGTCCACCGCGGTCTCGAAGAACATGGCCAGGATCACCGGGGCGGGGCCGTTGATGGTCATGGACACTGAGGTGGCGGGGTCGCACAGGTCGAACCCCTGGTAGAGCTGCTTCATGTCGTCCAGGGTGGCGATGCTGACGCCGCTTTCGCCGATCTTGCCATAGATGTCCGGGCGTTCGTCCGGGTCCTGGCCATAGAGGGTGACCGAGTCGAAGGCGGTGGACAGACGCCGGGAACACTCCCCCTGGCACAGGAAGTGGAACCGGCGGTTGGTCCGGGCCGGCCCGCCCTCGCCGGCGAACTGGCGCTTGGGGTCCTCGTCGGCGCGGCGGAAGGTCCAGGCCCCGGCGGTGTACGGGAACCGGCCGGGCACATTCTCCTGGCGCAGGAAGCGGACGATGTCGCCCAGGCGGTCGGTGGCGGGCAGTGAGACCTTGCGGATCTTCGTGCCCGACAGGCTCAGGGTGTACAGCGGCTGGGACAGGTCCCGGCCCCGCACCCGGTAGGTGAAGGCCTCCCCCGAGTAGGCCCGGTTCAGTTCGTCCCACTGCTCCAGCAGGGCGGCGCCCTCCGGCCCCAGGTCCCGGCGGGCCTGGGCCGCCCGCTGCAGCAGGGGTTCGGAGTCGTCGCCCAGCTCCCGGCTGGCGGTCTCCAGGGCCTGGAGCCGGTCGGCGCCGGCCGCCAGGGCTTCGGACCGCTGCCGGTAGCCGCGGACGGCCTGGACGATCTCCTGGAGATAGCGGCTGCGCTCGAAGGGGATGATGGGCGCGGCGCGCTCGCAGGAGAAGGCGGCCGGACCCGGATCGGGCAGGCTGGAGCGCCATGGCTCGGGGCCCCGCTCCCGCAGGACGGCCAGCAGGTCCAGATAGAGCCGGTCCACGCCGGGGTCATTGAAGTGGGCGGCGGCGGTGCCGTACACCGGCAGGTCC
>Ga0302320_10030827_pt1 | contig 10198 bp, 12 predicted proteins | sample Bog_T0_3_FD_202130 | JGI IMG/M metagenome (GOLD analysis project Ga0302320, IMG submission 202130) | Peat permafrost microbial communities from Stordalen Mire near Abisko, Sweden - Bog_T0_3 | ecosystem: Environmental > Terrestrial > Soil > Wetlands > Peat | place: Sweden: Abisko, Stordalen Mire...
GCGCGCCGTCAAACGCCGGCCCAAGCCCTACCAAAAGCTAAATCGTCCACGTCACCTCATGAAAGAAATGCAGCACCGCAGCAAATACAGAAAAAAACGTCCCCTTATCTAAGCGCCATTCGGGTCAGGCCATAGATTGGTGCATTTGTTATCCAACATCTCCGGTCTTTTTTTGAACCGCCTGTTTTCCTGTCTGTTGCATCCAGGCATGCAATTTTCTGTTGGCTCGGCAAGTTGTAAGTCGTTGGTATTCAACGGGTGGAGCGGTGCAGCGGGTGTGCAGCCGATTTCCCCCCGGCGCATTGGCGCCTTGAAGGCCGGCATGGTCAGCCGCCTGCCTCCCCGGTGAAGATTTTTGCCCTGCGCCGCAAGACGTTTATGGAGAGCACTTTAACACATGCGGAGACCAATGCCCATGAACCGCTGAAATCCGCCTCTCCCCAGCCCGCTTCTCCACAGTGCTATTCCCGGGATTTGCGCGTTCCTTGGCAAACTTTTTTCCCCTCTGTTTGCTCCTGTTCAGATCCTTTGGTTGCGGCTCTGCCGCGCTGTGAATCTGCGGATGCGCGGGCGAAGGCCTCACTTCACCACCAGCGTGCAGGTCTGGCTGCGGGTGTCGGATTGCAGGCAGTTGCGGATGTAGTCCACGATTTGGTCGCTCAGGTTCTCGCAACGCGGGCACCAACGGTCCGTTCCAGCCAGTTGTTTGACACATGGGCGGAGGCCCAGGAAACGGACCATTTGCGGCGATTCCCCAAGCCGCCGCGCCAGTTCCTGGCGCAATTGGGGCAGAAGGAACAGTTCGCCGTGTCCGCCGGCGGTTTTCATCAAATCGGGCAAATGGGATTCCAAGACTCGCGAAGGGCAGGCGCCGGCGTCGGTGCACATGCTCAAACCCGCGGCGCGCAAGGCGTGTTCCAGGGCGGCGGCAAATTCGGCCACGGCCACGAATTCCCGGTGCAATTCCACCTTGAAATAATGCAGCACCGCGGCGGCGGCGTGGCGGATCAGTTCCGGGTCAACGTGCGGGGCCGCTTCGCCGAGCAACTCCAGCGTCACCCACTCGGCCGAACAGGGGACCTGGTGGCCGCCATTGGTTTGGAAAACCAGACAATCCTTCTTAAGGCGATTCATGTTTTCCCTCCAGGTTTTTGACTTCACGCACAAACTCGGTGGCCTCCTCGAACCGCCGATACACGCTGGCGAACCGCACGTAGGCCACGGGGTCAATCTTGCGCAACCCATCCATGACCCGCTCCCCGATGGCCATCCCGGGCACTTCCCGGTCGTACTTGTCCGACACTTCGTCCACGATTTGCTCAACCAAATCGGCGATCACCTTCGGGCCGATGGGCCGCTTTTGGCAGGCCTTCTTGATGCCGGAAAGCAGTTTGTCCCTGGAGAACTCCTCGCGGCGACCGTCGCGCTTGACGACGACCAGGCCTTCGTGCTCGATTTCTTCGTAGGTGGTGAACCGGTGCTGGCATTTCAAGCACTGCCGGCGCCGGCGAATGGTGGAGCCTTCGCGCGAGGCGCGAGAGTCTATCACCTTGTCATCCTGATATGCACATTTTGGACATCGCATAATGGCTTCTGCACCGCTAGGTAATGTGTCGCCTCCTTTTCTAACAACACTGGGTTGTGGTGTCAAGCCCCTCTTTTCGATTTTTTTCGACTTTCTTTTCGATTTTCTTTCTCGCTTGACATGCCGGAAACATGGGGTTTACTAGGGATGGCAACTCGTGGTCAACCCCGCGAGGGCCGGACCAACCTTCGGCAGCAGTAGTGTGGAAAGAAGTCTGCTTGCGGGAAAATCAGGGGGGCGCCCAAATGCGCTTCCCGTTGAAGCATACAAACTGAAAATGAAAAAGAACAAATCCGCGGCAAAGGCCGCCTTGACACCCAACCAGAAACCAGCCGCAAAATCACAATCATCCAACGCAGCATGGACCAGTCCGGCAGCGTCCATCCCCGCCCCGACGGCCCTGCCAGCGGCAGCGCGACCAGCGCCGGCCCCTGCGGCTTCGGCCCCGGCAGCGACAGCGCAGCCAGCGACGCCCCGGACGGCAATAGTTACGCCGACGACAGCGCGGCCGGCGACGGTCCCGACAGCACCGGCTTCGGCAACCATAGCGCGCCCGGCGGCGATCCCGGCGCCGACAGCCCCGCCAAAAGCGGCGCAGGCCACTGCGAGCGCCCCAGCGAAAGGCCCGGCCCTAACCACTATTGACGTCAAACTCGATGTCGGTTTTGGCAATGCCCTTTTCCTGAGGGGCCAAGGTGCTGCCGGCCTGACATGGGAACGCGGATTGCCCCTGGTCTGCGTGGATTCCCACACATGGCGGTGGTCTGGCATCGTCAAAGAACCGATTAAGTTCAAGTTGCTCATCAACGACAAAATCTGGTCCGCGGGCAACGACCTCGTAATCGCGCCCGGTCAAAAGGTGGAGTTGGCGCCCCAGTTCGCCTAAGCCAAACACCCGGAAAATTGGGAGGAAAAGGACGATTCACCGCCTCGCGTCATGCGATCTGGCGAAAGCGGTGGTCTTGTCTGGGAGCGTAGCCGGGGCGCACGAAGATTTCTTCTCCCTCCCCTCCACACACTTGTGGAGGGGAGGGTTGGGGAGAGGAGGTTTCCATACGGTTCATGGGGTGGGGTTCCCGAAATTTGTCCCACACCCCCTGCCATCGCTGCTTTCAGCTTTCCCTTGATTACAAAACCGGGGGGGCAGAATTCGTGACATTCGTGACATTCGTGGGTGTTTGCTTTGCCTTGATTACAAAATCGGGAGCAAATACCTCCGATGGCAGGGACTGCCCCCTTTCCGTTCCTTTCATCGTCCGCCGCAGAGAAGTGTCACTTTTATAGGACCGACCCTTTCATCGCGTTCAGCCTGATTAGCGGCAAAAAAAAAGGTGTGGCAAAAATAGGTGTTGTTTCAGGCCGTCCAGTGTGGCACCCTAACTTTGCATGAAAAACGTGTTCATAAGCAAACACACCAACGGGATAGACTGGAAAGCGGAATCGCGGGACCTTCGGCGAACCGGAAAGCGCATTGCCGCTTCGCGAACAGCGTCACGCCGATTTTTGGTGTCCATTGGCATGTACACCACCAAGGGCAAGTTGAAGCCCCAATTCCGCTGATGCTGTCTCGCTCGCTTGCCATCGGCTATCACGGTTGCGACCGAAATCTGGCCCTACGGATTGTCGCCGGGGAAACCGAACTGAAACCAAGTGAAAATGCCTGGGACTGGCTTGGCCACGGCATTTACCTTTGGGAGGACAGTCCCGCCAGAGCGCTGCGCTGGGCGGAGGCGGAGGCTGGGCGAGCCGCAAGCAAGATCAATTCTCCCGCCGTCTTGGGCGCGGTGGTTGACTTGGGGAACTGCCTGAACCTCGCCGATACCGAAGCGTTGACCCTCGTCAAAGACGCCCATCAAACTTACCTCAAAATCTGTGCCACCTCCGGCTTTTCGCCAGCGGAGAATCGCGGCGCAGACCTCCAAATCCGCCGTCTTGACTGCGCGGTGATTGAAACGCTCCACGGGTTGCGCCAGAAGAAAGGAGAACAACCGTTCGACACGGCTCGCGGCTTTTTCTTGGAGGGACGCCCCTTGTATCCGGCCGCCGGCTTTCGCGAACTGGATCACATTCAAATCTGCGTTCGTTCGTCCAAACAGATCATCGGTTATTTCCTCCCGCGCGGAAACATTTGACACTCCGACAGGCACAGGGGACACATGCGACAGCGCAGCCCCGCAAACCATTGACCGCCGATGAGTCGCAACGACACATCGGCGCGGGGAGGGGCGTGACTTCGCCAATTCAAGCCGGTTCCACCCTTCGCCACGCCGTAGCTTGGCGAAGGCGGGTCCGCTCAATTCCAGCGCCGCCCAGTGAAACGCTCCACCGGCCCGCGCTTCCATGCTTGCCGCGCCATAGCCTGGCGAAGGCGGGCCACTCCGCTACACGGTCTCAAATCGCCGAAGACAGGCTGCCCTGGCGCCATGAGCGCATAAGCTTTCGCCAAGTCCCATCAGCCGGCAGACCGCGCATAAGAGCCTGTCTGAAAATTGAAAGGGGTTCTGCGGCAGGGGATTTTGGCTGTGGCCGAGGCGGCAAGGCCCGCGCATCCCCAAAGCGGGCTGTAAGGGCCGAGCCAACGAAGGCTACAGGCAAAAGACCCGCCGCCCGGAGGGTTCTCGCGTAAAATCCGCTCTGGCGGCGTTGCTCATCGCTCACAGACCACTGCGGGTATGCTCGCTCCTCGCGCCTTGCAAGATCGTCTTTTCCACGAAAACAGGACCCCTTTCAATTTTCAGACAGGTTCTATAGTCCTTGCCGAAACTTCCGCCCTCACAGCCCCCCAAAAATCAGTCCGACCTCTGGCCGGTCCGGGCAAGCCGATGGCCTTACGCCTTGCCCGCCAGCCCGCAGGCGACGGCCCCCGTCTCACCCGGCCGGCACAAGTCGGCACAACGCGGCCCCGCGCCCCACACAAGGGCCAACAGCCTTGACCAGCTTCGCGCCGGCAGTCCGCCGCCACAACTCCACCGCCCGCCCGCCGGCCAGCCTCAGGGCAGCAACCAGGCAATCCAGGGCCGATGCGATCAACCAAGCAAGAAGGGGCTTCATGCAAAGGCGCGGTTGTCACCGCCTATCGCCTTGACCACAGCCGGAAAGAGGCGGACACTCACACGATATGCGGAAAGCGTTGCGAAAGGAACAAAATGAAAGAGACACGAAAACTGCTGACCTATGACGGCTTGCTTGACTACGGCGAGTACTTGCGCCAACTCAACGACACCGAGTATCAGTTTGAGGTTGAGGAAAAGGGGCGCATGGTGGAGCACACCCGGGACGCAGTGATCGCCAGCTACAAGGCGTTTGTGGCGTCCAGGACGCCACGCTGGAAAGTGCGCATCCTCTACAAGGAAACCATGTCCCAAACCACCATTGAGATCGAGAGAACGACACTCACGGCCCCCCGGTGACAGCGGGCGGCGAATATGCGCATTGAAGCAACACACAACACCGCCTCAAATCGTCGAAGACACCCCCAGCACTGCTTTTTCTTTACTCAACTTTAGACGGTCTCGCGATCCAGGCTTGGGGAGGCGGTGCCAAAAGAGCACAGGATATTCTATCATTCTCGTCAAAGAGTGTGGGATGAGACTCACAAAAAGCGTTGTGGTAGATCGCTGCCCATTCATACTTTGCCCGAATGTATGGTTTGTTCGTAAATTGTTCGAGCTTTGCAACGATGGTGGTCTTGTGCCCTTCGAGAAATTCCGTAAACACAGGGCCACCCGGTTGAGCAATCATTACACTGGCGTTCAGGTAGTCAATGAATACACGCCGATCCGAATCAATGAGAACATTTAGCACCTTCTTATCTTCCAACTCTGCTTGAAATGGCTCCTCTGCGGAATCACACAAAACTACTCGCGGAAAAACAGCCAGCTGTTTTTCGGCCCGAACAGCCTCCATCAGAGCAGGTCCGAAGACGATGTCCTCATCCACGTAGAGATCACCAACCGAAATCGCCCCTCGAATGAAATATCCGTCTAAAGCCAATGTCATCTGAAGATGCCCGATGTAATCCACTACCGTTCGTAATACTCCCCAAGCGTCATCGTGTTCAGGAATCGGGTACCCTATGAACAGGTTATCGGTGAAGGAGCGCACTTGAAAGCGCAGCTTATCACTGAAAATTTGCTTGTTTGGTCGCGCCTTCAAATCCTGATATGCTTCATCTAATGCATTCCGCAGCCGAACCAACTCCTTTTCCCCCTTCCCGTCTTTGAATAGTTCGGAAATATAGTCGCTGTAGCCCAAAATGTCGAGGTGCGCGGCTACCGACGGACGCAGTTGGGGTGCTCCATTTTCACCTTTATATGGGTTAATTTCTACGTTAGCCATGAGGGGACGCTAAAACCACAACGATCAAAAGTAAATCACTTTAATTAATTCGTGACGACCCCGCGCCGCTCAAGTCTTTAATTTCCTGGGCCAGTTGGCTGGCCTGTGTTTCCAGTCTTGCACTTTCATTTTCCAGCAGCTTCTTTCGCTCCGCCGCAAGCTCATCCAGCACGCCGGGCTTCTGCTCGATGATTTGGCAAAGCTCGTAATCGGGACTCTCGCGCAATTGGTTCAGGGATTCCAGAACCGCGATGATCTCCAATTGCAATGTTTCGTGCAGCCGCCGCAACTGCGCCAGTTCGACTTCATCGCTGAAATCCAGACTCGCCCAACCTTGGCGCAGGATGAATCCGTGCGGGTCTTCCGCGATCTCGCGCAGCGTTTTTATGTCCCCTGCCTCTTTCGCCCGGTTGATGGCGCTGGTCAGCTTGCCGTACGTCTCCAGCTTGTCCGGCTCGTTGGCGAAGCGGTCGGGATGGTACAGTTTTACCAGTTTTTTCCACAGTTGTTTCAACTCGGCTTCCTCCTCCGCCGTCAACTCCTTTTTCCCGGCCACAGATGCAGCCGTTTCCTCATAATGCTTGTCCGTTTGTGCTTTGGCTTCTTTGAAATTCTCCTCAACCTGCTTTGCTTCCTCATCGCCGCCGCTCACCAGCGAATCCAGGTACTTCTTCCGAAAGTCCACCACCAGACGCAGCCGGTCGCGTTCTTGGTAATGCTCGCGCAAGCGGCGGAAGAGAATCCCCCGCGTTGCGTCAACCTGCGATTTTTCTTTGGTGTAATCCGTTTCCAATTCCGCCAAACGCGCCCGTTCACCGGCCACCAACTGCCGGAGTTGCGCCAACTCAGGATTCACGTAGATAACCAATGCGGCGAACAGGGTGCCGTCATCTTGCGGCTCTGCTTTTATTTCAAGTTGGCGCAAATACCAGCAGCCCATTTTCGCGCTTCTTGTATTGGAGGAACCCGCCAGCCAGTCGAGCCAGCCCCGCAATTCGCTGTCTTTCCGGGCTTCCTGAAACAACCGCCCCTTATGCTTTCCAAACGCGATTCGAGACGGATACCACTCTTCCCTCGCGTAGGCGGCCACTTTTTCCCATGTATCCAGGCCGCGATGCTCTGCAATGGGACGAAGGACTTGCGCGAACAAATCCGCGACCGTTTGCACGTCGCCCAGCGCCGTGTGTGCGCCGCGTTCCGGTAGGCGATAATACTGCCGGAGCGTTTGCAGCTTGCAGTTGCCAGCGGGCACAGGGTCAAGAAGCCGTTGCGCAAGTCGCAACGCGCAAAAACCATGTTCGCCGATGGCCGCGACGCGAAGCCGCCGCCATTCCGGTTTCAACACCTCATCCAAATCGTATTCCAGATTGAACGAGACGAGCGGAAGATTGCCCGCGTATTCCGCAAATTCCCGATACACTTGCACCGCAGGTTCGCCGTCACGCTCCAGAATTTCGCGCGTGTAACCGTGGAGGCGCGATGCCTCGGCAGGAATATCCGCGTTTTGATTCAGCAGCTTGCGAAACGATTCACCTTCCAGTGTCCAGCTGCGCATCCGTTGCGCGGCCAACTCGACGACAAAAATCGGCGCGGCCAAGCCGGTCGTTTCCGTGTCGAGAAGAATCCAATGTTTATGCTTCATTTGTTAGCCTCACGATTCTCTTCCCGAACACTTGACTCATCGTCTCCATTCGAGGGCGCTCATTCTTCTGTACTGGGTATAAATTCCTCTGCTCAAAATCATAGCAATAGCGTCCCTCACTAAGAATCCGATCTGGCTTAACCTCCATTCCGAAATCCTCCAGTCGCCGCTCTGAATATCTTACAGAACGAACGCACCAAAGCAATACCTGCTCCGTGCGTTGAATAAAATCCAGAACAGCATCTCGCCTGACCAGTATCGTATCTGATTTCCCTGTGTCTCCCTCTTTGACGACTCTCTGGGTAATTTGCTTGCTTATACCTTTATCGTGGGCAAAGTAGCCGCTAGTTCCAAACCGAAGCGCCAACAATCGCCTGAATCGAAGTCCCAAGTAATGTGTGTGCTTCAACCGCACTTTTGCAATCTGGGCACGGGAATAATCAAAGTCCTGAGCCCAAAGGAGATCTTTCATGGTTTTAGGCGCTCTTTGGAAACTAACCGGAAGAAGCAACCCGTAGAAGTGCTCTATATACGAATTCCGGCATTCATAAACCGGAATCCATTCGCCTTCCCAATGAGCGGCATCTTTGATGCGGTACTGCACGTCTTTTTGTTCCAACCATAAGTCCGCTCTTTTTTCAGTTGCACTCATTGATCCTGTTTTGCAGCCATTTGATACCACCTGGCTGCTTCAGCCTGATCTTGCGGAACGCCCTGCCCCTTCTCGAAGAAAACTCCGAGGTTTCTTTGAGCAACAGAATGCCCCTGATCTGCGGCTTTGCGATACCATTTGGCGGCCTCGCCATAATCCTGCGGCACACCACGCCCGTTGCCGTAGCACCAACCAAGTTTGGCTTGTGCCGCCGCGTCACCTTGCTCTGCCGCTTTTCGGTACCACTTCACGGCTTCGGCGTAATCCTGCGGGACACCCCGTCCCTTTTCGTAATGCGAACCGAGATTGGCTTGTGCATCCTTCTGCCCATGATCTGCGGCCTTGCGCTGCCATTTCACGGCTTCGTCATAATCCTGCGGCACACCACGCCCGTTGCCGTAACACCAACCAAGATTGTTTTGTGCCGCCGCGTCACCTTGTCCTGCCGCTTTTCGGTACCACTTCACGGCTTCGGCGTAATCCTGCGTCACGCCGTGACCAAATTGATACAAAGCGCCAAGACGGTACTGGGCCGTTGCATCGCCCTGTTCCGCCGCTTTTCGGTACCACTTCATGGCTTCGGCGTAATCCTGCGGGACACCCCGCCCCTTGTCGTAACAGGAAGCGAGATTGGCTTGGGCATCCTTCTGCCCTTGATCTGCGGCATTGCGGAACCACTTCACCGCCTCGGCATAGTCTTGCGGGAGACCTTTCCCGAAGTCGTAACACCAACCAAGATTGTTTTGTGCGTCAGCATCGCCCTGTTCCGCCGCCTTGCGGTACCACTTCACGGCTTCGACGTAATCCTGCGGGACACCCTGCCCGTTGTGGTACCACCAACCGAGTGAGTTCTGCGCCGTCGCATCGCCTTGCTCCGCCGCCTTGCGCTTCCACTTCACGGCCTCAGCATGATCTTGAGGAACGCCATGCCCCTTCTCGTAGAAAAGTCCGAGGTTTCTTTGAGCAGTGGCATGCCCTTGATCTGCGGCTTTTCGATACCATTTGGCGGCCTCCGCATAATCCTGCGGCAGACCATTTCCTTTGGCGTAGCAAACACCGAGGTTGTTTTGGGCTCGCACGAAACCTTGCTCTGCTGCTTTGCGGTACCAATTGACCGCTTCGGCGTATTCCTTCGCCACGCCATTGCCTTTTTCATAGCAAAAGCCAAGATAGCATTGTGCCCACGCGTTCCCTTGTTCAGCCCCCTTGCGGTACCAGTTCGCCGCCTCGGCGTAGTCTTGCGCGAGACCATGCCCGAATTCGTAACACCAACCGAGAGTGCCCTGTGCCATCGAATCGCCTTGCGCCGCCGCTATGCGGTACCATTTCACGGCTTCGGCGTCGTCATGTGGAACGCCGTGCCCGTCGAGGTAACACTTGCCGAGACATCCCTGCGCCTTCGCGTGGCCTCGCTCAGCAGCCTTGCGAAACCACTTTGCTGCTTCCCAGTAGTCTCTTGGCACGCCCTTTCCAGAGTAGTGGCTTATCCCTTTTTGATACCAGCTTTCCAAGTCAGCGCTGGTGTAAGATGGAAGCGCGGGAATGTTTTGCGCCTGAATTTTAGTCCGTGCCAACGCGAGCGCGTCCTGAACCATGTGGGCCAGAACGCGCTTCGCGCCCGGTTCCGCTTTTTCAAGCGCACCCGGCGGTCTTGACACCAATGCAAATTTGTCCGCTTCGTTCATGGCGATGCCATGCACTTGGCACATGGCATCCTGTCGAGATTACTGCCATCGCCACCCCTCGACAAGAGCAACCTTTCGAGTGCATCTTTTACAAAGGCAATCCCTCCACGGCGACCTGAGAGCTGCGGCCTTTGCTCCGACTCCACGCCCCACTTCCTTCCGTAAAAGGGTCAAGCCCGAATGGCGCTTAATTAAGGAAGATGTATTCATCTTGACTCTTTTCAGGCGGCTTTACGGTAGTCGTTGCGGTGCGAGATTTCTCGGAAAGACCGTCGCGGCTTTGTCAGCCATTGGTA
>Ga0302320_10030833_pt1 | contig 10196 bp, 5 predicted proteins | sample Bog_T0_3_FD_202130 | JGI IMG/M metagenome (GOLD analysis project Ga0302320, IMG submission 202130) | Peat permafrost microbial communities from Stordalen Mire near Abisko, Sweden - Bog_T0_3 | ecosystem: Environmental > Terrestrial > Soil > Wetlands > Peat | place: Sweden: Abisko, Stordalen Mire...
TCAAGGCATACAATCAGACGGCGGCCCCGTTCGAATGGACAAAGGTCAAGGTTTACCCGAAAAGCCTCCACAGTAAATACGCTAGTCTTTGCAAGTAGATACTAGGGTGGTCAACCGCGCAACATTCAGTTCGCAGGAGTGTTTTTCGCCCCTTCCCCCATTGGCCATTCATTCGATGTTGGGCGTTGAATGATGAATAAAACCCCGACTTTGCTGCCATTCAAACACCCTAAAAAAGGTGATAAAAAATACTTGCAAATATATAACTAAGTGATAACATAGTCACATGTTGCAGCAATTGTTCTTTGACATTGGCTCGCGGATGGTATTGCGATCGGTCAAAAGTGGGAAGATCGAGAAAGAGGACGACCCAGGTGTTCGTCCGCCGTTGCTTCACTTCAATATGACGCGACCCTTCTGTCTGCTTTTAGAGCGGTTTTAAAAATAGTGTAGCCATTCGGAGCCGGGATTTTTGACTTTTGGCGAGGCTTTGGCGAGGGAGCATGTTTAAAAAACCTGTGACCGAGCCGAAACGAAGCCAAAAGTCAAAAGGCCCGGCTTTTATCACCATCGAACCGCCACCCACCAAGCGTTCGTGCAAATCCCGCGCGCACCCCGGCGGCCGCATTGCGCGATGCCCCCAGGCGCGCACCCCCTAAACTGTTCCCGTTTCGATCCGTGTCCATCTGTGATTATCCGTGCGATTTACCTAAACATTGGCAAAGTGCCTTCGGGCTTCGGAATTCGGATTTCTTTCGGGCCTCGGATTTCGGCCTTCGGATTTTATCCGTGTCCATCTTTGGTTGAAATCAACAGTTGACCAAGTCCGGTCTCCCCAAAAATGAAAGATAGGTTGTCAGCATTTCCTGTCCGATTTCCTCTTCGGCGGCTAACCTAAGATGAGTGAATCAACCAAACGATGCACAACTGTTGCGGGCGTACGCCGAGAACCGCTCGGAGGCCGCTTTCACTGAATTGGTTCGTCGGCGGGTGGATTTCACATACTCCGCCGCGTTGCGCATGGTGCGCGACCCGCATCTGGCCGAGGATGTAACGCAAGGCGTCTTTGTTGCGCTGGCAAAAAACGCCGCCCAGCTCCAGGAACGCGCGGTATTGTCCGGCTGGCTGCACCGCACCGCCCAAAACATCGCCGCCCAGACCGTGCGCACCATCGCACGCCGCCGCGCCCGCGAACAGGAGGCCTCCGCCATGAATGAATTGCTCTCCGCCGAATCCGAAACTTCGTGGCAGACCATCGCGCCGCATCTGGACGCCGCCCTCGGCGCATTGGACGAGACTGACCGCGATGCATTGTTGCTCCGCTATTTTGAGAAGAAATCCGCCGCGGAGATGACTATGTTGCAAAAGACTCTCGTAACCGCCACCGTTGCGGTCCTTGCTGGCACGGGAATCTATGAGGCCAAACAAGCCACCGCTGTCCGCGCGGAGTACCAAAGGCTCCAACAAGAGGGCTCGACGTTATCGGAGCAGCTTTTGCGGTTGCAGCACGAGCGCGAGGAGGTGACAAATCAACTGGCTGAACTGGAGGCAGACAAGTCGCGCCTCCAATCCAACTCAAGTCAAATCGAGCTTCTGAAATTGCGCGGCGAAGTGGCCTTGCTGCATCAAAATGCGGATGCCTTGGAAAAACTGAAGGAGGAAAATCTCCAGCTACGCTCACAGTTGGCGACCGGCGGAAAATCATCCCCGATAAAGACGCCGCCGGACGTCGCGCCGCAGAACGTGTTTCCCCGCCAGTCTTGGGCCGCCGCCGGCTACGCTGACCCGCGCGCCGCGTTTCAGTCTGCCGTCCTGGCGGTAACCAAGGGGGACGCTCAGGCTTACGCCGCCAGTCTGTCGCCCGATATGCTCAAGGAGAAACAAAAGGAGGTCGCCGACCAGATGGCGCTGGCCGGCAAATCCATGGACGATCTTGCCACCGAGACCGTACAGCAATACAGCGCTGTGACTGGATACCGCATCCTTGATGAACAGGCGGTGGCCGATGACGAGGTTATCTTGCATGTCTATCTCGACGGAGTGGGCGTGGACAAATTTATCCGGATGAAAAAATTTGGGACGGACTGGAAGATGGACGCGGCCCCGTAGAACTTCAAAACGCCAGACTCCTGGCGATGTCTTGTGGGAAACGTGCATCGGGGAAAATATTTTTCGGCATTGCCTGTCCGGTTTCGGAGTCGGCGGTTACTATTCAGTAATGAACGGTTCGACGGACCAGCAGCTTTTACGGGACTATGCGCAACGCCAGTCCGAAACGGCGTTCGCCGAACTGGTCCGCCGGCATGTTGACTTGGTCTATTCCGCAGCGTTGCGCATGGTGTGCGACACACATCTGGCCGAAGATGTAACCCAAGGCGTGTTTGTTGCTCTGGCCAAAAGCGCCGCCGACCTGGCTAAACACCCGGTGTTGTCCGGCTGGCTGCATCTCACTACGAAAAATCTCGCGGCGAACGTTGTCCGTTCGGAAGTCCGCCGCCGCGCCCGCGAACAGGAGGCCTCCGCCATGAATGAATTGCTCTCCGCCGAATCCGAAACTTCGTGGCAGACCATCGCGCCGCATCTGGACGCCGCCCTCGGCGCATTGGACGAGACTGACCGCGATGCATTGTTGCTCCGCTATTTTGAGAAGAAATCCGCCGTGGAAATGGCCGGCATCCTTGGCATCAGTGCTGAAGCCGCCCAAAAGCGTGTCAGCCGCGCCGTGGAACGGCTGCGTGAATTCTTCTCCAAGCGCAACGTGACCATCGGCGCCGGCGCGCTGGCCGTTTTAATATCGGCCAACGCCGTGCAGTCCGCCCCGGTTGGTTTGGGCCTCGCCATTGCGGCCACCGTAGGTTTGACCGGAACCGCAGTTTCTGTTTCCACCACCGCCATCGCTGTTACCAAGACCATTGCCATGACTACCCTTCAAAAAACGCTCATCCTATCCGCCGCCGCCGTTCTTGCCGGAACGGGAATTTATCAGGCCACGCAGGCCGCCCACGCCCGCGCCGAAGTCCGCGCGCTTCAGGAACAGCAAGCGATGCAGGCCGGAGAAATTTCACAGATGCAAGGCCAACGCGACGAGGCCACAAATCAACTGGCCGGTTTGCTGACAGAAAACGCGCGCCTAAAATCCCTGCCAAAAGACAATGAAACCGAGCTTTTAAAGTTGCGCGGCGAAGTGGGCCAATTGCAACGGTCGCAATCAGCCGCCGCCGCGGGTGATCCCTTTACGCAATCAGTTCTGGCGTTGGCCGCGCGGGCTGCGGAACTGAATCAACATCTGCAACAGATGCCCGACAAGAAAATTCCCGAACTGCAACTGCTCGATGAGAGCGACTGGTTAAGCGTGGCAAAAAACGCCGACTTTGACACGGATGCCGGCATTCGCCAGGCGCTGCAAAAACTCCGCAGACTCGCCAAAGACAAGGTGCCCATCGGTTCGGCCTTATCCGCGTTTGCCGATGCCAACAACGGTCAACTGCCCTCCGACCTGTCCCAACTTAAACCGTATTTCAACCAGTCGCACTTGGGCGACCTGGGATTGGATGACGCCGCTTTCAATGCGATTGTGGCCCGTTACACGCTCCTGCACACGGGGAATGTAAAGGATTATCCGTCCAGCACCTGGTTTGTGGTGGAAACCGCTCCGGTTGATAAAGACTATGACAGCCGCGAAAAATTTGGAATTGGAACGTCCGCCGCCTTTGCCACCGGCATTGGTGAATCGGGCGATCCGGATGATCCGGCTTATTAAAACGCGTGTCGTCCAACCAGGTTGCTATCGCCTTACTCCATTACGCAGGTCTGAACTTTCATTGAACCTGCTGCTTTTGTATGCTGCTGAAAATTTTTCATGAGAATCCTCGTTATTGGTTCTGGCGGACGTGAACACGCCTTGGTGTGGAAACTTGCACAGTCACCCCACGCCACCCAGATGTGGTGCGCGCCGGGCAATGCAGGCATCTGGCAGGAACACCTCGCTAAGAACGGCGCGGCAGTTGAATGCGTCAACATCGGCGCGGAGGAATTGCCGAAGCTGCTGGCGTTCGCGCAGGAAAAGAAGATTGAGCTTACGGTTGTTGGGCCAGACAATCCGCTGGCGCTGGGCATTGTGGATTTGTTCCAAAAACATGGCTTGAAAATTTGGGGCGTGAACCAAAAAGCCGCGCAGTTCGAATCCTCAAAGGTTTTCTCGCAAAGGTTCATGGAAAAATATGGCATCCCGACCGCGGCAGCGGGAACTTTTGATGACGTCGCCGCAGCCAAAACATTTTGCGCCACGCTCGGCGGCCGGTGTGTCGTGAAGGCCGACGGCCTCGCACTCGGCAAGGGCGTCTTGATGTGTACGAACCAAACGGAAGCGGAGCGTGCCGTGGATGAAATCATGGTCAGCAAGGCTTTCGGTGCCGCCGGCTCGCGAGTTGTGATTCAAGAATTTCTTGAAGGCGTGGAAGTTTCCCTGCATGCACTATGCGATGGCCGCACCGCGAGGATTTTTCCCACATCGCAGGACCACAAACGTGCCCTCGATGGTGATCTCGGCCTCAACACCGGCGGCATGGGCACCTATTCGCCCACGCCATTTCTCACCGACGGGGAACTCGGCGAAGCCGCGCGCAAAATCCTTGAACCATTCATGCGAGGTTGCCAGGAGGAGAAAATTGATTACCGCGGCATTTTGTACCCCGGCATCATGCTCACGAAATCGGGCCCGAAAGTACTGGAATTTAATGCCCGTTTCGGCGATCCGGAAACCCAAGTTTATCTGACGCGCTTGGAGAATGACCTCGTCGAGTTGCTTGAGGCCAGCGTGAACGGCACTCTCGGCGAGACGGAATTACAGTGGAGTCCGCTTGTGAGTGTTTGTGTCGTGATGGCCAGCGGTGGTTATCCGGGAAACTATTCGAAAGGTAAAATCATCCACGGGATTAACGCTGCCAACGCGCTTTTGGACACCAAGGTTTTTCATGCCGGCACGGCGTTGAAGGACGGCCATGTTGTCACGAGCGGCGGGCGCGTACTCGGCGTAACTGCGCTCGGCAAAGATTTGAAAACTTCGCAAGCGGCCGCTTACAACGCCGTGGGAAAAATTCATTTCGATGGCGCGCAATTCCGGCATGACGTCGCGGCAAAGGCATTCGCCGTAAAAATTTAGGCGCGCCAACGCGGCGGATTTTTTTGCAGGTTGAACAGAATGCGCCACGCTGCGCCTTAAATAATTTCTCCGGAGAGTTTTTCGCGCGGCAACAATAGCGTTAAAGCGGCGTTTTACTGCGGCTCCGCCAAAAATGCATCTAGCACGCGATAATTGGCATCGCACCAGCTTTGCTTAAATGCCATGGATAGAAATTACGAAACTTCCGACCCGCAGTTAGCCGCCGCGCCGGCGGTCACCACGCCCACGGAAACCTCGGCCCCCGCCGTGCGGGTCTGGCTCGTGGATGACAATGATCAACTGCGCGAGATGGTCGCTGAATTGTTGAGCCAGTCAGGCGGCATTGACTGTGCCCGCCACTTTTCGTCGCCGGATGAACTGTTAAGCACCCTCGCCAGCAAGCCCGGCCCCGATGTCATTTTGCTGGATGTGCAGATGGGGGACCGTAACGGTCTCGACGCCGTCCGTCCGATCAAATCGCTGACGCCGGCCACGCGCGTGCTGATGTACACCACCTGTTATAACCGGGCGTGGCGGGAACGGGCGCTCGGTGAAGGCGCCTCGGATTACCTGCTTAAGAGTGAAACGTTGGACCGGGTCGCCTCGCGAATTCGGACTCCGGCCGAGGATCCGGCGCCAAATTTGTCCGCCCGCCGCCGCTTCAGTTGTCCGCCGGATCAAAAGCCAAAAAACCGCCAGTCAGGTTCCACTGTCAAAGAATCACCGCATTTATTGAGCCGCGCCTTAAGGGTATTGCGCCTGTTCTCAAATTAGACGCCAAGGAAAACAAAAAAGGGAATCGGTCCAAAAAGTAAACCCCTGTTTAAAACAGGGGTTTATGATTTTCAAGTTTTGCAGGGATGGCGCATCCCGCTTCCACACGCTGTGGTTTGTGGCAACCCGCGCTCCATTTCAACAGCAAATTATTGCGCTACCGATGGATGTTGCAAATGCCTTCCAAATTCCGCATATAGCACGCCGCCATTCTATGAATTCGTTTATTCCGGGCCAGCGATGGATCAGCGAGTCGGAGCCCGAGCTCGGATTGGGCACCGTTGTGCAGATGGAAAACGGTTGTGTGAAGGTCGAATTTAAGGCGGCCGGCGAAACGCGCAACTACACTGTGGATCAGGCACCGCTGAAGCGCGTGCGATTCCGAGTTGGGGACAAAATAAAAACACAAGCAGGCGGCGAATTTGCAGTAAATGAGGTGATCGAACAGCAGGGGCTCCTGATTTATATCGGTAAGAATTCGGAATTGCCCGAAGCTCAACTGAATGACCACCTCAGCCTGCAAGGACCGCAGGAGCGGCTGTTCGCCGGGCGGTTTGACGCCTCGTCCACGTTTGAGTTGCGTCGGCGAACCTTGGAATTCTTGCACCAATTGCGCCGGTCGCCGGTGCGAGGATTTATCGGCGGCCGGATTGACCTGATTCCACACCAGCTTTATATCGCCAACGAAGTCGCCACCCGGCACGCGCCAAGGGTCATGCTTTCTGACGAAGTGGGACTTGGAAAGACCATCGAGGCTTGCCTCATCCTGCACCGTTTGTTGTTAAGCGGGCGCGCCAGCCGCATCCTCGTGCTGGTGCCAGAATCGCTCCTGCATCAGTGGTTTGTGGAAATGCTTCGCCGCTTCAATGTATGGCTGCATATCTTTGACGCAGAACGCTGCGCCGCCATCGAGGCGGGTGAGCCGGGCACAAATCCGTTTCTGGACGACCAACTCGTGCTGACCAGCATTGATTTCCTCGCGGGCGATCCGCGGCGGGCGGAACAGGCCGCAGCGGCCGGTTGGGATGTCCTGGTGGTAGATGAAGCGCACCACCTCGAATGGTCCGAATCGTCGCCCAGCCGGGAATACCTGGTGGTGGAGGAACTCAGCAAGAAATCGTCGGGGCTCTTGTTGCTGACAGCCACGCCGGAGCAACTTGGGATTGAAAGCCATTTTGCGCGGCTCCGGTTGCTTGACCCGGATCGGTATCGCGACTTGGCAACATTCCAGGCAGAGGCCAAAGACTATCAGGCCATTGCCACGCTTGCTGAAAAACTTCGGGACGAAATTACTTTTACCAAAGAAGACTTCCTGACCCTGGGCCAATTACTCGCGCAAGATCCTCAGGCTGAGCAAAGACTGGCGGAACTCGACAAAGGCATTGTGGCAGCAAAGCAGGACATTTTGGAAAGTCTCTTGGACTTGCACGGTCCCGGCCGGGTGCTGTTTCGCAACACGCGGGCTGGCATGAAAGGTTTCCCCAAGCGAACCTTGAAGTTGGCCAGGCTGGCCCCGGGTCCTGAACCGGAGCATTGGTTGGACCGCGTTTCCACCGAATTTGCCAGCGACGCCGGGGACACCGGGCTACAGAGCAATGCCGATCTGGTCCGCGACCCGCGCGTTCTTTGGCTGGCCGCGCTGTTGCAGAAACTGGATCCACAAAAGGTGTTGGTAATCAGTCGCACCATCGAAAAAGCCGAAGCCCTTGATGAAGCCCTTCGCCGTCATTTGACCATTAAAACGGGTGTTTTTCACGAAGGACTCACCTTGGTGCAACGGGATCGTAACGCTGCCTGGTTCGCTGAACCCGACGGCGCGCGGCTGTTAATCTGCTCCGAGATTGGCAGCGAAGGACGTAATTTCCAGTTTGCGCATCATCTCGTCCTGTTCGACCTCCCGCTGAATCCTGAACTGCTCGAACAACGCATTGGGCGCCTGGACCGCATTGGCCAGAAGGAGGACATCCAAATCCATGTGCCTTATCTCGCGCACAGCCCGCAGGAAGTTCTGGCGCGCTGGTACCACGAAGGCCTAAACGCCTTCGAAAGCAACCTGGAAGGCGGCAACGAACTTTTGCGCCAGTTCGGCCGGGCGGTCCACGACCTGGCGCTGGAGTATCCCGTGGCGGATCGCAGCGCGGCTGAACAGGAATTGACGGGTCTCTTGAATCAGACCAGGGCCGCGCGGCTGGAAATCCGATACCGCTTGGAACAAGGCCGGGATCGTTTGTTGGAACTCAATTCATTTCGTCCCGCCAAGGCTCAAGAAATCATCGGTCAGATTCAGGCGCAAGACGGGCAGCCGGTTCTCGAAAACTACATGCTGGATGTTTTTGAGCATTTTGGCGTTCACATCGAGGAACTGGCGCCGCACACGTGGGAGTTGAATCCCCAAGGCATTACGACTGATTCATTTCCAGCCTTGCCTGCCGAAGGCATGATCGCCACCTTCGACCGCCGCCACGCGCTGAGCCGGGAAGATGTTGGTTTTTTGACATGGGACCATCCTATGGTCAACGGCGCGATGGATCTGCTGCTGGGAGCTGAAACGGGAAACTGCGCCTTTGCCGTGCTGCCCACGCCGGATGACCGGACCATGCTGTTGGAGTTGATTTTTGTTCTGGAAGCCATCGCCACGCCCCATCTGCACGCGGACCGTTTTCTGCCGCCCACGCCGGTTCGCGTACTTGTGAGCCACAAATTGGTGGATCTCACCGCAGCCTTTATCGGGCCGGGATGGGAGGAAAAACTGGAAAAGGGTTCACCCCATAAACTGATTGAAAACGCGGACATCGCCCGGCGAGTGCTCCCACGAATGTTCCAGACTGGTGAAAAGCTGGCGGAAGGTGGGGCGGCGACCTTGCGGCAGACTGCCCTCAACGAAATGAACCATCTGCTCGGACACGAAGTACAACGCCTGCAATCCCTGGCGCAGGTCAATGATCATGTCCGGCCGCTGGAAATCAAGCTGGCCCAGGCTCAACAGGAGGAACTGGCCGCCGCATTGCAACGATCCCGGCTTCGCTTGGATTCCTTGCGCCTCATTTGGCGGGGCCCGGCCACGATGCTCAATTAAATTGCCGGGCGGCGTCCGCCTGAACATTGTGGCAACGGAGTAGTTCGCAGAAGCGGAACTGGGCGAAATGCTGACTATTTGCTGTGCAAGAAAGAGGCGGGTATTGCCAATTATCGTCCGGCATCTCCCTGGCGAATCTGGTAGAACTGACGTTGAAAATTTCTTGTAGTAATTGCAGATTATGAACACAGCCAGTGCAAAGGGAATAAAATCAAGCCGCGCCAATCGCGCGCTGCCGGCCCAAGGCGTCGAGTGGCTGCACAATCCCATTTTTAACAAGGGCACGGCTTTCACCAACGCAGAACGCGAGGCGCTTGGACTGCGCGGCCTGCTGCCGCCGCATGTTCAGACCATGGCCGAACAAGTGCGCCGGGTCATGGAGAATTTTCGCAGCAAGTCCAGCGACCTTGAACGCTACATCCAGATTGCCGCTTTGCAAGACCGGAACGAAACGCTTTTTTACCGCGTTGTCATGGACAACCTGGAGGAGCTGATCCCCATCATTTACACGCCCACTGTGGGCAAGGCGTGCCAGGAATATGGCCATATTTTCCGCCGTTCGCGCGGTTTTTACATTTCCAGCAACGATCGCGGGCAGATCGAAAATATCCTGCACAACTGGCCGACGCGCGACGTGAAAGTCATCGTTGTCACCGATGGTGAACGTATTCTCGGCCTGGGTGATTTGGGCGCATCCGGCATGGGTATTCCCGTCGGTAAACTTTCCCTTTACACCGCGTGTGCTGGAATTCATCCGACGCAATGCCTGCCAGTCACAATTGATGTGGGCACCAACAACGAGGCGCTGCTGGCCGACCCGCTCTACATCGGCCTGCGCCAAAAAAGGATTCATGGCGCGGAATACGATGCGGTCATCGAGGAATTCATGGGTGCCGTCGAAAAACTTTTTCCCGGTGTGCTCGTGCAGTTCGAGGATTTTGGCAATAACAACGCCTTCCGCCTTTTGGAGCGCTATCGTGACCGCGCCTGTGTGTTCAACGACGACATCCAAGGCACAGGGGCTGTGGCGCTGGCGGGTGTCCTGTCCGCGCTGCGCGTCAGCGGCGGAAAATTGTGTGACCAACGGGTGTTGTTCCTCGGCGCGGGTGAAGCCGGCATCGGCATTGCGGAAAACATTGTCCACGTGCTGGTCGGGGACGGACTGACGCCAGCCGAAGCGCGCAA
>Ga0302320_10030834_pt1 | contig 10196 bp, 5 predicted proteins | sample Bog_T0_3_FD_202130 | JGI IMG/M metagenome (GOLD analysis project Ga0302320, IMG submission 202130) | Peat permafrost microbial communities from Stordalen Mire near Abisko, Sweden - Bog_T0_3 | ecosystem: Environmental > Terrestrial > Soil > Wetlands > Peat | place: Sweden: Abisko, Stordalen Mire...
GCCACCCCTTTGTTGAGCGACCAATACTGCGGTTGAGGAATAGTGCCCGCCCACCAATCGACGTTTTTAGACCATGTGTAGGCGGCGGTGTATTGAATGCCGTTGGAGAACCGTTTTGTGAGGCTTGCCTGCAAAGAGTCGAACTGCGAGTGACCCAGATTGGTCTGCACGCCGACGGCGCCCGAAATACCCAGAAGCGGGTAATACGGCTGGCTCGCGGTGCCTCCCCCCAACGTCCCATAGTTGAAATTTTCGGTGCGAGTCAAGCCGGTTGGGTGGGTCGCCACGTAGCCCAACGAGACATTGTGATTGCGCGGCAGCAGTTTCTGCACGGTTACGTTGTAAGAGGTGATCTCGCCGCGTTTGAATTCGCCTCTGTACGTGGTAATTGCGGCGTTGGGTTTCACACTGGCCACATTCAGATTGAATACCGGCACAACGGGGACTCCCTGGCTCAGGTTTCCGACCGTCGTGTAACTGTTGGGAGCTTGATTTACCACAATGTCGGTCACCGGGAACGCCGCTCCGGGCGGCATCTGAGCCGTAGCCGAATCGTCGTTTTCGGGATTCCGCGAATAACCTGCCCGAATCACCAGGGTGTCGCTCAGGCGGTAGCTCCAGCCCAGCCGCGGGCTGAACAGGAGGTGCTGCACCGTGATTCCGCACGTGGGCGCGTTGCCGGCGACACCGCAAATGTCCAAAAGGTTGGTGTTGAAGTTGAACACCTCGAGGCCGCGGTCGGCGCGCCGCACCAGCGGATAAAATTCATAGCGCAGTCCCAGCGAAACGCTCATCTTCTTGGTTAACTGGAACTGGTCGCTCACGTAGCTGCCATACTCCCAACCGCGCAGGGTTGCGGGCCGGAAGTTAGCCTCGTTCTGTGGGGTCACCGTCTGCCCGATCATGGGATCCATGGCTTCCGACTGAGCCGAGTTATAGTTTCCGAGCAGATAATCGCCAAAGCCATTGAAGTTGTTCGGCGCGGCCGGCCCCAGCGCGGTCTGCCCTCCGTTGAAGGTAATAATAGGCGTCGAGTCCTCGTAATGGTTCATCATCAGCCGATGGATCTCACCCCCGAATCTAATGGTCTGCCGGCCCTTGGTCCAACTGGCATTGGCCGCCCCACCCCATTGCGGGTCGACATAGTTCCGGGGCGCGGCAGTACCGCCCCCGCCACCGGCGGCTTGTGCGATTGAATACCCGCCAGCGGTGATATTCGGCATCGCGGTGCTTTTCGAGTACGGCGCCGGGCAGGTGTTCGGGATGCCGAACTGGTCGCCAAAGCAGGTGGGCGAATCCGTATAAGCCACCATATTGGAGGTAATGACGCCGAACGCGCCATCCAGCACGAAAGTCGGTGAAAACACATGGGTCGCCGTAACCGAGTAGCTCCGAACCGTGGTAATCCAGTAGCGGCCTCCCTGGAGGGGATTGGGGCACCAGGGCGCGCCGGAGATCTTCGTGCAGTTGGGTACGATCGAGAGGAGTTGGCCGCTGCCGAGTTCATAACTGGTCCCGATGCCAACCCGCGCGTTAATGGTGGTCTTGCTGCTGGCCACCCAAGTCCCCTTTATGTCGTACTTTGCATAGTTGGTGATGTAGTCGGTGGTTGAGTAGTAGTTATTGGTGAAGCCCGCCAGGTTGGGCAACTGCAGGTCCTGCAGGATCGCGGTGGAAATAGGGCTGATGCGGCTCGCCGGGATCATGTCGTTCGGGAACGGAGTGCGTCCGGTACCGTTCGACGAAGTTGAGGTGGCCGGGTCGTAGAGAGTCGTGCCGGTGGCGCTGAAATCGCCGGTGCGCATCGCCGCGGTGGGCAGGCTGACCAGACCGTTCGAGCCGATATTCGACAGCGGGTCTCCCGCATAGGCCCGCTGCCGCGTCCTTTCCACGGAGCCAAAGTAGAACAGCTTGTTCTTCTTGATAGGCCCTCCGATCGTGCCGCCGTAAATAAAAGTGCTCCCGGTCCCTTTCGGATCTTGTGGCGGCAGGAAGAAATTCCTGGCCTTCCAGAGGTAATCGGTGGTGTGATCGAACGCCGATGCGTGCAGTTGGTTGGTGCCGCTCTTCATCTGGACGTTGGCCGAGGCGGCGCCGGCCAGCCCCTGGTCGGCGTCGAAACTGCTCGTAACGATGCTGACGGTTTCGATGGCTTCCGTGCCCGGGGTATAGACCGAAATCCCCTGAAAGTACTGATTGAGGGCGGTGATGCCGTCGAGCCGAACGACCGTATTGCTGGTAGGCTGCCCATTTACGGAGAAGCCCAGGGAACGCGTGGGATTGTTGCTTCCGCCCGACTGAATGTAGTCGGGCTGCGCCACGCCGGGCATCATGGCCGCGGTGGTTTGCCAGGAATGGCCACTGGTAGGCAGGTCGGTCAATTCCTCACTGGTGGTGTTCTGCTGGACGGCGGCCGTTTCGGTCTGCAAAGCGACCGCCAGCGCGGAGACGGTAACAGTATCGCTCGCCTGGCCCACCTTCAGCCGCGCGTCAAGGCGTATGGCCTGGTTGGCTTCAATGTGAACATTGCGCTCGGTGAAGGTTTGAAAGCCTGCAAGGGTTACGGTGAGCTGGTAGGTGCCCGGCAACAGGTCAGGCACATTGTAGCGGCCGCCCGTGTCCGTTTGGGTGCTGCGGGAGAAATTCGTTTCCGCCTGTGTGGCGGTGACGCTGGCCAGAGGCACGGCGGCGCCTGAGTCGTCGGTGACCGAACCAACCAGCGAACCGTACACGGATTGGGCGGATGCGGTAGAAGCAAAGCCAAACAGGACCAGTGTAAAAGCTACAAGCGAGAGTCTCATGGTCGCCGATTCTATGCAAAGCGCGAGGACGAGTCAAGCGAGTGCGCGAAATAAAAATGAAAAGAAGCGTCCGGAGAGTTCCCCTTTTTTCGGCCCTGTTCTTAAAGAAAGTATAATCGGGGTCACCGGCTCTCGAACGGTCTCCAGTACACCGTCGCCTGCACGTTTTCCAAAACCATTAACTGGTGGGCGGGGTCGGCTTCAGATGGCGAATTCGCTCAAGGTCAAGGGCTACGATTTTCACTTCAGCTTCGGAACCGGCACGCACAATCACGCGCAGAACAATTCCGAAATGCCCGACGCGCTGAAGTGGCTCTGGCGCGATTACGATCCAGCGAAAACCGAGCAGACTTTCGAGGTGGATGCCGCCGAGAAAGCCAGGCCTGTCTTCCGTGTCCACGTCTACAACCGCGATTAACGGCAAGCCACGCGCGTGCCCATTTCGCAGGCCTGCTCGATCAGGCGCAATCCATAAGCGGTGTCGGTTCGTCCGGCGTCTCCGTCCCGGTAAAGGACACCCGCGTTGTAACAACCGGGTCCGTAGCCGCGTTCACACGCGCGCTCGAAGCCTTCAAGCGCCTTGACTTTATCTACCGGGGCGCCCGTCCCGAGGAAATAGTACTCGCCCAGCCGGGCGCAGCCGCGCGCGGAGCCTGCGTCGCAGGCCAGATGGAACAAAGCGAAGGCCCGGGCATCGTCCTTTGAAACGTTCCGTCCACGTTGATACTGCACTCCCAGGATGTAGCAGCCCGTGCCGCTCCCCCGATCGCAAGCCTGTCCGAACGAATCGGTTCCGGCCGTCTCGATCAGCGTTTGCAGGCTGGCGCAGCCGGATTGATCCCCGAGGTCGCACGCCTGATCGAGGTATCCCGCCGCAGCCGCGGCGTCTCTTTGGACGCCGCGGCCTTCCCGCAGCATGTTCCCCACGCTCAGACAATCGGCTGCGCGGTTCTGATCGCACGTCACCGCTAGTGCGTGTGCCCACGTTTCGCAGGCATGCCAGCGCCCCTGGTCGCAGGCAGTATGCCAGAATTCCATGGAACTTCCGGGCTGGCGGCTGCCGACAAAGCCCGAAGCGTCCATGACGGTGAACAGTGCGATCCAGATTGACATATATGCCAGGTTTAGTTGCCTGGGGCTCCAGGTTCCGAAAGCGCGGAAGGCATCGAAACGGAGCGATCGCAGCCACCGCGCAAGGGCGTCGCTGGCCCGGTCCAACGCCCGAACAGTGAGGTTAAGCGCGGGCACGCAGAGCAGCTTGTCGTAGAAACTCGGCGCGCCCAGCCAGTTCAGAACCCCGTACATCGCGAAAACGGCGACGCCATACATTCCACCGAACACGATCTTCCCGAATGCTTTCCTGGGAGAAGTAGCCGGATCGGTAACGAGCAGGTGCAGGCCGAGAAAAACGGCGATCGGAATATTGGAGTCGATGAAGTAGTAAACGCCGGTCCAGCCCGTAAATGCGATGTTCAGCAGACAGAGCGAGGCGGCGGCGGACAGCGTTACGAGCGTTACCGAGAATAACGCCTGGACAACCAGGCCCAGCAGGAAAATCTCGAGGTAAATATGGGGAGGCCGTCCCATAGTGGTCGCGATCTGTTCGCCAAAGGTCATTTGGGTCGAATCCGTCGCAATCAGCGCAACCGAGAACAGAAAAAGCGAGAAAGCGGACGGGTTAAAAATGTGCGTGAGACGCCCGTCGCGCTTCCACTTGATGAACTCCTTACCGAGTATTCCGGTGGCGATGAGGAGCAATTGCAGATAGAACCATTCGTCTTTGAACCACAGGAACAGATTGGTGCTGAAGACGATCGGAAACAGGCCGAAGCCGAGGAGCCACGTATCGCGCCGCGACCAGCACAGCAGGCTGTCGAACGCATAAGCAAAAGCAACCTGCGCCAAAAGGAGCGGCATGTGGCGGTAGACCTCCGGCCAATACGCTCCCCAGTAGAGGTAAATCGCGGAGTGCGCCATCATCTGCACATAGTGCACGGGGCGAGGAACAAAAACGTAGTTCAGCCGGCGGCCCGCTCGCGCCGCGGTTGGGAAGAGAATGGCTGTGAACGCCAGCAGAAAAGCGGCGGCGCCCCCGATCGACACTGCAACGCCGGGATTCGGGCCAGCGGACGGAAAGACGGCGAAGCAGCCAAAAACCAGTATGAGCAGGAGTACCAGGATTGATGGCGGAAGCCGGTTCCCGGCCTGAGGCTTTGTGCCCGGCCGGCCGTGGGCGACATCCTGGACTGTAGCCACCGATTTCCTCCCTTTGCTACGTTACACCGAAAATCAGGCGTCGCGAACGGACTACGCGCGTAGCTGATGTCGTGAGTGTCGACATCGGGTTTCACTGCAATTTTTTTTACGACTTACAGCCGATCCCGGCCACCCCGAGCAGGGTGCGCAACCGGGCACGGAACATCCGCATGGCGGCGTTTACATCCTTAACATCGCCAAGCTCAAGATGCACGTTCCAGGACCACGGCCAGGGCGTTCTGCGTTGCAGGCCGAATCTCTTCAAAACTACTACAGATCCGACAGGTATCCCAGCTGACCCTTGCTGTCGGCAAACTGATCCACGCGGACGCCCAACTGATTCATCATCGCCACGTGAAGGTTTGCGAGGGGCGTATCCTGGGCGTATTGCACATGGCGCCCAAGGGTGAACAGTCCGTTCCCGCGGCCCGTCACTACGAGCGGCAGATTGTCGTGATCGTGGCCTTTCCCGAGGCCGCTGCCATAGGTGACCATGACATGGTCGAACATCGTCCCGTCGCCGTCTTTCGTGGCTTTGAGCTTGCCGATAAAGTAGGCGAACTGTTCGATCTGGAAGCGATTAATCAGAATACACTTTTCGATCTTTTCCTTGTCGCCGCCGTGGTGGGTCAGACCGTGGTGAGAGTCGGCAATGCCGATTTCCCGATAGGCGCGGTTGCTTTGCTCGATGGCCATCAGGAAGGTCACGATGCGCGTCGAATCGCTCTGGAACGCGATGGTCATGAGATCGAACATCAGCCGGGTGTGCTCGATGTAGTTCTCGGGAACGCTCGAGGGAGGCCTGTCCATATCGGGAGCGAGCTGGACGCTCTGCTGTTCCGTCTTCTGAATACGCGATTCGATATCGCGCAGAGCATACATATACTCGTCGATCTTCCTGCGGTCGGAGGCTCCGACGCTTGCTTCCAGCCTCTTGGCATCGCCGAGGACGGAATCGAGTACACTCGCCTGATAGCGTTGCTGGCGGGCACGGACCACGGGATCGCGTTCGACGTCACCGCCGCCAAAAAGGCGTTCAAAGACGGCTCGAGGCCGTATCTCGGGGGGATTGGGAGAAGTTGGCGTGCGCCAGGAGATGCTGTTGCTGTAGGCGCAGCTATAACCATTGTCGCAGTTGCCCCCCTGAATCCCCTCTTCGGTGCCCAGTTCGAGCGAACCGAACCGGGTGGCGCCGGCCAACGCGCGAGCCGCATGCTGATCCATCGATTCGCCGGCCTGCAGGTCTTTGCCGAAAGTCTTTTTCGGATGAACGCCCGTCAGATAGCTCGCGCCTGCGCGCCCGTGATCGCCGGGACCGTCGCCGAGAGCGCGTCCCCCGTTAACCGTCAAACCGCCGAATACGGAGATGTCTTCGCGATACTTTTCGAGAGGCGCCAAAGTGCGGGGAAGCTGTTCGGGCAATTTGATCACGTCGGTGGTGCTCGGAATATTCCAGGTCTCCTCCTGAACGCCGTTTGGAAAATAGAGAATCGCCATCCGAGAAGGAGATTTGGAGGCGGCAGCTTTACCCAGCGCGGGTATCATCGCATCCAGCAAGGGCAGGGCAACCACTCCGCCAACCCCTCTCAGGAAAGTACGTCTCGGCAGCTGTTTCTTCTGTATAAAGTTCATTTCTTTGCGATCTCCATGCTTCTCATTTGGAATTGCCTGCTCTTCACAACATCCAATACCAGGGAAGAAAAACGGTACTGATTAGATGCTACATCGCGACCGATGGCATCGACTGTGGAATCGTCGGACGGCTCGAGGCCGCGCCCAAGGCTGTAGGTGAACATTTTTACGGTCACATTATGCACGAACTCGCCGGATCGGTCTCGCAGGACCTCCTTCAGGCCTTTCGAACCTGTGAACGTCTTGCCCCCGGGCAAAGTGCCGGTGGTCTCGATCGGGAACTTGCCTTCCTGTGTACGCCATCTCCCGACGGCGTCGTAATTCTCAAGCCCGAAACCGATCGGATCCATGATGTTATGGCACGGCGAACAGCTGGGGTCTTTACGATGTTGTTCGAAGCGCTGTTTCATTGAGACTTCCGTCCCAATGTTCGCGTCATTGAGCGCGGGCACGTTATCCGGAGGAGGCGGCGGCGCGGCCCCCAGCAGATTTTCCAGAACCCACTTGCCCCTTACCGGAGGCGAAGTGCGCGTGGGATAGGACGAAACGGTCAGAATCGCTCCCTGCGTAAGGACTCCGCCGCGTTGCTCGGGGTCGAGAGTTACGCGCTGGAATTCCTCGCCGTTTACGCCAGGAATTCCGTAATGGCGGGCCAGGGGGCCGTTCACATAGGTGAATGGAGCGTCGATAAAGTCGAGGATACTGCGGTCTTCGCGGATGATTTCGCTCACAAAGAGGTCGGTCTCATGCCGCATGGCATCGAGCAATTCATCATCGACCGACGGGAAGCGTACCGGATCTGGCTTGGTACGGCCCAGATTGCGCATTTGCAGCCACTGTCCGGCCCAGTTCTCCACGAGGTTGTGCGATTTGGGGTCCTTCAGCATCCGGCGCACCTGGGCTTCAAGGACAGCCGGCTGCCGCAACTTCTGTTCTTTGGCGAGGCGGTACAATTCCTGGTCGGGCATGGTGGCCCAGATGAAGTAAGACAAGCGCGAGGCCAGTTCGTAATCGCTTACATAATGAGCTGCCGGCGCCGCGGGCGTGGTCGACGCGGCGATTACCGCGGCGGGTTTCGGATCCCTCTCAATCCGGAACAGGAAATCCGGGGACGAAAGGATCGCCTGCAGCGCGAGGCGAACACCCGCTTCCAGGGTATCGCCGTCCTTCCGGACGAGCGCGACGAGGTTCAGTTTAGACTGTAGCTCCGCTTCCGTCACGGGCCGCCGGTAGGCTTGCTCCATGAGATTCGAAATTATTTTGCGGGCGCATTGCGCGTTGTGCTGCCCTGGCGCGTGCCCGCAGATGAAAATTTTTCGGTAACTCGCCGGCGGCTCGGGGCTCGGATCATAGGGTCCAAGAATCTCAAGATAGTCCACGAACAGGGCCCGCCGCATGTCGGGGTTGATGTTCTCGTGTGGATCCTTCAGATCGGCCAGCTCGGGGAAAGATGCGCGCAGGAAATGTTCACCCGCCTTAAGTTTCGTGCGGGCTACGATCTCGCCGCGGGTATACGTATAGGCGGTGGTGCCTTCCACCACGTCCTGAATAACCGGTGCGCCGTCGACCGAAAGGATGAGCTTGCGCGGCGGGGCGGCTTTCCTCGCCGCTTCCATTTCCTTCGCGATGTCCTCGGGCGTTGGCTCCTTCGGAGCGATGCCGAGAGCGCGAGCTTTCGCACGCTCCGCCCGGTCAGCCTCGAATTTCTTCCTTCGTTCCGCCTGGAGCCGGGCTTTCTCTTCAGGCGAAACCTCGACGCCACTCTCCGTATCGCCCCGGAAATTGGCGAACCGGAGGCGAAATTCGTATTCGGCATCCGCCGGGAATGTCCATGTTCCGTACATCGCGCCGCGCAGAGAATAGGGCAGGTAAATACCGGCGTTGCCTTCCGCGAGAACGTCGTTGGCGTCGGGAGATCGGCGGTTCAGCAGTCGAACCAGACGGCCGGGTTTCGAAGGCAGCGCTTCGCCGTAAACCGCCAGCTGCGAAATGTTCTTCGCTGCCGCCATGTACTTTTCCATCAACAGCGGAGAAATGGACAGAACGTCGCCATTGTTGTCGAAACCATAGCCGGAATCGTCGACAGGGAAGTCTTCGGTGGGTCGGGCCGCGACAGCCAGCAGATCGCGGATCGTGTTGGTGTACTCGACGCGGTTGAGACGCCGGGCCGTCACGCGGCCCGGATCCGGATCCTTTGATGCACCGGCGTCCTTACCGGAACCGCCGTTCGCTTGAGCGAGAACCCCTTCGATCCACCCAGTCACAGGTGTTACATCCGATTTAGGCGGTACAGGCTGGCCTGGAGGGGGCATCTTGCCCGCTTTGAGCTTCTCCAGAACCTTCGACCAGACTTCGGGCTTGCCGGTCGCCATGGCCTCACTGGTAAAGGATGCCAGGTTCAGGTTTGCCATCGGAACCTCGCCGCTGTGGCATCCGTAGCAATTCCTGGACAAGAACGGCCGCACCACATTAGTAAAGGAGTCGCCGGAACTGGAAACCACCGCGGGTTTAGTCCCCGCCGCGGCAGGGACCGCACGTTCGCTCTTCGCCGGCGGGGCGTTTTTCACGGAAGTATCCTGCCCCCATGAAACCGTAATGAGGCCGATCGAACACAGAGCTGCCAATCCTATGACTGCCCAGCCGCCAGAGCGACGCTCTGTATCCACAGAAGTACGTGCTTTTTTCAAAACCAATTCGCCTCCCGCGATAACGCAACGGGGTGGACGCAATTCCACCCAGTTGGTCAGGAGTCTACCAAACCCTGGATTCAAACGCAACGGGTGTTCGGAAGCCTTGAGGCGCTCTTCCTTGCGCTTAGCTTAGCCGGTTCGGCCGTCCGCTTCACGAGCTCCGATCCGACCCCGCCCGTGTCCGTTTGGGTGCTGCGGGAGAAATTCGTTTCCGCCTGTGTGGCGGTGACGTTGGCCAGCGGCACGGCCGCGCCTGAGTCGTCGGTGACCGAACCAACCAGCGAACCGTATACGGACTGAGCGGATGCGGTAGAAGCAAAGCCAAACAGGACCAGAGTGAAGGCTACCAGCGAGGTTTTCATTGTGGCCGATTCTATGCAAGGCGGGAGAAGGAGTCAAGATCCTGCAAAAGAAATCGCGAAATAAAAAAAACGTTCAGAGCTTGTGTTTTTGTTACCCGCGACCATCAAAAAGATATAAAGGCCTTCAGCCCTGATTTCCGGGCTGTACCGGCCCAATTGAAACGGCGCACGCAAAATTGAAATATCCTGTTGCGACGCGCGGCCTGCACGCGAATATTGGATGGCCCCAGGGGGACAACCGTTGACGGTTTCGTGACAGATGATCTCAGGCATGCTCGATTTCAATCTCTGAATTCTTCTGCTTTCCCTGACTTGCTTTGTTGCAGCCTGACTGGTGTAAGCGGCTGGTGAACCGCATCCAAGGGGTACGGTTATTACGAAACGGCCTCAGGCATTCGCCGTTAATGGTTTCCAGTTATGAGGCAGTAGCTCCGCGATCCGGTTGACCGGATGAG
>Ga0302320_10030835_pt1 | contig 10196 bp, 6 predicted proteins | sample Bog_T0_3_FD_202130 | JGI IMG/M metagenome (GOLD analysis project Ga0302320, IMG submission 202130) | Peat permafrost microbial communities from Stordalen Mire near Abisko, Sweden - Bog_T0_3 | ecosystem: Environmental > Terrestrial > Soil > Wetlands > Peat | place: Sweden: Abisko, Stordalen Mire...
AGCCATCAGCATGATGGATTCTACCGCGAAAACCCGTATCGTTGGCGCTGCACTCCCCCGTAAGGAAGGGATAGACAAGCTGGCGGGTCGGGCGCGTTACGTTGACGACATTCAACGCGAAGGCATGCGGTACGGGACCACGATTCGCAGCAGTATTCCTCGCGGCTTGATTCGCTCTGTGACGTTTGACACCAGCGTCGACTGGAGCGAGTTCACGGTTGTCACTGCCGCAGACATTCCCGGCGAGAATTGCATCCAACTGATCATTGCCGACCAGCCGTGCCTGGCTGACGGCAAAGTGAACCACTGCGAAGAGGCAATCGTTCTGCTGGCGCATCCGGATAAACACAAACTCCGCGCAGCGGCGACTGCCGTTCGCGTTGAATATGATCCTCTGCCCGCTGTGCTTTCCATAGAAGAAAGTGAGCGGCAAGACGCGATTGTCTGGGGCGAAGACAATCTGCTCAAGAGTTTTCTTTTGCAAAAGGGCGATGTGGATTCTGCCTGGTCAACCGCTGCACATATTGTGGAAGGCGAGTACCGGACCGGAGCGCAAGAGCATCTTTATATCGAAAACAACGGCGTGATCGCGGAGTACTCGGCGCTGGATGGAGTGACCGTGTGGGGGTCTCTGCAGTGCCCCTACTACGTGCATAAGTCTCTGGTGAAGGTTTTCGCGCTTCCGGAAGCAAAAGTTCGCGTGATTCAGACCGAGACCGGCGGCGCATTCGGCGGCAAGGAGGACTATCCTTCCACGCTCGGCTGCCACGCGGCTCTGCTCGCCATGAAGTCCGGCCATCCGGTGAAGATGGTCTACGACCGGATGGAGGACCTTGCCGCAACCACAAAGCGGCATCCGTCACGGATTCGGCACAAGACTGCAGTGGACAAGAACGGCAAGCTGTTGGCTATGGAGATTGATCTGGCAACAGACGGCGGCGCCTACTCGACGCTTTCCTCCACTGTGCTCTCGCGGGCCACGCTGCACTCGACCGGCCCGTACGTCTGCCCCAATGTTCGCGTTCGCGCAAAGTCGTGGGCCACGAACACGGTGCCATACGGAGCGTTTCGTGGCTTTGGCGCGCCCCAGGCCGTCTTTGCCATAGAGCGGCATATTGATGAGATTGCAGCCGTGCTCTCTATGGACCCGATCGAGCTACGGCGCAGGAACTTTCTCCATCAGGGAGACACGACGGCGACCGAGCAGACGATGCGCGAGCCCATGATCCTCGACGAGCTAATGGATCGCGCCTTGCATGAGAGCGACTACTACGCGAAGCGAAAGATTTTTGCACGCGAAAACCACACCAGTGCGATCAAGCGCGGAATGGGTGTGGCGGCTTTTTATCATGGCTCCGGTTTTACCGGTTCCGGCGAAGTGTATTTGAACTCGCTGGCTGCAGTGGATGTGACGCCTGAGGGGAAAGTGCGCGTGTTGGTGTCAAGCACCGAGTTTGGGCAAGGCACCAACACCGTGCTTACGCAGATTGCCGCCGAAGCGCTGGAGTTGGATTATCGAGACATCGAAATGGCTCCGCCGGATACGGGCATTGTGCCCAACAGCGGGCCCACTGTTGCTTCGCGAACAACGATGGTTGTTGGGCGGCTGATTGAACGCGCCAGCAAGCAGCTTGTCGCCGAACTGCGAGAACACGCGAACCTGGAGGCTGACCATACGCGCGAGGATTTCTTTGTCGCCTGCGAGCGCCTGCGAGCGGCGCGCGGCAAGGTGCTGAGTGAATGCCGCTACGAAGCGCCGCCGGGCATTGTATGGGACGATCAGAAGTATCAGGGCGAGGCGTACCCTGCATTCGGCTGGGCGGTTTACGTTGCGCAGGTTGCAGTGGACACGGTGACCTACTCTGCCGAGGTTGAGAATTTTTGGGCGGTGCAGGAGGTTGGCCGTGTGATGAATCCTGTACTGGCAACAGGGCAGATTGAAGGTGGCGTGGCGCAGGGCCTCGGCTACGCGCTGTATGAAAAAGTGATCTGGCAGGATGGACGCATGGCGAACAACCAGATGACCAACTACATTATGCCCACGGCGGAAGACATTCCGCCGATTCATGTTTTCTTTGAACAGATGCCTTACCAACATGGCGGCTACGGGGCCAAGGGGCTTGGGGAGCTGCCGCACGACGGCCCTGCGCCTGCGATCCTGAATGCCATTCGCGACGCGACGGGCATTGGCTTTCACTCGATTCCGCTGCTGCCGGAGGATCTGTTTGCGGGGCTGATGGCACGCTCCCTCATTGAGGGGCCTGCGACGCTATGAGCACACCCTTGCCAACATTTCATTTCAGCGTGAACGGGGAGCGGAAGCAGGTTCAGACGCCGCCCATGAAGCGCCTGCTCGACGTGCTGCGCGAAGATCTGTGCCTTACGGGAACCAAGGAAGGCTGCGGCGAGGGCGAGTGCGGATCGTGCTCGGTACGCATGAACGGCGAGTTGGTCAACAGTTGCCTGGTGCCTGTTTTGCAGGCCGAAGGCGCGACGATTCAAACAGTCGAAGGACTGGCGACCGATGGTAGATTGCACGCGTTGCAGGAGGCGTTTCTAAAATGCGGCGGGGCTCAGTGTGGCATCTGCACGCCGGGCATGTTGATGGCCTCCGCGCAACTGATCGATCGCAACCCGCACCCCTCCTTGGTTGAAGTTCGCGAGGCGCTGTCCGGCAATCTGTGCCGCTGCACGGGCTACATGCGGATCTTTGAATCTGTGCTGGCGGCGGCTGCCTCGGGTAAAGCTGAGACGGAATTGGCGGAGAAGCACGATGCGCGGTAATGCGGCAACACATGAGCTTGTTGCGCCTGGCAATCTGGCCGCTGTGCTTGAGTTGCTGGCCCATGAGCCGGGCAAGTGGACTCCCATTGCCGGCGGAACGGAGTTGATGGTTGCCTTCGCCGCCGGACGGCTCACGACACCGAAGCTAGTAAATCTCTGGGGCATCTCTGAGCTGCGTTTTATTGAAACAACGGCTGAAGAAGTTGTGATCGGCGCAGGTTCAACATTCCTGGACCTGCGCAGGAATCCTGTGATCGCGGCGGACCTTCCGCTGCTGGCCAAGGCATCGGGCTGGATTGGGTCGATTGCCAATCAGAGCCGCGCGACGATTGGCGGAAATCTGGTGAACGGATCGCCGGCGGCGGATTCTTCTCCCGCGTTGTTAGCCTACGACGCAGAGATCGAGATCGTTTCAACTCGCGGCAAGCGGCGCGTTGCTTACTCCGAGTTTCACACCGGATACAAACGTAATGTGCTTGCGCCGGATGAGCTGCTCTACGCGATTCATCTGCCGCGCCGATTCGCACGGCACAAACAGTACCTGCGCAAGGTGGGAACGCGACGCGCGATGGCAATCTCCAAGATTGCCCTGGCGGCAACTGCGCTGATTCAAGATGGTGTCGTCGGCGAGATCCGAATTGCATCGGCAAGCCTGGCGCCATTTCCCACAAGGCTCTTGACGGTTGAATCGGCATTGCTGGGAAAACCTCTCACGCAGAATACAATCGATGCGGCGCGGCAGGCTCTTCTGGCGGAGACCAAGCCCATCGACGACATACGCTCCACTGCGGAGTATCGAAAGCAAGTAGCAGCGAATCTATTGCAAGAGTTTTTGCTTGAGCTGCACGGTGATCTGCACGGCGAGGGTGCGCCCCGATGAACACGGTTCTGAGCGCGTGGAACTCGGCTCCTGAAACTGCGGCGATTGAGGCCATGCTCGCCTGCTGCGGTGCGCGCAGATGGGCTGCGGGCATGGTTGCACTGCGGCCAGTTGCAAGCCTTGTCGAGTTGAGTGAAGCCGCCGACCGCGTGTGGGACGGGATGAAGGAAGCGGACTGGACAGAGGCCATTGCCTGCCACCCGCGAATTGGAGACCGGAAACAGGCTCATGCATCGGCACAGTCCGCCGACTGGTCACGCGAGGAGCAAGCGCAGACCAGCGCTGCCGGTGAGGATGTTCTTGCTAGGCTTACTCGACTGAATGCGCTCTACGAAGAACGATTCGGATTTACTTATATTGTTTGCGCAACCGGAAAGAGCGCCGAGGAGATGCTGGCGATTCTCGAACGGCGGTTACTGAGCAGCCGAGAGGCCGAGCTTCGCGAAGCGGCTGAGCAGCAGCGGCAGATTACGCAGATTCGTTTAGGAAAGTGGCTGATCGGATGAGCGCAATCACAACGCATGTGCTGGATACGGTACTGGGCAGGCCGGGCGCGGGGATTTCGGTTCGACTCGACAAGACGGATCATGAAGGCTGGAAGACGATTGGCTCTAGCGTTACGGATAACGAAGGGCGGTGCCGAGATCTTGCGCCAAACGCCGATCCCGGCATCTACCGGCTCACTTTCCACACCGGCGCATACTTTGCGCGGATGAATCGGAAGAGCATTTATCCTGAAATTTCCATCACCTTTCAATGCGGCGCGGACGAGCACTATCATTTGCCGCTGCTGCTGAGCGACAACAGCTACACAACCTATCGAGGAAGTTAAGGCGGGAAGTTAATTCGGGGAAGCTAATTCGGGGGAGTTGATATGGCAAGGCTGGGCGCAAATCGTTACGGCAAATCGCGGGTTCGGCTGTCGCGCATTACACGTCTCGCGGATCGGCATGAGTTCAGCGAGTGGACCGTTCACATTAAACTTTACGGCGACTTTGAGACCAGCTTTACAGAGGCAGACAACAGCGTAGTTCTGCCCACGGACACGATGAAGAACACGGTGTATTTCGTCGCGCGCGGCTCGAAGGCGGCAACCATCGAAGAGTTTGCCATGGAATTGGGCGACTATTTTCTCGATAACAACACTCAGGTCACGAAGGTTGACATCGATGTGGAAGAGAAGGCCTGGCAGCGCATGATGGTGGATGGAGCGGCTGAGCCTACGACCTTCAAGCTGGGCGGGCGGGAGTTGCACACGGCTCAAGCAGAGCGCGAGAAGGGCGGTGCATGGAAAATCACCTCAGGCGTGAAGGGCCTGGTAATTTTGAAGACGACCAAGTCGGCATTCAACGATTATATCGTGGACAAGCTCACCACCCTTAAGCCCGCTACCGACCGCATCTTCGGCACCAGCGCCACCATCACATGGGATTTCTCGGCGGCAACACCGAATTACGCCGAGGCGCGCTCGAGCATTCTGGCAGCGCTGCTGAAAACCTTTGCCGCGCACGACAGTCTGAGCGTGCAGCACACGCTGTTTGATATGGGCAAGGCTGCACTCGACGCCGCACCGGAGATTGCGCGCATTACGTTGGCCATGCCGAACCTGCATCATCTGCTGGCGGACTTGAGCCCCTTCGGACAAGACAATCCGAATCATATTTTTGTTCCAATCGATGAGCCGCACGGGAGTATTGAGGCGACAGTTGAGCGCTAACGCCATGTGGGGTAGGATTCTTGCTTTCCCTGGTCTCAAAATAGAGACCAGGGGCACCCAAGTTTATGGATGGGTCTAGAAGATCTCGATACTGCTTTAACAATTTCAATGTGCGAGAGGCGGGCCGGTGACAAAACAAACCACAGGAGAACCGCACACTGCGGAGAGTTACGGGCTTCATGCCGGAGTTCTTGGGCCGGTGGAGACGCTTGCACAGTCCGTCTCAGCGATGGCGCCGACCACCTCTGCCGCGCTTACGATTCCGCTGGTCTTTGTGCTGGCGGGAAATGCGACATGGTTTGTGTATTTGCTCGCCACCGGCGCGACTCTGCTCATCGGATTTTGCGTCAGCCGGTTTGCACGCCTCTCGGCCTCACCCGGCTCGCTCTACACCTACACTGCGGATACACTGCCGCCGATGTTTGGAGCTGCGGCCGCCTGGGGACTGCTGCTCGCCTACGTGGCAACCGGCGCATCGGTCGCTGGCGGCGCGCTCTACTACGCATCGGTGCTGGCGCAGCAATTTCTCCACTGGTCGCCTGCGCCTGTTGCCGCGCTGGCGGTTGTTTGCGCAATGGCTGGATTCGTCGCCCATCGCGACGTGAAACTCTCTGCGGAGTTGATGCTTTGGATTGAGGCTGCATCGATCACGCTGATCCTCATCCTTCTTATCGCTCTGCCCGTGCATCTTGGTGTTCGCCTGGATGTCGACCAACTGCGACTGAAGGGCGCGTCGTTTTCCGCTCTCGGTCCGGCGCTGGTGCTGGCCATATTCAGCTTTGCGGGCTTTGAGAGCGCGACCACTCTGGGAGAAGAGGCGCGCGAGCCGCTGCGCACCATTCCCCGCGCCGTGATGCAATGCGCATTGCTGGCCGGGGTGTTTTTCATTCTTTGCTCCTACTCGGGAGTGATTGGGATGAGCCGGGCGTCAAACCAGATGAGTGCAACGACAAGCCAGATGAGTGCAACAACGAGTCAAGCCAGCGCAACCACCAGCCCCATGCATCTGCTTGCGGGCATGGCTGGCATTCCGCCGTTGGGCGTGGCCATCGACTTTGGCACGTTCGTGAGCATGTTTGCCGGCGTGCTGGCCTGCACCACCGCGGCTGCCCGCGTGATGATGCGCATGTCGCATGAGGGAATGATTCCAACCATGTTTCAGCGCACCAGCCAAAAGCACGGAACACCCAGCGCGGCAGTCGCGCTCTCCGCTGCGCTCATGTTCGCCGGCACGGCATTCATGGCCTTTCGCGGCTCACTGGGGTCGGAGATGTACGACGTGCTTGGATCGCTTGCCGTCTTCGGCTTTCTCACCGCGTATGCGCTGGTTGCGGCGGCGCTGCCGTTCGCACGGCGCGCGCGGGGCCAGCACTCGAATCTTGTTGCGGCGGTCTGCATCTTCACCATTGCGGTGATTCTGCTGATCGTGGTGTTTGATCTTGAGTCAACCGCCGATGCGATCCACGCACGCCTTCCGTGGCTCTATATCGGGTATCTGGCGGTTGGACTGGGATGGTTTGCGAGCCGGCGCAGATCAAGGCGCGCACGAGCATGAGTGCAGGTTGCGTACGCAAGCAGAATGCTCTCTCGATGTATTTCCGATGTGGAAATGTAAGCCGAAATTTCCTTGATGTCTCGGCTTGATTCCCGCAATTACCCTACTTGGGACACTAAGTTGGATGGGCGTCCAGGGGTTCGCCTTAAAGTGTTTCCATATCTGAGGTTTACAGACGCATTCTGCTGGGAATGGTAGTACGTTCTTTCGCCGTATTATTTGCTGCTTCCTTATTTCAACTTTATGAAACCATTGGTATTCTTCTCACAATCTTTGGCGGCAACGGGTGCAACTTGAGCCCTGCCGCGGCTGTTCTCTTTATTACTGTCCCAATTGCATCGTCAAAAGGTATCAGGATTCTCACTTATCCATAGGATGGTTTACCTGAACCAAAGTCATTGGGGATTTCCCTATTCGGAGGCGACACAATATGAAATTCAATCGCAGCTTCACTTCCCTTCTTCCCCGGCTTCTTGCCATTCTCATGTTTATTCCTTTCTGCGGCCTTAGCTTGCAAGCGCAGCAAACCCTGGGCGGAATCACAGGCGTGGTCTCCGATGCCTCCGGTGGCGTGATTCCCAACGTAACAGTGACAGTAGTTGAGGAACATACCTCGCTGACGCGCTCGTCCAAGTCCAACGGCGAGGGCGTGTATACCCTTGTGAACCTGCCCATCGGCACCTACACGCTGACCTATACGGCGGATGGTTACGAGGTGCAGAAGACGCCGCACATCACGGTGCAGGCCGACCGTACGGCGACCGTAAACGCAGCTCTCAAAGTAGGCCAGGCGAGCGCTACCGTGGAAGTGGATGCATCGCCACTGATGAATGCGGCAGACACAACCAACGGCTACGCGATGGAGGCCAATCAGATCGCCGAGGAGCCGCTGCCAACGGGCAGCTTTACCGGCCTGGCGACGCAATCGACTGGCGTGAGCGCGGAGTTGCCCAGCGGTACTGGGGCGAACTCGGGCCTGGGCAACCAGCCCATCTGGGCCAACGGCCAGCGCGACACCAGCAACAGCTTCTCGCTGAACGGCGTGGACTCGAGCAATCTGTTCAACGGCAAGAGCACCAGCCAGGTTCCCTCGGCGCGCGTGATCAACTCGACCGGCGCGCAGACCAGCCCCGGCGGTGGCGGCGGCGACATTCAGTCCGTGGCGTCGGTCTATCTGTCCATCGGCAACGCACTGCCCACGCCGGCTCCTGAATCCATTTCGGAAGTCCGCGTGAACGCATCGATGTACGACGCGGAACAAGGCTCGACCTCGGGCGCGCACATCGACATGAATACGAAGTCCGGCACCAATGACATTCATGGCAACGTATACGGCCGCCGCGGAACCAACTGGATCAACGCCGCGCCGTTTTTCTACAACCAGGACCCCGACGTGCCGGCTTACGACAAAGTCCCAGGGCTGCACCGCTATGTGCTTGGCGGCACATTCGGCGGACCGATTATCAAGGACAAGTTGTTCGGGTTTGTCGCATTCCAGCACACGCATGTAGCGGACGCGGAGTTGGGCTCCTCGTTTCTGGATGTGCCGATAGGCCTGAGCGACGACCGTTCGGCGAATGGGCTTGCGACAGTGAGCAATAACTCGTTTTGCACTCCTCAAGACCAGATCGACTTTGGCTGCCCACCCTTGGGCGCTGCTAACATCGATCCGCTAGCCCGTATTCTTTTCAATTCGCCCGCGCTTCCCGGCGAGCCGGGAAAATGGCTGATACCCAACGACAACCTAAACGGACAGTTCCCCACCGCTGCACATCTTGACAACGCATTTATCCTTGGCACGGGTCGCTTCATCGCGGACGTAGCCGTCGCCAACCTCGACTACAACATCAGCAGCAAAGATACGATCGCTCTCAAGTACTTCTATCAGCACGATCCCACCCTCGCGCCTTACTCCTACTCGAGCGTCCCTGGGTTCTCGGAACATCTCGATTCCGGCGCGCAGGTCTTTTCTATCATCAACAACCTGATTCTGAAATCCAATCTCAGCACCACGCAAACACTCGGTGTTCTGCGGGAAAAGGACTGGGCGGACAATGAGCAGGCATTCGGGCCTTCGTCCATTCCCGGCGGAGCGGCCGGAACCGGCACCATCAATGTTTTTGGTTCAAAATACTTTCCCGGCGTCTCTGTCTACAATGTGCTTGGCGATCATCAACCCGCGGGCATCAGCAACGTCTATCTCAACATTGGTCCCAATGCAGAAGGTCAGGCCTCTAACACGGGAATGTTCCAAAACCGGCTTGCTCCCTCCGGCAGCGCCATCTGGATGCTGGGCAAACACACGCTGAGCTTTGGCGGCAGCTATACCTACACGCAGCTGAACACGATCGACAAGCGAACCGGCACAGGCACCATTGCAACGGATGATTTCAGCCAGATGCTGCAAGGGCAGGTCACACCAGGAAACTCGGCTACCGGCTTTTATGTGACGTCATTTCTCCAGGGCAATGCGAATCGGTACTATCGTGCTAACCAGTTGGGCATGTACATCCAGGACAAATTCCAGATCACGCCTACGCTTTCGCTTACGGCCGGGGTGCGCTACGACTGGGACGGCGGATTGACGGAAAAATACGGAAGGCTGTTCAACTTCGATCCTTCGACCTATAGCTACAACGTTGCTTCCGATTCAATCACCAATCCAGGTATCCTCATTGCCGGCAACAACGCCAACGGCACCAAAGGTGTGAGTAATACAACGCTGACTGGCCGTCAATGGGGCATTGGGCCACGCGTGGGCGCGGCCTGGCAACCGGAGATCTTCCACAGCAAGGTTGTCGTCCGCACGGGCGGTGGCATCTACTATGATCGCGGCGAGCTGTTCAGCTACTTCTCGCCCGGCTACGCTATCGGTACGGTGACCGGCGGGCCATTCGGCGTGAACCAGCAACTGCCTTTTGTGAATGCATCCAGCTGCCCGTCGGCCACGCTCTACTACTACGAGGGCTACCTGCCGACCTGCGGCGGCTCCCATGCAGCTGGCACGGATTCGGAGGGCGACCTTGAAAACCCTTACGGGACTGCGCTTGAATACACGGCTCCAACAAACCCCAAGGCGTCTGACCTGAGCAACTACCTTCCCAATGCGTGCAGCATCGTGAATCAGGGCGCAGCCGGTGTTCCCGGAATCTGCCCCAACACGCCGGGTACGCAGATTATCAACAACGGCCAACCGATTTCGTTGGGCGTTTATAACCGCGCCAACAAACTGCCTTACACGATCAACTACACGCTGGACT
>Ga0302320_10030837_pt1 | contig 10196 bp, 9 predicted proteins | sample Bog_T0_3_FD_202130 | JGI IMG/M metagenome (GOLD analysis project Ga0302320, IMG submission 202130) | Peat permafrost microbial communities from Stordalen Mire near Abisko, Sweden - Bog_T0_3 | ecosystem: Environmental > Terrestrial > Soil > Wetlands > Peat | place: Sweden: Abisko, Stordalen Mire...
TTCGCGCGGGCGGTGAATGTAGCCCGGTCTCTTTTATCGGAACTGTTCGCTGCCGCTCACTTGCGTGCGCGGCTCAGAAAAAGCAGCGCGGCTCGGAAAAGGCAGTCCGAAGAATGCGGGCAGAGGCGGGGACGGATCAGGCGAATTCCGGGGCGCGTATGACTACCCATACGGTTCCCCGGCCATCACAGTGATGGCCGGGCCGTCCGGCGGAGGTCTTTCCAATGCCATCGCATTGTTCGCAGCCGGTGACCAGTTTCATGATGAGCCGGTCGGGTTTGGGCAGATCCTCAGCCTTCCCGATCACCTGCGCGTTGTGATGGCTGACCAGCCACTGGCGCATCTCACGCTCGACTGCCTGCCGGCCTTTCGCGCTGAGTTGTGGAGAGCGGTGTTGCCACCATTGGGGAATGCAGTTATAGCAAACCAACTCACCGCAGTCGCACAGCGCTCCGGCATCGGCACGCCGATAGAAAACGCCGCAACGAGTGCAAGGCCTGATTCCCAGCAGACCCAGGCCGGCTTTCAGATGCTCCTGTTCGCGTTCAAGCGAAGCCAGTTTCTGATAAAGCCGCGGGATTTCCGGATTCGGTTCCAGCTTTCGCCGCAGTTGTCCGATGACCACGCGCAGATATTCGAAATCTCCGTAACCATCCCGTTGCCACACGGCGCCGGCAATCATCCGGTGGCTTACCGATTTGTTGGCGTGCGCGAGCAGGTACTGCAGAACGTTGAATTCTTTCGGCGTCAGGTGCGCCACGCGGTTGCCGGGGCCGATCACCTGATGGGACTGTAAATCGACCAGGCGGTCGGAGAGAGGATCAGCTTGGGCTTTCTCGCCCCGTTCTGAACGACGCGGCGAAGCAGCTCCCGTACCCGCGCCAGAAGTTCGGCGGGCGCGAAGGGCGTGGCGAGATAATCGTCCGCACCGGGTCATCACCTGGCCGGACAACGCCGCGCCCCACGAGCGCGGCGTTGTCCCTTTGGGCATTTGGGGCCGGCTAGAATTTCACCATGATCGCGCCGCTCAGCAAGGCCTGACCTTCGCGAAGATCGGGGAACCAGACGCTCGATTTTCCGCCACCGCAGGCCGCTTCGGCATCGGGCAGATCGGTAAAACCGGACGACGCTCCGCTGGCACACACATAGTCCGCCGGGGAACCGTTGTTGCCGCCCGGAGGGGTAATTCCGCCACGGCCGGACCAGTAGGGAACGTTTGTGTGGCGATAGCCGAACTCAAGACGGAAAGTGGCGAACTGGCTGGGCATGTAGTCCAGGGTCGCGGTACCGTCGTAAGCTTTCAAAGGCAAGCCTGGCGCTGCCGGGAAATAAGGAGTTCCGGAAATGGCGTCCGCGCCATTGATCGGAAGAACGAGCGTGAGATATCGGCCCGGATTGCTCATCTGTCCGCCGCCGAGGGTAAAGCCCAAAAGATCGTGATGCCACCACCAGCGGTTGTAAATCATATAGCCCAGGAAGGCCTGTTTGGGGCCGCCTTTGCCGGTGACGGGGTTGTACGCGAGAGCTCCGTGGGTGCAGGTGACGCCTTCTCCGCTTTCGCATCCCAGATCGCCCGTGAAGGTGAAGGCCATCCTGTCGATCCCATTGCCGGTTTGTTGTTTCTCGTAGTATTTGATCTCGATACTGTCGTCGGTGTGATAGCGCTGACGTTTCGGCAGACCGACGTTATCGGTGCCGAAGCCGTACTGGTTGAGGATGACTGTCATCCAGTCATGCGGGGTCCATTTGAGCTGCCCACCCAGTCCCGGGTGGCCGTTGAATTTGTTGTAAGACTGCCATCCGTTGATGATCCACGGTTCTATCTTCAGGTGGTGAGTGGGGAACCACTGAATACGGACGCCGTTAAAAAACCAGGGGGTGTTGGACGAAACATACGACGGCTGATAGGCCCAGTTATCGAAGTTATGATAGCTGAACAGGCCGACATAGGAGACGAAAATGCCGGCATCGATATTGAGCCCGTGCTGGACGTTCCAGTGATATCCACCGTAAGCTTCCGAGACATATTTATAGGCTGCGCGAACGTCCCACTGACCGACCGACGGGCTGGCATCGTTGCGGACGGTCGTTGCGGAAAACATTCCGAACAGCGCCAGGACTCGGCCGCGCATATGACCATCATGGAAATCGCCGCCGATCGAAAGATCCTCCAGCTGAACTTCGCTGTTTCGGAACACTTCACTCGACCCGCCCATGGAGTGGTCGATCGGCTGATTGAAGTCCTCGCCGAAAAATGTATCCGCACGGAATTCGCCACTAAAGTACTTACCGTCGAGCGGGGAATCGTGCTGGCGGGTGTTACCGTTCATCCAGGTTGCGTCGTAATCGGCAAAAGGCGTTTCGTTGTCGACGGCGGCGGGAGCCGGGGCGGCTGCGGCGGGCTTATCCTGGGGACCTGGCTGAGGCGCCGGGTTCGGGCTCGGGGCGGGCGCCGGAATATCCGGAGTCGGCTTGTCGAATGCGGCCACCGGAGGCGGGGTCAGGGACGCGGTGTTCACGGGAGCCGGTTTCGGCCGGGGCGCGGTCAGGTCGTGGGTAACCGCCTTTTTGAACAAGGTCGACCACAACCCGTCGTTCGATTTCTCTTCCGCGGGCGCGGGGGTCTGGGCGGGCAGAGACGCGCCGGCTTTCAGGGCAGCCGGACTGGCGGAGGCGATCACCGGCCCTGTTGTGGCCACAGCTACGTTCATGGCATCAGGGGAAGCGGCTGAATTCGAGGAGACCACTACGGGCGAAGCCGGATGTGCCGGCGGCGGAGTCATCGTTACGTTGACCGTGGCGGGCTTTCCCTGTCCGACCTCGATGGTCGAAACCGTTGTGTCTGCGTAACCCTCCGCCTGGCACGTAACCGAGTAAGTTCCAGGCGTCACATCGGAGAACGAATAGATGCCTTCGCTCGTCGACATGGTGGCGCGGATGCTGCGGTTGTCGAGGCGTGCGGCGGTGATGGTTGCCGCGCCGACAGGCACGCGATCGGCGTTTCTGACCATCCCGACGATCGCCCCGGGATACACGGGCGCTGTGGCGGCCGCGTGCGGCGAAAGGTCCTGAGCGAATAAGTGTTGCGCGGCCGGGGATAAGGCCAGCGCCGTCATGGTGCATAGAGCAAAAATACTTCGTATGGGATTCGAAGTCATATGATTATCCTGTTACTTTCCTTTAGTCCTCACTTAGCGGAAACAGCGCTTTTGCGACACGGCTTCAGGCTGTTTCATTCATGAAAGGGGTACTCGAAGACGAGCTTATTGGCCGGGGCATCAGGACCGCATGATGGTTGTGTGATGAATCCATACAGCAGCGCTCATTTTTTCTATCGGCTTGATAAATGAATCGGCGACAAATCATGCGGCGTTCATCACGCGTCTTTCATGCCACATTTATAAACTTTTTCCTAGAATGGAGCGGCGGGGGCAAAATGAGCGCTACTAGAATGGCGGCCATGGCGGTCACGCTGACCGGATTGGCGGTCGCTGGCCAGGACGGATCGCTCGCGACGGCAAGAACGGCCGCGGATCATGCGCGGCTGGCCGATTACTATTACGGGGTCGCAAGATCATATAACCAAAAGGAAAGTGAAGAAGAGCAGATAGCCGCGCGCTGGCGGAAGCAGTACGGGAACTGGTCAAAAATCCCGAATCCTTATCGCAGCGCGATGAATTTGGCGGGTTATTACCGGCAACTCGCCAAAGACGCACTGGCGCATGCCGGAGAGCAGCTCAAGCTGGCGGGTGCGGGAACCCGGTCCGGACACTGACACGGGAATCCACACGAAATTCTTATGACTTTGTTACGAAGGTCGCGCTAGTCTTCTTGACAGATAGTTGCCCGTCCCGGCGAATTCGTTACCGCTCCTTACGGTCGCGGCACGGTAGCACTACGGCGCGCGACCGGGCGGGGAGTTTGGATTGTAAGTGCCCAGGAGATTTCATGGCCGACGAAGGTGAGCTTTTCTCCGACGAAGCGCGCGGCGACGCACCGAAGTCCGCCGGCAAGCTCCTCATCGTGGACGACGATTACTCGATTCGGCGCGCTCTGCATATGACCCTTTATGCACAGGGCTTCGACGTCACCGAGACCTCTTCGGGAGACGAAGCGCTGTCGCTGGCGCGGGCCGTGCGATATGACGCGGTGCTGCTCGATATCAATATGCCGGGAAGAAACGGAGTCGAGGTGTGCCGGGAACTTCGCAGGCTTTATCCGCGCATCGCGATTTTAATGCTGACAGTCAGGAGCGATCAGGACGACCGGGTGGAGGCTCTGGATGCGGGGGCGGACGATTACATTGTCAAGCCGTTTCAGATGAGGGAACTGACAGCGCGCATTCGGTCCGCGCTGCGCCGCATGCAGACGCCCGCCGCCGAAAGCGAACTGCGCATCCAAATCGGCGAAATTACTCTGGATCCTTCGCGGCGTTATGTGGAAAAGGCGGGGCATATAGTCCAGCTCACCCCCAAGGAATTCGACCTGCTCTATTATTTAATGACTCACCCGGGATTGCCGGTGAATCATTCGCGTCTTCTGACGTCGGTGTGGGGCCCGGAGTATGCCAGCCGCACCGAGTATCTCAGGACGTTTATGCGTCAGCTTCGTAAGAAGCTGGAAGACGACCCCACCGAACCGAAGTATCTTCTGACGGACAGCCATATTGGCTACCGCTTCACCGATGCGGTTTCGCCGGAGGAGGCCGAATCGCCGACCCGCGCATCTGGTCCGCCGCGCCAACACCCATGACCACGCGCTCCGGCACGGCCGCGACATTGGCGATGGAGAGAAGAGAAGGGGCCGCATGGGAAAAGAAAGCGATCAGCGCACTGGCGGGCGTGACCGTTGTTGCCCTGATAACGTTCGCGGCGTTTCAGCTTCATCTGAACCTGACGACGGCATCGCTGCTGCACCTGATAGTCGTTGTGCTGATCGCGCGCTACTCCGGGTTTTGGATCGCCAGCGGCGTGTCGCTAATTGCGGTCGTATGCCAGCTCTATTTTTTGGTGCCGCCGGTGCTGACTTTTGTGGTTGCGGACCCGCGGAACTGGATCGCACTGGCGGCGTTCGAATATTGCGCTCTGATTGTGAGCAGCCTGTCAGGCCGGGCAGCGGAACAAACGCTGGTTGCGATAGGGCGGTGTGAGGAAACCGATCGGCTGTATGAATTCAGCCGCCTTGTGCTGCTGATGGACCGGAGCCAGGAGCCTGCGCCGCAGCTCACGGCGCTCATTCAGCGCGTTTTTCACTTCGAGGCCGCGGGCGTGTTCGATGCGGATTCCGGCCGTTACGCCGCGACGGGTCAGCCAAACCCCGATCTGGAGTCCAGGACGAAGGCCGCGTATATCGCGGCAAAAGACTGGTTCGACGAAAAAAGCCACACGTGGTTTTGTGTTTTGCACATGGGGGTGCGGCCGGTGGGAGCCCTGGCTCTGCGAGGCCGAGGGACCGGCGAACCGGTCGCGAGGGCGCTGGCGTCGCTGGTGGCAATCGCTCTGGAGCGATCCCATACGCTCGCGAAGGAGAGCGAGGCCGAGGCTGCCCGCAGAAGCGAGCAGTTGCGCACCGCGGTGCTGGACGCGCTGGCCCACGACGTGAAAACTCCGCTGACGGCAATTCGTGCCGCCAGTTCGGGACTGCTTGAGGTTGGCAGGCTGGAGAGCGGCCAGCATGAACTGGTGGCGTTAATCGATCATGAGGCCGGACGCCTGGAAGAGATCACCAATCGTTTGCTGGGCATGGCCCGGCTGGATGAGCGGGAGGTTCGTCTTAAATCGCGTAGTTTCCGGCTGGATGCCCTGGTTCATCGGGCTGTCGGCGCGTTCGACGGCAGAGCGACGGGCCGGGCAATCCGAACTTCGGGGCTGGAGGAGAAACTGATTGTGGCCGGCGACGAGCAGTTACTTGGCATGGGGCTGGCGCAACTGGTCGACAACGCCGTGAAATACTCGACGCCGGATTCGGAGATTGCGATCCGCGCTGAACGCCGCGGCAGCGATATCGTATTAAGTGTGCACAATGTGGGTACGGTAATCCCTCCGGCCGATCTGGAGCGGATTTTCGAACGCTTTTATCGCGCAGGAGGCACCTCGCAAAGCGTCCCGGGAACGGGCTTAGGTCTCTCGATTACCAGAAAAATAGCGGCGGCTCATTCGGGCCGGGTCTGGGCCACGAGCGATCAGGAGAAGGGCACAACGTTCTATCTGGCTTTACCGGTAAACCCATCGCCAGTTCACACCGTGGCAAGTCAGCAAACAGGCGTACCGGTATGACTGGCTCGAGCGGTTCGGTGCTGATCGTCGATGACGATGCGGGAATCCGGAGGGCGCTGGGATCGACTCTGACCGCTCTCGGGTACCGAACGGATGAGGCTTCGAGCGGGCAGCACGGGCTCGAGCTGGCGGCGAAGCACCAGTACGACGCGATACTGCTGGATATTAATATGGCGGGAAAAGACGGTATTCAGACGTGCCGCGAGCTGCGGCGCGAGTTGCCTGGCGCAGGCATCCTGATGATTACCGTGCGCGACAGCGAGGACGACAAAGTCGAGGCGCTCGATGCCGGCGCAGATGACTTCATCACCAAGCCGTTTGTCATCCCGGAACTGACTGCGAGGCTGCGGGCCATCCGGCGCGGAAGAACGATCACGACCATCAGGCCCGACTTGCTGGTTGTGGGGGAGATTACGCTGGATCCGCCACGCAGGAAGGTAACGAAAGCCGGCGTCACTCTGCATCTCACTCCCAAGGAATTCGACGTACTGGAATATCTGATGAATCACGCCGGAATGCCGGTACGGCATCACGAACTGCTGCAGGCGGTATGGGGCCCGGATTACGGCGGAGAAGTCGAATATCTGCGGACATTCGTGCGCCAGCTGCGCCGCAAGATCGAAGACGTTCCCGCGAAGCCGAAGTACCTGGCGACGGAGGCTTTTATCGGCTATCGGTTTCTGAACGCCGACTAGTGAGACAACGATAGAATACGACTGTACCCCTCAGTACGGTGACACAGGCAAGAGGAATTGGAATTCGACAATGATGAAACCCGGCAGTGCAAGTGATTTTATAACAGCGAAGAAGTTACTGATGTTCCCGATAATGGCGTTATTGGTCGCGGCCGGAGCTGGCGGGATTATGGCGCAGGACTCGGGGGGGCAATCGGCCGCCGCAAACAGCACGCTTAAAGAGAAGAACGTTGCCGCCGGGGAAACGGAAGCGAAAAGACTGCTGCTCCTGATGGATCGTGACCAAAGCGGCAAGGTCTCAAGGCAGGAATTTATGGATTTTATGGCTGCTGAATTCGACCGGCTGGATAAGAATAAGGACGGCGAACTGGACGTGAAGGAGTTGACCCAGACCCGGCTGAGCGCACCACCCAAGGGCGCAGTACACCGCTGATCGGCATCGGAGCACTCTCCGGGCTCTAGATCTCGAATGCGCCTCGATATTTAGAGGAGACTTCCGACTCGTGCTTTCTATCTGAAGGGGCTGCGGGACGGCAGAGCTCGCTAACCAGAAACGCCAGAACCCCGATACCTGCTGTCACCCAAGATAGCGGATAGTCCAAGTGCTCCAGACGGAAACCCAGCTTAGTGTTGCCAGCCAGCACGAGGGCAATGCAAGCAACGGTCATCGAAACGCCAATCCAGTACCACACCCCGGACCAGCCACGCTTAGCCGACATTCCGAACCTCCTCCCAGCCCTTAGGCTCGCCCCTAGTCATCTTAACATGAGTTTCTCATGAATGGTAAAAAAATTAATATTCCCAATCGTGAGATTCTATTTCGCTAGCTGTTTGGTCAAATATTCGCAATCTGTTCGCCGTTTCAGGCATTCCGATGGGCGATCAGACGGCTAGTCATACGATTAATGTACTTTAAATTACGCTGAAGAGGGCAATCGCGGGTGGAGGACTGTTTGCTCGCTTTATCGCCTTGCCAGGAACCCCGAATCAGGCGGCTGTGCGAGGTAAGCCGAAGCATTTCCCGTGTCCCCTCTCTAGTCGTGGCAGCCGAGGATCGAGGACGTGGGGTCTTCACTGTCTCGTCGGAGCCACTTGGACAAATCCCCTGCAGACCCGAATTTGCTTCAGGTACGAGATGGAATTTGCCACCCGAAAGCCGCCCGATCGGACTTTGTGGTTTTGTAAAGGAACGTGAGGCGAAATTATTTTACCTGATGTACACAATCATCGAACAGGCCGAGTACACGCAGAATATGGCGGAAAAACATGACTTCCTTATGGCAGCCCCTTGTGCCTTCTATCGTCCTGCTTTGAACAATTTATTTCGGTCTGAGTTAGTCGAAATATAATCAAACGGCTACCAATTAAACGCAAGATTATATGGCGCGACGAACGATCGTCGCGCTAGAGTCGAATTTGTCCCGCGCCTCACGCGATCAAAATCCACCTATGAAAAGCACTCCAGTCACAACGGAACCGTGGCCGCGTGCGCACGCCGCGCGGTGGCCTGTGCGGCTTGCGCTTCTGCTGGCGGGCATGCCCGCAATTGCTTCAGCACAAACTCCGTCACCTACCGCGCTGACTTGGCAACAGATCAAAAATAAGTTCGAGGCTGCCAATCCGACGCTGAAAGCCGCGCAGATGAGTATTGATGAGTCGAGGGCCGCAGAGATCACCGCTTATCTCCGTCCGAATCCTAATTTGGCGGTTGGTATCGACCAGTTACCGTTCATTCCCGAAACCAGTCCCACGGGTCAGGAAGTATTCCGGCCGCTGGCGGGCCTGCTTCCCTCGGCTTCGCTGAATTATCTGCACGAGCGCGAACAGAAACGCGAACTGAGACGGGACGTTCAGAAGAAGACCACGGACGTTACGACCCTCGCCTACTCCGATCAGGAGCGTAACCTGTTATTCACGCTGCGGAGCGCTTACGTGCAGGTGCTGCAGAACAAGGCGTTCCTCGAAAATGCAAAACAGAATCTGGATTATTGGGATCACGAATTGCGGATCGACAAGACTCGTCTTGACGCCGGAGATCTCGCGCAGATCGATTACGACAGGCTGCGGCTGCAGCGGATACCGTTTGAGTCCGACTTTGAAACTGCCACGGTGAATTTGCGGACCGCGAAGATTCAGTTGCTGCAGCTTTTGAACGATCGCACGCCCATCGATCAGTTCGATGTGAACGGGCCATACGATTACGCAGAAAATCTGATGACTATGGAAGAGTTTCACAACACGGCGCTGGTGGCGCGGCCCGATCTGCTGGAAGCCCTGCAAAACGTGGAACTTGCCAAGCTGAATCATAAGCTCGCCGTGGCTAATGGATCGACTGATCCGACGTTCGGCATCGACATCGCGAGCAACCCCCCCATTTCCGCATACGTCGGAGTGAATGTCAGTATTCCGCTGCGAATCTTCGACCGCAATCAGGGCGAGAAGGCGCGGACGCAGATCGACATTGGGCGAAATGAACGCCTGGCGGATGCCGCGCAGGCGCAGGTGTTTAACGATGTGGATTCGGCGTTCGTAACTTTGTCGGGTCTCATTACCCTGCTGCGTCCTTATAAGACGGACTATCTGAAACTGGCGAGCGACACTCGCGACAAAGTTCAGTTTGCTTATCAAAATGGCGGTGCGACGCTGCTCGATTACCTGGATTCAGAGCAACAGTACCGAGCGACGCGCCTGGCCTACCTGAATCTGATTGGTTCTTATTTAACCGCGGCGGCACAGATGAATATGGCCGCAGGTCGTGAGGTTTTGCAATGAAACGCGATTTTATTATTCCAACTTTTCTGTGCGCATGTCTGAGCTTCTTTCTGGCTGGCTGCGAAAAGAAGGTCGCCGCGCAGGGTGCGCAGGATACGGGGACGGGCCCTCAATCCGTCAACGTCGTGCCCGATCTGGACCCTAATAACGTTCAGGTGGATCATCCGGAACAGTTCCCGCTGGCCACGGCCGGTCAACACGACGCCGCGCCGGAACTGAATGTGACCGGTGTGGTGAATCCGGATGTTTCGCGGCAGATACCTGTGCCATCGCTGGCTACCGGACGCATTGTCGAAATCGACGCGCGCCTGGGCGACGAAGTGAAAAAGGGCCAGATACTTTTCAAAGTGCGCAGCATGGATATCGCGGGCGCGTATTCGGATTACCGCCAGGCAATCAAGAACGAGCAACTCACGAAGGTCCAACTCGACCGCGCGAAACTCCTTTTCGACAA
>Ga0302320_10030838_pt1 | contig 10195 bp, 10 predicted proteins | sample Bog_T0_3_FD_202130 | JGI IMG/M metagenome (GOLD analysis project Ga0302320, IMG submission 202130) | Peat permafrost microbial communities from Stordalen Mire near Abisko, Sweden - Bog_T0_3 | ecosystem: Environmental > Terrestrial > Soil > Wetlands > Peat | place: Sweden: Abisko, Stordalen Mire...
GGCGGCGGACTTCAAAATCACCCACAAGACCGGATTCCACTTTTTTGAAATCCGCAGTGGAGAAACCGGGATTCCCGCCACTTGAACCGGCCCCTGCGGCTCATTGAAAAACAAATAGTCTCCATTTTGAGGAACCCGGCTCGTGCTGCGGGTGATTACGGTCACGTCATGTCCGCGTTTCTGCAAATAACAGCATAACAGTTGGGCGTGGGCCTGCAATCCACCGGTATTGGGAGTGAAGCTCCATATGCTGATGCCGATTTTCAGCCTGCGGGCCACAGTCGCAGCCACGGGATTTGAAATTGTTCCTGATGTTGCCAAATCTGGCATGGTGTTATGCTAAAATCTGTAACGCTGAAACGCAGAAATATTATTTCTGCTATCTGCTTTCTACTTTTTTTGAAGCAACGACTCATACAGCTCGCGATAGGCTGCTGCGTTCCGGTCAAATGAAAAACGCTCCTTCACCCACGCTTCACAGGATTCCCGCCAATGGACTCTTAAAGCCCCGTCTCCTAACAACCTTGTTATTGCCTGCCCCAAGGCGTTTGAATCTCCGCTGCCGACGAGAAACCCGTTCAAGTCGTTTTGGACGATGTCCACAATCCCCCCCACGGCAAAACCCGCAACCACCGTGCCGCAGGCAACCGCTTCGAGGGCGGTCTGGCCAAAGGCTTCCTCCAGGGAAGGAATCACAAACACATCGGCGGCACGATAAATCAAACATTGCAGTTCATCGCTTTCAATCCGTCCAAAATGCGTGTGCTTGAACTGAGAGGGCGTGTTGACATGGCCGGAACCCATCGTCAACAGTCGGATGGGAGCTTTGAATTTTATTCCAGCCAGGGCTTCGGTCAGTTGAACTCCGCCCTTATGCCGGGCGCTCAAGTCGTGTGCCCCAAAACAGATTACCGCTTCATCCGCACCGATTCCCAAAGCCTCACGCGCTATGGCCCGGTTCGCCGGTCGATAAACATTTTGATCCAAGCCATAATGGATCAATTCGGTTCGCCTGCCTGCTGTCAACCCACTGCGCCTGGCTTTTTCCAGCGTCCACCGGCTGTTGGCCACCAGGGCGAAATTTTCCGGAACCCGCGTTGCATAAGCCACCAGCCGCATCTGGAAAATGCGACGGGAATAATCATATTCATTGCGGGAATCCAACAATGGACAGGTACCGCACGCTTTAGTGAACCGTTCACAACTGGCAGGATAATCGCAGCCGCCCGTAATTGGGCTTAAATCGTGCAGGGTCAATACGATCGGTTTGGCGGCGGGCAGCGATGAAAGTAAAGCCGGAATATCGGCAAAGTATTCGGTTTTGTGGATGTTGATGATGTCGGCATCCGTCATTTCCGGAACGACAAAGCGCAATAAATCCGCCCTCGGATCTGTCAGCCCGACTTTGCCACTCACACGTGATTTTTTTTGGCGATGTTTTATCCAGGCGCGGCGGAAGGTTCGGCTCAAACGTGAGGTCAAATCGCGGTTACCGGTAAAAACCTGGACATGCGGATCGTCCGTGTGCTTGTGCCGAACCAGCATGCTTGAATCAATTCCCACACCGCGCAACGCCAGATGTTGACGGTAGGCCGCACGAGCGGCGCCGCCAAAGTTGTCATATGTGGCGAGGTGAAGGATTTTCATATTTTGCAGTTACGTCCAGATGATCTTCAACTGCCCAAACACACCATCCAGCCCGAAAATATTCACTGCCGACGAATCAACCGGGTTAGGCGTGACTTTAGGCGCAGGTGCAGTTCCTCCCAACTCCAATTGGGAATCTTCCCGTCATTTTGCAAAGAGCTTTTTCGCTCTTTATACTGGAACACACCACCAAATTTTTTCATCGCCGTCCGGTCTTCCGTCCAGTCTTCGGCCAGCAGTCGGTCCAGAACTTTTTGGCATTCGGGATTTTTGCTTGTGAGCTTGGGAAGAAAGGCATCTGGAAAATATGGATTTCCACAACACCATGGTGCCAGCTTGTTGGCCGATACCCGATATGCTTCCAGTTTCGGATTGAGAATTTTGGCGAAGGCCGACAGTGCTGACTGGCATTTCAACAAATAACGGCAACGGGAGAGCAGCAGACAGTCCAGCAGGGCATGATCGCCCATGGAAAAATTATTTCCGTCCCCCGCAGCCTTGTGATGTGTCGCCGTTCCTGAGTTGATAATGCTCAAGGATGGATGCTGTATCCGAACTTTCTCTGCAAAATCCTTTTCATCCGATGCGACATAAATTGTCTCAATATCCGTGTGTGTGGCTGTAAAATCACGCACGAGTGTTAGAAAATCATCGGGCGAAACACAATTTGTCTCAACAAACGATTTGTTTTTGTCCGTGCCCCGATAATGAATGCCCAGCGCATGGTTCAACGCCGGAAATTCATCCGCCCGCTGGTTCACCCGCGCCGGCCAGCGAAAATATTTCCGCCATAATTGGGCGTTATACTCCCAGTCATTGCCGAGTGTAACCACATTGCCATCCCGCAGATCTTGCAGGTTCACGTCCTGAAAATTTCCCGCGTCAACGGCGTAATTTATCTCCAAGAGGCCTGGGATCACGATGAATTCTTCGGGAAAGCCATACAATTTGGAACGTATCGCCCACGTCGGCAAAATGCCTTGCCGGTCAAGATAAGGCAAAATCTCAAAGACCCAGAGGAAAATCTGGCCGAATAACCCTTCCTGAAGCTGTTCCGGCAGTGTTACAATTCGGATTTTATTATTCATGTCAGGACCTTGCGCATACCAATTGGGGCCATTTTAATGACTGGTTTCATTTCAACTTCAATTCCTTGATCGACCGATTCATTACAGCTTCTTAGGCCATGCTATTGCCGATAATTCTTCAAGGTTTATTGGCTATAACATTTGTCAAAATCTCCTTCAATTTTTGGCCGGCAACTTTCCAGTTCAAGCGGGATTCATATTCTTCCAATGATGACAATGCGAGTTGACGATATCTTTCAGGCTTCCTGAAATAACCCAGGATCCAGTCCGTTATGTCCTTGGGTGAATTGTGAAGATCAAAAAGCCGTCCATTGACATCGTTTTTAATGATGGTGCCAACCCCTCCGACATTTCTGCCAATGCTCGGCACACCGAAAGCGCCCGCTTCGCAATATACCAATCCGTAGCATTCCGCCACGGAAGGAACTATTAAAAAATGCGTTTTATAAAACTCATCGAATATTTCCTGTTGCCCTTCGGAAGTTTTTTTTATGAAGCCACGCACAGTTACATAACCTGTATCTTCTTCTGATATGGCTGGGTTGCATCCAATAATGGTCAGATGAGCTGAAACTCCCAATTTTGCCAATGTCCGAACCACCTGCAACGCAACCGGGCCGCCCTTCCGTTCCCATTCAACTCCAATAAACAGCAAGCGTATTTGTTCAAAATTACGTGAATTTATGGCACGGATCACGTTCTCGCGGGCGGGCTGGTTCTCAAAATTGGCTCCAAATGGAACCACATGAACTTTTTCCGGGTTTGCTTTATAATCTCTGACGGCACTTGTCGCCGCCCAATCTGAGGAGAATACTGAGGCGGATGATCTTCTTATGGCGCTCTGTTGGATTTGGTCGCCGTTATGTCGGCTGGCTCTGCATAAATTTTTAAAAGAAGGATAAGTGTCAAACAACAGCTTGTGAGTGGCATCCTCGATTGTAACCAATGGCAGTTTTCCGGGAAGAAAAGCCACTGGTATTGTCCCCGGGCATACAACAGCTTCAATGTCTTTGGAATTTGCCAGCCGTTTCCATGCTTCTCGGGAATAGTCTTTCGACACGATGACATCATGTTCCGACAGATAAAGTTTTCGCAGTATTTTTGTATAAAATCGCTGTTTCATCCTGAGCACCCTGTTGGTGAATGATGGCAAAAAAAGCGGGCCTATGAATTCCACTTCAATCCCGGATTGCACCAGCGATTGCCAGATGAAATATCCTGAACCAGACCAGTTGCGGACATCTTTTGCATCATAGGTGGTGACGTAGGCAATTTTTAAATTTTTCCTCCGGTTAAGTTTTGGGTTCGGCATCTTTTTATTTCCCCTGTTCTATTTGAGAAACATAGAACATCTGTTTTGAATCCGGTGTGACTCCGTCCGATTTTTGTTGTAATAAAACAAAAGCGGATTTCAACAAACGTTTTGTGCAGCGACTGGAAAACTACCTAAAATTGGAATTATTTCGATGACTGTCTGAAATTCTCCTTTAATTCCTTGATTGCCCGGTTCATTCCGGCTTCGTAGGCTTCGTCTATCCGTCGCTTCATAGTTGGGATAAAAAGCCGTCTGTAAAAGTTCACAAACCGGTCTATGCGGGAAGGCTGCACTGTTTTAATGCCTCGCAGGGCGTCCAAAATAACCATGGAATAACCGCATCCTTCATTGAGGCGGAGAATGTAATCATCATTCACCCGTCCTTTTGGCATCAGGTGATGCAATTTAAGGCTGACAAATCGCCCCAGTCCGAGCCCAGAATCGCAGGCAACATAGGCCATGTCAAAATCCTCGCACGCGCTTAACCCGGAACCTTTGCGCCCCAGGCTTTGCCGCAGTGGATCGCTGCCTGCGAGTTCCGCATACTTTAGCGCCACTTTGCGACGGACACAGATTCCTGCGCCTATCGGCACGGTGGCGCGGTCATAATTATTTGACCACACGTCCCGTTTCAATGTGCTGGTCCAAAACTCCCGCTTCCATTCTTCTTTTGGATCGCCGCCTTCAAATTCCGGAAACTGCTGTCCGCCCCAGGCCCCAATAACAGGCCACACTTCGGCAATCTGGAGACATTCCGCCAAATAGTCTGGAAAAAGCACATTGTCATCATCAACAAACACCAGAATGTCTGTTTTGGCCCCATGGATGCCACGCATCCTTGCATGTGTCAGGCCAAGTTGCGCTTCGATAACATGACGTGCATTCGGATGCCACGACAAATCCGTCTTGTCGTTCAAAGGTTCCTGCGATGCATTGTCAACGAGCAGCAACTCCCACTTTTCCTTGGGCAGTGTTTGGGCATTGAGTGCGTCCAGGGTCCGTTTCAGATAGTCTGGCCGTGGATTGTGGGCACAGATGATGACAGATAGCTCCATATAAATTCAGAATTTAGAAAACAGAAATTAATTTCAACTCTATATTTTTCCGGTTTCTAATTTTGGTTCGTTGATGTCGGACATGCCCTCAAATTGTTTTCTTTGGGATAATTTTCCTGATCGCGCGCCGGGCAGGCGCAGTGCCAACGCGAAACCAGTGCTTCAGCAGCCTGAAATGGATCGAGCAGCCCAATGGCCAGAGCCATGCACGGGCGGGTGGCGCAGATGGATCACTTTCCTCAATGTCCTTCCAATGTTGTTTTTTTACGTCCAGAAGATTTTCAAATGCCACCGTCAGAGCATCGCAAATTTTTTTCCGGCTGACACCTTGCGGCGGTTTGGCAAGCAACGCCGTGAGATACTCCAGATGTGCCAGATGGTTGCGACCCGGGTGTTTTAGTTGCGTGTAAGTATATCCTTGGGGATTTGCGTTATAAACGGTCAGGGGTATTTTGTCATAAATAAATGTTCCGCGCCCGGCAATATAGGTCCACAGCAGCCAGTCCTCAATTTGAAACGCAAGGGAATGGGGAAGGTCGGTAAAATGAAGAGCTCTTCGGCGACAGACAACCGTGGAGTTGCAGATATGACAACCCAGTAAAAAATTTCCAAAGCCCAGGCAATCATATTCAAAAATTCCGTCAGGCATTGGAAAAGTAAATGGTCCTTGATCTTCAGCACCTGGAATGGAAGAAAAGACGATGGTTCCATGAACGAGAACGGCCTCCGGGTGTTTCTCCAAAATCGCGACATGCCTCGTAAACTTGTCCGGAAGATAGTAATCGTCCGCATCCAAAAAAGCCACGTATTCTCCACTTGCAATGGTGAGCGCCAGTCGTCGGGAGGCGCAGACGCCGTGATTCTTGCCGTCCGGATGTTGCAAGAGCCGGACACGCGGATCGCTAAAAGTTTCCCCAACCAGTTGTGCAGTGCCATCCGTGGAACCATCATCAACCACCAGCACCTCAATGCCTGCAAAATCCTGGGTCAAGACTGATTTGATGGCTTTGACAACCAAATCTGCAGCATTGTAACTTGGAATGATGACGCTGACCGTTGGTGGGTTCATATTTCCAATTTCGCCCTTCAGTTTTTCTGACTCCGAAATGGCTTGATAAACACACGCAGCCGAAGCCACAGCCAGTCCTGCCGGTGTTTTGTTCCCATGATTTCCTTGCGAAAGCCATCCAGCAGACTGCCTGCATCTTTCAAAGATCCGTTCACATATAACGCAGAGGCGGCTTTCATCAAATCCTTGGCAAACTGATCCATATAGGCTGGCTCGGTTTGTTCTTGGAGTGCGCGGGGAAAGTGCGCGCGGGCTTCCCTTCCGCCGGCCAGAACATCTTCGAGCATTTTTCCGGATCCGCGCAGGCGCTCGGTTTCAGACTGCGGGTGGGAGCGATATGCGGCTCCCGGTTCGGGCACATAACCCCAGTGTCCCGAGGCTGCAATCCGGCACCACATTTCCCAATCCAGGACAAATGGAAGATCGCTCCGATAACCGCCAAGCCGCTCATAAGTTGAGCGTTTCACAACTGCGGAGGCACATTGAATGCGCTGCCAGGTTGCGATCATTTTGTTGAACTCTTTCAGCTCCCCTGCGGCCCTCATCTCCAATGGACTGATAGCAATCCAATGCCCGTCTGCGTCGGCAAAGAAATGTCGGGCGTAGGCGGCATCCAATTCTGGAGCATTTCGGATCAGGGATTCAAACCGGGCGTAGAATTCAGGCAGCACCCAGTCATCCTGGTGCAAAATATGGACCCATTCGCCACGCGAACGCCCGATGCACGTGTTCCAGCAGCCTGCCAGTCCATTGTTCCTGGGCGTTTTCGATATTTTGACCCTGTCGCCGGCGATGCTATGCACCATATCGCCAACATCAGCGTTAGGCGAACAGTCGTCCACCACCTCGATGTGCATCTGCTCCGGGCCGGCATCCTGCTGCAAAACGGATTCCAGCGCCTGCCGCAAATACCTCTCATCCGGCCGATACGTCGGCAACATTACTGACCAAAACGGGCGCGGTTTCTCATCTGCTTGAATCCGGGCGATTGCGGGTGGTGGCTGGGTTTTCAATGAATTGTCCGCGATCTTGTTTCAATTTTCAGCATTTCAGATTTTCCTCCGGTCACCCGGCCAGAAGGGGCGTAGGTTCCCGTCTGCTGAAATTGGAGGAATGACAGGCACTGAAAACACAAGGCAAATCTGAAAATTGAAAACAATAAGGAATTAAAAGCGTCGCCCAGCTGCCCGCAACTCTGCAAGCGCATCTTTGGGAAGGGCGGATGATTCTAGTAATTTATAAGCCCGATCTGGCTGATATGTTAGCAGCCATGTCTTCAAGAAAGGCATGCCAGATTGTACTAGTAAATCTGGAAAATACAGGATCGTGTTCCTTCCCGGTAATTGTGCCGGTACACCACGCCTTTTAAGGCAATCAAGGACGTTGCCTGGAAAACTTCTGTTCTTTCTGCTCACAATGTAACGCTTAAACACCTCGCATTGAGGATATAACACATTCCACTTAAACCCATTTTGTTCCAACCAAACCGTAAGACCCACTTCGTAACTGCGGATAATTTGATCCTTGTCCTTGTATGGTAAAACGGATTCCCAAAACTTCATGAAAAAATCCGATTGGATCACGTTTTTGTGAAAAACGACAAAATAAGTTTGAAGATGCCTTGAAATTTCGTCGTTGTCAGTTAGCCCCCAGAAATCATGTTCATTTACCAAAGAATTTCTCCAAAGTCTTGCCAAAGGCTGAAGAGGTCCAATGACACTTGAATTGGTCAACAGCAACTCCTCAAATTGGCTTAAATCATATTGCGCCAATGCGGATTTCCACATTGAAAAATCCAACCCAATATTTTCACGCAGAATGATTTTTTGGCACAGCTTGGAAACTTCCGTTTGGCTTTCGATTGAGACAGGTGAATTAGAGACAAAACAAATTTCAAAACCAATAGAAACGAGTTCTTTCAAATAATATATGACAAAACGCGCTACTGCTGGCGTCTCGCTAAAATGGGCATAAATCGCGAGACGCTTCATCTTGAAAAGCCATTCTTAAATAATTCACTGCATTTGCGCGCAATAGCCATTATATTAAAAATGGTCTTCCAGTTCCTTTTTACATTTGTAAATTGAAAGCAAAAACGCAGGGCGGAACCACATGGTTGAATTCGCATCACGGTATTCGTTTAAATTGAATTTTCCTGAATGAAATGCTTCCCCAAGCCGAGTTCCAAACTTCCAGCCCCGTGCCTGTTTCAGATATTGGCGCTATTTCAAAAGTTGGATACCCATAAACCGCATCTAAAAGCTGGCTTGTTGGTCCAAGTCCGACATTAAGTGTATAGATGGAGGGCGTTAGATTCTCAGTGGCAATGACCAGCAAAAGGCGCGCTCTTTCATTGGCAATGAGATTAAAACGATCCGATAAAATACAGCTCCCTACAATCTCTGCTTTCTGGTTAATTATTGTGACGCCAAATGATATTCCTTCAATGCTGTCTCGCGTTTCAACTTCTATGATTAATCGAATTGGTTCGCCCCAAAAAAGACGCGCCCCATTCTTGCCTGAGACAGATATTGCATTTATGCGAGTATTTGTCGGCTTAACAGTGCGATGCGAATCAAGATCGGCGGTCAATCCGGCTTTTGAAGAATCGGACAGATATTTATCCAAAATAATCGCTGTTGATCCAAAATCATTAACTCGTCCATGCTTAAGGTAGAGCACCTTCGAGCAAAGATTTGCGATTGCTCCGGTATTATGACTGACAAACAGAACAGTTCTTCCACCACGTGATACATCCTTCATTTTCCCCAAGCATTTCTTCTGAAACTCAGCGTCTCCAACCGCCAGAACTTCGTCGCAAATCAAAATCTCCGGCTCCAGATGCGCCGCCACCGCAAACGCCAGCCGCACATACATTCCGCTGGAATAGCGTTTTACCGGCGTGTCAATAAATTCTTCAATCTCGGAAAACGCCACTATCTCATCAAACTTGCTGCGTATTTCAATCTTGGTCATTCCTAAAATCGCACCGTTGAGAAAAATATTTTCGCGCCCGGTCATTTCCGGGTTGAACCCGGTGCCCACCTCCAGCAGGGACGCAATGCGTCCTTTTATTTTAATCTGACCGCTCGTAGGCGTGGTGACCTGCGAAAGGATTTTCAGCAGCGTGCTCTTGCCCGCCCCATTGCGCCCAATGATTCCAAGCACCTCGCCTTCCTTGACTTCAAAACCCACGTCGTCCAATGCCCAGAATTGCTCGCCCATGTGGCGCGCGTGATGCTCCTCACCGATTTTCAGGAGCGGGTCGGTCTGGCCGCACAGTTTCGCCCACCAGCGCGCAACGTCTTCCCTGAGCGTGCCGCCGCCAATCTGCCCCAGCCGGTAGGCTTTGCTTACATGCTCAACGCTGATGACTGTTTCACTCATTTCAATTTTCGATTTTTTAATTCCTTCTTTTTTTCGCGGCCGGCGCGGAGTTGCAACGCCAGGGTTTCGGCCTCCTCCAGCCACTCAATTTTTTCTCGGAAGGTCGTTTGCAGGCCAAGCAGCAGGGTATGCAATTCAGCGCCTTCAAAAGTGCACCATTGCCAGCCGGGATGCTCGTAGAGTTCTTTTTTGGTCATGGCCTTGATTTTTTCCGGTGCGGATCCAGCCTGCGTAATTTATCTATGTCCACAAGATCCTGTCCTCGTCCAGCCGACTGTTTCATTTGTAACAATGTTTCATAGCTGACGATGAATGCCGGCACTTTTCCAAAGACCGGCTCGCGAAGGGCGCGGGAAAATTCCCTTTGAAAATCAAACGGCTCATAAACGAACACGTCAACGGGAGTGCGGCGATGGACATCGCTCCACAATTGCAATACTACCATGTTCTTTTCACGCCGCCATTGTTCGCGCAGCCTTGGATCCGCGAATTGCTCCGGTGCCACCGGGATTTTCAGGTTGTAACCGATGTCAATCAAGGCGCGGAGTCCGCGAATGATGTTTTGCCGTTTCAAACTGATGACCAGATCCACATCGTTGGTCAGACGTTCGTAGCCGTGTGCTACAACGGCCAG
>Ga0302320_10030839_pt1 | contig 10195 bp, 6 predicted proteins | sample Bog_T0_3_FD_202130 | JGI IMG/M metagenome (GOLD analysis project Ga0302320, IMG submission 202130) | Peat permafrost microbial communities from Stordalen Mire near Abisko, Sweden - Bog_T0_3 | ecosystem: Environmental > Terrestrial > Soil > Wetlands > Peat | place: Sweden: Abisko, Stordalen Mire...
TGCCAAGGCTTCCTGAGCAGCCGCCACCAGGATCCTAGCGCCTCCGGCAGGCGCTACGAATACCATGCGGCTGCAAGGCTGAGAGAGAATCCCCGCTCCGAGCCCTGGCCAGGAACCCGCACTCGGAGAATCCGCGGATGCCTACGCAGCCAAACCCCTCTGCCGAACAGCGGTCGCAGATTAATTTGCCGTTATTGCGCAGAGCATTCAACCGAGCAGGATGGCCCATCTGGAGCGTATTCTTGGCGCTGCTGGCGGGTACGGCGCTTCGCCTCCTCTTCATTCTGCGCTTTCCCGAGTTCGATTCAGATTCCGATGTCTACGGCATGATCGCCAAGAACCTGCTCCTCCATCATGCCTATGCGCTCGACACCCCCTTCCGTCCCACACTGATCCGGCTGCCCGGCTATCCGATCTTTCTTGCGCTCATCTTCAAAGTCTTCGGAATGGGTAATTTTGCTCCGGTGCGACCCATCCAGATGGTCATCGACCTGGGCTCCTGCCTGCTGATCGGCGCTTTCGTCCGCGATCAAGTCTCGCGGCGCGCTGGCCTCTGGGCGCTGTGGCTGGCCGCTCTTTGCCCCTTTACCGCCAACCTCACCTCAGTTCCACTCACCGAAACCGATTCCATCTTCTGCGTGGCGCTGGGCATCTTTGCCGCTGGGCGTCTCATTCAGCGCATCCAAGCGCATGAGCGGTTTCCCTGGGGATATATCGTGCTCACCGCCGCGGCCCTCTGCTCGGCCATCCTGCTGCGGCCCGATGGCGGACTGCTCTCGGCCATCATCGTTCCTGGCATCTGGTGGTATGGGCGGCGCACAGCCGCTCACGCATCGCTGCGGGCAGCGCTTGCCTGCTCACTGCTTGTCGCTCTTCCCTTCATTCCCTGGACCATCCGCAACTACCGTGTCTTTCATGTCTTCCAGCCGCTGGCCCCGCGCTTTGCCAACGATCCCAGCGAAAACCCCTTCCCCGGCTGGGTGCGCTGGACCAAAACCTGGCTGGCCGATTACGTCTCATCGCCGGAGATTTACTGGAAGGGCGACGACCAGCCGATCGACATTCATCTGCTGCCCAGCCGCGCCTTCGATTCGGCGCAGGAGTACCGCGAGACCGATAAGCTGCTCTTTGACTACAACGACCTGTGCAGCTTCAACCCGGATCTCGACGCCCGCTTTGCCGCCCTCGCCGATCAGCGCATCAAGCACAAGCCCTTTCGCTACTACATAGCTTTGCCGCTGGCCCGCGTGGCCGATATGTGGCTCCGTCCCCGCACCGAATACCTGTGGGACTATCTGCCCGTCCGCTGGTGGGAGTGGCGACAGCATCCGGGCGGCTCGCTGATCGCCTTCAGCTATGCATTGCTCAATGCTGCCCTGCTGGCGCTTGCCGCCTTCGGCTTTCTACGCCGCCATGTGCCCTTTGCAGCTATGCTCGCGGCCTATATCGTCCTCCGTTGCCTCCTCCTGGCCACCATGGAAAACGCCGAGCCCCGCTACACTCTCGAAGCCTTCCCCATTGTCCTTATCGCCGCCGCCATGGCCATCGCACCGCGACAGAAGGGCGTGGATCGGGACATCTCCTTGTTGCCTCCGCAACAAGAGCAGCTACCGGGACACCGCTACACCGAGTACTGAGCGACCGCCTTCTTCACTCGATCCACCATGGGTTGAAGCGTCGAAATCAACTCGGACGTCGAGCGGACGGTGCCGACATTTTGTTCTGTCATGGCAGCAACATGGCTGATATTACTGCTGATTTCGTTCATGGCCTCGGTCTGCTGGGAGGATGAATTCGCAATCTCCGAGACCATGCGCACAGCATCGACCATCAGGCCATTGATGCCGGTCAGCGCGCCTTTGGCTTCATTCACCAATGTGACGCCATCTTCCACCTGCGCTGACCCACTGCGCATCCCACTGATTGCCCGGTCAGTGTCGTTTTTGATTTGCCCAATGAGCGCATCAATCTTGGCCGTGGCTTTCATCGTGCGATCAGCAAGGCTGCGCACTTCATTGGCAACCACGGCAAAACCGCGTCCATATTCTCCAGCGCGTGCCGCCTCGATGGAGGCATTCAATGCCAGGAGATTTGTCTGGTCGGCGATTTCGCGGATGACACCCGCAATAGCTCCAACTTCGGCCGAGCTTGCGCCCAGTGCTTCCACTTCCACACTCGCGCCCCGGATTGCCGAGGCAAGATTCTGAATTCGATCCGATGCGCGCTGGGAGACATCCGCGCCGCCAGAGGCTCTGCGACCCGTTTCGGTCACAGCAGATTCGGTTTTCAGCAGGTGCTCCGAGACTTCACGAATGGTCAGTTCCAGTTCAGTACTGGCTGCGGCCACCGAAGTTGTCGCCATATTCTGCGACTCCGCAGCTTGATCGATTTCCAGAATCGACTTGAGTACTTGTGCCGTGCCGTCTTGAACGGGAATCACCGCGTCCTGAATACACTGGATCGTCGACTGCACCCAACTCATCATCAAGGAAAGCTTGCGCGCAATGTTCCCTGAGCGCGCCTGTTGCTCCAGGTTGAGTGCCATAGCGAAATCCCCTGTGGAAAGCATCCCATCCAGATATGCTTCCATTTGCGCCAAGTCCCGCACCAGAGCGGGAAGTGTTTTCAGCAGGACGAAACTCGCAGCCAAACCGCTGATCCCGAGCGGGAATAGAAGCACAGCGTGGACTAGCACCGAAGTCGCGCCTCCTATGGTCAACACGATTCCGCACAAAGCAGCCATGATCGCCGCAACTCCTGCCACGCCAATCTGAATGTCTGGACGGCCTGCCTTCCGCCGCAGCGCAGAACGGACTTTCACCACCCGCCCATCCTCAATCGCCAGGGAATGATCTCCTGCGAGGATTTTGCGATAGGCTTCGCTGGCATCTTTGATCTGCTCCCGCGAGGGCTTTCGGCGCAACGATTGGAAGCCAACCACACGGCCGCCTTCACGAACCGGGGATGCATTCGCAAGCACCCAATAGTAGCCGCCATCCTTGCGCCGATTCTTCACCACGCCTTGCCAGGGACGATCCGCCTTGAGCGACCGCCACATATCCGCAAAAGCCTCTTTGGGCATGTCGGGATGACGAACAAGATTGTGCGGCCGGCCTATCATCTCTTCGACCGCATACCCGCTGAGGTTGGCAAAGGCGGAATTGGCCTGGGTGATTACGCCCTTCATATCTGTCTGGGAATAAATGAAAACGCCTTCGGGAACCTGAGTCTCCCGGTCGGTTGTATATCGCTCTGACGCCATTTTGTAACTCCCATTCCGCCCATATGCCTTGGATTTAGCAAGAAGGTCCGCGTAGAGAACAGTGAAGTCTAGTAGTCCTGTCTCTCAAGCAGAGCCTCAGCCTTCAACCTGATGAAGGCTCGTATTGGGTTATCGGCGGAAAAGAGAATTGAATGATTTTAAATTTGAGCCGCTCTGCTGAAGCGAAAGAGGGCAGGATTGGCGCTGGAACCTACCCTCCATCGGCACATAGTGGCTGATAGAAAATTAGAACTTGAAGTGAACCGCCAACTGTGCGCTGCGCGGGCCGCCGCCGCCCAGGTACGGGTTGCCGCTACCCACATCAGGCGTTGCCGTGGTGGTTAGATATTGCGCGCCGTTGGCGATCGGGTCGGAGCCCGCCACCAGGCGGTCTCCCGCTGTGTGTGTATTACCGAAAGCGTCTATGCCAAATCCCGGCAACAGAGGGTTGCTGAGGTTCGGATGGTTGAAGATGTTAAAGAAATCGCAGCGGAATTCCATCGTCGCGGTCTCAGTCAAGTGCGAGGTCTTTGTCAGCGAGAAGTCGAAATTCGCGTAATTCGGCGCATTGAAGGCATTGCGGCCCTCGCTGCCCGGATGTCCATTGATGCAGTTCCCGTAAGTTGCGCTCGCCGGATTGGTGTCCACCGTGCATGGCGCGGCAAACGCCGCCATGTTCAGCAGGTTGGTTCCCTGTGCGCCGGCGTGGGGATTGCCAATGATGTCGGGCCGTCCAAAGTACTCGCCACTTCCGTTGTAGTCGCCTTCAAACAGATAACTCACTGTATAAGGCTGGCCGGTTGCAAAATTGAACATGCCGTCGAGCGCCCAGCCATCGGCAATCCATCTGGCCTGCTGGAACTTGGGAAGGTTGTAAGTCCAGTACCACTGCAAGCGCTGCCTCACGTCGAAGTTGGAACTGGCGCGGTCGCCGCGAGGATTGAAGCTGTTGTCGGGCTGCGAAGCGTTCGGGACAAAGTCCAGTCCGTCGCTCGCATCGTCAATCGAATGTGACCATGTGTAATTCAGCGTGGAAGTCATGCCGCGCCAGTTCTGTACTTTCAATGTCCCCTGCGCGGAATTGTAGTTGGACAGCGCGCTTGTCTCGATCTGGTTGATGTAGTAAAGCGGGATGTCTAGATACGAACCGACTGAGTAAGATGGAAAGCACTGTTCGCCATAGCTGATCGACTGGCCGTTTCCGCAACTGTCCACGCTGCCCGCAACATTGTTGAACTGGTTGAGATCGCGGAAGTGGAAGAGGTGACGTCCTTGCGATCCCACATATCCGATCTGTACCGCAATCTTCTTGGTGACCTGCGATTCGATGTTGAGGTTATAGGAGACATATCGGGGCGTCACCAGCTTCTGGTCAACCGTGAAAACGCTGCTCGGCGTATAGCCGCCAAAAATCGGCGTACCCTTGGTAATCGTCGAGACGACCGGCGATGCGAAGCCGATACCGTTGAATGCCGGTCCGGCCTCTCCGGCATTGGTGTTATAGGCCTGGTTGCCCACGAAGAAATCCTGCGATGGACCGTCGTAGTAAACGCCGATGCCGGACCGTATCACCAACTTCCCATCGCCCTTCAGATCATCCGCCAGGCTCACGCGCGGCGCAAAGCTAGCCCAGTCCTTCGGATAGAGCGACGCCGGGCCGCCTGTCGCTCCGACGGTTTCAAGGCCGCCGGTCTTCACGTCAAAGATGCTGAATGCATTGTTCTCCGCGCCGATCACGCCAAAGTAATCCCAGCGCAAGCCATAGTTGAGCGTGATCCTGGGATTCAGGCGCCAGGAATCCAGCAGGTAGGCCCCGCTTCCGTTCTGGTAGGAGTAGCGCGTGCCGTCCCCGTCGGCAGAGCTGCCGCCATCGATTGTGCCCGACAGGAAATCGTCGAGGCTGTTAAAGACCAGCTTGCCGCGATGTCCGGAATTGATAAAGCTGTTGATGAATGTCCGCCGCCACTCGACGCCGGCCTTGTAGCTATGCCCGCCTTTGGTCAGTGAGACGTTTCCGAAGAGCTGGTAGTTCGTATCCACGCGGCCGCGCGAGTCGCTGGCAGTGGCCCCGATCGGGCTATACGCGCCAACGTCGATCGTCGGCAATCCCAGGTCGCGTGTGCTGTAGTCCGGGGGAAGCGTATTCAGGCCAAAGGCAGTGTTTGGATTCAGCCCGGTGTCTTGCGGGATGAATTGTTGCAGGAATCGGTTGTAGCCGCCGCGAAGCTCGAAGATCAAGTTCGACCTCGGAACGGAAGTGTAGGAGAGCGAGACAAGATTTACATGCGTTGGTGTCGAGGTGTTGTATCCCGGCGCGCTGCTGCCCGTGTAGAGCATGCCCAGCGGAAAGCTCTGCATGCCGCGGCTGTAGAAGTAGCGACCAGTCAACAGGTCGCCGGCGCTGAACAAATGAAGATGCTGGTCGGCCTTGACGATGAGATTATCGCTATTGTTGCTGAACGGAGTAGTAAACGTCTCATCGCCGCCTGTTGCCGGCAATACTCCCCACGGCTTGCTGTTTAGCAGGCTTTGGATCACTGGATTGATGACTCCGCCACCCGCTTCATAGGCGTTGATGTCCGCCAGAGTAGGCACAGTACCCAACTGGGGCAAGCCGCCGTTCTCTCTCTGCCCCTCATAAGAAACAAGCCAAAACGACTTATCCCTTACGATCGGGCCGTCGGCCGAACCGCCAAACTGATGGTTGGTAAACGAGTTCTTCGGCTGCGCCACGGTATTGAAGAAGTTGCGCGCGTTCATTGCTCCGTCGCGAAAGTATTCAAAGGCGCTGCCGTGGATCCCATTGGAGCCGCTCTTGGTGACAATGTTGACGGTCGCTCCCGAACTGCGGCCAAACTCAGCCGCCGGGCTGCCGGTGACTGGAATCTCAGCCAGCGCGTCAACCGGAAGAATCGTCGAAGGGCAGCCCCACACGCCCGCCTGGTTGATCGACGGCAGGTTGCGATAACCATCGTTCATGTCGGTGCCGTCGAGCAGATAGTTGTTTGAGCGGCCGCGATTGCCGTCCAGACTAAACAGCCCATACGAGCCGGCCGATTCGGTCGATCCCACAGGATCGCTGCTCGAGCCCGGAACCAGTTCCAGCAGCTTTGTAAAGTCGCGTCCGTTCACCGGCAGCTCAGCGGCCTCGTTGGCTTCAATGGTGCCGCCTGTTGTGTTGGAACTGGTTTCCACCAGGGGTACTTCGGCATTCACCTCCACCACTTCCTGCACCGTCCCGGCGCCAAGTTTCGCGTCGGCGCGCGTGGGCGAACCCACGCTCACCGGAATCTGCGTCAGCGTTGTGGTGCGGAAACCTTGCTTTTCCACCGTTACGCTATAGGTGCCCAACGGCAGTTCCGAGGCAACATACTCGCCCCGGTCGTTGGCGGTCACTGTGCGTGACAAGCCGGTGGCTGGGCTGAGGACCTTTACCTGCGCCCCGGCGACAGCCGCTCCGGTCGAGTCCGTAATGGTGCCCTGGATACTCCCTCTGAAGGTCTGCGCCAAGGCAGTTGGTGCGTCAACGAAGATTAGGAAAGAAAATAGCGCGGCAATCGCGCCAATGAAAGCGAACGAGCAGCTTCTCACGAGGCGGCACTCCTTAAAATTCTCTGAGGAATTGATCGGATCATAACACGATAGTCGTACATCCGGGATAAGGATGACATAAGGAATTGCCTCATCTCAGTCCCCGCAATCACCCGCCTTTTTTGCGTTTGGCTGCGCTATCGCCGAAGCGATTGTGGGATTCCAGCAATCCTGGTTTGCTCAATCTTTCGCCTGAAATCCGCCTCGAACCAGCCGGTCTCTTGTCTTAGACGCTATCGTCCCGCGCCACCGCAGCCAAACAAACTGATTGGCAGTAACTCCGGCTCGAAGAAGCAGGAAATTCGGCGCGCCTGCAAGAATTCAATAGCCTTGTGTGTTCCCACGCCCAGGTGGGACCGCAACATGCCGGCATTCCAAGAGGAGCAAAAGACGCGCTAATTCGTCGGCTGTGCAGCCGCCGGCGCGGCGGATTGAGGCGCGGCCGGTTCGGCAGCAGCAGGTGCGGCGGCAGGTTCGGTGGCCGGCGGCGAAGCAGGCTCAGCAGCGGGTTGCGGAGGGGCTGGCTGATTCTTTGACAGGTTGCGAATGTAGACGACAAGGTTCCAGATCTCATCCACTTTCGCGCGCCCTTCCTCTGAGGGCATCTTGTCTCCCTTGCCTTTATGGATGGCGTTGAAGAGTTCCTGGTCCGACTTCGCAGCCAGTGACTTTGGATCCGTCCAGTCATCCAGCTTCACTTCCATGCTCGTGGCAACGTCGGTCTTGCCATTGCCAGTATCCCCGTGGCACAACGCACAGTCGCGAGCATAAAGAGCTTTTGCTTTTTCCTGCGAAGCGGCGGTCGGTTTCACTGGATTCGTACTAGCGGGCGCCTGCGCAATGGCTCTCGTGGCAGGCGTGCAGGCGAACACTGTCAGGATCGCCACGGAAAGGAACAAATAGGGCTTCAGCATGGTAGCCTCCCCGGTTGTCGGCGCCTGGATACGCGCCTTGCAACCGATTGAATGCAACCCCGAATTATAAGCCAATTGCGCGGGGCCGTGCTTTAGCGAACATCCCCATCAACAGTTTTGGAACGAAATCTTGCGCAATTCCCTCGCTGGCCGAAAAACGACATTCCGGCGGACGTCAATAAGCCGCCCGCACGGAGCCAAACTGACTGACCCATCCAGCTTCCTGTCAATAGTGCTGGGCCGATCCTTTGAGCAGGCCCAGTTCGCCGGCCAGGCGCTCAAGCCGCGCGCGGGTGGCGTCCGTGGGCGGCACCAGCGGCAGGCGAACGTGCTCGCCGACGCGGCCCATCAGATGCAACACTGCCTTCACCGGGCCCGGATTCGACTCCCAGAAATTGGCATCGAGCAGCTCCGCATATTTCTTCTCAATCGCGCGGGCCTCAGCCCATTCGTTCTTCAGAGCGGCGCGAATCATGCGGCTGGCTTCAGCTGGAATCTCGTTGGAGGCTACGCTGATCAGCCCGTGCGCGCCCACCCCGACCGCAGCCAGCGCCATATTGTCGTCGCCGGAGAAGATCTTGAAGCCGCTCGGCAAAGTATGCACCAAATGGGCGATCTGCGGCAGCTTGCCGCTGGCCTCTTTGATGGCCTGGATGTTGGGCGCGGCCTGGGCGAGGCGCAGCACCGTTTCCGGCTCAAGGTTCACCGCAGTGCGGCCGGGCACGTTGTAGAGGGTCACCGGCAGCGGCGCAACCGCCTTCGCCAGCGCCAGGAAGTGCTGGAACTGGCCCTCCTGCGAAGGCTTGTTGTAGTAGGGATTGGCCGAGAGAACGGCATCTACCCCGCGAATTTGGCGCAGCCGGCCAGCCTGGCGCAGCAGCGTGCGCGTCGAGTTGTGCGTGCATCCAGCCCAAATCGGCACACGGTGAGCAGCCGCCTCCACCACCATGCGCACGACATGCAGCCACTCCTCTTCGTCCAGAGTCGCAGCCTCCCCCGTTGACCCGCAGGCCACCAGGAAGTCAATGCCCGACTCGATCTGCCAGTTCACCAGCGCGCCAAGCGCCGGCTCGTCAATCGACCCATCCGCCTTGAACGGCGTAACGATAGCTGTGCCACAACCTGTAGTTTCCATCACAAATGAAGTTTATAACGAACGGGCGCGTGGGCAGAATTGATTGTTTGAGCTGCCCGGCTGGAACAAACCCGATGGGCGCGGTGTCTACCCAAGTATGACTTTCCGGACAAGCTGGGGCAGACTGCTGCGGGTCGTTGGCCTTGCGGCACTGGTGTTGGTGGCCGGGCTTGCGGTCTATGTCCAGATCCAGCAGCACATTCTGCGCTGGCGCGCCGAGCGGCTGCTGGCCGACATCCGCGAGATTCAGATGGGCAAGAGCACCTGGGCCGACGCGCAGCGGCTGATGACGCATTGGGGAGCTTGGGGAGGTTGGCAAGGGGACTGCACGGCGAAGCGATGCGATTACCAGATCGTGATGGAGGATGCATTCCGAACGATGCCCATCAACTTCATGCCGCGCGGCGAGTTGTGGAAGGAAGCGCGTATGTGCTGCCAATGGCTGCGTCGTCCATATTACCTATTGGGAGGCCGGTTCGCCATGGTTGGCGCACGCATTGAGGTCAAAGACGGGATTGTCTGGACGAAGTCCTTCTATGTGAATATCACCACGTTCCCGCACACTCTGCCTGGAGATGAAGACGTGTACGCGTTGGGTGGTGCAGCGGGTGGCATTACGAATAACAAGTATTCCGAACTGAGCTCACGTCAGGAGTACGCAATAGAGTGGCCGAATATTTGCTCGGGATGCAAAATGATGCGCGTTGAGTATTCGCCGTTTGCCGATCCGAGAATAGTCAACAGTCTGCTCGATTTCAACCTTGGTTGCCTGACCATCTTTCGCGTTTGCCGGGAGCCTGCGGAGATGATGCCGACGGCTTGGCGGATGCGCAAAGACCCTTCGGAGACTGATTCATCGGGCGAACGCGAACCAACCGACGAGGAGAAAATCGAGGACATGGGCCGGGATAGCGAATATGTAGCTATTGCGGAGATTACGGGAATATCCATGACCACAGAGGGTGGGAAGCGACTGAAGTGGGCGACATTGCGGCTCACTGAAAGTCTGAAGAACGGCGTTTCAGCCGGAGCGGAGGTTAACAGATGGCAGCCGCTTATGTTTGAGTCCGAGCGCAATGGCGACTTCAGAGGATTGAAGAAAGGAGACCGGCTGATCGCGCTGTTTGAAGTTCGGCCGGACAGGCCTGCTCCCGACTACATTCAAAACGGTTTCTATGAGCTTGTGCCGTACACAGATCGCAATCTGGCTGCAATCGAGCGCGGCATCGCACGCGACAAGCTAGCGGATGTGCCGTAAAAGAACAGGCCACCGCAATGGCGATCAAACTACAG
>Ga0302320_10030843_pt1 | contig 10194 bp, 7 predicted proteins | sample Bog_T0_3_FD_202130 | JGI IMG/M metagenome (GOLD analysis project Ga0302320, IMG submission 202130) | Peat permafrost microbial communities from Stordalen Mire near Abisko, Sweden - Bog_T0_3 | ecosystem: Environmental > Terrestrial > Soil > Wetlands > Peat | place: Sweden: Abisko, Stordalen Mire...
AAGTCGGGTGAAAGGGGCGGATCGCCGAAGGGCAAGCGTTTCATCAGCGCGCGCCTTGGACGCCAGGGAGAATACCCTGCGGCTGTCGTGGCGCCCAAACGCCGCGAAGTGCCTGAAGACGAAATCCTGACCCCACGGGGGTTCATGGTGGGTTCAAAGGCTTCCCTCGCACCTGGAGGTCTTCGTGCAACCCACCCCACCGCCCAGTCAGGACAAGGCAGCCCCCCGGGGCCCTGGCCTCCGGCGCCCGGGGACCGGGGCTCGAAACCTTGCACTTCCTGAAACAATAAGGACCGCGGCAGCCGCGAGGCCGCCCACCTGAATCCCACAGGAGCCTCCCGATGTCCCGAATCCCCGTAACCGTCCTCGGCGCCACAGGCGTGGTAGGCCAGCGCTTCGTCCGCCGCCTGGCGGGCCATCCGATGTTCGAAGTCACCCAGATCGCCGCCAGCGACCGCAGCGCCGGCAAGGCCTACCGGGACGCCTGCGAGTGGCGCCTGGACGGCGAGCCCTACGCCGGCCTGGGCGACCGCGTCCTGCTGCCCTCCGACCCGGCCGCAACCATGAACCCCATCGTGTTCAGCGCCCTGGACAACGCCGCGGCCTCGGACATCGAGCCCGCCTTCGCCCGGGCCGGCGCCATGGTGTTCAGCAACGCGGCCTCCTTCCGCATGGACGAGGACGTGCCGCTGCTGGTGCCCGAAGTCAACCCCAGCCACCTGGACCTGCTGCCCGGACAGCGCGCCAGGCGCGGCTGGCCCGGAGCCATCCTCACCAACCCCAACTGCACCACCACCGTGCTGGTGATGGCCCTGGCCCCGCTGCACGAGGCGTTCGGGGTGGAGGCCGTGCTCATGACCTCCATGCAGGCGGTGAGCGGCGCCGGCTACCCCGGCGTGCCCAGCATGGACATCCTGGGCAACGTGGTGCCCTACATCGGCGGCGAGGAGGCCAAGGTGGAGCGGGAAGTGGCCAAGCTGCTGGGGCCCATGGCCAATGGCCTGGCCGTGCCGGCCGAGATGGCCGTATCGGCCCTCTGCTACCGGGTGCCGGTGCTGGAAGGCCACACCGAATCCGTGAGCGTGCGGCTCAAGGGCGGCCCCAGCCCCGAGCAGGTGCGCGAAGCCATGGCCGCCTGGAACCCGGTGCCCCAGCAGCTGAAGCTGCCCAGCGCCCCGACCGTCCCGATCCGCATCCACAGCGCCGAGAACCGGCCCCAGGTGCGCCGGGACGTGGAGGAGGACGGCGGCATGAGCGTCCATGTGGGCCGGCTGCGCCGCTGCCCCATCCTGGGCATCAAGTTCACCCTGCTGGGCCACAACACCGAACGGGGCGCGGCCGGCGGATCGGTGCTCAACGCCGAGCTGGCGGCGGCCCAGGGAGCGCTGCGATGAGGGCGGAGCAGGAGCGGAGCGCCACGGGCCGCAGGCCCGCCCCGAAGGGATCGCGCACAGGAGGTGCGCGATGAGGGCGGAGCAGGAGCGGAGCGCCACGGGCCGCAGGCCCGCCCCGAAGGGATCGCGCACAGGAGGTGCGCGATGAGGGCGGAGCAGGAGCGGAGCGCCACGGGCCGCAGGCCCGTCCCGAAGGGATCGCGCACAGGAGGTGCGCGATGATCGTCATGAAATTCGGCGGCAGCTCAGTGGCCGACGCCGCCTGCATGCGCGAAGTGGCCGCCCTGGTCGCCGAGGCCCTGCCCGAAGCTCCCCTGGTGGTGCTCTCCGCCACCGCCAGGACCACCGACACCCTGTTCGAGGCGGCCCGCACCGCCGAGCGGGGCGACCTGGACGCGGCCCTGTCGCTGCACCGGAGCCTCCTCCAGCGGCACCGGGGCATCGCCCAGGACCTGATGCCCGCCGGCCTGCCGGAGCAGCTGGACGACGCCCTGACGGACCTGAGCGGGGAACTGGAGCTGCTGCTCCGGGGCGTGGCCCTGCTGCACGAGCTGAGCGCCCGCAGCATGGACGCCATCGCCAGCGTCGGCGAGCGGCTGTCCACCCGGATCCTGGCCGCCCACCTGGGCGCCGCCTGGGTCGACGCCCGCACCGTGGTGCGCACCGACGACCGCCACGGCTCCGCCCAGCCCCAGCCCGGGGAACTCCGGGAACTGGCGGCCACGCACCTGGCTCCGCTGCTGGCTCCCGGCCGCACCGTGGTGACCCAGGGCTACATCGGCGCCACCGCCGGCGGGCTCACCACCACCCTGGGCCGGGGCGGCAGCGATTTCAGCGCGGCCCTGTTCGGCGCCGCCCTGGGCGCCTCGGACATCCAGATCTGGACCGACGTGGAGGGCGTGCTCACCTGCGACCCGCGGATCGTGCCCGGCGCCCAGCCCATCGCCGAGCTGAGCTTCCAGGAGGCCGCGGAGCTGGCCGCGTTCGGCGCCAAGGTGCTGCACCCCGCCACCATCCAGCCGGCGGTGGAGGCCGGCATCCCGGTCACCGTGCGCTCCACCCGCCGCCCCCGCGGCCACTTCACCACCATCACCGCCGAAGTGGTCACGGGACGCGACATCACCGCCCTGGCCCAGCGTTCTCCCATCACCGTGCTCACCGTCACTTCGGCCAGCATGCTCAACCAGAGCGGCTTCCTGGCCAGCCTGTTCCAGGTGTTCTCCCGCCACCGCATCAGCGTCGACCTGATCGCCACCGCCGAGGTGAGCGTCTCCCTCACCGTGGACGCGGACGCGCCGCTGGACGCCCTGGTGGAGGACCTGGAGGCGTTCGCCAAGGTGGGCATCGCCCGGGACCGGGCCATCATCGCCATCGTCGGCGAGCGGCTCAAGCTCACCCCCGGGGTCACCGGCCGCTGCTTCGGCGCCCTGCGCGAGATCAACATCGAGATGATCAGCATGGGCGCCAACGAGATCAACCTCAGCTTCGTGGTCAAGCAGGAGGACGCCAAACCCGCCCTGCGCGCCCTGCACGCCGCGCTCATCGAAGCCCCGGAAGGAGGCCGGCCATGAGCGCGAAGCAGGAGCGCAGCGCCACGGGCCGCAGGGCCGCCCCGAAGGGGTCGAGCACAGGAGGTGCGAGATGAAAGTGGGAATCTTCGGGCGGGGCCGGCTCGGCTCCGCCATCGCCCAGGAAGTCGCCGCCGCCCCGGACCTGGAGCTGGCCTGGCACGTGGACGTGGGCGAGGCCTTCCCCCCGGGCGCGGAGCTGGCTTTCGACGCCAGCGCCGCGGGGGCCGTGGCCGGGCACCTGGACTGGGCCCTGGAGACCGGGACCGACCTGGTGGTGGGAACCACCGGCTGGGCCATCCCCGACCTGGAGGCCCGCATCCGCGGCCGCATCGCCGTGCTCACCTCGCCCAACTTCAGCCTGGCGGTGGCGCTCATGGCCCGGCTGTCGCTGGTGCTGGGCCGGTTCGCCGCCCTGGACCCGGACCTGGACCCGTTCATCTCCGACCACCACCACCGGCTGAAGGCCGACGCCCCGTCGGGCACCGCCAAGCGGCTGGCCGCGGCGGTCCTGGCCGGATGCCCGCGCAAGACCGGCTGGACCATGGGCACCCCCGCCGCGGACCAGCTGAGCGTCTCGGTGCTGCGGGCCGGGGCCGAGTTCGGAGCCCACACCGTGGGCCTGGACGGCCCGGCCGAGGTGCTCGAGCTCACCCACCGGGCCCGCACCCGGGCCGTGTTCGCCCGGGGCGCCCTGCTCTCCGCCCGCTGGGTGCGCGGGCGCAAGGGCCTGTTCACCTTCGACGACTGCGCCAAGGAAATCCTCGATCCACTGTTCCGCACTGGAGACCCGTCATGAACCTGTTCACCGGCCTTTCCGTGGCCCTGGCCACCCCCTTCACCCCCGAATTCGCCGTGGACATGCCGGCCTTCCGCCGGGTGGTGCGGCACACCCTGGACGGCGGGGTCGAGAACCTGGTGGTGCTGGGCTCCACCGGCGAGGCGGCCACCATCCTGGAGGCCGAGCGCGACGCCCTGATCACCGCCTGCCTGGAGGAGGCCGGCAAGGTCCCGGTGATCGTGGGCACCGGCTCCAACGCCACCCACCAGGCCGCGGCCTGGACCCGACGGGCCCAGGAGCTGGGCGCCCAGGGCGCCCTGGTGGTGACCCCCTACTACAACAAGCCCACCCCCGGAGGGCTGGTGGCCCACTACCAGGCCGTGACCCAGGCCGCCCCCGGCCTGCCGGTGATCATCTACAACGTGCCCGGACGCACCGGCCTCAACGTCCTGCCGGCCACCCTGGCCATGCTCTGGGCCAACCCGCAGCTGGTGGCGGTGAAGGAGTCCAGCGGCAACCTGGCCCAGATCGCCGAAGTGGCGCGCACCCTGCCCGCCGGCAAGACCCTGCTCTCCGGCGACGACAACCTGGCCCTGGCCTCGATCGCGGTGGGCGCCTCCGGGCTGGTGAGCGTCCTGGCCAATGTCCTGCCCGCCGAGACCAGGCGGCTGGTGGACCTGGCCCTGGCCGGCAAGCGCGAGCAGGCGATCGCCCAGCACCAGGCCCTGCTGCCGTTCATGGACGCCCTGTTCCTGGAGAGCAACCCCATCCCCACCAAGGCCGCCCTGGCCCTGAAGGGGATCTGCGGCGACACCCTGCGGCTGCCCCTGGTGGCAGCCAGCGCCGCCACCCGGGCCCGGCTCGGCGAGCTGCTCGCCGTGGGGGTCGCGTAATGGACCTGCAGGCTTTCTACCAGCGGGACATGGCCGTCATCCTGGCCGACCCGGCCCTGCCCGAGGCCCACGCCGCCCTGCTCCAGGCCCTGGAGCTGGGCGCCGCCCGGGCCGCCCAGCCCGACGCCGACGGCGTCTGGCACGCCAACTTCTGGGTGAAGACCGCCATCCTGGCCGGGTTCCGCTCCACCCCCACCGCCCTGGTGCCCGGCTGGCCCAGCCCCTGCTACGACCGCACAGCCTTTCCGCCGCGCAGCTTCGAACTGGCCGACGGCGTGCGCATGGTGCCCGGCGGCAGCTCCGTGCGCCGGGGCTCCTTCCTGGGCGCCGGCGTGGTGATCATGCCCCCGGCCTACGTGAACGTGGGCGCCTTCGTGGACGAAGGCACCATGGTGGACAGTCACGCCCTGGTGGGCAGCTGCGCCCAGATCGGCAAGCGGGTGCACCTGTCGGCCGCGGCCCAGGTGGGCGGCGTGCTGGAGCCCGCCGGCGCGGTGCCGGTGGTGGTGGAGGACGACGCCTTCGTGGGCGGCCTCTGCGGCCTGTTCGAGGGCGTCATCGTGCACAGGCGCGCGGTGCTGGCCCCCGGCGTCATCCTGTCGGCCTCCACCCGGATCTACGACCTGGTCCACGGCCGCGAACTCGCCCGGGAAGTGCCCGAGGGCGCCGTGGTGGTGCCCGGCGCCCGGCCCGCCTCAGGCGCCTACGCCAAGGCCGCCGGCCTGTCCCTTTCCGCCCCCTGCATCGTCAAGTACCGGGACGGCGGCACCGACGCCGCCACCACCCTCGAGGAGGCCCTGCGATGAGCGCGGAGCAGGAGCGGAGCGCCACGGGCCGAAGGCCCGTCCCGAAGGGATCGCGCACAGGAGGTGCGCGATGAGCACAGAGCAGGAGCGGAGCGCCACGGGCCGCAGGCCCGTCCCGAAGGGATCGCGCACAGGAGGTGCGCGATGAGCACGGAGCAGGAGCGGAGCGCCACGGGCCGAAGGCCCGTCCCGAAGGGATCGCGCACAGGAGGTGCGCGATGAAACCCGCCGCCCGCCTGGCCCAGCTCCGCCCCAGCCCGATCCGCGCCCTGAGCGAAGGGGCGCCTCCGGGCGCCGTGCCCATGGGCCTGGGCGAGCCCAGCTGGGCCCTGCCGGAACCGGGCCGGGCCGCCCTGGCCCGGCAGGAGGGCGCCTGCGCCTACGGCCCCAACGCCGGCCTGCCCGAACTCAGGGAGGCAGTGGCCGCCTTCCATGGCGCCGGCGAGGACCGGGTGATGCTCGGCAGCGGCAGCGAAGGGGTGCTCTACGCCCTGTTCCAGGCCTGGCTCGAGCCCGGCGACGCCGTGCTGGTGCCCGACCCGGGCTTCCTGGCCTATCCCGCCCTGGCCCGGCTGGCCGGGGCCGACCCGGTGGGCTATGGGCTGGCCCCGGACTTCACCCTCGATCCCGCCGCCTTCCGGGCTGCCCTGGACCGCACCCCGGCGGCCAAGGTCGCGGTGGTGAACCATCCCGGCAACCCCACCGGGGCCGGCACCATGGCCCAGGCGCTGGCCGAAGTGGCCCAGGCCTGCGCGGCCCGCGGCATCCTGCTCCTGTCCGACGAAGTCTACCGTGAACTGTGTCTGGGCGAGCGCTGCCCGTCCCTGCGCGACGTGAGCGACACCGGCCTGGTGCTGGGCTCGGTGAGCAAGGCCTGGGGCGCCCCCGGCCTGCGGGTGGGCTGGGCCATCGGCGACCCGGCCTGGCTTGCGCCGGCGCGGCTGGTGCACGCCTACATGGTCACCGCCCCGGCCCGCCCGGCCCAGCTGGCCGCCCTGGCCCTGCTGCAGGCATCGCCGTCCGTGCTGAGCGAGGCCCGCGAACACCTGCGGCTGCGCTGGGAGGCCTTCTCCGAAGCCTTCGCCTCGGCCTTCGGCCCCAGCCCGCGCCGGGCCGCCGGCGGATTCTACCACTGGCAGCCCCTGCCCCCCTGGGCCCTGGCCGACCCCATGGCCTTCTGCGTGCGGTTGCGCGACGAGGGCCAGGTGGTGGTGGTGCCCGGCACCGCCTTCGGCGAAGGCGGCCGCGGCCACATCCGGCTCAGCTACGCCGGCGACCCCGACCAGATCCGGGAAGGCGTCCGCCGCCTGGCCCCGTTCTGGAACCCGGCCTGAATCTCGACTCACCTTCCCTGAAAATCCATCAACCGATATTCAGGGGTGATTTCTTATTACAGACGCGGCCGTTGGCATGCCTACTCCCAGGGCCATTCGTCCAGATCCGAGACGGATTCTCAACTGCATGACTTTAATCACGTTGACCCCTTGACGGCTTGCGCTGGGGATCCGATGAGCGATCCTGGTAGTCGAGAGGAAAGAAAGGGGAAAGGTCACTTAGAGCGGATCGCAACGGTTTTAAATCGGATGTGACGCCACCTTTTCCCTGAACCCGGGGAGTCATCCCCCAGGCCCTCCTCCGTCAGCCGGCATCCGGTCCGGACCAGCCCAGCCCTTGGCCTCGATGCCCCGACCGCATCGGCCATCACCTCTAACCCTTCTTTAAAGGAAATTGGAAATGAAAACTCCGTCCCTTTCCTTCCGCCTCCCGCTCCTCCTCCTGGCCTTGGCCGCCGCGCCCGCGCTCACCGCGGCCGGGCCCCAGACCTACGCCCCGGAGCTCACCCAGAAGATCGACCAGCTGCGCCGCCAGATCCAGGCCGAAGGGGGCCAGTTCCAGGTGGGCCTCAACCCCGCCATGCAGTATGACCGCGAGCGCCTCTGCGGAACCCGGGCCGAGCTGATGCCCGCCGAGTTCCTGAGCCACGAGCCGGGCGGCTTCGAGAACTTCGAACTCCAGGAGGCCGCCACCGCCCTGCCCGCCTCCTTCCTGGGCGTGTTCAGCACCGTCAAGGACCAGGGCCAGTGCGGCAGCTGCTGGGCATTTTCCACCATCGGCTCGCTGGAGGGCGCTGCCCTGAAGGCGAACGGCTCGGCCAACGGCAAGGTCGACGCCGACGGGTCCATCACGGTCAGCGGCTCGGTTCCCGCCCTCTCCGAGGAGCAGGTGCTCTCCTGCAACCCCTGGGGCTGGGGCTGCAACGGCGGGTACTTCGCCTTCGACATGCTGATGCCGTCCAAGGCGGGCGAGAAGGGCTACTACAAGGGCGCGGTGCCCGCGGCCTCCTTCCCCTACGTGGCCGACACCGTGGCCTGCAGCATCGGCCGCAACGCGAGCTACACCCCCGTCCTGAAGTGGGGCTACGTGGGCAACAGCGGCACGGTGCCCCCGGTCGCCGCCATCAAGGCGGCCATCTACGCCCACGGCGGGGTCTCGGCCTGCGTCTACGCGGATGATGCCTTCGCGGCCTACACCGGCGGCGTGTTCACCGACAAGACCTACTACAACACCATCAACCACGCCATCATCCTGGTGGGCTGGGACGACGCCAAGGGGGCCTGGCTGCTGAAGAACTCCTGGGGTCCCTCCTGGGGCGTGGACGGCTTCATGTGGATCAAGTACGGCACCTGCAACGTGGGACTGGGCGCCTGCTGGGTCACCGAATAGCCAGGAAGGCCCCGAGGCCCCGGAGGAACCTCTGTGTTCCGCCGGGGCCTTGGGCGATAATGGAGGTGCCTGGACCCTTTCCAGGCATTCCACACCACGGGGTCGCCATGTTGAAAACCTACCGGGAACAAGTCGCAGAGCGGGCCGCACTAGGCATTCCCCCGCTCCCCCTGACCTCTGCCCAGACCGAAAGCCTGATCGGGCTGCTCAAGGCCCCCCCCGCCGGGGAGGAGGCCTTCCTGATGGAGCTGTTCACCCACCGGGTGCCCGCCGGGGTGGATGACGCCGCGCTGGTCAAGGCCAGGTTCCTGGCCCGGGTGGCCAAGGGCGAGGAGGCGGTCGCCATGGTCTCCAGGGAAAAGGCCACCCAGCTTCTGGGCACCATGCTTGGCGGCTACAACATCCAGGCCCTCATCGACCTGCTGGATGACGCCGTGGTCGCCGCCCTGGCCGCCGAAGCCCTGAAGAAGACCCTCCTGGTGTTCGACTTCTTCGCCGCGGTCCAGGCCAAGGCCGACCAGGGCAACGCCTTCGCCGCGGCGGTGCTGCGCTCCTGGGCCGAGGCCGAATGGTTCGTCTCCCGGCCGGAAGTGCCCCGCAGCCTCACCGTGACCATCTTCAAGGTGACCGGCGAGACCAACACCGACGACCTCTCGCCCGCCCCGGACGCCTGGAGCCGCCCCGACATCCCGCTCCACGCCCTGGCCATGCTCAAGAACGCCCGTCCCGGCATCGTCCCGGACGACCCTGGCAAGGTGGGCCCCCTGGCCCTGATCCAGTCGCTCAAGGCGAAGGGCCACCTGCTGGCCTACGTGGGCGACGTGGTGGGCACCGGCTCCTCCCGCAAGTCCGCGGTGAACTCGGTGCTCTGGCACACCGGCGAGGACATCCCGTTCGTGCCCAACAAGCGCTTCGGCGGGGTCTGCCTGGGCGGCAAGATCGCGCCCATCTTCTATAACACCCTGGAGGACGCCGGCGCCCTGCCCATCGAGCTGGACGTGACCGGGATGGCCATGGGCGACGTGGTGGAGCTGCGCCCGTACGAAGGCAAGGCCCTGAAGGACGGCAAGGTGATCGCCGAGTTCCAGGTGAAGTCCGAGGTGGTGTTCGACGAGGTCCGGGCCGGCGGTCGCATCCCGCTCATCGTCGGCCGGGGCCTCACCGCCCGGGCCCGCAAGGCCCTGGGGCTGCCCGCCTCCACCCTGTTCCGGCTGCCCCCGGTGCCCCCGGAGACCGGCAAGGGCTACACCCTGGCCCAGAAGATCGTGGGCCGCGCCTGCGGCGTCCCGGGCGTCCGGCCCGGCGCCTACTGCGAACCGAAGATGACCACCGTGGGCTCCCAGGACACCACCGGCCCCATGACCCGTGACGAGCTCAAGGACCTGGCCTGCCTGGGATTTTCGGCCGACATGGTGATGCAGTCGTTCTGCCACACCGCCCCCTACCCCAAGCCGGTGGACGTGCTCACCCACAAGGAGCTCCCGGGCTTCATGACCGGGCGCGGCGGCGTGTCGCTGCAAGTGGGCGACGGGGTCATCCACTCCTGGCTGAACCGGCTGCTGCTGCCCGACACCGTGGGCACCGGCGCCGACTCCCACACCCGCTTCCCCATCGGCCTCTCCTTCCCCGCCGGCTCCGGCCTGGTGGCCTTCGCCGCCGCCACCGGGATCATGCCCCTGGACATGCCCGAAAGCGTGCTGGTGCGGTTCAAGGGCAGCCTCCAGCCCGGCGTCACCCTGCGCGACCTGGTCAACGCCATCCCCCTCTACGCCATCCGCCAGGGCCTGCTGACCGTGGCCAAGGCCGGCAAGAAGAACGTGTTCAGCGGCCGCATCCTGGAGATCGAGGGCCTGCCGCAGCTGAAGGTCGAGCAGGCGTTCGAGCTCACCGACGCCTCGGCGGAACGCTCCGCGGCGGCCTGCACCGTGCGCCTGGACAAGGAACCGATCATCGAATACATGAACTCGAATATCGTGCTCATGAAGTGGATGATCGCCGAGGGCTACGACGACCGCCGCACCCTGGAGC
>Ga0302320_10030844_pt1 | contig 10194 bp, 11 predicted proteins | sample Bog_T0_3_FD_202130 | JGI IMG/M metagenome (GOLD analysis project Ga0302320, IMG submission 202130) | Peat permafrost microbial communities from Stordalen Mire near Abisko, Sweden - Bog_T0_3 | ecosystem: Environmental > Terrestrial > Soil > Wetlands > Peat | place: Sweden: Abisko, Stordalen Mire...
CGAAGGGTATTCACGAAAAGAACGCATATTCTCCCTACCACGGTAAGAGCATCCATACTTTTAATTCTTATTAATAAAACTTTTCTGACTTAAAAATTTTTCTTTATTGAAGTCAATAGAGACAAAATCCTCTCCTAATTTCCCGCCTTCTTTAAGATCTTCGACATGTTTTCGATTATAGATGGCAGGGCTGTAAGATGGATCGATTGCCAAAGCCATATCAAACGCCTTCAGTGACTCTTCTTTCTTCCCAAGCATAGCCAAACAGATCCCTATATTACCGTAACACTGCGGGTTATTTTTGTTTATTTCCAGACTCTTCCTGAATCCATCAATCGCCACCTGCCATTCCTTATTTTCCATACGCAAAAAAGCTCCGTCAAAAACCTCAAAAGCAGACATATACCCGGCAAGATTAATGTTGTCCGCTTTCAGGATGCTTTCTTCAAAATTGTCCAGGAATTGCCTGGCATTAATGACTATCTCATCGTCCGGGCGGCCTCTTTTGACCACTTCCTGATAAGATTTAATGACATTCTTCACATCCAGAAGTTTCTGGTATGCCACCGCTTTGTTAAAGTACGCTTCAATACAATCCGGATCAATATGTATGGCCTCGTCAAAAAAATTGATGGACGCGTAATAATTCTTTTGAATGGCATACATTGTCCCTCTGGCATAATGCGCATGAGAACTGTGAGGGCTTTTCTTTAATAACTCCTCGATCCTTTTTTCCGCTTCTTTTTGAGAGCCTGACGTAAATAAAGAAAGAGACTCATTCACGGCCGCATCAATATCAAATTCATTATTGGGCACCTGTGCATCATCAAGCCCATAACAACATCGTTTATACTTTTTTCCACTGCCACAAAAACATAGGTCATTGCGCCCCATCTTATCGGCCATACCGCCCTCCTAAGAATAATTTCTAAAACTCATAGCCCTTATCCACCCAATAATGCCAGTCAGCGATAGCCTCTTGTGTTTCATCATTAACCGCGATGCCTTTTAACTGGGACAACGGGACGGCTAATTTTCGGCCATTAAAACGGATTTCAACGAACATATCGTGTTCACACTCATCTTCAGGAGCCATCGCCTTCACCCCCATGGCCCGTTCACCCTCATTATAGGCATCCACTACCACTTCCATTTCAATTCGATGTTCTCTGGCCTTATTTCTTCTTATAATTGCCAGCCCTCCATGTCCTCCCCGAAGTTCCTGCGATCCCTACAACGCTCACATCGTTTGGGTGGCCGCCAGCCGTTTTTGCTGAAATGCTTCTGCTCGGCGACCGAGAACACAAACTCTTTTCCGCAATCTTCGCAAATTCTCTTAACTGATTGCAGCCTCGCATACTGCCTGACATGCGTGATATGCAGCCTCTCCCGACGTGCAACCCAAAGGCTTTTTTCTTTCCGGCTCCAGAAGAGATGAAACGGCGAACTAAAAAATTGGTTCGGGTCAAAAACAAAATCAGCTAACTCGTAAATATGCGGATACGTCCCACACCGTTTATCTGCGCAGGCCACCCGAGGCCTGCATTCTTTGTAATGACAGATTCGCCCCAGATATTTGAAGTCTACGGTAAAAACAAAAACCTCCCAGCTGTTACAGACCGAAGCCATCTGCCGCGCGGCCCGCGCGATGTCAGGGAGTTCATTAAAGCCATCGAGAAAGACAACCGCGTCAATGTCGTTGGGGTATTCATCCTCGGACGCGAGCGTCCCGGCAAGACCGACCTCGATCACAGACGAAAATCGCCGCAACTTTTGGGCAAACTGCCCAACGCCCTCAAGCATACGCTGACGCCGCGCGGCGTTGAAAGTCTTTTCATCCGGGACATCCGCTTCAGAAAAAGACCCAGCCCCTTGCGCTTCTTCAATCTCTTTCAAGACCTCCCGAGTCGCCTCCGGCCCAAAAACCGATTCGTAGGCAAAACAAACAAAACGTTCCTCACCCTGTTGCTCCATACGGATCAGATGACACGCGGCTTCCTGCTCGGGCTGATCATCTTTCCGGCAAGTCGCGCATAACCCTGGCTTGGGCATTAGGTCAGGATTAACTGGCGTGCCATCATCGTTAAAGTACCCGTGTATTCTCTCAGCCATAGACATCGATCTTTCTTATTTGATCCTCATCTGGTTTCTTGACCCTTTTATTCATAACACACCCTCATTCGCTTATTTTTGTCTCACTTAAAAAATGCGGAGAAACATTCCACCGTCCTCCATCATCAGTATGAATGGATGCCGTCTTCTGGTTAAGCTTGAATATAATACCAGTTTTGCGCCTGCCGTCGTTTGTGCTGAACTCAACGCGAGCTCCCACATGAAAACGGGCCATAAGACAGGTGCTTTTGGCTTGGTGAATCAAATGTAGCCGGTCAATGATAACACGGTTTAGAAAAACCAAGTCATCTTCCCCAAGATGCCCAAGCATCCGGGCAATTGTGTTTCGGTCTACAATGTGAGCATCAGACACAGTCCGTCTCCTTCATACAAAAATTCAAGGTGAAAAATGAATCCCCTTATCCAGGAAATTCGTTTTAATAAATTCCTTCATCTCTTGACGATCTTGTGCGCTTGGCGTACCTTTTTCCCATTCTTCGAGAACATCTCTCCCACATTCCCAGACATCATCAGGCACCCATTCCTTAAACTGGGATTTGGTCTGACTATCATACCGGCCGATCCCCTTTAAAATCCCCATGCAATGCAGCATCGCACATTTGCTCAAGGACAATTCCCTGCACTTTTTCAGGTCATTCAAAAATGGCTCCAACACCTCCTGCAACATTTCATACGCCATTTCACCCGGCTCGTGGTATCCTTCATAACTTGGACCGCTGCGGCCCCATAGTTCCTCAACGTCCAAGGCATCCAATTGCGCGTAAACCTCCTCGGCAATGGCCTCAATATCAACAACCTTTAAGAATTCATGCGCAAGACACTCAATTCTATCCGCGATCTTAACATCTTGGGCGTGAAGGACCTTTAATATTTCAAGGGCATCTTGTGGACTCAAAATATCCAATAAACCTATCTTTTTACCTTTGACTGCGCTCATATGCCTCCCCGCTGTTCTCCAATACGGAACAGACATTTCAATTGAAACCATTTCTATCATTTATTGGCAAACCAAACCGCGTATTCCTTGACTGGCCAATAATTTGGATTATACCTTGATATCACATCAACATCACAAAGAGGAACCTGACCTTTATTATGGCCTTCTTTAACTTTAGCAATGACCCCATAATGATCATCTTCACCAACAAGAGCAATCACGCTAAAGGTATGCCCAAGCCGAAAAGGCTGGTGACGAGCGACATCCGTAAAATAGGCATCATCCTCATCGTCCTTCCTTTTCACGTCAAAAGGAAATGACAGCGTTTCTTTAAGCCACGACATCCATTTGCGCTTTTCCCACTGGCAACTCTTATCATAAAATGATTTCCTGTTGCCCGGATTGTTCCACGACGTGTCATATTTCCTGCTTTCATCCTCAATCAAACTCGCAAGTTCGACGTCTTTTGATTCAAGAAATGATAAAATGGAAGTCCCCCGCTCATGTGTTATCAGGCCAAGTCCAAAATGACTCGCTACATAACAGAAAGCGAACGCTATATGGGGAGACTTTAGCGTTCCTTCATCTTTATCTTGGGTGGCGACATAGCTTGACAATGCAGCTTCTGTCGCCTTCTCTAAAAGATCGTTCGTCCTGCGAATACCCCGGAATTTCAGGGACACTGCTGACGCAAAATGAAAAATGTTCTCTTCTCCCATCTTTTGACCATGATCTATCAATTCCGCAAACGGGATGGCTTCGCGCGCGTCACAATAAGCTCTGGCAATTTCATTAAGCCAATCATCATGCTTTACTGGAACAGGATTTTTGATTCTAATTTTTCCCATTTCTTGATCTTTATTTACTTCTCGCATGGCCGCGTCAAGTTTGCTCACCCACACTTTGCCCAGAAAGCAGTTTTTCGGCCATGCTGTTGTTTAATTTGTTTTACATAGTCGACATGGGATCCCATACCGCCCCAATCTCTTATTTGATGCGCTAACGCATCAAGCCTGTGCAGATATCGTACACCATGAGAATAGTATTTTGACAAAGCCCTGTCAAGATTGGCCTCAAGAAGTGCCCGGTATACTGCAACTGCCGCCAAATATAAGCCTTTTGCTTCCAACTTTTCCGCTAAAGGGGCCAGACTATAAAACTGTTCGCCATTCAATTGATCACGGTGCGCTATGATATGGCTCTGAGTAACGCTTGTTTGCCCAACATCCAAAAGAAACATGGTATCTGTTACGCTCAACTCCTTGGCCGCCATAATCAAGTCTACTTCTTTATAAATAGTCTCAGCACGTTTATCTTCTCCTATTTGCGCAATTAGCTCATTTAAGGTTTCCAGGCATCTATGGCTGTGGAAAATATCCCACGATATCCTCTGAACTTCTTCTTTCTTACCCAGCGCCAAGCAAACCTCCCTAAACAGCTCAGCATATTCATTTTGGCCCCCGCATTCAGCCGCTTTTTGCAGGCGATCATAAGCAGTTATGGCGTCCCCTGAAGAAAAATAGACTTTCGCTATATCGACATATGCTCTACAATTGAGACTTTGCCAGTTACGCTGGCGCGTGCGTTCGAATAATGCCCCGTCCTTTATCTGACGGGCAAGCGACTCAATCATCAACAGCCACGGCCTCTGGCCCATGATATCCTGCCCGGCAGAAGCCTTCTGTTCAATGGTGGCAATAAGCCGTTCTATCCCGCGTTTATCCAAAAAAGACGATGCCTTGTCAATTAAAACATCCCTCACGCCGTAATTTGAATCCTCCTGCAATGCCAACACTTGATTGGCTATCTTATCTTTATCCGCACATTGACAGGCATAATCCGCGAAACACCCTGCCGCGGTGATCCGAAAAACATCTCCGACATTACCATACGAATCATCGCATCGCTCAAAGATTTCAACGTCGCGTTTATAAAAATCAATCAGGGTTTCAACCCCAACCTGGGGGTCTTGGACAGTTTCCTTTAATTGTTCAAGGGCCAGTGTCAGCATAGATGCTAATTCCGGGGCCTGACTACGCCAAAACATATCTCTACGGTTTTTGGCGGCGGTTACTGCTTTCTTAAAATCTTTTTCGACTTGATTCATAACTTTAAACCCACAAGTGGCGCCGAATTTCTATCTAAATATCCTCGATACGATATTTCACTTCCTTTTCATCCTCAAGCCCTCGCCCAAGAGCCATGCGATAAATTTTTTCAGCCTTCACAGGATCAGATAATCCCGCGCTATGGTTCATACCAGGAGAATACACATCTCCCCAACGGATATACCCCCAGACATCATTCGGGAAACGATCAATGACCTCCTGAAAAAGGGCATCTCCAGCTTTAACATCACCAGTTAGCATTAAAGCATCGGCATGGGCCATCATCATATTCTGGATAATTAACGAGTTCGACTGTGGTAATAATCCGCAAAAATCTTGAAAAAACCCGATTGCCTTCGCGATATAATCATGATCACGCCGCATGGCATTGCCCAGATGCATCTCAAAATCCTGACACCAATTATACCAACTCTGATATCCACGATAATCCTTATCGGCTTCTTCGATTGAATGCACATGCTCCGTGTAACGCGCTTTAAAATGGACCCAAACTTTTAACCATATATTACAGGCCTCGCAATCTTTGTGTTCATTCGCCCAGTCATATCCTTCATCAACCATGCCGCTTAAACGCTCATCAAACATGACACCCGGTGCCCATCGTTCCCAAAGTTCCCTGCAGGCAAGAAACAGAAAATCTTCATCACATTCATGAATTGAAATAGTATCCCCTTGGATCCATTCCTCGACCATATCTTGAGCTGAAATGAATTTATGGACATCCTTGAGAAATGTCTCCTTATCAACAGGAATACCCAATTGCTTTAAACGCTGGACAATCCCCTCATCGGTAAATTCTTCCACATTTTCATCTTCTAAACCTTCACGTTTGCGAAAGGAAAGTTCACCATGTAAACGATCATCCATCTCATAAAGGGCCAGAAGGGGACCTTCACTAAAAGTTTCTTGCGTAAAATGGACCTTAAAATAATAAAAATAATCCCACAGAAGTTTTGGGATTTTGGGATGATCATAAAATCCTAACAACAAACAAAGAAGCGATACAATATAAGGATCACGCTGATACGATTCAATGATATCAATAATATCTCCAGCGTGATCCTTCTTTGAAAGATAAAGCAATTTAACCGCCCACTCGACAAACGCATCATTCGCTTTTCCCTGTAGTTCGCGCAAAAGTAAAACCGTTATCTTTGCTTCATATTCCTGGAATTTCTGCACCACTAACGGATAATTTAAAATATCAGGTTTCCTTTTTAAAAACCCGATCATTTCCTCAGGACCAGAAATCTTTCTGATTTCTTCAATTTCACCAAGGTACCTGTCAGTTTCCTGGCGGACACCGGCCGCAACATCCTCCATTGCCCGCGGGGAAACCATTTGAATATACACCAACCTGGCCGCGGAAACCTCTTGCGGCCAGTTGCGCTCAAAAAAATCATCATCTACGCGTGCAAGTCCGTAATCAATATCCTCCCTTAAAGGCAAAACAACATTGTCTTTATGCCTAAACCCTTCAGGAACCTCCTGCCCAATACAGCATTTCTTAAATTTTTTCCCACTTCCACAAAAACACAAATCATTACGACCGATCTTGTCACTCACTTTCTTTTCTCTCCCTTCATAATCAAAAACAAATTTGGGTCAATCGGCGCCACTGCCATATCAATTCAAATATCCTTACGCTCAATCCGTTTAACAGCGCGGTCGAAATCACTTTCAAATAAGCGATCTTGAATAACGCTGTATTTCTCAAATTCTTTCTCGGCAAACGCCTTGGCAATCTCCGCGCTGACCTTGCCCAGATTATCCAAAACATCACGCTCGTTAAACCGTAAAAATGCATCTAACTTCTTGATCCAATCCTTCATGCGCATCACAACCCTTTGAGTCGCTTGCAATTCCGCATAGTCCAGATACATAGTGACAATACGGTTTAGCGCGTTTAATTCGCGCTCATCAAGATAATTTTTGGCAACTGCGACATCATCCTTGCGAACGCGGCCATGAGGAGAATTTTTCCATGACGTAAGCCCCATATTGGGCTTGGCGCTATCGGCGCGGGAAGAAATAATTTCCGCGGCCGTCTGACTGCTGATCGCCCAATGCAATTTATTCTGGACCGTGGCAAAAAACAGTTTTGTTTCTTCGCTGTCTTTATCGTAGTCAGCGCTGCACTGCGAGTAAATATCCGTGATCTTTTGATAAAACCGGCGCTCACTGGAGCGAATATCGCGGATACGCGCCAATTGTTCTTCAAAATAGTCCTTCCCAAAGATGTTGTTGGGGTTCTTCAAGCGCTCATCATCCATGGTAAAACCCTTGATGATGTATTCTTTCAAACGCTCGGTAGCCCATATACGGAACAAGGTAGCCTGCCGGGAATTCACCCGGTAGCCCACGGATAAAATAGCGTCTAAATTGAAGAACTTGACCTGATGAGTTTGCGTTTTACCATGAATCGCCCCATGTTGGGTGGTTTGTTCCAAAATGGAACTGACCACTTCTTCCTTGAGCTCTCCTGTTTCAAAAATATTTTTTAGATGCTTCGTAATGGCCGGACGCTGGACCCCAAATAACAGCGCGATCTTGTCCTGAGTCAGCCAAATATTTTCATTATGCAGGAATATCTCCACCTTCACCTTGCCGTTAGGCGTTGTGTAAAGGAGAAACTCCGCAAAACTGTTATTAGGCACAAGCGCAATCTTCTTTTTTCTCATATCTTTTACCTTACCTGAAAAAATACTTGGAGACATTCAATCTTGAAAACAATTCAACATGTCCCAATTAATCGAAATTCCCTTTCTTGAACAACAATTGAAGGCAAATACCATGAAATTCTTAAATCTTGAACAGCAGAATATTCCTTTATCAAATTCTCGACATTCGAATTTACAAGATTGCTCGCGCTTCCAGTAAAAAGTGCGCTTGTGTCAAACAAGATTTTTAACTCGGGATTACCCTTTTTAGACATTTCAATCACCTTTTTTAGAAAATATTGGGACACATTGAATTAAAATATTGGGACACATTGAATTAATATTATAATACTTCAAATCCGATCTTCTTTAAATAATCATAAATAGGGTCATAAAATGCAGGGCTTCTTGTTTGATCCTGTGGTTCTCCTTTTGGAACAACAATAACCATACCTTGTCTGGCACGTGTTAATAAGACCCTGTAGGCATTCTTAAGGTACTCTTTACGCTCAGGTTTATTTATAAACTGCCATTTACTCCCACGAAAAGTATGACTTCCCCACTTATTACCCAGAAATCTAAAATCAGCATCCCAAGTAACGCAAACCCAGTCTAGCTCCAAACCTTGGATATGAAACTCTGTCGCTACATCTTCTAGATAATACGAAGAGCGCACATCTTCTTTATCATCCAAAAACCAATGGATTGGGTCCATGGGTGATTTTACGTCTATTGCATGGGGCTTTAAACGTTCTGCCTGCGAAGATACGACAATCCCGTAACGCTCAGTTCCTCTTGCTTTCTCTTTTAACCACTGTTTTGCCTTATTTAAATCTCTTGTAATAACAATTGGATATTTAGCGCTTACTTGTTTTAAAGTTTCCTGTGCGCCTTTGAGATTTAAATCTAGCATTTGTTTAACTAATAATGAAACATTCTCTGCCCGAAAGGAACGCATAGATACTGAAAGGTGTAAATTATCGCTATAAGTGACATTGTTCAGAGTACTTAAGGTTTTAAGGGTTTCAGTTGCTCGATATTCTTCATCGGTCAGCCTAGAAGAGATATAAATCTTCCAATGAAAATATTTTTCTTTTAATGAATTAATCCATTCACTTATACCCGCTTCTCCGGTATTAATCTCCTGCCCTCCACCAACTAAACAAACAATGACTGTCCAATCAGGATGGCGATCAAGACAGGATATAAGAAATTCTGGTTCGGATAAGCTAAAGTCTGGCTTGCCTTTCTTGCGACGCATAAAATCTATTGTTTGTTCCTTATTCCATGCTCGTTGGGCTTCGTCAAACAAGGCCACGTGTTCGATAGGAGCTTTAAGGGAATCAACAAGGCATTCATCTCTAAAGTTATGGACGTTCTGAATAAACATCTTAACTTCTGACATTACTTCGCCTTTTCTTTTTTTACCGCCAAGTTTCTTAATACGGCTTAGTTTGTCCCTAGCTAAGGCTTCCCTTAAAATTGCAACCAACGGGCCGTTACCTGATAAAAAGACGCTATCCATATCATTGGATTTGTCACAATGTTTGGTGGCAATATCTAAACCTACCAAAGTCTTACCAGCGCCAGGGACGCCTGTAATAAAGCATATGGATTTCTGATGCTTACCTTTGGAGAGCTTAATAATATTGGATATTTCTGCTGATGTTTGGGTCAGATTAAAGCTCTTGGCATCATTTCGTGAAATATCTTTAACACTGTGGCCGGCGTAAAGCGCCATAGCGGCTTCAACTATAGTGGGAGTTGGAGAATATTGGCCATTTTCCCAATTATTGCTTTCGATAATGTTGCCATCTGCGAGGCGTAATACGTTATTAATCGCCTCTTCTATAAGCTTTTCATTGATTTTGATGGGGAAGAACAGTTTGTCGTTCTGTGGTGTTAAAGCAACGGTGAAATCCGAACAAACTGCCTGGGTAGCGATAAGTATGGGGGCTACATATTGATTGTGACTTGTCGCATGAAAGTTCTTGAGGTCCAAGGCATAATCTAAGACTTGATCTATGGCATAATTTGTAAATAACTTCTCCCCTATTTTGAACTCTAAAACGAAGATGACGGGCCCTATTAGTAGGACAACATCAATGCGTTGCCCCATTCTGGGTACTGAATACTCAAAATATACAGATCCCTCATAAGACTTTAAGCATTTTTGGAGAATTTCTATCTGTTTGACCCAGGCATCGCGCTGGGTTTGTTCTATGGCGAAATCACTCTGTGCTGTTAGTTTACCTAGAACTTGATCAGTTGAGGATGCTCGGAAGTTCTTAATAGAATCTGAGTAGTAGTAGCGTTACACGGGACCTCAGCAATT
>Ga0302320_10030846_pt1 | contig 10193 bp, 8 predicted proteins | sample Bog_T0_3_FD_202130 | JGI IMG/M metagenome (GOLD analysis project Ga0302320, IMG submission 202130) | Peat permafrost microbial communities from Stordalen Mire near Abisko, Sweden - Bog_T0_3 | ecosystem: Environmental > Terrestrial > Soil > Wetlands > Peat | place: Sweden: Abisko, Stordalen Mire...
AATTTGAGTTCGTTTTTGATTGCCCGTATTGGTATTCTTTTCAGTTGTTTGCGCTGTGGAAAATGAGTTTCGCGGCGCGAAGTTTTTTGTTGCTTTCGCTGGGGAAGCGGTGCGGAGAGACGCGAAGGCAGACGGGTGGGGAGTCGCGGAGTGGTTCGGGAGTGTCGGCGTCGGGTGGAGGCGCATTTCGTTTCCTGAGCGTATGATGCAACAGGGGCTGCATTAAGATTGTTTCATTGTCGTGTAAGTGGTTTGGAATCAGCGAAAGATTCCTGGAAATAATTGTGACTGCCGCTTTGGGGGGATATGGGGCGGGTGAATTCGGGACTCACCCGGCAGCACGGCGACCAGTCTCGCAACCGGTCAGTTCGGGCAGAGAGCGGCTGTTGCGATGAAGACAGGCCTCAACGGTAACGGCACTGGGCGAGGCGATTCCTCCATTGCGTCCGCGCGAGCCATGCGGCCATCGCACAAATTTCATGCGTCCAAAGGCATCCAGCCACACCGGAACGACGTTGCCCGCGAGACCCGCCGCTCTGGCGCAAATCTGCAACCCGCCGCTGATCTCGAGCTTTTCAGCCTGCGGCTTATGCTCAAACGATTCGCTGAGAAAAACGACGACGACGTTCACGTTCTGAATTTTCAAATGCGCAACGGGAAAGTCGGCCATAGAACAATTTTACCCAAGTTTGTAGTCTCGCGCCAAACAGCCCCACATTCGCAATAGGAAGCGATTTAAGGGGCGGTGTCGACGTCGACATCCCCCAAGAGGCCTCCATCCGCCTGCGGGTGCTCTACGGGCTTCTAATGCGCTTTACGCGAATAGTGCGGTTTGCTGCTCGAAATGCACATAGGCTTCGATGACATCCAGTATCGGGCGGGCGGCGATCTGCGCCAGTTCTTTCGGCTCCACCTTGTGCAGGCCTCCGCCGTATACGCGGCCTTCGGAAAGAAGCTGGGCGGGCGTGATGCGCTGAAGCGCCTCGAATACATGCGCCGAAAGTTCCGGGTGCCGGGTGAGAGTTGCGAGCAATGGCCCTTTGGGATAAAGCAGCAGGTAGACATTGTGCGCGGTCGCCTTCGAGCGGTTCCAGATAAACCGGAATGGGTGCTTGCCGTTGCGCGCGCGACCCATATAGGTGCAGAGGAACGGCGCGGGCGGGCGCTGTTCCTGCGAGTACCACGGCACGCGGTGACTGGCGAGATACGCGGCGTCAATCTCCTGCTTTTTGCCCTGCTCCAGATATTCGTAAAAGCGCGGCCACTGCTCTTTGATGCGCTCTTCCGGCTCGGCGCAATCGATGAGGTAAAGCCGCGGTGACACGTCGGGCGCTCCGCTGGGCAAGGCTTCGATAATGTCCTGCGTCACGTTGCGCGGGCCCGGAAGAATCGGCTTCACGAAAGCGCGGGGGATTTTCCATTCCTTCACCTGCGCTTCGGTAAGAATAAAAAATCGGTTCGATCCGGTCGCAAGGCCGCGCTTGATCGTGAACAGGTCGCCCAGATTGAGTACGTCGCGGTCTCTTACGGTCGTGGTGGCCGGGAACTGCGTCCACTTGCGCGAGTGCCTGACGGTCTCCAGCGGAACAAGCGCTTCGCTCTGCGGGCGCTCGATGGGGCCAGCGAATGAGAAGCGAACCGCGTGACCGGCTGGCGGGGGAGATTTGCGGAAAATGACGACGGCTGAAGAGACAAGGGCGTCGGTGAACTGTACGTCGGTCGGGCAGAAACGGTGAATCTGTAACAGCGTCACGCGCTCGCTTAAGTACCGGCGCAGGGTAGCGCCGTAATTCACGTCCATGAACTCCGACGGAATCAGCCACACGGCAAGGCCGCCCTCTTCCATCCAGTCGTGGGCGTGCAGCAGGAAATAGCAGTAGAGGCCTGCAAGTCCGCTGATGGGCATGTGGAGCGTGCGGGCGAGCTGCGTCTTCAGCCGGTCTTTCTCTTCGCCGGTCAGGTGATGATGGCGCACGTAAGGCGGGTTTGTCAGCACGAGGTTGAAGCGCTGGGCGGGCGGCTTCGCGCGGGTGAAATCGGCATGCTCGATATGAAGACCGCTATCGCCCCATAGTTTGCGGGCCGTGTCGGCAAACAGCGGATCAAGTTCGATGCCGGTCGCCGCGGCTATCTGCTCCGGCTCGTACACATTCGACAGCGCCGAAAAAAATGAGCCGGTGCCGATCGCAGGTTCGAGGAATCGAACGGGCCCGCCGTTCATGAGGGTGCGGGCATGGCGGGCAAGGCTTACGGCAAGCGGCGTGGGGGTGGCAAACTGCCCCCACTTGTTGCGTTCGGGCGCTGTCTTCAGGCAGTCCAGCCGGGTCTGCTCTTCCTGCCTGCGTTCCTCGATGCTGTGTAGTGTGGTTCCCATTTTTCTAAAGGCCGAGCTGGTCGAGGTCTTTCATTCGATGCTCCCATATCCAGTCGATTCCCTCGGCGGCTTCGTATCCGAGATAGGCCGCATCGAAATAGCCGCAGAGGAAAAGCACGAAAACGATGTGCTCGCCGTAAGCGCCTTTGAGCTGGCTCATTTTGATGGCCTCCTCTTTGCGGCGCTTATTCACGTTGGTAAAGTCGCCGGCCGATTTCGCTTCGATGAGAACCGGCAAATGCGGGAGCTTCGCCTTCTTCGGCTGGATCACGGCATCGACGGGAATATTGATGGCCTTGCCTTCCGTCTGCGAGTTCCTGACTTTGACATTCAGCCGGAAAGTGAAGGTGCCGGGTTGCATCTGGTCAAGCGGCTGGCCGGAGGGATGGGGTTTGAGTTTGTAGCCGCGCTTGGTCAGGTACTTTTCGATGAGGGCGAGCTGGCGCTTCTCCTGCGCGTTTCGGATAATCGGCTCGGCGACGGCTCCGCAAAGACGGTCGGCCACGATGGTGGAAGACCGATAGCGTTCTTCCTTCGTGGGGCGACGCTTCTCGGCAAGCCACGGGAAGATGTCGGTGTCGAGTAGCCGCGAGATGATGGCGGTTATCCGCGTCAGATGTTCATCGAGTAGCGCGGGCGAGAGCTGCGGCGGGAGTTTTCCTTCTTCGAGAGTGCCCACGAGGTTTTTACTGGAATCGGCAAGGCCGATCAGCCGGTCACGCGCAAGCGGCGGGCAGGTGGACATTCGCAACGTCGGCAAGATGGCCGGGGATTTTTTAATCACGGCGGGGGTGATGGTGGTGAGGTCGGCAGTCATCGAAAGACCGTCCTCGACGTGCCCCACCGTCTTTGCCCGCGTGTCGCGGTAGGCCTTCGGCGCGTAGGTCATGAACCACCGATTGAACTGGTCGACCGATGCGCGGGTGTCGGCTTTCCAGAGGTGGGCTTTATCGGTGTTGATCGGCATGGGTCACTGTAGCGGCGGATACGGGGATTGCAAAGTTGATTTTGACGCATGGGCATCATCTGCTGAGAAAGGGGAGCGCTGCTCCCCTGCCCCCTCGGGATTTTTCGCTTTGCAGCCAAAGCTGGCGGCGTTAAGATGCGGGCAGCCGTCACGAAGGATAGGGCAATGCTGGGAAGCAACCTGAGCGCCGGAGACGGGCCGAAGCTGGCGGGGGCGGATGGCCTCCCAAGTTCGCCGCCCCTACCGGTGGTCGTTGCTCTTGCGCCCTCGACAGGCCCGGATGACGGACGCCAACGCACAAAGGGCCACAGTTACTGACGTCGCCGGTTCCGGAGCGCTGCCGGATTCCACGTCAACGTTATCCAGCCGGATGTAGCCGGGGTCGTCCCGACCGAGGAACGTCAGCTCGGTGGAATCCGAAGTCGCAGCCAAACCCGCCACGGTGAACAGGTTGCCGGAACCGGGGCCGCAGCCGGTCGAGCCGGGACACAGGTCCAGAACTACGCTCCCGCCCCACAGGACTACCAGATCTTCCGGTTCGCCGCCATTGTTCTCCAAAAACGTGAGCGTATACACCCCGCCTGGCGTGGTCGCCAGGTTCTGGGAAAGCGATGCCGCTGCCGACGGATCGCCGACATCCACACACTCCGCGCCAGTGCAGCCTGTTGCGGCGGAATAGCTCCCGGCGATCGGGTCGGCGTCCAGAACTTGCCACGGGTCGTTGGCGCCTGCGTTGACGCTCCAGCCCGTCAGGCCGCCGGTCTCGAAATCTCCGTTGACGACGATATTATCGCCTAAGGCGGGGAAGGCCGAAATCGCACAGGCCAATAACGCAAACAACAGTAGTCTCACGGAAATCGGTCCTCTCTCGAATCCCTTGCACCGTCGACCGGGACGCTCTTAAATGACCCTATTACTGTACCTTATCGCCACGGGTGTTTAACGGTTTTGGGGATCGCAGCAGCAGGAGAGAGCAAACGACACAGGAGAAGCACGAAGACGAAGACGCAGGCGAAAACGCCTACGCTACAAGGCAGGCAAGGCTGTCTAAAAGCAGTGTCACAATGTCATGCATGCCAAAGTTACGAGAAGACGCAGGCGAAAACGCCTACTCCACAACGAAGAATCAACAGTTTACAAGCTTGTGGAGTAGGCCCTGGCCCGCCGAATTGCTCTTTCCGCAGGCTGACAGCTAGTAGCGCTTCAGCGGTTTCGTGCCGAAAGGACCAGTGCGACCGCGAAGGAGGCTCCACGCAGACTCGAACCGCGCCGAGCGCGACACGGTGGATAAGGCATCCGAACCGCCTGCCGGGCTGCTGCTCGGAGTTGCCAGGTATCCATGCATGTTGCCCTGAGCGTCGAAGGCGAGTCCGACGATTTCCCCGCGAGAGTTGATGGAACATGTGCTGAACAAATACAACTCCGAATTCGCGGGGATCAAAGAGTTCAGGTCCATCATTGTTCCGCCATCCGGCCGAATGAACGCCCGCGGCAAGGCATTTGGATCCGCCGGGAACGAGACGCCCCCTATGTCGCCGGTGTCGGCGATCGACAGGCCGACGCTGGCGACGTCACCCGGTAACGTTCCCACATCCTGGATAAGAGTTTCCGGGCTCCAGAAGAAGGCGTGCTGAGATCCGTCGCTTGTACCCGACGTGCCGACAACGTGGCCGAATGCGTTGACGTCATACGCGAAGTTACCGAAGCCCTGTGGCGGCGGCAGGGTTCCGCCTAGATTGCCCAGGTCAGTCACGGCCCCTTCCTGCCACAGGATGGCGTGGACGGCGTTGACATAAGAAAACCCTGTGAATCCCGTGCATGTCCCTGTCGCACCCACCGCCTGGCCGCTGTCATTGATCCTGAAAACGATCCCATCCGTATCGTTGAACGCCTGGATGCCGCTGGCGGCGATGCCGGACGTGGGGAGTTGCTGGATTTCGCCGCTTGTCCAGATGACGGGTTTTTGCTGATAAGACTGGAATTGCAGGCTCGCCGGATTGTAAGGAGGGCAAGTCACGTCGGGAGTGGTGTTCTCGGCAACGCCGGCAACCTGGCCCAGAATGTTGATCCCTTTCGCATTCGCATTGTGCCCGGTGGCTCCCTTCGCGTCTGTGAGGAGCGGCAGCGCCGACATCACGCCGTTTTGCCAGATGAAAGCTTTACAAACTTTCTGGGTACCGTAGGTGCAGAAGTCTTCCAGCTTCGGGTCGGAATCCGTGGTTTCCGCCACGCCGGCGGCTTGTCCCCATTCATTCACGCCGAATGCGGCGCTGTTCTGCCCTCCCAGACCGGCAAAGGCCGTCAGGTCTACCTGCGCCATTCCCATGAATGAGATCGCGGCGTGCCACGCATCCTTAACGCCTGTTGACGAGGCGATCAGGCCATCGTTTTTGATCACGTTCGGGCCGGGTGACGGACCGACGAGTCCGAGATCGGTTACCGTATAGTACGGCTGTACCTTCTGTGCCTGCGCGGCGTCGGTCTGAACGAGCCAGACGGATGCCGCGAGGACGCCGGCGAGCCGGCAACGAAACAAAACGCTTTTCATACGAAAATCTCCTATTATTGATTGAATCGATCAGGTGGCCGATAACTGTCTGGCTCACCTGCCCCGAATAAGGAATCGCGGCGCAAAGGTTACAGCGCATAACCGCTTGCTGGCGCGCGCGGCTCAGAAATGGCATTCGTAAACTGGCTGTGCGACTCTGGTCCAGATGGCAAGCTGCCCACAGTGCGGAACGGAGTTGGAATCCGACGGTCCCGCGGGGCTGTGTCCGCAGTGTCTGATCCTCGGCGCCTTCGATAGTTCGATCGGCGCGGACGACTCCCGAACTCAGACAATCGAGGCAGGGACAGCGGCATCCGCCGACGACCACTTCGGCCGGTATCACATCCTTCGGCCTTTAGGCGAAGGCGGCATGGGCACGGTATACCTGGCCGAGCAGCGCGAACCCATTCGTCGGCAAGTTGCCCTCAAGGTAGTGAAACTCGGCATGGACACCAGCCAGGTACTCGCCCGCTTCGCCAACGAGCGTCAGGCGCTGGCCATGATGGACCACCCGAATATTGCGCGGATCTTCGACGCGGGCGCCACGCCCAGGGGCCGGCCTTACTTCGTAATGGAATACATCGAAGGCCTCCCCATCACGCTGTTCTGCGACCGCAACCGGATGCCGATCAGACAGCGGCTGGAGCTTTTTCTCGCGGTGTGCCGTGCCGTTCAGCACGCGCACCAGAAGGGCGTCATCCACCGCGATCTCAAGCCGTCCAATGTGCTGGTAATGGAACAGGAGGGCGCCCCGGTTCCCAAGGTAATCGATTTCGGCATCGCGAAGGCCACCGACAAATGGGCGGTGGAGAATACGCTGCTCACGCAGTTCGGCCAGATGGTGGGCACGCCGGAGTATGCGAGTCCCGAGCAGGCAGAGGTGATGACAGGAGATGTGGATGAGCGCTCCGATGTATATGCGCTCGGGGTGATCCTGTACGAGTTGCTGATCGGCACGGTTCCTTACGACGCCGCCCGCATGCGGCAGGTCGGTTTAAGCGAGATGCTGCGGATTATCCGGGAAGAAGAAGCTCCGGCGCTTTCGCGAAAGCTGACTACCCTGGGCGCGGCAGCCACCGACATTGCCGCGCGTCGCCAGACCGACGCGACATCGCTGCGCCGCCTCGTGGACGGTGACTTGAACTGGATCGCGGCGAAGGCTCTCGAAAAAGTACGGGACCGGCGATACCCTGCCGTGGCTGAGTTGGCGGCCGATATCCAGAGATACCTCGACAACCTGCCGGTGCTGGCCTCGCCGCCAAGCCGCATCTACCGGACGCGCAAGTTCATTCGCAGGCACAGGACCGCGGTTCTCGGCACGGCGGCCGGGTTCCTGTTCCTGGCTCTGGGCGGAGTGACGGTCTGGTCGTTCGTGCGACACGATTCGCCGCCGCCACCCAAGCCCGCGGACAAGAGCACGATTGTTCTGGCGGATTTCGCGAACACCGCAGGCGACCCGGCCTTTGATGGGATACGTCAGGTCATCGCGGGGGACCTTGGGAACTCGCCGTACCTCAGTGTGCTTTCCGATGCGCGCGTGCGCCAGACGCTTGGCCTGATGGTCCGGCCTCCCGATACGAAGCTTACGCCGGATGTTGCTTCCGAAATCTGCGAGCGGACCGCCAGTGCCGCGGTCCTGGAGGGTTCGGTCACAAGGCTCGCAAGCGAGTATGAGTTGAGTTTGCGCGCCCGGAATTGCCGTAGCGGCGACGTTCTGGACGAGGAACATGCGTCAACGGCAAAAAAGGACGAGGTCTTCAGGGCGCTGGGCCAGATGGTGAACCGGTTCAACAAGGGGGCCGGCCAATCGCTTCCCCGTGTGGAAAGGGCGGCGGGCATTGCTGAGGATGCGACCACTCCCTCTCTGGAGGCGTGGAGATCTTACAGCGCTGCGATGAAAGCGGAGGGTTCCCGGGCAGCCAGCGCCGAGGTCGTGTCCCTGCTGAACCGGGCTGTCGAGGCCGACCCGAATTTTGCTCTGGCTTATTCCGCCCTGGGTGGGAACCAGGTCTCTCTCGGCGAGACCGAACTTGCAGTTCCGAACATAACGAAAGCCTACGAATTACGAAGCCGGGTTAGCGAACAGGAATATTACTACGTCACTTTCTGGTACCACCGCTCGGTAACCAGAAACCTGGAAATCTGCCGGCAAGCCCTGGAATCGTGGGCGCAGAAATACCCGATGGACGTCAGTGTCCATGGACTCTTGTCGGCTTTCACGGCGGTGGGGACGGCTCATTACGAAAGAGCCGTGGAAGAAGGTCAAAAGGCGATCGAACTCGATCCGGATTTTGCCATCGGCTACGAAAATGTGGGTTTTGCCTGGCTGTACCAGAACCGCCTGCCGGAGGCCGAGGCAGTGCTTCGCAAGGCATCGGAGCGCATGATCTATGACGTTTCGCTCTCGCTTCTCCGGTACTTCATCGCTTTTCTCAAGAGCGACAAGGCGGCAATGGAAAGGGAAGTGACGCAACGGCGGGAAAAGCTGGAAGCACAGGGATGGTTCGAGCACCAGGAAGCTCTGACCCTGGCGTATGAGGGACGATTGCGCGAAGCAGACGGGCTCTCGGAGCGCGCGGTGAGCCTGGCCGGGCAGGCACATCTTCCGGAGAGAGCCGCCCTGTTCGCAGGCGCTCGCGCCGTGTGGAACGCGCTCTGCGGGAATGGCGCGCAGGCTCAAAAAGACGCCCGCGCGGCCTTGTTGCTTCGCCAGGGCCGGGACGCGGATTATGGACCTGCTTTTGCTCTGGCGTTGTCGGGCGAGTCGGACGAAGCACACAAAATCCAGGTGAGCCTCGAGAAGAGCTACCCGGAAGACACTTCTGTCCGGTTCAGTTACCTGCCCGTGCTGCGGGCGCTCGAAGCCCTCAATCGGAGAGATCCGGCGAAAGCGCTCGAAATGACGCAGGCAGCAACGCCCTACGACCTCGCCGTCCCAGGTACAGCACACCGTGATGGCGCCTTCTTCGGAGCTCTCTATCCCGTCTACGTGCGTGGGCTCGCTTATTCCCGCATGGGCCGTCACCGCGAGGCAGCGTCTGAATTTCAAAAACTTCTGGATCATCCGGGACTCATGTTGAACGATCCGATCGGTCCCATGGCGCGTCTCCAACTGGCCAGAGCGTTGGCGGCTTCCGGGGATCGCACGAAATCCGCCGCGGTTTATAGGGATCTGATGACAATCTGGAAAGATGCCGATCCCGATATTCCGGTTGTCCAGGAAGCCAAGGCTGAGGCCGCCAGGAGTTTTTGAGCGCGGTGTAACTTTGGGCGCCGGATTCCTTATCTTGTTTAGCGGGAGTCCGCGAGGATTAGTCCATGACGAACGGCGACACTTTACACACGCTTCCGGGATCGTCCCAGTTTCCGACCACGCGGTGGACCCTGGTGGTCGCCGCCGGCGATCCGGATCGGAAGGGCGCGCGCTTGGCGCTGGTTTCCTTGTGCGAGAACTATTGGTATCCGCTCTATGCCTGGCTGCGTCGGCGCGGTCATTCGGCCGATGAGGCGCAGGATCTGACGCAGGAATTTTTCGTGCGCGTGCTGGAGGGGCGGTATCTGGATCGCGCCGACCCGGATAAGGGCCGGTTCCGGTCGTTCATTCTGACCTCCCTGAAGTTCTTCGTGGCCGACGAAGGGGACCGGCAGCGCGCCCGGAAGCGCGGCGGCGGGGCGATTGTGCCGCTGGAGTTCTCGTCCGGTGAGGAGCGCTACCAGAGGGAGCCCTCGCACGATGAGACGCCGGAGCGGATCTTCGAACGGAGGTGGGCACTTTCGGTGCTTGATCGTGTGGTTGAGAAATTGCGGGAGGAGTTCGTGCGGCACGGCCGGCCGGAGCATTTCGAGCGCTTGAAGGTGTTCCTGCTGGGGAAGTCGGACGCGCCGTATACCGCGCTGGCTCTCGAAATGAAAACGTCGGAGGGGGCGCTCAAGGTGGCCATTCACAGGCTTCGAAAGAGGTATCGGGATCTGTTTCGCCAGGAAATTGCGGATACGGTCGCCGATCCGGCGGAAGTGGAGTCCGAACTTCGGTTTCTGGCAGCTGTGCTCTCGAAGAAATAGCTGAGGGTATGAGAACCGGGCCTCGCAGGTAGACGCGGTAATCGCGTGGTATCCGGAGAACGAGGGTCGGGTACACCGTCGAAGAGCGAACGGAAACCTGAGCGAATCGCGAAAGCCTCCCAGCCACACAGATCTGGAATTGTCCGCACGCGGGGCCCGGTCGCGGCGTGTGGTCGGTTCAAAGCCCGCGTGACGGTCCGGTTGCTCACGGTTCGCGGCCAGCCACCTCGCTTCCCGATCAA
>Ga0302320_10030848_pt1 | contig 10193 bp, 11 predicted proteins | sample Bog_T0_3_FD_202130 | JGI IMG/M metagenome (GOLD analysis project Ga0302320, IMG submission 202130) | Peat permafrost microbial communities from Stordalen Mire near Abisko, Sweden - Bog_T0_3 | ecosystem: Environmental > Terrestrial > Soil > Wetlands > Peat | place: Sweden: Abisko, Stordalen Mire...
AGATGGGTTTCAATCAGGTCGGCGATGCGTCCATCAATGATGACGCTGGTGTCGAGCAGGAGGAGGTTGTCGGGCTTGTTTTGGGGCGAGAAGCGGACATAAGGGATGATGAGGGAAAAATCCTCCTTGTTGCTGCGCATGGCCAGCACGATGCCGATGTAGCCGAAACCCAGGAACAGGGCGAGTCGGATGAGCCAGCGGATTTTGGCGGGGGCATCTTCAAACAGGCCGGAGCGGTCCACGAGCAGCGCGACCAGCGAACCCAGCAGCAGGCCGAACGTGATGGCGGAAAAGGCGCGCAGCGAAAAACCCTTCAGCATTTCGTCAACGGCGATGAGCAGGCCGCCGAAGCCGAAGCCGATGATCATGCCCAGAATGCCGTTGTGCTGCTCGGTGACATAGTCTGGCGCCTGGCTGACGGCAAAGCCGCCGACGATGCAGAGGCCGAGGAATAAAATGCGGATGGGCCAGAGCTGTTTCATTGGCGGATTACGGATGGTTGGAGAGTGACGCGGTTGAGAGAGTTGGTGCCGGCCGGCGGATGCGACCACAGGAAATGCCAGAGGCCAAACCGATTCAGGTTGCTGCTGGCGATAGAAAGATTTTCCGTGAGCACCTGGACGTTGGTGGCGGTCTGGTTGTTTTGGAACAGCTCGCCCGCCAGGCCCTTGCCAGACTGCACGTCCGTGACAAGTTGCCGGGCATTGACGGTGAGATCCTGGATGTTCTTGGTGGCGGCAGTGAGGTTGTCGCCGTTGGTGGCCAGCAGATTGGACGCGGAATTGCCAAGCTGATCGAGTTGGGCGGAGAACAGGACGAAATTGCTCACCGCCAGATTGATTTGGCCGCGGTTGGTGCCAATGATGCCATGGACGTCCTGGACCGCGCCGAGCGCCTGCTCGGTGGCGCTGCGCAAGTTGGTCATGACGGTGCCAAAGTTGGCGAGGGTCTGCGCGTTGAGCACCTGGGCCCGCAGATCCGTGACCGAGGCATCCAGTTTTTTGGCGGTTTGATCGAGGCGCTGCATCAGGCCCGCCGCTCCGCGCGCCACTTCCTGGAGATTGAACGGCGGCTCGCATTCCACGTCGGTCCCGTCGGCGAGCACCGGCAAAGTGTTGGCGGTGGGGATCACAGCGACATACTGGTCGCCGAGGAAATCGGCGGACTCGATGACGAACCGGGCATCGTGGTAAATGGGATGGTCCTTGTAGATTTGCAGCAGGACCGTGACGTTGGTGCCGCTGGGGTCAATCCGCATGCTGTGGACGGTGCCGACGCTCACCCCGGCCAGCAGCACGCCGGCCTGGACCTTGAGGCCGCCGACGTTCGCCGTGTGCAGCCGCAAGCTGTAAGTGCTGCGGAACAGGCTGGCGCCCTTGCTGAACCACACCATCAATGTCACCACCAGCACCAGCCCGATGAACACAAACAGGCCGACTTTGATTTCTAATCGCGATTTTTCCATGGTTATAAAACAATTTCCTTCGCCTCGGTCACGCCCTCAATGAATTGCGGCATTTCCTTCGCATCCGCCACGCCGTCAATGAATTGCCGCACCACCGCGTCCTGCGAGCCGAACAATTCCGCTGGCGTGCCATGCGCATAGACTTTCTTGTCGTGCAGCAGGAACACGTGGTTGCCCACGCGCCGCGCGCTGCGCATATCGTGCGTCACCACCACCGAGGTCACGTTCAACTGATCCCGGACACGGATGATCAACTGGTCAATGCTGTCCGACACAATCGGGTCCAGCCCGGTGGTCGGCTCATCATAAAGCACAAACTGCGGCTGGTAAATGATGGCCCGCGCCAGGCCGACACGTTTGCGCATGCCGCCCGAAAGCTCGGCCGGCTTCTTCTTCTGCGTGCCCGGCAAATCCACCAGGTCGAGCGTCGCGGCGACGCGGCAGGCAATTTCCGCCTCCGTCAAATGTTCGTGCCGTCGCAGGCCGAACGCCACGTTTTCGGCCACGGTCATCGAGTCGAACAAGGCCGCGCCCTGGAAAACCATGCCGAATTTGCGGCGCACCCGGAGCAGCTGGCGCTCGTTCATCCGCGTGATCCGCTCCCCGTCCACGAACACGTCACCCGCGTTGGGCTGGAGCAGCCCGATGAGGTGTTTAAGCAGCACGCTTTTGCCGCCGCCGCTGCGCCCGATGATCACCGCCGATTCGCCGCTTTCAATGCGCAAATCCACGCCGGCCAGAATCACCTGGTTGCCGAAGCTTTTGGTTAACTTGCGCACTTCGATCATGATATCATCATCAGGTACAGGTGCTGGAGCACCAGCGTTAGGAAAAAATTGGAGATCAGAATGGTGATGGAGGAATAGACGACCGCCTCGGTGGTGGCGCGGCCCACGCCCTCGGCGCCCATGCCGCACGACATGCCCTTGTAGCAGCCGATCAGGGCGATGACGCCGCCATAGAAGAAGGATTTAACCAGCCCAAACACCACGTCAATGTCGCCGATGTGTTTCAGCAGGTTGTAATAGATATAAGCCGGGTCTATGCCCAGCAACTGCGTGCCGACGACATAGCCGGCGCCGATTCCCAGCACGATGGACTCGATCGTCAGCAGCGGCAGCGCGATCATGGAAGCCAGCAGCCGCGGCACCACGAGGTAATCTATCGGGTGGGTCGCCAGGGTGCGCAGCGCGTCAATCTGTTCTGTGACGCGCATGGTGCCGATTTCCGCCGCAATGGCCGCGCCGACGCGGCCGGCGACCATCAGCGCCGTCAGCACCGGGCCCAGCTCATCGCACATGGAGACGCCCACGACCGCCAGCGTGGCTGTGTCCATCTTGATTTTGTGAAACTGGAAATAAGTCTGCGCGGTCAGCACCATGCCGGTGAATGCGCCGGTTACCAGCACCACCGCCTGTGATTTGATGCCAATAAAATAGATTTGGTACAACAGGTCGCGCCGCGAAGCCTTGAAGGTGAGGCACGACGCCACTGCGTCCCGCGTCATTACGGCGAGACGGCCCAGCCCGACCAGCCATTTGCCCACCCACGTGCCTGCCAAGAAATTCATTGGGCGCCAAATTAGCAGACCGCCCCGCGCGAGCCAATGTCAGATTTGGGCCGGGGTGAGTTGAGTTTTCCCCCAAAGAGAAATTTCGCGCATTGGACCCATGAACCAGCACCAATCCAAAGCTTGGGTATTCCCCAAACGCGGCACGCGTTTCTCCTTCTCCCCGGGGGAGAGGGCCAAAGTCCCTCGCCCGCGGGAGCGGGAGAGGGTGGCCGAAGGCCGGGTGAGGGTTGAGGGGAAAAGCCGATTATTGCGGGTGAGGGCGGACGTTATTCATACTCATTTCCCCTAAGGTTCATGGGAAGCCCCTTGTTCCTTTTTGACCTGCTCACCGCCCATGAACCAAAAATGCGTAAGTGCCTCGAAATCAACGAACGCAGTTTTCGGTTCATGGAGAGTCTCGACCTCCAAAATTGGATGCACTTTGAGGCGAACAGGAGACGCACGGGGACAGTTGGTGAATCATCTCAACCGACAAGCCTCGGCTTGGCACCCCTCCTACTTCGGGGGAAGGAGTGGGAGGGAACCAGAACGTTGTCAAGAAACGGCGGTCAGCCAATTTAGCGAAAAATCATCATTGACGGATGCTTTGCGACTGCTATTGTTGTTGCCCTTTGCAATTCCGGCAGGCGCCTGGCGCCGCCCAAAGCATTTAAGAATTTAATTTAATAAAATGAAATCCGTAGCATTGAAAGCCTATCCGCGTTCGCACGTGCAGCGCGCCGAAGTGACGAAACTCCGCACCGCCGGACGCGTGCCCGCGACCATTTACGGCCGCCAAGCCAAGCCGCAGAATCTCGAAGTGGATTTCGAGGAAATCACCGACCTGCTGCATCGTTCCGTCTCGGAAAACGTGCTCGTGGATTTGTCCGTGGAAAACGACGCCCGGGGCAAGCGCCTCGCGTTGTTGCAAGAGGTCCAGCATCATCCGCTCAGCGCCAAGGTGCTGCACGTGGATTTGCACGAAGTCGCCGAGGACGAAAAAGTCACCGTCTCCGTGCCCGTGGAAACCACCGGCGAAGCCGCCGGGGTCAAGAACGGCGGCGGCACGCTCGAACACGTCATGTTCAAGCTCAAGGTGCGCTGCCTCCCCAAAGATTTGCCCGAGCAGATTTTCATTGATGTGACCGCGCTGGAAATTGGCAAGTCCATCCATCTCGGCGAAGTGGCGGCGCCGGCGGGCGTGCAAATTCTGGGTGAAAAGGGCCGGGCCGTCGTGGCCGTGTCCGCGCCGCGCGCGGAGGAAGAAGTGGCGGCTGTCGCCGCTCCAACTGCCGCCGACGTCGAAATGACCAAGGAAAAGAAGGAAGACGGCACCGAAGGTGCCGCGCCAGCGGCCAAAGGGGCCGCCCCGGCGGCCAAGGGCGCTGCTCCGGCGGCCAAGGGCGACGCCAAGGCTGCGGCTCCGGCCGCGGGCGACAAGAAGGCCGAGGGCAAGGCGGCCGACAAGAAGAAGTGATTTTTTCGCGGGTTGCGGGCGGCCTGACCGTGGTTTTACGGTACCCGGAGGGCGCCACCCGGCAATGCTCACATGGAAAGTGTTTTTCTCATCGTGGGCCTGGGAAACCCGGGTGCGGATTACGCCAAGACGCGCCATAACGCCGGGTTTTTGCTGGCCGAAAAACTGGCCGCACGGTGGAAGTCGGCGTGGAAGAACGAACGGAAGTTTCAGGCGCGCGTGTCGCGGGCTGAACGCGGCGGTCGGATGATTCTGCTGGCCGAGCCGCAGACGTTCATGAATTTGAGCGGCGAGTCGGTCGGCGCATTGATGCGGTTTTATCAGTTGCCGCCGGATCGGATTTTGGTGGTGGTGGACGATGCGGATTTGCCGCTGGGGGAAATCCGGCTGCGTCCGGGCGGCGGCACCGCCGGTCATCACGGGCTGGAATCCGTGATGCAGCACTTGGGCTCGCGAGAGTACGCGAGGCTGCGGATCGGGATCGGGCGCAAAGACGAGGCGCGGCAGATCACCGGCCACGTGCTGGGCAAGTTCAGCGCCGCGGAAAATGCGCTGCTGGAAACGGTTTTGGAACGGGCGGCCGGACAGCTGGAGTGCTGGCTGGACGCCGGAATACAAAAGGCGATGAGCCTATTTAACGGGGCGGTCAGCCCCACGAACGAAGAAAAATGAAAAAATACGAAGGTCTGTTCATCCTGAATCTGTCAGGCAAAGAAGAAGGCGCCAAAGACGCCCTCGACAAGATTTCCAACGAAATCACCCAGTGCGGCGGCAAGGTCGAGACGGTGCAGAAGATGGATCGCAAGGCGTTTACCCGCGTCGCGGACAAGCGCCACAGCTCCGGCTTCTATGCCAACGTCATTTTCGCCGGTTCGCCGACGATCATCGCGCAGTTGCAGAAGAAATTCTCGTTGAACGAGGAGGTTTTCCGCGTGCTGTTCACCCTCTTGCCCGAACCCCAGCCCGTGAAGCCGTAAGCCGCCGGATTTTATGGCCAATTACAACAAAGTCCTTCTGATGGGCAACCTGACGCGCGACCCCGAGTTGCGCTACACCCCCAAGGGCACGGCCATTGTGGAGATTGGCATGGCCATCAATCGGAAGTGGAAATCCGAGACGGGCGAAGCCAAGGAAGAGGTGACGTTCGTGGATGTGTCCGCTTTTGGGCGCACGGCGGAAGTCATCGCCCAATATTTGAAAAAAGGCCGGCCCATCATGATTGAAGGCCGCCTCAAATTCGACCAATGGGACGACAAACAAACCGGCCAAAAGCGCAGTAAACTCCGGGTCGTGTGCGAGAGTTTTGAGTTTCTCGACAGCGGAAATCGCGCCGCCGATGGCGGCGCGCCCCTGGCCCGTCCGGCCCGTCCGGCTGCTGCTCCCGGAGCCCCCGCCCCCGCCCCTGCACCCGAAGCCGAACCCGCTGACGCCGATGGCCCGCCCGAAAGCGACGACGTTCCGTTCTGATTTGATATTTTCCCGCATCACGCAACCCGCATCACGCATCACCCATTTTTACGTATGGCAAAAACTGAAGTCATCCTCCTGCAAAACATCGTCGGTCTCGGCGGTGAATCCGACAACGTCCGCGTCGCCGCCGGCTACGCGCGCAACTTCCTGTTCCCGCAGCGCCTGGCCGTGCCGGTCACCGCGGCCAACAAGCGCCAGCTCGAGGCGTTGAAGCAGCGCCGCGCCGAGCGCGAAGCGCATGAATTCAACACCATGACCGAGCTGTCCAAGGGTCTGTCCAAGCTGATCTGCGTCATCAAGGTCAAGACCGGCGAAGAAGGCAAGCTGTTCGGCGCCGTCACCGCCGGCATGATCGCCGACGAATTGAAGCACCAGTTCGACATCGCGCTCGACAAAAAGAAAATCCATCTCGAACACTCCATCCGTGCCGCGGGAGAATACGAGCTGGAATTGAACCTGCATCCGGAGGTCAAGGGCGTCTTGAAAGTGCGCGTCGAAAGCACCACGCCGGCAGTCGCGGCGGCCGATGTGCCCGTGGAAGAAAAGCCCCACAGCGAAAAGCGCGGCAAGCGCTACGAAGCCGAAAAGGCCCCGGCTGCTGACGCCAAACACAAGGCCGACAAAGCCGAGAAGGCCGAAAAGCCCGCCAAAGCGCACAAAGCCGAAAAAGCCGATCAGCCGGAAAAGAAAGAAAAGGCCAAAGTCGAATAAGCGCGATTTGTTTACCCAGCCACGGAGAATTTCTCCGTGGCTGTTTTTGTTTTGTGTGGTCTTCAGGGACAGTTGCTGGCCTGGCAGGAAGCCGGCGCGTTGCAGCCATTTGCCTTTGAGGCGGACGGCGCTGGCGGTGAGGTTTTTGCCGAAGAAATCCCCGAAGGGTTCAACGGTCAGGAGGCGGTGGTCATAAATTTAGCTATAAAAATGGCCACAGGCGCGCAAGCTGGTGTAGCCGTTGTGGGAGTGAGTTGGATTGGCGGGATTCAAAGGTTCACAGAAGGAAACGAAGGTCACGAAGGGAAAAAATCAATCTTCGTTATCTTCGTGTGCTTCTGTTCAAATAAATGGCCATGAGCCATACAAATTATTTACACATATCGTTTCGATTTTCGCCGCCTTGTGTGATGTAGTATTGGTCGTGAGCGAATTTGGTTTTCGGGCAAAACGAGGCTCGTCCCGGTGGGTGGCCAGGTTGGTGTTCCTTCTCGCCCTGCGCGTTTCGGTGGCGGACACCGCGCTTCCGCCCGGAGCGGTGGTGCGCCTCGGTGCTCATCGGTTTGTACACAGTGACCGCTTAACCGGCCTTGCATTTACTCCCGATGGCGCGGCCTTGTTCGCCACGGCGATGAACGAAGCCTGCCTCTGGGACGTGGCAACGGGTAAGAAACAACGGGTGTTCACGGAAGCCTCACTGATGTGCGGCGCGCTTTCGCGCGATGGCCGGACTGCCGCGCTGGCGCACAACGGCAGCCTGATCGAAGTGTTTGATACCGCTACCGGGCAGCGCCGCAGCCAGTTGACTGATGCGAGCGACCGTTCCGTTACAGTGGCTCTCAGTCCGGATGGCCGCCAGGCCGCCAGCGGTGACGGCCACGAAGTCATTCTTTGGAATGTCAACCTGGCCAAAGAACTGCGGCGCTGGCAACCGCCGGGCGAGCGGGTGGCCGTGGTGCAATTCTCCCCGGATGGCCGCCGTCTCGCCATGGCCACCACGGGGACCAACGGGCAGGTGCGGATCGAGAATCTTGTTTCGGGTGAAGCCCCGATGATATTGACGGGCGACATCGGTTTTCAGCCCTGGCTGGCTTTTTCTCCCGACGGGAAAATTGTCGCGGGATCCTGCGATGTTCCCTTTGTCGGCGGGCATCGTTCCTACCTGCGCATCTGGGACTGCGCCACCGGCAGGGTGGTCTGTGACGTGCCGGGCAGTTTCAATGCCGGCGTGTTTTCCGGCGACGGAAGCCGGCTCGTCGCCAGCGGGTTGGGTGCGGTCAGTGTTTATGACCCCCTCACCGGCAAGGAACTGCATCGGTTGCCCCGCAATGAGCAGCATATTTGGGCGGTGGCGCTAACGGCCAACGGGAAGACTCTCGCAACTGCGCAGGACCAGCGCATCCGCCTGTGGAACACCGATACGTGGCAGGAGATCGAACCGGGTTCCGGCCATGAGGAACCCGTGCTGTCCATCGCGGTGGCGCCGAACGGCCGCACCATTGCCACAGGCGGCTTGGACGGCCGGCTGATCCTCTGGGACTGGCCCGCCGCCCGCGAGCGACAGCGCATTTCCGACGTTGGCCGCGACTTTGGCATTCGGCAACTGGTGTTTTCTCCCGACAGCCGCACCGTTGGCGCGGTCGCCTGGATCAATCTCGGCGACACATTCTTTCTTTTCGATGCCGCGACCGGAGCGCCGGTCTCACGCTTTGGCAAAGAGCACCAAGGCCGCACGCTGGCGTTCCTGGCTGACGGCAAAGAGATCGTGACCGGCCAGACTGATGGCTCGCTCGGTGTCTGGGACGCGGCTTCCGGCAAATGGCTGCGCCCGGTGGGACATCCTCTGGACGGGTTAGGTCCACTGAACTGGATAGACTCACTGACGCCGGCACCCGACGGCAAAACCGTCTGGTGGGCTAGTGAATACCAAGGCCTCGGTTTGCGCAATCTTGCCACCGGCGAAGACCGGCGCGTTTTTTGCGGAAGCTTGGATCGTCCAGACGCGGGCCTGGCAGTTTCACCCGAGGGCGACTGGCTGGCGGCCGGCGGTCGGGTCTGGGATGTGAAAACCGGGGCCGTAATCGCCGAAGGCCACGGCTCCCTTGCCGCGATTTCACCAGATGGCCGCTTGCTGGCTACAACGAGGTACGGAGGGGATGGCGGAGTGGTCTTTTGGGAGTTTCTAACCCGACAGATTATTCATCGTTTGGATTCCGGCGAGGTCAAGGCACTGGCTTTCTCGCCGGACGGAACGGTGCTGGTGACGTCCGCGTACACTGACGCATTGGTCTGGGACCTGACCGGGCGGTTGCAGGGTGGCCGCCTGCCGGCGACCCGGTTGTCGCGCACGGAAATGGAATCCTGCTGGCAGGCGCTCGCCGGCAAAGACGCCTGGGTCGCGCATCAAGCCGCCTGGTCGCTGGCCGCCAGTGGCGCGTCTGCCGTGACGTTTCTCGCCGAACATTTGCGCCCGGCGGCCAATCCCGATCCGGTCCAAGTCGCGAAATTCCGCAGCCAGTTTGCCGATACCAATTACGATGTCCGGGAGTACGCCGCCCGCGAGCTTCTGGACTTGGGCCTCGAGGTTTCACCCCAGGAACGCGAAGCTCTGCGCCGGCCGGAGCGCACTTATTCTTCCGCTGCCTACCTTCCGGGTCTGGCCAGAGGAATGCCGGTGCTGCTTGGGCCTCCGCCCGTGCTGCTCCCGCTCCCGGACTGCGTGCGCGCGTCGCGGGCGGTGATGGCCCTGGAGCACAGTCTTGAGCCGTCGGCCGAAACCCGGCTCGCCAAATTGGCGGACGGTGCGCCCGCCGCCCCGCTGACCCGCGAGGCCCGCTCCGCCCTGGCACGTGTCCGGCAGCGGCATTGACCGTCAGCAACGAGCAGGAAGTCATTCATACTTTGGGGCGCATCAGGTCGGCGATGCTGATCGGAGTTTCAGTGGTGTCCTCCTTCGCTGAAGCTATGGAGGGCAGGGAGACCAGTTGCCAGCCGGTGGGGCGGGCAGTGGCGGGATCGTTGGCTTCGTAAAATTCTGCGCGGCCGATTGCTGTCCGGGTGTCCACGTTGATGTCGAGGAACACGATGCGAGCGCCAAGGGATTCAAAGAGGGTGACGGTCTGCGACACGTCCACGGTGTCGCGGCCCAGGCGGTCCACCTTGGTGACGACCAGCGTGACGCTGGACCCATTTAATAGTGCGGCGCGCACAGCTGCGAGGAGTTGGCGGCCGGCGGGGCGCTGGGCGAAGGGAATGCCGCCGCTGGTGTCTTCGTCGAAGAACATTTCCAGCGCGGACGGCGGGGCGCCGTCCGTGACATGCGGGGCGCATGTGCTCCCCGTGTAGAACTCGGCCGCGCGCTGGACGGCTTCGGTCTGTGCTTCGCGGGAGAGTCCCTGCTTGGCGGTGGAGACGCGGCCGTAGCCGAATGCGATTTGAGGGAGCAAGGTTGTTTCCATAAATCAGGTGTTCAGGTGGATGTGGTTGGCCAGGCTCCGGCAGGCGGATTCAAAGGCCCA
>Ga0302320_10030849_pt1 | contig 10193 bp, 3 predicted proteins | sample Bog_T0_3_FD_202130 | JGI IMG/M metagenome (GOLD analysis project Ga0302320, IMG submission 202130) | Peat permafrost microbial communities from Stordalen Mire near Abisko, Sweden - Bog_T0_3 | ecosystem: Environmental > Terrestrial > Soil > Wetlands > Peat | place: Sweden: Abisko, Stordalen Mire...
ACCCCGCGGAACTGCGGAGGTAGTCCAGCCGCCAGAGGCCGACCTCGCCGGCCAGCCGCGACAGGAAGATCTGGCAGAGGACGCCCTGGACCAGGAACGAGACGCCCAGGGCCAGGACGCCGCCGAAGGTTCCCCACATGGGGATCCACCACATGTTGCATGCGATGTTGACAGCGAATCCGGCGAGCTGCGCCACTCCCCAGGTGCGGCTGCGTCCGAGCCCCTGCAGCATGAGTCCGCTGAGGTCTCCGTGGACGTTCAGGTAGGTGAAGGAGGTCAGCACGACCAGGGAGAAGTAGCCGTCGCGGTATTCTGGCGCAAGGAAGGTCAGGAAGTCCTTTCCCCAGAAGACCACCATCAGGAAGGCGAACCCCAGGAGGTTCCCCACGGCCCACGCCGAGTAGTTGAAGCGAAGCCGCAGCAGAGGGGTGAGCCGGTTGGCTCCCACCCGGGAGAACGCCGCGAGGAGCAACCCCTCGAAGGACTGCCGGATGGCCTGGAGGCTCTTCCCGAGCGTCATGACCAGGTTGTAGACCTCCACCGCGCGGATGCCGGAAATCCTCCCCAGGAGCACCAGGTCGAACCGCGCGACGACGCCGGACAGCAGGTCGGAACCGAGGATGGGCATCCCGTAGGAGAGAAGCTGTCTGGACGGCCGGCCGGGGAGCACGGTCAGGTGTTCCTGTCCGTGCCTGTCCAAGAAGGCCCATACCGCGACCACCGCGTTGGCGGCGTTGCCGCACAGGAAGCAGGCGGGCAAACGCCAGGACAGTCCCAACCAGCGGCTCAGCAAGGCGCCGCCGAACATGAACAGGGGGATGGCGAAATTGTTCCCCACGATCCTGGCCAGCATCTCCTTGCGGTTCAGGTTGGCCTGGTAGAGGAAATCGGCGATGGCGAGCAGCGGAATCGACGAGGCGATGCACCAGTTGTCCGCTCTGGAGAGCTCCAGCCCGCGCACGCGGCCGATGGCCGTCCCCGCCAGGAAGAGGAAGGCCGCTCCTCCGAGGATGGATGTGCCTGCGATCAGCCAGATGGAGGAACCGAGGTCCCTACGGTACTGTTGGGTGTCCGTCCGACCGTGCCACCAGACGATTCCCCGGTCCAGCCCGAGAAGGCTGAGACGGAACAGGAGGTAGGCGAAGGACTCCGCGAATCGGAAGGAACCCCAGGCCCCGCCCGCGTAGATGCTCGCGCAGGCGAGGATGAGCAGGGCTTCGAAGGGGCGGGACAGATTGTCCAGGACGACCATGGGCAGTCCCCAGCGGACATCCAGATTCTGCGGCTCCTTCTGCTCCATCGGATCCTTCCTGCAAACGCAGATCCCTTCACATCCACGTGAGGTCCCAGGTCGTCCCGACCGTCCAGACGGTAAAGTAGACGTTTGAAAACCTGATTCATTGCACCCTCGACCAGTCTGGAATCTACCAAGTGGGCGGCGGCGAAAATCGGCCCCGCCGATTGGAGGCTCCCGAGAAGGGATTCCGGGGACGTGCGGGGAGAAGAACGATTCTGCACATTCCCGCGATCAAGACGGGGTGTCGATCTCCACCAGGATGGCATCCCACCCCTCGCGCATCCTCCGGACCACCTCGGACAATTCCCGACCCGGCGCCCCGGCCTGGGCGGTGGAATCCAGTTCCAGGGCCAGGTCCGCGAGAACCTCGAAGCCCAGATTGAGCGCGGTGCCCTTCAGGCCGTGCGCGACCTTGGACAGGACCAGGAGATCGGATCCGTCCGCCAGACGTCCGAGGTCCGCCAGGGTTTCTGGAATCTCCTCGACCGCGATGGCCACGAGGGACCGGATGAATTCCTCGCCAAGACCCGTGCGGGCCAGGAGGTCGCGACGGTTGAAGTGGCGTTTGCCGCGATCCGGTTGGGGGAAGTCGGTCCCGGCCGGATCCACGACGCGCAGCCATTTTGCGAGCACGGATTGCAGCGGCTCGACCTCGATGGGCTTGGTGAGGTACGCGTCCATTCCCGCCGCGCGACCGCGCTCGCGCTCCCCGGCGATGGTGCTCGCCGTCAGCGCGACGATGGGGATATTCCGCCCTTCGGGCGAGGACCGGATGGCGCGGGTCGCGTCGTAACCGTCCATCAAGGGCATCTGGATGTCCATCAGGACCAGATCCACCGGGTACGAATGGAACAGCTCCACGGCTTCCTCGCCGTTGCGGGCCTCCAAGACGGTGCACCCGGGAACCAGCTTGGCCAGGAGCGCCTTGACCAGGTGCATGTTCATGGGAATGTCCTCCGCGACCAGGATGGAGGGATTCTGGAGGGTGGACTTGCGGACCGGTTCCGACCCCCCTTCCTCGCCCGGGATGGACGGATCGGATTCGGGAGCCTCCAAAGGGACTTCCACCTCCAGGTCGAAGGAGAAGGTGCTGCCCTCTCCCGAGGCGCTGCGCAGCCCGATGGAGGATCCCAACAGCCTTGCCAGGCGGCCGGAAATCGCAAGCCCGAGGCCCGTTCCACCGTATTCGCGCGTGATGCAGGCGTCCGCCTGGGAGAAGGCGTGGAACAGCTTCGCCTGGTTTTCGGGAGAGATCCCGATCCCGGTGTCGGCGACGGCGAAGTGGACCGCGCCGCGCGCCTCCGCGACCGATGGCGGCTTCCAGGAGAGGGACAGTTCCACCGATCCGCACGGTGTGAACTTGATCGCGTTTCCCAGCAGGTTGATGAGGATCTGCCCCAAACGCACCGGATCGGTGAGGATCTTCCCCGGAAGACCGGGATGGATGCGCACGCGCAGGTCCAGTCCCTTCTGCTCCGCCTGGAACCGCACGGTGTCCAGGGCGCGGGAGACCAGTTCCCGGATGTCCGTGGACACCGATTCGATCTCCATCTTCCCCGCCTCGATCTTGGAGAAGTCCAGGATGTCGTTGAGCAGCGCCAGCAGGGAATGGGACGAGGTGCGGGCGTTGTGCAGGTAGTCCGTCTGCTCCGGGGAGAGCGCCGTGCTTTCCAGGAGGGAGAGGAACCCGATGGCCCCGTTGAGCGGAGTCCGGATCTCGTGGCTCATGTTGGCGAGGAACTCCGATTTGGCCTGGCTTCCGCGCTCGGCCTGGATCCTGGCGTCGCGGAGGACGGTGACATCGATGCTGTATTCGACCACGGCCGCGACCTTCCCGTCGGGACCCAGCATCGGATTCAGGACGGAGCGCAGGGCCATCCCGGTGGCCTTTTCGCAATCGTCCCCGGGCTCGGTGGAGACCTCGAGACTTTCTCCCGTTTCGACCACGCGGTCCATCTTGCACCAGGGGCAGGGGGACTCGAGTCCCCGCAGGACCCGGTGGCACTTCATCCCGACGACCTTGGATGGATCCTGGAAGGGGGAGTTCGAAAGTTGCAGGTTCGCCTTGTTGACCAGGAGGATCCTGTGTCCCGTATCCACCACCAACAGGGCTCCCGGAAGGGTTTCGAGGATGGTCCGCACCAGCTCCCCGTTGGTTTCCAGGCGTCGCTCCATCTCCATGTGCCTGGTGATGTCCGAGAAGGTGGTGACCACCCCGACGGGTTTTGCATCTCCGGACCGGAACCGCGGAAATGCGCTCAGTTGGACCCACCTGGTCCCGCGGCTTCCGGGAGCGCGGACTCCCAGCACGACATCGTTGACGGGCCTGCCGGTCCTGAGGACCACGGACGAGGGACAGTCGTCCGGCGGGATGGGCCCGCCGTGCTGGTCCACCGACCACCACAGGGGATCGAACTCGGCGCCGGACCGCAGCTTCTCCAGGGGAGTGGACAGAATTCGGCATGCGGCCGGATTCGCGTCGACGATCGCGCCGTCGGCGGAGCGGAACAGAACGCCTTGGGCCATGGTCTCGAAGATGCTGCGGAAGTGCTCCTCGCTCTCCCGCAGCGCGGTCTCGGCGCGCACCTTGTCGGTGACATCCTGGACGATGGAGTACAGGAGGTCGCGGCCCCGGATCGAGATGGGACCGGAATTGACCTCGACCTCCCTGACCTGTCCGTCCGACATCCAGTGTCGGAAGCGGTGCAGGTGGCCGACACCGGCGAACGACTGGGCCATCCTGTCCAGGATCTCCTCCCGGCCCAGGGTGTTGATCCGGTCGATGTTCAGCGTCTTCATCGCGTCCCGGCTCCACCCGTAGAAGGCCGTCGCCGCGGGATTGGCGTCCACGATCTCGCCGGTCTTCGGATCGATCACCAGCACGATCAGATGCGCGCTCTGGAACAGGATGCGGAAGGCGGAGTCCCGTTCGTTCCGCGCCTCTTCGATCGCGCGCTTGTCGGCCAGATCGGTGAAGAGGGTCGTGAAGTGGTTCGGTTCCGCGGAAAACACCTGGATCTCGTACCATCGCCCCAGGGCACGGGAATACTGCTCGAAACGGGATTCGCCCCCGCGCAGCGCGATCTCGCCGTATCGCGCCACCCAATCGAATTCCGCGTCGCGGAATCCCGGGATCACCTCGGTGACGCGCCGGTGGAGCGCGTGTTCGGCGGAAATCCCCGTCAGGTCCTCGAAGGCCCGGTTCATCTCCAGGAATTCGTAGTCCACGGGCTTTCCATGGATGTCCGTGACGATCCGGTGGTGGGCGTAGGCCGCGGGAGAACGAAGGACCAGGTTCCGGTAGAAATCCTCGAGCATGGAAACCCCGCGCGAAAGGGCAAAGAACGATCAATGGATCCTATCATATCCAATGAGGGAATGCCAACTTCCGGGTGGCCGATTCAATCCACCTTGAATTGCTCCAACTGGCGGCGCACCGACCGCACCGAGATGTCCAGCTCCCCCGACGATCCGCGCAGGGCGGCCGCCTTGGACTGGAGTTCGTCGCCGGAAATGCGGACCTTGGCGATGTCCCTGGAAACCGCGATGGCGGCCTGGGCGACTTCTCCGACATTGGAGGAGACCATGCGGATGCCCGCCACCGCCTGGGTCAGGTTGGAGGCGATCTCGCGCGAGGTCGCGTTCTGCTCCTCCACCGACGCGGCGATGGAGTTCTGCACTCCCGCCGACAGGGCGATGACTTCCCGAATCCTCGAAATGCAGGAAACCGCGGACTCGGTGGCCTGGCGCATCTTGGACACGCGCTCGGCGATGTCGGCGGTGGCCGAAGCCGTCCCCTTGGCGAGCTCCTTGACCTCCCCCGCCACCACCGCGAATCCTTTCCCCGCCTCGCCGGCTCGCGCCGCCTCGATGGTGGCGTTGAGCGCCAAGAGCTTGGTCTGCTCGGAAATGTCCGCGATCAATTCCACGACCTGTCCGATTTCTGCGGACGCCTTGGCCAATCCGGCCATCAGGCTCGTGGCTTCGTCGGCGCTCTTCAACGCATCCTGCGCGGTCCGCCGGGAGGACTCCGTCGAGCGGGCGATTTCCGAGATGCTCGCGTTCATTTCCTCGATGGCGGCGGCGACCTGCTCCAGCCGCGAACCCGATTCCTCCACCGATCTGGAAACCGTCGCCGCGCTCGCGCTCATCTGCTCCGCGGAGGCCGCGACGGTCCCGGACATCTCCGCGGTCGTGCGGGAGTTGTCGTCCAGACCGCCCGCAAGCGTTTCCAGGTTCGACGCCGCCCGGGTCATGGTGCTGGTCTGTTCGCGGATGGATTGGATGGCCTTGCGGGTCTTGGCGGCGAACTGGTTGAATCCCTCTCCCAACTCGCCGAGTTCGTCCTTGGTCCCGGTGTCCATGCGGGAGGTGAGGTCGCCTTCCCCCTGGGCGATTTCCTTCATCAGCAGGGCTGCCCGGTGGATGGGCCCCGACACGGAGCGGTCGATCCAGAAGGAGAGGATCCCCAAGGACAGGAGGGACAGGAGCATGGCCCCGATCAGGATCTCGTCCAACATCACCTTGGTGCCCATGAACTCCGACTCCGGGGCGCTCGCGGCCACGATCCAGTCGAGCTTGTCGGAATGGACGAAAGCGACGCGTTTCGTGATCGCCGAACCGTCCGCGGCCTTCCACGGGTAGGAAAGCCCGCCCTCCTTCGTCTTCAACATCTTCCGGGCGAAATCGAACTGCGCCAGGGTGCCACCTTGCAGCGTCGGATGGATTTTCAGACCGCCCGCGGAATCCATCACGTAGACGTACCCGGTCCTCCCCACCCTCCTGCCGAGGATCTCCTTGTCCAGAAATTGGTGGTCGACCTCGGGAACCCCCACGAACAGGGCCGCCGCGACCTTTCCGCGGCCATCCTTCACGGGGATGTACACGGTCTGGTAGTCCTGCCCGGCCACCATGGCTCGTCCCGAGAATTTGCCTCCGGAAACGATCGCCTTGTACACCGGCGAGGTCGTGGGAATGAAGGTTCCCACCGCCCGACTCCCGTCTTTTTTCCGGACCGAAGTGCTCGCGCGGAGCATCCCCTCGGGAGAGACCAGGAAGATCGTGGCATCGTCGCCGGTCAGCGCCTTGAAGTGTTCCACGAAGCGATGGTCTCCCTGCAGGACGGGAGCACCGTCGATCATCGCCTGCTGGACGTGCAGTTCCGTCCTGGCCTGGTCCACCTGGTCGATGCCCGAAACGACGGTCGACCCTTCCAGGATCTGCATCCGATTTCCGGCGAGTTCCTCGAACACGTCGATGTCGTGCAGGAGCTTCTCCTGGCGAACGTCGAAGGACAGGTCGCAGAGCGCGCGCGCGGCCTCGGCCTGGTCGCGCATGTGCGCGAACATCTCGGCTTCCATGGTGTTTCCGACGAGTCGATCGATCCAGAATCCGAGCGTTCCCAGAAGGAGGACGCTTCCTCCCAGGATCGCGACCTGCAACCGGGTTCGAATCTTCAAGGATGGGCTCCGGCGGTTGGCATTTGGACACCGCACCGATTTGGATATTTCGGCACGGCACCCATCTTCCGATTTCCGGATTGTTTTGTCCATCTATCCCTGGGCACTTCCACCTTCGAAGGAAACGCACCCTCGCAAGGCGGACACGCGGGGATGTCGGTCAGAATCCCGCGGTCACCAAGGTCTGCGACGAGGCCCCTGCCACCAGACGTTGCACTTGCAGGCCTTTCGCCCCGGTGATCGCCACGGTGTGCTCGCCTGCGGAAAGGACTCCGAGGTCGCGGCTTTCCAGCACGCGTCCCGAGAGGTCCAGGACCTCGATTCGCGCGCGGGCCGCGGCCGCCATGCGGAAGGACAGGATGTCCCCTGTGCGGCGCAGCGCCAGCACGGGGTTGGAGGACGGGTGCCCGGCGATCGCGGAAAGCGAAGTTGCGGGCACGAAGACCACTCCGCGAAGGGCTTGTCCGAAGGAGGCCGTCTTCAGGACCTTGAACGATTCGGAAGCCGGTAGGGTGCGGGAAGCCAAGCTGTCGGTGACGACCACCAGCTGGTTGGGATCGGCGCCCTGGTCGGTCTCGAGGCTCACGGTGGAAGTCACCGCCCAGACGGTGACGGTGCCGTCGCCGTTGATGCGGCTCGTGAGGGTGCGCAAGCCGTCGTTGGCGGGCAGGATCGAATCCGCCATGCCGGGTACGGCGTACTTGGTGCCCAGGTTCAGGCCGCTCTTCAGCGTGTAGACGTTGTGCCAGGTGCTGTCGGATTCCAACACCCATTTCTCCAGGCCGGATTGGGCGTTGGTGGGCGCAAGAGCGATGCTGCCGTCGCCTTCGTCGGCCACGTACAGGATGCTGTCGGATGCGAAGCACAATCCGAACGGGTTGTAGACCACGCCGGTCGTGCTCTTGGCGAGGTTCGTGGAAAAGCCCTTGGGGATGGTGAACATCGTGCTGGAGGCCGTCCCCGCAGTCGGAAGGGTCCCCTTTGCGCCCACCTGGTACACGGTGTTTATGCCGTTCCCTCCCGATCCCTTGGCCACGTAGAGCGTGCCGTTGTGGATGGTCAGGGACCTGAAATTGTCATCCTTGCCCGACTTGTCGGCGGTCAGCGCCAAGGAGGCCACGGAGAACCCGTACTGGAAGCCGTTGGCCGCACCGGGTGTGCCATTCAGCTGTCCCACCACCTGGGTCTCGGGACCCGCGCCGGGAACCACCTCCTGCACGCCGGTGTTGGAAACCACCGTGACGGGCTCGGGGCTGCTGCCGTTGCCGGCATTGCCCACCAGGAAGTACTGGTTCCCGGTCGCGTCCAGGATGGCCGCGCGGCCGTTGTTGCCGCTGTAGGTGTTCACCGGCGTCGCCATCACCGAATCGTCCGGACCCGCCGCGGCGATCTGGAGCACGGCCCGCGGGTAGCTGAGCTTCACCGGGTTGGTCGTGTCCACATGGTTCGGCGTGTTGGAATTGGAGACGTCCAGCGCGTTGACGGGAGCCGCGTATCCCATGAAGGTCACGCTGTTCCCGTCGGTGGAAAGATTCAGCGCCAGTTCCGACTTGGAGGGGAAGCTGGTGACCGCCTTGGACGCGGGCACGGCGAAGGTGTCCAGGAGCACGAGGCTGTCTCCCGTCACCGCCTCGCGCTCCAGGATGATGGGCGAGGTCACCCCGAAGCTTCCGTCCAACGCCTCGTTGGCCCATACGCCGGGATAGCTGCCGTTCGCGACGGCGAGATTGCCCGCGCCGCCGGGAAGGGTGTCTCCCACGCGCACGGTGGTCGAGTCGCCCGCGTAGGTCGTGCGGCTGACCAGGAGGTCGCCGCCGGAAGACGGGATCGCCGCGGCGAAGGATGCGACGGAAAGCGTCAAGGCTCCCGCGAGGAGGGAGGTTCTGCCCGAGTTCATGGAGGTTCCTTTGGATCTGTGGTGGCTGGCGGAACAGGCTCCCTGGAACGAAGCCTCCCCCGCGTTTCACCGGCGTTCCAGAGTCCACCAAGGTCCGTGGCAACGGTGGAGACGATGGTCCCGCATCGTGCGCGGCCGACGGGACCTCCGTCTCAGCGAACGCCCCCTCCGAGGGCCTGGTAGAGATCCACGGTATAGGTCAGCCGCTCGAGCCGATCGTCCACTTGGCTGAGCCGCGCCGCCAGCAGGCCCTGCTGGGCGGTCAGGACCTCGATGTAGTCGACCTCTCCCGCGGTCAGCAGGAGGTCGGTGGCTTCGACGGCCTTCTCCAGGGATGCGATCTGCTTTTGACGGAATTCGTCCTTGCGCAACGACTGCCCGTACCCGTAGAGGATGTCGGAGACCTCCTCGCCGGCGGCGAGCACCGACTGGCGGAAGGCGAGCAGCGATTCCTCCTGGGCTCCCTCCGCGATCCTGACGTCCGCGTTCAACGCGCCGCGGTCGAAGACCGGCTCGGTGAGGCTCGCGGTGAGGCTCGCCATCAGGTTCGCGGGGTTGAAGAAGTCGCCGAACGCCCCGACGAATCCGACGAAGGTGGTGCTCGCGCCTCCGGATGTGATGGCGAGCGTCGGATAGAGGGCGGCGCGGGCCGCGTCGGTGGTGGCGTATGCGGCCTCCACCGCGAGCTCGGCCTGGCGCACGTCGGGACGGTGCGACAGGGCCGACACCGGCACCCCGTCGCGGAGGAACCCGATGGTCGAATCCTGCTGGTCCAGGACGGAGCGGTCGATCGGACCGGGCTTCCTGCCCAGCAGCACGCAGATGGCGTTCTCCTCCTGGCGGACCTGTTGCTCGAGCGAAAGCAACGAAAGCTGGGTGCCGTAGAGGGTGGCGTTGGTCTGCTCCACCGCCGCCTCCGTCTGGGAGCCCGCCTGCTTCAAGGCGGCCATGGTCTCGGCGCTCTTGGCCAGGAGCGTGATCGTCTCCTCGGTGATGGCCACCTCCTTGTCCAGCGCCAGCAGCTTGTCGTAGTCGACGGCGATGTTCGCGACCACCTGGGTGCGCACGAGGTTCGCGTATTCGCGGCTCCCGAGGAGCGCCGCGTACTTCGCCTTGGACGCGCTGGAGAGCCTCCCCCAAAGGTCGAGCTCCCAGGTGGCGGAAAAGCCCAGGCTCGCCCCTTGGGAGGTGTACCCCAGAACGTCGCGGCCGTGATTCCCGGTGCTGGACTGCGTCCGGTTGGCCCCGGCCACCGCCGTGATGGCGGGTGCCTGGCCGGCGCGCGCCGCGCCCAGGGATGCTTCGGCCTGATCGATGCGAACCAGCGCGGTGCGCAGGTCCAAGTTGCTGTCGAGCCCTTCGGCGAGGAGGGCCTGGAGCTTCGGATCCGCGAAATAGCTCCTCCAGTGGATGTCCGCGACCGAAGACGTGTCCGTACCGCCGGCCTTCCCGTCGCGCACGAGACCCGCGGCGTCCATCGCAGGCGGAGCGGACAGGCTCTTGTAGGAGCTGCAGGAGGAGAACAGTCCCGCCACCAGCG
>Ga0302320_10030851_pt1 | contig 10192 bp, 7 predicted proteins | sample Bog_T0_3_FD_202130 | JGI IMG/M metagenome (GOLD analysis project Ga0302320, IMG submission 202130) | Peat permafrost microbial communities from Stordalen Mire near Abisko, Sweden - Bog_T0_3 | ecosystem: Environmental > Terrestrial > Soil > Wetlands > Peat | place: Sweden: Abisko, Stordalen Mire...
TCCCGATTCGCCCAACCAGCAGGGGTTCCCCAGCACCATCCTCCGGCCGGGCCAGACCTACCGGGCGACAACGGTCTACAGGTTTTCCGCCCAGTAGGCCTCCCGATCGGTGACACGCGAAACCCCGAAAGGCCAGGCGCCCGGAGCCATGCCCCACCGCCCAAAATGACGAAGCCGGAAGCTCCCACCGAGAAGCTCCCCCTGACACAGACCCTGGCCTTCGGGGTGGGCAACATGGCAAACCAGATCTTCGACGGCGGCATCCAGTACATCGTCCTCCAGGTCTTCAATCTCTCTCTCGGGGTAAATCCGTTCCTGGTCGGCCTGGCGCAGTCGGTGGCACGGGGGGTGGATCTCTTCACCGACCCGCTCGCGGGCTATCTCTCGGATACCCTGAGGTATAGATTCGGCCTCCGCTTCTACCTGGCCGTCGGATCGCTGGTGGGCGGCGTATTTTTCGCCCTGATCTGGATGTTTCCCCTGGGCTTATCGCCGACGGCCTATTTCGCGTGGCTCCTCGTCGGCTTCTCCATCACCATGATAGGATGGTCGTTCTTCTCGGTGCCGCGCGCGGCGCTTGGCATCGAGATGACCACCGAGCCCTACGAGCGCGCAAAGCTCATGACGATCTCGGGGTTCATGGCCATATTCTGCAATTTTTGCCTCTGCTGGGCCTATGCGGCCACGCAATTGCGCATATTTGGAGGGACGATCAACGGGGCGCGGTGGGTGGGCGGTGCGATGGGCGTGGGAATACTCGTCTTCGGCCTGATCTCGGCGTTCTGCTGCCCCGGGGGCAAACCCATCCCAAAGAAAGCCCTGCCCGCGGTCGACCAGAAGAGGGTTCCCGGGATGGGGGATTTCGGTGCGGCCGTGAAACGCGTGGCCAAATGCCGCCCGTTCATGCTGCTCGCGACCTCGTTTGCCATCATACAGATCGGGCTAGTCAGCGCCGACTGCGGCCTTCTGCCCTGCATCATCATCTATCATGTCTGCGGCGGCAGCCAGGTGCGGGGCTCCATCGTCCTGGGAGCGGTTGCCACGTCGTGGCTTGTGGCGGCCCTGGCCGTGTCGGCTCCCGTCCTGTGGATCTCGGAGCGGATCGGGAAGAAGGAGACGGTGCTCCTCTTCCTGAGCATGACGCTAGCCGGAAGCAGCATGAGGTGGTTCTTCTACAATCCGGCGCTGCCGTACCTTGTGATCATTCCCTTTGCGCTCTACGGATGCGGCACGGGGGCGTTCTTCCTGCTGGCCCCGTCGATGACCGCGGACACGTGCGATCTGGAGGAGTCGGTCTCCGGAGCCTGCGACAGCGGGATGTTCTCCGCCTTCTTCTACTGGATGAACAAGCTCGGCACGAGCCTTGGCACGGTCGCGACAGGACTCCTCATGAACCTGACCGGCTTCAGCGTGATCAGGGGAGCAAACCTGAGCCATCAGACGATCTTCTGGATGAAGTTGGTCGACTCCGCCGTCCCGACCCTTGGCATTGTGATCGGGATGATAATGGTCCTTCGCTATCCGCTCACGGCCAAACGCATGGTCTCGGTGAGAGCGGCGCTGCAGCAGCGCAGGGCACCGCCGGCCGCTCTCGAGGGCATGGCGCAGACCTGACGGGCGCCGCTTCGGCGGCGTGCCCGTCCCTCCGGGGCCGCACCCGAACCCGGCTCGGAGAGCGCACGTGGCCCTTTCTTTGATCCAGCGTGTCGGGCCGGTTGGTCCTTGCCGAGTTTCCCCGATCCGTGAATCTATCCCTCAGGCGACTGCTAATTCCGGACCTTTGGCGGCTCCTGGGACATTCCCCTCTCAGGGCCACAATGGTCATCAAAAGCTATCCCAATCATGATGACCCCGCGCGAACGTGTCCTCTGCTCCCTCAATCACGAAGAGCCTGACCGCGTGCCCATTTTCTTCGGATCGTCGGGGGCAACGACGATGACCATCACGGCCTACGAACAGCTCAAGTCGGCGTTCGGAATCCGGCGCGAGACACGGATCATGTCCCGCGCCAACCAGTATGCCCAGATCGACGAGGAGGTTTGGGAGCGCCTCCCATCGGACGGGCGTCCCATTTTCCCCGGACCGCCGCCATCGGCATTGCGCAGGGATATCTCCGCCGACGCGTTTGTCGACGATTGGGGCATCACATGGCGGAAGAATCCCGCGGCCCCCTACTACGAGGCCAACGAGGCGCCGCTTGGAAGCGCCAGCGCCGACGACCTTTCCAAATATCCGTGGCCCGAGCTGAGCCACCCCAGCCGCTTCAAGGGGCTGGCAGCCGAGGCGCAAGCCATCCAGCAGAGGGGCTTCGCCGTCGTGGCACTCAGCGGCGTCAGCATCTTCGAGCAGATCCAATTCCTGCGCGGACTGGACACGTGGCTGATCGACTTGGCGGACAACTCTGACTTCGCGCAGGCCATGCTCCGGAGGATGACCGACATGATGAAGGCCAGCCTGACGGCGCTCATGGACGCAGCCGGCCAGTACATCGACGTCGTGATCACGGCGGACGACATGGGAACCCAGAATTCCCCGTTCATTTCTCCGAGCATGTACCGCCAAATGTACAAGCCTTTGCACGCGGAGCTGGTCGCCACCATCCGCGCGCGGAGCAAGGCCAAGGTTTTCTTCCACTCGGACGGCAACATCTTCCCCCTGCTGAAGGATCTGATCGATGTGGGCGTGGATCTCCTCAATCCCGTCCAGGTTTCAGCCAAGGACATGGGCGACACGGCGCGATTGAAGCGCCTGTTCGGCGACCGGCTGTCTTTCTGCGGCGCCGTCGACACCCAGCGGGTGCTGCCCTACGGGACTCCCGACGATGTGCGGCGCGAGGTGCGCCAGCGCATCAAGGACCTGGCGCCCGGCGGCGGCTACGTCTGCGCGGCCGTTCACTCGATCCTGGCCGATGTGCCGGTGGAAAACGTGTGCGCGATGTTCGACGAGGCGATAAAGGCCGGGAAATATCCGCTTTCCCTGTGAAATTCCGTGGGCCGATGCGTCGGCCATGGGCGTCCATGCGGTGCGCATGAATTCGGGCCTTGTCGGGAACCTTGACCCGTCATCCGCGGGCGCCCGCCTTCGCGGGGCAGCCCCTTGCACCGGCAGAGCGTTCTAAGGCGGTTCTTGGATGGAGTTCCGCGTGCGACCCTGCTCAGGGGGCCACGCGGCCCAGCCCGGCGCGGGCCCCCAACTCGGGACGGCCCGGCGGCAAAGCAAACCTCCGGGCTGGCCCGGCGCCCAGCTTCGATGCGATGAATTCCTGGACCTCTCCGACGGTGCGCAGCGTCCGGACCTCCTCGTTCTCGATCGAGATCTCGAGCACCTCCTCGGCAAGGAAGACGATTTCCAGCATCGTCAGCGAGTCGATTCCCAGGTCCTCGACCAACCTGAGGTTCTCGCCCCCACGGGCGAGCTTGTCGCGAGCGGCGTGCTCCACGCAGTGCTCGATGATGCCCTGGACTATCGCAGGCAGATGCGCGGCATTGCCCGTCCTTCGGAATTGGCAGGCGGCCTCGCGGGTCGCGGGGGAGTAGCGCTTCAGCGCGTCGCGCAGACCGTCGTCAACCTTCGGGGTGGTTTCCGCCGTGAGGGACGGGGCGAAATCCTGCGCGGAGATTCCGGGCTGGGTTGCTTGTCTCGCAGTCATGGGGCCTACCGATTGATTGACTCCTGAAATGGCGAACAGTTCTGCAATTGGATTGTAAATCCCTTAAACGATTGTTTTGCAATATTCTTGCCGAAGGCCTCAATCCAGCCGTTTTGGCCATGATGCCCGTCGATTGTGGATGGGAACACGGGCACTGAGAATCCAAAGGGGCTCATGCGGCTATGGATGCCGGCAGGCCCGCGCGGGCGGCGAAACGCATCGCGGCCAGCCAGCATGGAGGCTTCGGTGCTGCACGCCTGTGCCGGCACATCGGCAGGGTTCTTCGAAACGTGGTCTCGAGCCATGGACGGTTGAGGTGAGGGGATGAATGGTTGCCGGGTGCCCGGGGACGCCGCGTGCCGCGGCCAACCGAAATGACAACCGAATCCGGCGATCCCGCTAGCCGGCCGGCCCGGGTTCCATCGTCAAAAGGTGACGGTCACTGAAACGGAATACACCCTGCCCCGCCAGTCGCCGTACGACTGCACGCCCGCTCCGGACGGATCGTCGGCATACTTGGGCGGGCCCGCATCGAACAGGTTGTCGACGCGCAGCTGGCCGCGGACGCTGTAGCGCGTGCCCTGCCATGGCAGCCATCGTCCGAGGTCGCTCTGCAGAAAGGCGTCGAACTGCCAATAGGGGTTGACCTGATCGCCGCCCTGGGCGGCCCATTCGTCCTCGGGAAGGATGCGCGAATGGAAGTAGTGGCCGTCCACTCCGAAGCCGTAGAGCCTGTCGGACCAATCCGCGCCGAAATTGACGCGCGCCCGCAGCAATCCGGGCTCCGAGCCGTCGGGGTGCCGAAGCTCGTCCGCCACCGGGGAGTCGGGAAGTTCCTCGAGCTCATAGCTCTGGTAGTAATTCATGCGGCAGTAGGCCTCCAGCGTGCCCCCGAGGCACGCTGTCCACGCATAGTCGAGGGATGTCTGCCAGTCGTCGGAATGGCGCCATGCAAGGTTGAAGTTGCCCGTGAGAACCGACGTGATCACGCCGCCGCTGTACGGGTCCCCGGGCTCCGGAGGCGCCCGGGTGACTCGCTGCGGAAAGAGATTCTCCAGATCCACCACCGACTGCGCGTCCAGGTAGGCCTCCTCCCCGGAGGTCACCGTGTCGACGAAGTCCACCGACGCCCTGAAGCGATTAACGCTCCCGCGCTGGAAGATCATTCCCACGGTCTGGGTGACGGCCGCCTCGGGAACGAGGTTCGGATTCAACGCGTTGCTCGCCTGGACAAACTCGTATTGGTTGCCCCGCAGGGGATCCGTGATCTGGACAGTCGATGCGGTGCCCGAGCCGGTTGTGGCTATTCCCGACTCGGCGAGGCTGCTGAAGTATGGAGGCGGAAACCGGTTTGACGTCGCAATCGTCCCGCGCAGCGAGAATCCCCCGGGGAAATCGATCTTGACCGCCGCGGTTGGCGCCAGGTTGGCCTCGTTGGCCAGGGCCGACGCGGTGTAACGAGCCGCAAGGTCGGTCTCCACCTTGACTATCCAGTGCGGGAGCCAGCGGCGAGGCACCAGGGGCGTCTGCAGTTCCCCAAACGCGCTGATCCGCTGAAGGGAGCGGCCCACCCACACGTCGGGCGGCGTCGTGACAAGGGAGCCGTCCCCGTAGGTGAGCTCCTCCACGTAGCTCTCCTCGCGGGCGTACCTGTAGTCACCCCCCAGGGTCACCGTGCTGGCGCCGGTCGGCAGCGACAGGGACTGGTTCGTGACCCTCAGCGACGAGTCAAACGTGTCGTAGTCCCCAAGGGTCACAAAGCTCCCCTTCGTGCCGTAAAAAATCACGGCCTGGTCGTAGAACTGCCGCGGCGGCCCGTAGACCTGCGTGTCGCGGAGCGGGTTGTAGAGGCCCTCGTCGACAAGCTGCTGCCAGCGGGCGCTGTCCACGCCCTCGATGCCGCGGTAACGGGTGACATTGAGGCCGTACTGCGCGTCCAGCGAGGCCTGCCAGTCATTTCTCGCCTTGAAGAGCAGCCCAAGCACGGCGGAATAGTAGTCGATGTGTGCCTCGTCATAATTTTCGCCGAGCGCGGGCGCTGTCTCGTTCAGCGTCACGTCGACGTCCTGGTGGAAGGGATTGAACGCCGAGCCTGCGGGAAGGACCAGGTTTCCCGGGAAGACGCTGTATCCCGTGTTGTTTATTGTGCGGCCCGCAGTCGCGTCCAGGCCCGCCTGAAGCCATTTGAACACGTCGTAGGTGGCGGATCCGAAAATTGAGGCGCTCTGCACCCTCCTGCCGTAGGGGTAGTCAATGCTGTTGGGTGTGTCCGCCAAGCCTCCGCCAGGCGGCCTGTACAGGGCGAGGCTCTGCACTCCCTGGCGCCCGGCAAAGGACGCCGCGCCGCCCAGGCCGTCCGAGCCGGGCGCCACCGACGTAATGTCCGGCGAGCCCGGCCCGAAAAGGGGCGACAGGCTGGCGCTCTCGATATTCGGGGTGGCCCGGTAGAGCTCGTCCTCCTCCACGGTGTGCGTCAGGATGTTCGCCCGGATATGGCCAAGTTCCGACTCCGTCGGCGGCGTCACCTGTGTGTAGGTCGCGTTGAACCGCACGCGGAGCTTCCCGCCGAGGAGAGTCTCCCCGTGGAGCAGCGAAGTCGTGGACTGCGGCGCATTGAATCTTGCCAGCGCATTGGTGCAGGTCGTTGTCAGTTCAGTCGTGTTCACGTTGGGGCGCAGGACTACGTTTATCACGCCCCCGACGGGACTGCCGCTGTAGAGGGCCGAGGCCGAAACCGGAAGCACCTCCACCCTCTCGATCAGGTTGATCGGGATGATGTTGACGTCGGGCTGCGGCGCAGCCTGGTTTTGGGGATCAGCGGGAAGGGCGGTCACGATTTCAGGCAGGCGCCGGCCGTCGACGAGCACTATCGTTGCATCGGCGCCGAAGCCCCCGAAGTTCAGGTTCGTGCTGCCCGAGGCGAAGCTCGCGATGCTGGCGTTCTGCTCGGGCGGAAGCGTCGTGTCGCTGTCCAGAATCTCTCTCTGAAGAAACTCGTTAAGGTTGATGACTCCGCTCCGGGCGATCTCCTCCCGGGTGAAGACCACGTAGTCCAGCGCGTCGTTCTCCGAGCGCGGCTGGTCGATGTCGCCCGTGGCGGTCCTCGGCGCCGGGGGTCCGCCGTTCTCCCCCAGGATCCCGGGAAGCGCGGGCTTGCCCTCGACGACAAAGGGCTCCATCCGGGCCGGGTCGCTGGCCGTCTGCATTTCGAGCGCCTCGAGGGTCAGCATTCGGCCGGCGGCCACGAGGACGTCGTCTATCTGCAGGGGCTGAAACCCGCCTCCGGTCGCATAAATCTGGTAGCTGCCCGCCGGCACCCCATTGAAATAGAAGTCGCCGCCCTGGCCCGTCACCACCGCCACGCGGGCCGCCGGAATCATCACGCGGATGCCGCTCGCCGGGGTCCCCGATGGGGTCAGTATCTGGCCGCTTATCGATCCGGTGGGCTGCGCGGCCGGAGCCACCACAAATCTTCCCCTTGCGTTGCGCTCCGCCGCAAAGCCGGTGCCGCTGAGAAGCCTCTTGAGGGCCTCCTCCGGCTCGAGGCGGCCCTCGACCCTGGCCGAGGTCGTCTTGTGCAGCTCGTCGAAGGAAAATAGCACCTCCACCTTCGCCTGCCTGGAGAAGGCCATCAACGCGCCATCGGCAGGCTGCGCCGGAAGGTTGAAATCGACCGGTTCGGCCGGGGCCGCCGCCGGCACCAGGCAGCAGATGGCTAGCAGCAGAAGGCGTTGAATTGTAGTGCTAGAGTGGTGGGCTGGAGGATTTGGGCTGATCAACTGAAACCCGGTCCTCAGTGCTCAGCGCGAAGACTCACGCGCGGGTCACCCTCTGGCCCGCGCGTCACGTACACCTCCGGCATGGCCTGTTCGACGTCCTTGAAGAACTGGTCGAGGTCGTCGAGGTTGAATCGCCCGCTGATCCGGCGGGCCCCGGCGCCGCCGGACACGGTGATCGTTCGGCCGTAGAAATGGGCGACGCGGGGAAGGGCCTCGGCAAGCGGCACTCCGTTGAAGACGATCCACCCCCGGCGCCACGCGAGGGCATCATCGAGTGTGCCTGCCGATAGGGCCTGTACGGAAAGGCCGCCGTCCCCAAAGGAAAGCCTGTCCCCCGCCGCGAGCATGACCGCGCCCTGGGAATGGGAGGTGCCCGCCTCGCCCGGCCGGACCTGCACCGAGCCCTCGACGACAGTCACGTCGAGCTCGGAGGCCGCCTCGGTGCGGACGTCGAAAATCGTCCCCGTGACCCGGACGGACCCGGCCGGCGTCTCCACGATGAATGGCCGGCCCTTGTCCTTGCTGACGACGAAGAACGCCTCACCGTCGTCCAGGCGCACGCGCCGCTCGCTCCGGCCGTTCTCGATCACCATGCTTGTGTTGGCGTTGAGCTCCACCCGCGTGCCGTCGGCGAGAGTGAACGAGCGCCGCTGCGCCGCCGAGGTCGCGAACCTCTCGGTCCGCGCTCCCGGCCAGCCAAACCAGAACGCGGCCGCAACCGCGGCCGCCGCCAGCGCGCCGGCCAAGGCCCACCGGGCCCCCCCCCCCGTGCGGGCCGGCGCCTTCTCGGCTGGGATCTCGACCCGGCCGGATGCCGCAAGCTCGGGAACCAGACGGTCGAGGCCGGCTGAGAACCGCTGGTAGCCTGAAAGCAGCTCGCGCCGGCCCGGGTCCCCGTCCAGCCAGGAATCGAGGGCGGCACGCTGCTCGGGGGTGAACGACGAGCCTTCAAGCCGCGCCGCCCATAGGGCCGCCTGGTCCTCGGCGGCCGGGTCGGGCGCCTGTGGGGAAGGGTTCATGGGTCCAATCTCCTCTCCAGGGCCCCGCGCAGGAGCCTGAGGGCCCGCGCATGCTGTTTTTCCACCGTGCTTACGGCGATTCCCAGCCGATCGGAAATCTCCTTGTGGGAAAGCATCTCGATCTTGCGAAGCAGCAGCACCGCGCGGCAGCCCTCCGGCAGCTGCGCGATCGCCTGCTGAAGAAGTTCCAGCTCCTGGCGCGCCATCACCTCCTGGGCCACCCCGGGCGCGGACGACGCAGTCGACTCGGGGTTCAACGACTCCCGCGCGATCGGCGAAATGCTGCGGCGCTTGAGCCGGTTGATCGCTAGGCGGCGCGCCGTCGTGTACAGGAGCGCCGCCGGCCGCCTCGCTGCCTCCTCGCTGATCGCCGGATAAAGGCGCGCGTAAGCGTCGTGGGCCACGTCCTGCGCCTCGCTCGCATTGCCCAGAAGGCGCGTCAGGTAGCGGCGCAGCGGGGCCAGCGTCGCCCTGTAGAGGGCGGAAAATTCACGGTCGCCTGAGGGCTCGTCAGGCATCGGGTCCGCAAATCTGGACAGAGGCGGCAATTGTATCGGTCTCACACCTGCCCCCCATGACAGCCGAGGCCCCCCAAGCCGCTACTTCCACGGAAGGGAAAGAGGGCCGCGCCAGATCCGGGCGCCGGCCGCGAAGCCGGCGCGCGGGGCGTCCCCGGAGGAGATTGGGCCTCATTCCTTCAGCCTTCATCATTGAGAAACCGCGACAAAGCCAAGCGGAGCAGACTATTGCGAGGATAGGGCCCTGTCGAACCTTGTTGGTCGTGCAAGCTCCCGGGCATCCTCGATTCCATCCTTGGCACGCCTCCCGGATTCTCCTCGGACCGGAGGAGACATCCGGCCGGACGGGCAATTCCGCGGCCTCCGGCGTCCTTGACGCGCAGTGGGGCGTGGATACCTGTTTCCTTTCACCATGTCGGCCGACCTCTCCGATCTCTACCAGCAAGTGATCCTCGACCATAACCGGCGCCCGCGGAACCGGGGGAGGATACCCTCCGCAAACCGCTCGGCCCACGGCGACAACCCGTCGTGCGGCGACCAGTGCGACGTCTTCCTGCGCCTCGAGGGCGACAGGATAGCCGACATCTCGTTCGAGGGTTCGGGCTGCGCGATCTCCCAGGCGAGCGCCTCGCTCATGACGACCCAATTGAAGGGCAAGACGTCCGCCGAAGCCGAGAAGCTCTTCAGCCAGTTCCACGAGATCGTGACGACGGGCGGGGAGCCTGAGGAGATCAGCGACCTGGGCGCCTTCGCCGGCGTGCACGCCTTTCCGGCACGGATCAAGTGCGCCACGCTTTCCTGGCATGCGGCCATGAGCGCGCTTCGCGGGGACCCGCAGTCGGCGACCACGGAGAGCCACAGGGACTGAACATTATGCCTGCGCCCTGGGCCCAAATCCGCGACGAGTTTCCCATCCTGAGCCAGCAGGTGAACGGGCATCCGCTCGTCTATCTCGACAACGCCGCGACCACCCAGAAGCCGAAGTCGGTAATGAAGGCGCTCGACCGATTCTACAGGAAGGACAATTCGAACGTCCACAGGGGGCTTCACACTCTCTCGATGCGCGCAACCGACGACTACGAGGGCGCGCGCGCACGCGTGGCGAGGTTCGTCAACGCGGCCGCCCCCGAAGAGATTATCTTCACCCGCGGAACGACCGAATCCATAAACCTCGTGGCCGCCAGCTGGGGCACGGCGAATCTCAGAAAGGGCGACGTCATACTGCTC